>Ga0307416_100002282_pt1 | contig 10930 bp, 5 predicted proteins | sample DK1Cmetagenome_2_FD_203821 | JGI IMG/M metagenome (GOLD analysis project Ga0307416, IMG submission 203821) | Maize rhizosphere microbial communities from greenhouse at UC Davis, California, United States - DK15-C-3 | ecosystem: Host-associated > Plants > Roots > Rhizosphere > Soil | place: USA...
GCGGCCAGCGCCCCGTACTTCGCGACGGTGGTGAGATTCATGACGACTGCGGCCCGGCTCACTCCCAGATAATTGAGCAGTCCGACCGCGATCACCGCAGCTGCCGCCAGCAGCCGCACCTGCGTCGGCGTCATCGGAACGAAGTAGCCGAAGTACTCGGCAAAGATGGTGGCGATAGCCCCGAGGGCCGAGGCACGGATGACGGCAAGCTCCGACCATCCGAATAGGAAGGCGGGCAGCGGCCCAAAGGCTTCCAGTATGTAGGCGAAGACCCCGCCGGAGCGCGGAAGAGCACCTGCCAGCTCGGCAATGGTCAGTGCGCCAAAGAGGGCGATAACACCGCCCACCACCCAGGCGAGGAGAACCGGCCCTGGATCCTGGAGTCGATCTGCGACGCTGGCGGGAACCCGAAAGATGCCGCTGCCAATGGTGGAGCCCACGAGCACGGCCACCGCGCTCCACAGTCCGAGGTGTCGCGGCAGACGTTCACCCCAGGCATCGCGTGGAGGCAGCATGGGCAGAATATAGCTATGAGCTATGAGCTATGAGCTATGAGCTATGAGCTATGAGCTATGAGCTATGAGCTATGAGCTATTAGCTTCTAGACCAATGGAAACACCGCCACCCGACCGGTCTCGACTTCTGCGCCGCCTGGCATGGCTGGGGGCTGGGCTTGCCTTTGGTCTGATCGTCCTCGGCGGTGTCGTACGGATCACCGGATCCGGCATGGGATGTGGGGACCACTGGCCCCGCTGTAACGGTGAGTGGTTTCCGCCTCTCGACCTCCCCACCATGATCGAGATTGGCCATCGCTGGGCGGCCGCGCTCGTGAGTGTGGTGGTGGCCGGCATTGCGACGGTTGCCTGGCTGAAGCACCGGCATGATCCCCCGCTCAGGAATCCGGCTACCCTGGCGCTGGTCGTCCTGGTGGTACAGGTGCTGCTTGGCGCAGTGACCGTCAAGCTCGAGCTGCCGCCGGCCGTGGTCATCGTCCATCTGGCCAATGCCATGGTGCTGCTGGCAGTGATCCTGGTGACTGCACTCCGTGCCAGCGCACCATCTGGTAACGCGCCCGTCGGGGCCGTTCGGTTACCGGCACCGCATCGCGACCACCCGCTGGTACTTGCCACCGCAACCCTCGGCTTCGTTGTCATTCTATTTGGCGCGCAGGTTGCCAACTTTCACGCCGGCCTGTTGTGTCTCGGCTTCCCGCTCTGCAACGGCTCCGCCCTGCCTCCTGGGAATGCGCTGGCCGCACTGCCATGGATACACAGGATCCTCGCCTTTGCCTTCCTGGCTGCCCTGATAGTTCTCGCCGTTCGCCTCAGCCGCCGGTCGGACAGGTCCAGCCAACGGGTGAGGCGGGGGATTGCGGTCGTCCTGGGAATCACGGTGGTGCAGATAGGCGTAGCCGCCGCGATGGTGCTGGAGCTGCTGCCGCCCTCTCTCCGCGCGGCGCATCTGCTCATCGGCACGATGGTTTGGGCCGGTCTGGTGATGCTGCTGTTCTACTCTCGCCGCACGCCGAGCACCGAACCCGTACTCGAATCTTCGGTCGACAGTAGCGGCGTCATTCGAGACCAGCCATCCCTACTGGCCGATCTGGTCACGCTCACCAAACCACGGATCATATCGCTTCTGCTGGTGACCACCGTGGCGCCCATGTTCATTACGCCCGCCGGTCTCCCCTCGGCGGCATTGGTGTTTTGGGTAATCCTGGGCGGCTACTTAATGGCGGGTGGCGCCAACGCGATCAATATGTGGTTCGACAGGGACATAGATGACAAGATGAGCCGGACCCGGCTCCGGCCAATACCGGCGGGGAGGATCCCCGCCACGTTGGGACTCGCCTTCGGCATCACTCTGGCTCTGCTCGCCTTTGCGATATTCTGGTACCAGGTCAATTCCCTCAGCGCCTGGCTGGCTCTCGGTGGGCTGCTGTTTTACGTCTTCGTGTATACCATCTGGCTCAAGCGCAGCAGTCCGCAGAACATTGTCATCGGAGGGGCGGCCGGAGCATTCCCGCCGCTGGTCGGTTGGGCGGCAATGACCGGCCGACTCGACTTGGCCGCAGTTTACCTCTTCGCCATCATCTTCTACTGGACCCCACCCCACTTCTGGGCCCTCGCTTTGATCAAACGAGGCGAGTACGCCCGGGCTGGAGTACCGATGATGCCGGTGGTGCGAGGCGAAGCTCGAACCAAGTTCGAAATGCTCGCATACACGCTTATCCTGCTGCCGCTCACGCTGATGCCGACCTTTTTTGGGGCGCTCGGCACATTCTACGCTGTCTGCGCCGCTGTGTTGGGTGCGCGGCTGCTCTGGTACTGCATCGAGCTCCTGAGGGAGAAAACGAACGGTCCGGTAGCGTGGCGCATGTATCGCTACTCGCTGCTTTACCTGGCTCTCCTGTTCGTCGCGATGGGTATCGACCGTGCGCTGCCATTCGGTCACCGGAATGTCCCCGCGCCCATCCTCATTCTAGACCAGCCGGAGCAGGATCTCGCCACACCTGCCGGTGGCCACCACGACCGCTGAGTCGCGGCGTCTGCCGCGACCGGGCCGGCTGGTACGCCTCTGGCCGCGGGTCCGGCAGTATCGCGGGATGCTCGCGCTCGCGACGCTCACCCTCGTTCTGAGCGCGCTCATCGGCCTCGCTTTTCCGATGGTGGTCCGGTACCTCCTCGATGCCGCGTTCATCGACAAGAGTCGTGCGGTGCTCGACCGTATCGCCGTAGGGCTGGTCGTGCTGTTCACCATCCAGGCGCTTCTCAACTACGCCCAGACGTACCTTCTGAGTGCCGTGGGCGAGCGCGTTGTGGCCGGGCTCCGCCAGGAGCTGTTTGGCCGGCTGTTGATGATGCCCCCGGGATTCTTTGCCGAGCGGCGAACCGGAGAGCTCACCAGCAGGCTCACTACGGATATCGGACTACTCCAGGGTGTGTTGAGCCATCAGATCGCCGAGTTCTCCCGGCAGATGCTGGCTCTGGTGGGAGGGATCATCCTGCTCACGCTGATGCAGCCGCGGCTCACGCTCACGGCCCTTGCCGTGGTGCCGCTCGTGGTTGGCTCGGCGTTGTTTTTCGGGCGCCGGCTCCGGCGAATGACGACATCGGTGCAGGACAAGGTGGCAGACGCCACGGCTTCGGCCGAGGAAGCGTTCAGCCAGATCCGAACGGTCCAGAGCTTCGTGCAGGAGCCCGCCGAGCGCCGGCGATATGCTGAACGCATCGGGGAGAGTGTTCGAGCGGCACTGGTACGGGCCCAGATCCGGGGCGTGTTCTTCGGCGTTCTCACCTTCTCCACGTTTGTGGGCATCGTCATCGTGCTGTGGCAGGGCGGGCTCCTGGTGCTGGAAGGGCAGCTCACCCCGGGCGAGCTGGTCCAGTTCCTCCTCTACACCATCACGATAGCGGCGGCCATCGGCGCCCTTGCATCGTTTTTCAGCAGCTACCAGGAAGCGGTTGGCGCGGCTCAGAGAGTGTTCGAGATACTCGAGACTGAGCCCGCGATAAAGGATCCTCCCGCTCCTGTGGCGCTTCCGTCCCCCGCTCGCGGGAGAGTGGTGTTCGACAAGGTTTCGTTTCGCTACTCGGCGGACACCTCCGCTGCGTGGACTCTCCAGGATATCGATCTCAGCTGCTTACCAGGAGAGGTCATAGCACTCGTCGGCCCCTCCGGAGCGGGTAAAACGACGCTCGTGTCGCTGTTGCCGCGCTTCTGGGATCCAGACAGGGGCCAGATCCTGGTCGATGGTGTCGACATCCGGTCATTGAGGCTGGCGGAGCTCCGTAGCGCCATCGCCATTGTTCCGCAGGACCCCGCGCTGTTCAGCGGTACCATCCGCGAGAATATCGCGTACGCGCGGCCGGGGGCGTCTATGCAGGACGTCGAGGCTGCAGCCCGGGCGGCCCATGCGCACGAGTTCGTCGAGCGGCTGCCGGATCGATATGAGACGGTGGTCGGCGAGCGAGGCATCAAGCTTTCAGGAGGCCAGCGCCAGCGCGTCGCCATCGCCCGAGCCATTCTGAAGGATCCGGTCATCCTGATCCTCGATGAGGCAACCAGCAGCCTCGATACCGAGAGCGAGCGGCTCATCGAGGATGCGCTCAGCCGGCTTCTGGTCGGGCGCACGACGCTCATCATCGCACATCGTCTCAGCACCGTTCGGCGGGCCGACCGGCTGGTGGTCCTGGATCGTGGCCGCATTGTCGAGGAGGGGAACCACAGTGAGCTGCTGGAGCTGGGGGGACTCTATGCCCGGCTGTACCAGCGGCAGTTCAGGGATGAAGATGCGGGGACAGAGGCGATGACGAGCTAGCCGTCGACTAGTCGGCAGCCAAAAGCCCCCATCGAAGTTCGATGGGGGCTCTGGTAACGACCGGTTTTCCTTATTATTCGACTGGCGTCGCGGTGTGGTCGATCTTGACGCCGATCCAAGTGGGTGGAGTCCCTGCGAACAGCTCTGCCACGAAGTAGTAGGTGCCAGGGGCGAGAGTCAGGGTACCGACCTCAGGGTGAGCGGTCGACGCAGCGAAGAAGTCGTAATCACTACAGTCAGCCGCACCGCAGAAATAGGCATCGACGTCAGCCGCGCCATCCCAGTTGAGGGTGAAGGTGTAATCACCCGCAGTCGTGATGACAACTCGATAGACCTGGTCAATCGCGGCTCCCTGCCCAAGGAGATCTCCCGGGAAGGTGGCGGCGTCGTAAAATGCTGTCGTACCATCGAGTGGTGGTACGGCAATGGCAGGCGCCGTTGCAGTACTTCCGGTGCCTGGCAGAGAGGCCACGGTGCTGCCTACGGTGATGGGTGGAGACGTGCTCGGCAGCGGCAGGCCGAACCCGACCACATCCACAGCGCCAACGCCAAGATTCCCTGTACTCCCAGGCATCGGGAGGAAAGTGACGCTGGTCGCCGTCTGAGCAGTCACGAATGCGTTGCTGTCACCCGCAATAGCCACGACGGCCGGCTCAACGAGAGTAAAATTAGCATCGGTCGAAGTCAGAGTTACGGGCACGTTTGCTGCCGGGGCCGCCGAGCTCAGCGACGATGGGAACGAGTCGACGGACGGCGTAGTGACTTTAAGCGTGGTCGAGAGGATCTGCGGGAACTGCGGCAGCTCTTGCCGGACCACTCCGCGAACCGTGACGAACGAGTCGGAATTCGGGGCCGGCACAAAGGTGATGGTCGAGCTATCCAGGGAGACTACTATGTCTCTCGGATTGGTGGCGCCCTCGACGATCAGTCCGCTGTCCGCCAGAACCCCGATCGTGTCTGTCTCCCCGATGGTGACCGCAGTGTCCAAAGCTGCGGTCGGCAGCACCTTCACGCCCGGCGGAAGCGTCAGGGTGACGACTTCGCCGAGTATTGGTGCCTGATTCGACAGGGCGGCACCGGTGAGGTCAGTCAGCGCGCCAGTCAGGACGGTGTCGGTAGCGCTGCCGGTGATGTCGAAATCCAGCGACTCATCGTAGCTGACGGTTGTATGTGCAACTGACACGACACCGGTCACGTTCGGACCCGGTATGATGGTCAGCTGAGTGCGATCCGGAGACATCGACACGATCTGTGCTTCCGGACCGCCTGCGAACGTCACTACGGAACTGTCGGTGAACAACACCCCTGCCGGCGCCGTAAGGGTGATAGCCTCGCCAAAGGCCGGCGTGGTATTCGAGACGGCGATGTTAACCGTTGCGGGGGTCACTCGCACGGGCACAACCAGGGTCTGACCCTCGGCGGAGATGGTAAACGAGCTGTTGGCGATCGCGTTGCCCGTCACCTGGAACCGGACCGCGTTCTGAATAACTACCCCGGCGGTGGTGTTCTGGTAGGTGGGATCCTGCACCACCGTGATGCCCGGTCCCACGGCCGTGATCTCGTAGGCGGCCGCGATCTGATTGCCCTGCTGGTCCTGAAGTGAGGCGATAACCGGCTTGGTCTCGCCCACGTCGATGAACACGGTGGTCGGAGTGGCTGTAATGCCAGCCGGCTCCCTTAAGTCGCTGGTCGGATCACCAGAGCACGACAGGAATCCGACTGCGACCGCGAGTACGACCGAACCACGCAACAAACGCTTCATAGTGGACACCTCAATGGGGAGGTCTATTAGGGATGCATCCCGTTCTGCTGATCAAAATTGCTGGCGTACGCCCGGATCGTCCCGCCGCGCCACACTGAACAGATCGACGCCGAGGAATTCTCCGGCATCGTCGACGGCCTTTCGGCCGATGAGAGTGGTCCACGAGGGGACGCCCGGCTCGCGAATATCGTTGGAATAAATCAGCTGATACGCTCCAAACCCGGTTCGATCGGCAAAGATGAAGTACGATCCTTTGCCCTTGGTGTATCGCCATACTTCGTATGGTGGCGCCCGACCCTCATTCTGGCGGCGGAGGACATCATCTGGAGCCCCGTAGCGTGCGAACACCCGGCCACGATCAGAGCGCCAACCGGCAACCGCGTTGCGTCCGCCTTCCTTGTACTCGCGATTGGCGTAGGCGATGGCATCGTAAAAAGCTTCTCGCCGCTCGTTTTTCGGTGTACCGGGGGTCGGATCCCGCTTCTGCCAGAAGTTGACAAGAAACCGGCGCTTGGCTTCGGCGCTCAGCTCGCCCTGCCAGGGCGAGAGCTCACCCGACTCCGCGATATAGAGCAGCGGCGCCTTCGCAACGTCCAGCTCCTCGGCCGACATGGCTGCGAAGTAGCCCCGGTCCGTTACCCGGTCTGCCTGGCGCGCGGCCGAATCCCGTGCCAGGGTCTCTCGTAACCCGGCCATCGAGAGGGGAGCCGACCGCTGAATGCTGCGCCCGCCGAGCCTCAGGCTTGCCACCATCGAATACTCACCCTCGGGAAGACCCGCCAGGTCGAGTTGACCCTGAAGCACGCTCCCACCGGCGTTCACGGTGACCGGCACCTCAGGCGTCTTGATGCTGGTCTTACCCGCAGGATCGGTGATCGCCACGCTCATCGTGCCGGCCTGGCTCGAGTCTGAGTACGCTTCGAGCAAGTAGAACACCTTTGCCCTGAGCGGTGTCAGACCAACCCGCGCTACGGCGGTCACCAGGTTGTTCCCGGTACGGAACTCGCCCGGCCGCGGAACCGTATCGTCGGCCGTGGCCAGGCGCATTCCAGGAGCAACCAGGAGGTCCGAAGCACCGTCCTTCTGGGACAGCGCCTGGACATCGATGCCACCGTTCACTTTCCGGCCAGACACCGAATCTTCGACTCCCACCTCGAGCCGGTACTTGCCCGGCGCGACCGCGAAGTCGACGATCTCCACCGTGTATGCATCACTACCGCCACCGGCGGTGCGCGCACGGTTACGCCAGGACTGCTGGTACAGGGTGAGGCCGGTCGAATCCACCACGCGCACAGATACCATGTAGTTCAGCTGGCCCCCCGCCCCCCCGGGCGGCTGAATAGCCGAAAAGGGGATCTGCACCAGCCCCTTTACCCGGGTGCGATTCTGGTCCGGCCGGTAGAAGCGAACCGCACGGAGGACCAGCCCTGAATCGTTCTGCAGTGCCGTCGTAGCAAGAGGGGACGCTACGGCTGCCGCGGCGAGCAACGCAATCGTGATGCTATGCATGAAAACCCTTGCTGGGGGCGGCGCGATCTTCCGCCCGCCCCCCGCATTCAGACTTTACCAGCCCAGAGTGACACTGAAGAAATTCGTCGACCCGAGCACACCCAGATACTTCCAGGCGTAATCGAAGCCGACGTTGAAATTACCCGTTCCATAATTGAGCCCACCGCCAAGCGCGAGGCCCTGCAGATTCTCCTCATCGCTCAAGGCCGTGGTGGCCGGATCGACCGGATCGAGGTTGTTGGCCGCCGCGTAGCTGTAGCTGCCGCGGAGCGCGAACCCGAACGGAGAGCCGCCCAGCCGCTGTGACATCCACTCACCGCCGGCCGAGAAGCCGGCCGCGTTGTTGTTGGGCTGGTTGAAATCCGACAGCAGGGTCAGACGGTTGTTGTCGCCCGCGATCAGATCGTACGCCAGGCCCACGCGGAAGATCGTGGGGAGCGGGAAATCCTTGGTTCTGAACTCGGACGGCTGCGGATTCTGCGGTACCGGAGCCTCGCCGGGGATAGAGTCCCGGGGAGCATCGGTCTCGAGAGCGCTGCCGCTGTACGACAGGTTGGTTCCCAGGTTGGACACCACGAAGGAGAACCGGATCGGGTGGCCGCTGAGCTGGGCGTGGAAGTTGGTGCCGAAGTCCACCGCGAAAGCCTGACCCGACGCCTCACCCAGGTTGTCGAACACACCCTTCGCGGTGATGCCGGCCGAGAAACGGTCGGAGAAGTTCTGCGCGAGGGTGATGCCCGCAACCGTCTGACTAACGGAGTAAAGCGAGCCGGTACCATCCGGCTGTTCCGCGGTGTAGACCGGCTGATCCTTGAACCCGAAGGTTCCGACCTGAATGCCAACCGCCCGTGACCCGCCACCGAAGGGGAACGAGATACCGCCCCAGCTGTAGCGGGTGTCCGCGACGTAGTCGTAGGTCCCGACCATTGCGCCGGCGCGCGGCATCAATGCGATGCCGGCCGGGTTGTAGTAGAGCGCGCTGACATCCGAAGCGATGGCAGCAAACGCGGTACCCAGCGCCGTGCCTCTGGCTCCGGCTCCGAAGAGCAGGAACTCGGCTGCGGTGGTACCGTAGCCGGTGTTGTCCTGGTTGATCTGGTCATCGGTCTGCGCAGCAGACACGGCGGGGATACCGCCTAGCAGCGCCGCCACGAGGGCCAGGTTTCGTGCCGAGAAATGACTCATAGCTTCCCATCTCCTGGATGCGGAGGGGCAGGCGGAATGCCTGCCCCGTCCCGTGGGGTACTACTGGGCGAAATTGACCACCGTGAACCGGCCGACCCGTCGTGCGCCGCCCGATTCGATGTGATAGAAGTACACTCCGCTCGCGACCACCTGGTTGTTGCGGTTGCGAACGTTCCAGTCCTCGCTGCCGCCGAGCGTGCCCGAATTGTGCTCGAGCATCGATACCAGTACGCCGCTCGAGGAGTAGATCCGGATGATTGCCTGCGCCGGCAAGTTCACGAACTTGATCACCTTCGTGTCCGTGGTCTGCTCGAACGCGTTGGTCACGTAATACGGGTCAGGCACTGTGTGAACCTGGCCCAGATCCGTTTCAGTCGCCGCTACAACCTGGTTGACCACATCGAACCCGACGTTCAGTACCACGCCGGTGGCCGTCAGCGGCCGTGGACGAGCCGTGAAGGTGTAGGGGCCTTCGTCACCCCCTCCTCCCTGTCCTCCCCGGATCGAGCCGACGTAGCTCCGGAGCGTCCAGACGGCACCCTGCGCCGGTACACCAGACTCAAACACCGTGTAGGTACCGGGGAGATAGAGAATGAAGCCCGGACCCGGCCGAGGTGGCGCGACCGCAGCATTCGCGGTGCTCACGTCATAGATCGCCACCGGACCCGGGACGGCAGTCTGGCTCAGCAGATACGCTGGACCGGCTGCACAAGGAGTGAGCCCGGCTGCCCCACCTATCGTGGGGAAGGACTTCCACGGCTCGACGCAACCCATGTCCGCCGCGGTGAGCACGTCGCCGCGGGCATCGCTCGACAGAGCGGCGGCGCCTGCGGAGGTGTTGAGGACGCCATAGCTGCTTCCGATCGTGGGAGCGAACGGAACCGCCACGTTATGGGTGACATCGATAACTGAATCGATCAGACCACCAGCCCCCCAGTAGACATTGAAGTCTGCCGCACGCTGTACCCCACCAAGGCCGCCCTCTACCTGACGATAGGTGTTCTGCACCGTCATGTAGGAATGCGGGATGTGCACCGTGGTTGCCCCGGTCACCGCGCCGGCATTGTTGAACCCGCCGACCATGGTGTTGGTCGTGAAGCAGGCTGGGTGAGTGGCTTGGGGATCGTCGACAGTTTCGTTGGTTGTCGGCGACGGCCCGTCGAACCACCGTTGACCATTGTAACTGCTACCAGTCACCCCAAGCGTGGCGCTCGCCGCAAACCCAGATGCTGCGTTGGCGCAGCCACGGCCCCAGGAGTTCGTGTAGTAGTTTCCGCGCAGGTTCATCAGAATCCTGGCGGTCAGCTTGAACTGATCGTTTCCGCCATAGCGCTGAGCGAGTGCCGCATCAGGTGAAATGGCGTTGAAGTATGTGAAGTTTGACGTGGTCAGACTGGTCTGGTCCTGCGTGATCGGCAGGGATACCTGGACGATGTCCGGTCCCGACGCGCCGGTGAAGTGGTACACATTGGGGATGTTGTCGTATGCCGAGCCCAGGGCGATGCTATCCAAGGTCAGCGAGAACGATCCGGGAGCCGAGATCAGGGTCTGCACGAACTCGGCAAGACCGAACTCGAAATCGTTCGCCGGCGGCATCGGTCCGCTGAACCGGCCCGTTGCAGGATCGAGCGTCGGCATCGGCGCCGTGTTGTCCAGCGCTACCCCGCGGCCCTGCATGGTGACTTCCACGTCCGCGGTGTTCTGGTAGTTGGATGCCGTCGCGGTCGGGGTAATGGACTTGGTTGACCGCGGCGACTCCAGGCTGGAAGGTCCGGATTGGAACGAGTTCACGTCGAACGCGGTGACAGCGTAGAAGTACCGGAGATTGTTCCTCGCCGTTTCATCGACGTATACAAACGGTACGCCGGTGTCGCGCAGATCGCACTCCGCCGGATTGCCGAAGGTGAGGCAGCCGCTCTCCTGACCCACCACGGCCGTGTCGGCCGCGAGCAGGATGGCGGTACCGGTGGCGAGCGCCGCTCTACCACGTGGTGCGAGCAGGCTCTGAACGACCGGACCAACAAGTGGCACGTCCACGCTAACTGTCCGCGGGACACCCGGAGCCACTGTGTCATAGCTGACACCAGGGGGCAGGCCGCAGTCAGTGGTGATACCGATTTCCGGAGCGCAGGCATCGGTCGGGTTCACCTGGC
>Ga0307416_100002285_pt1 | contig 10926 bp, 8 predicted proteins | sample DK1Cmetagenome_2_FD_203821 | JGI IMG/M metagenome (GOLD analysis project Ga0307416, IMG submission 203821) | Maize rhizosphere microbial communities from greenhouse at UC Davis, California, United States - DK15-C-3 | ecosystem: Host-associated > Plants > Roots > Rhizosphere > Soil | place: USA...
CCGTACCACTACGTCAACCATCCTTCCGCGTCCAGTCGTAGGGCAGCGTGTCGTGCGGCGCGAGACGGTACTCGTCCGGCTCGGCGTAGTGGTACGGCTCGGTCGGGACGTTGACGACGAGGGCTGTTTCGGGACTGACGCACTTCCAGCCGTGATACACCAGTTTCGGCACCTGCACGAGCATCGGGTTCTGCACGCCGACGAAGAACTCGTTGATTACGCCGTTGGTGGAGGAATCGGGCCGGGTATCGACGAGTACCAGCTTGACCATCCCGGCGATGCACGCGAAGTTGTCGACCTGCCGCTGATGGTAGTGCCACGCCTTGACGACGCCCGAGTAGGTTGCCGAGACGTAGACCTGGCCGAACGTCGTGAACAGCTCGCTGTCGTCCGCCCGCAGGATTTCCAGCAGGAATCCGCGTTCGTCCGGAATCAGACGCAGCGGCTTGGTCTTGACCCCGTCGATCCGCGGGGGCTTCGCGACCGTCGTCGAGTAGGCTGCGGGATTTGTCATATCACCACCTGATGCCGACCTCTGAATTGTCGCCCAGCATGAAGCGGTACGCGCTTGGCTTCACGGGAATGCGGTAAATCCGGACATTTTTGCCAATCAGGCTGTCGATGACGCGGTTCGCGAGATCGCGCACGCATGATCCCTCGAGCACGATGCTGTGTTCGATTTCGGAATCCTGGATCTCGACGTCGTTGCCGATCGAGGTGAACGGGCCAACGTAGGCATGAATGATTCGCGCCCCCCGGCCGATAATGGCCGGCCCGCGGATGACCGAACGCTCGACCACCGCTCCGGCCTCGATCACGACCTTGCCCTCGACGCGGCTGTCGGCATCGACCGTTCCCTCGATCCGGCGATCCTGCGTGTCGAGGATCAGCCGGTTCGCCTCGAGCATATCCTCAAGCTTGCCCGTATCTTTCCACCAGCCGTCGACGATGTGTGGACGGACGGTCAAGCCACGATCGATCAAATCCTGAATCGCGTCGGTGATTTCCAGCTCGTTCCGAAAGCTCGGCTTGATCCGGTTGACCGACGTGAACACTTCCGGACCGAACATGTAGACGCCCACCAGCGCGAGGTCGCCGATCGGTTCCTTTGGCTTCTCGACCAGTCTGACGACGTTCCCGTCCCGCAGCTCCGCGACGCCGAACATCTGCGGGTCTGGCACGCGAGCGAGCAGAATCTGCGCCGCCGGCTTTTCACGCGCGAATTCCTCGACGAAGTGCGTGATCCCCTTGTTCAGGAGGTTGTCTCCCAGGTACATCACGAACGGCTCGTCGCCCATGAATGCCTTGCTGATCTTGACGGCGTGGGCGAGGCCTCGCGGCGCATCCTGCTCGATGTACTCGATCCGCGCACCCCACCGTGAGCCGTCGCCGACAGCGGCCCGGATCTCCGCATGCGTGTCGCCGACGACGATACCGATGTCGCGGATACCGGCGGCGACGATCGCCTCAATACCGTAGAAGAGGACCGGCTTGTTTGCGACCGGCACGAGCTGCTTTGCACTCGTATAGGTCAACGGGCGCAGCCGGGTCCCCTTGCCGCCGCTCAGGATCAGTCCCTTCACCTCAGTACCCCGAACCGGTGAGGCCGCCGAAGGCGCCGAAGAAATTGGAAAACGTGCCGAGCCCCGCGAGGACGAACGACACGTTGAAACGCCGGTCGGACGGAATCGGAAAGTCGGAGCGGCTTTGCGGGTACTTGAATTTCTGGAATTCCGCCTGGATGCCGCAGCACTGCGCCAGATAGCTGATGCCGATGCTCTGGTTGAGGATGGCCGACCGGCCGATGTCCCACGTGAGCGCGTAGGCACCCTTGGCCTGGCCCTGAAGCATGCTGACGGAGGAGCTCCAGGTCATCGAGCTCTCAGGGTCGAAGGTGGACCTCCGACGATAGCGGCTGTAGTTAATCGTGCTCGAGCTGGCCCCGAGCGCGACAGTGCCGCCCGTCGTCACTACGTGCAGTCCCTCGCCGTGGACGTCGTACTCGAGTCGGGTCGTCGCATCGAGGGCGGGGCTGGGCGTCAGCTTGATATTCACGGCAACATCGGACAGGTCTACCGCGCGGAGCCGGAACGCGTTGCTGACGTACTGTTGATCGTACAGGCTGGCGTCTTTCGTCAGGTAGTAGGTCTGCTGCACTCCGACGGTCAGGAACTGGATCGTCGATCCGGCCGAGTCGTCGGCGGTCCGCGCCCGGTACAGCAGCCGATTGCTCACGCCGTAGGTCAGGCGGGTCGAATCGCCCTTGATGATGTCGCTCGAGTCGGACAGCGCCACGACGCGATCGGCATTGCTGATGGCTGGAATGAACTCGAGCGCGAACGTCGGCTCGATCAGGTGCTTCATCCGCTCGCTGTAACCGCTGGCGGGGGTGTCCCAGATCTTGGCCAGCACCGGGCCGACAATGTCCGAGCGCAGCGTCAGATACTGCCTGGTCAACGGTTCGTTGGTGATCTGGCCTGCGTCATCGGCGCTGCGGGTGTAATAGGTGGTGCGGTAGGACGCGCTGGTATTCAACGTCAGGTACGTCAACCGCGACAACGCGGCCCGCATGGTTGGCAGCACATCGACGCGCCCCAGACTTTTGTCGCTCGCCACCTTGCCGTCCTCAATCCGGCGGTACGGCAGGTAGGCGGATTCGCTGCTGACGGATCCATAGACGGGAAATCCCCACAGACGCTGCGGAGCGATCGACGCAGTGATTCGCGGGCTGCTGCCATACAGCTGCGACGAGTCCGCGTCCGCGAACGTCTCGATGCGCTGGAACAGTGCGCCGGCGGTGAGCACGCCCCAAGAACCGGTTGCGCCAGCCTCGACCGTGCGGGTCGCGTTCGACGCCTGGTAGAGATCCTGCTGATACAACTGTTTGGTCACCAGATTGGAGGTGTAGTCGATCCGCTGATGCAGGCGAACCGCGGGACCGAAGGCCTGGTTGCCAGCCCCCTGGACCTGGTAGCTGGTTTGCGCGGGTAGAACGGTCGTGGAACCCGACTGAGCGAATGACGTCTGATGCTGGTTGAGGTGATAGAAACGGAGATTTCCGTACGACTGCTGGCCCGACACATAGCGGTACTCGGCGCCTGCGCCCTGTCCCGTTCTGGTGAACCAGTCGTGGAAGAAGGTGGCATCCTGGCTGCGTCCGATTGCCCAGAAGAATGCGTTGCTGATCGCCTGACCCCGCAGCGTCGATGATCCGTAGGTGGGCAGCAGGAATCCGGTGGCCCGATCCTCGTCTTTGATCGGGTAGTAGATGACCGGCAGATACATCAGCGGGACGCCTTTGACGCGCAACAGCATGTTCCGCGCGATGGCGTAATCGTTCAAGTTGATCACCACCGAGTCGCTGGTGACCTCCCACCGGGGCGTCGGCTGCACGCAGGTCGTGAAGCCGCCGCGCGTCAGACGGTAGGATCGCTGGCTGACCTTCTCGATCATGTCACCGTAGAAATAGACGTCGGGATCCTGGTTCCCGAACTGCACACGATCGACGGTATCGCCGAGCGACATGATGCCAGACGCCTGATGGAACGTCCCGGTGCCCTCGGTGACGTTGAACTCCACCCGTTCGGCCGCAATGCGCCCGTCCGGTCCACTGAACACAACGTTTCCAGACGCCACGAGCCGCAAGGTGGGTTTGGTGTAGATGTCGATCTCGTCGGCAAAGAATCGTGTACCCGCGGCAATCTCGATGTCGACCTGGCCCGTCAGGCGGCAGTACTCGGCCGACGGACACTCGAGCCGGTTCTGCGTGTTCTGCGTGATTTGCGCGAGTGGAGAATTATCCGCCGGCGCCGGCGTGCCTGGCGCGGGCGGCAGGACCTGGGCGGCGACGGGCGTGGCGTACAGGAACAGCGCGAGGAAGAAGGGACTTCGCGATGAAATCATCAGGAATACGGCCGTCTCTGGCGGGCCGAGCGGTCAGCGCAGGATAGCACGCCGTCTGAGCGCGTCGCGAACCGCGCCGACGACGAAAATCGAGCCGGCCACGCAGACTGTGGCGTTGGCGGCGAGCGCATGCTCGACCGCGGACGCGGGGTCGGAATCGACGCCGACCGGAACGCCGGCGTGTGCAGCTGAGATACGCGCCGCGAGCTCGCGCGCCGGAATGGCCCGCGGTGTCGCCGCGGCTGTCGTGACGACCGCGGACACCGCAGGCAGCAGCGCGTCGAGAATCCCTTCGACGTCCTTGTCGCGCATCACGCCGATCACGAGAGCCGGCCGTTCCGGATGGCGTCGGCGCAGGTAGCTGGCCAGTGCGCGGGCGCCGTCGACGTTGTGCGCGGCGTCGAGCAACAGCTTGCGGCCGTCCTCGAATCGGATGAGTTCGAGCCGGCCGGGCCAGTCGACATGGCTGAGCCCGTGTTCGATTCCGTCCGCGGATACCACGACGCCACGCCCGCGTGCCGCCTCGAGCAGACGGACGGCGACAAGTGCGTTCCGCACCTGGTGTTCCCCGCGCAGCCCCAGCGAGAGCGGACCGTAGGTGCCATCCGGCGTCTCGATCGTCACGATCTCAGGATCCGTGTCGCGGCGCGTGACCCGCGCGTCCGCTGCCGCATCGATCAGTCGCGCGCCTTGCTCGATGCTCACGCGCTCGATCACCGTTCGTGCGTCCACCGGTACGGCGCCGACGACGACCGGCATGCCGGGCTTGATGATCCCGGCCTTCTCGAAGGCGATGGCTTCGAGCGTGTCGCCGAGATGCTGCTGATGGTCGAAGCCGAGGGAGGTGATCGCGCCGGCGACCGGAGTAATGACATTGGTCGAGTCGTAGCGGCCGCCCAGGCCGACCTCGATCACCGCGACCTCGATCTGCTCGCGACGGAACAGCTCGAACGCGATTGCGGTCGTCGCCTCGAAGAAGGTCGGATTCACCGGGAGCGCGCCGCTGGCCATAAGACTGTCGGCGCAATCCAGCACGTCGTCGGCTACGCGGTGCAGCGCCTCGCGGCTGACCGGCTTGTCCCCGACGACGAAGCGCTCAGCGAGGTCAACCAGGTGAGGAGAAATGTAGCGAGCCGCGCGAGTCCCCGAGGCGACGAGCGCGGCGTGGACCATTGCCGTGACTGACCCCTTGCCGTTAGTGCCGGCGACGTGGATCGAGGCAAATGTCCGCTCGGGATGGCCCAGCGCCGCGCACAGACGCGAGATGTTGTCGAGCCCGAGCTTGATGCCGAACGTCTCGAGCGCGAAAAGGCGATCGAGCAAGATCAGCCTGGCGAGTCCGTCTCTGCGGCAGCCGTGACCGCCACCGCAGGTGGAGCCACAGGTGCCGGCTGCGCGCCCATGAACCGCAGCGCCCGGGCGAGGAGGGCTTTCATCTCGCGACGATCCACGATCAGGTCTACCATCCCGTGCTCGACCAGAAACTCGCTGCGCTGGAACCCTTCTGGCAGCTTCTGGCGAATCGTCTGCTCGATGACGCGCGGGCCGGCGAACCCGATCAACGCCCTCGGCTCGGCGATATTCAAGTCACCGAGCATCGCAAAACTGGCGGTGACGCCGCCGGTGGTGGGGTCGGTCAGGATCGAGATGAACGGCAGGCGTGCCCGGTCGAGCCGGGCGAGCGCGGCGGACACCTTTGCCATCTGCATCAGAGAGAGGGCACCTTCCATCATCCGGGCGCCGCCGGAGCAGGAGATCACGAGCAGCGGTTGTCGGCGGTCGACCGCCATTTCAACCGCACGGGCGATCTTTTCCCCGACCACGACACCCATGCTGCCGCCGATGAACGAGTACTCCATCGCGGCAATCACGAGGTCGAGGCCGCTCAGCCGCCCGGTGGCCACGATGATCGCGTCCTTGAGACCGGTCGAGTGGATGGTCGCCTTGAGCCGGTCCCGATAGAGCTTGGTATCAGCGAAGTGAAGCGGGTCGTTCGAGGTCAGGTCGGAGAAGTATTCGGTCCATTCGCCGTCGAACAGGGCGCGAAGGCGATCGGCGGCACTGATCCTGAAATGGTGGGCGCACTTGGGACAGACGTGCAGGTTTGTCTCGAGATCCTTGTTGTACAGGATTTGCGCGCAGTCGGGACACTTGACCCAGAGCCCTTCGGGCACCCGGCTGGGCTTTTGAGCCGTGGCGGACGCCATTGGCTTCCGGGCCTTCTTGAACCAGGCCATCGCGACACATTATAGGTTGGTCCGCGGCACGTAGTAGCGGGTTCCCCTGTTCAGCGAATTGATCTGGCGGAGCAGGTCCTCGACGGCTGCATCGCTCGTGGCGAGATCGAGCTGCGAGGTCTCGACCACCAGGAGGGGCGTGGCGGAATAGTGAAAGAAGAAATGCTGGTACGCCTCGTTCAGCTCGCGCAGGTAGGCGGCCTCCGGCTGCGGTGCGGCGTCGGCCCCGTCCCTCGCGCGGTCCTTGAGCCGGCGGGCGAGCACGTCGGTCGGGGCCTGCAGGTAGACGACAAGGTCCGGAGCTGGCACGTCCCGGGCGAGCAGATCATAGAGCCGCTGATAGATGAACAGCTCGTTGTCGTCAAGGTTGAGATACGCGAAGATCTTGTCCTTGTCGAAGAGATAATCGGCAATCGTCGTCTGCGCAAACAGGTTCGCCTGGCGCAGCGTGGTCTGCTGGCGATGACGATTCAATAAGTAGAAGAGTTGAGTCTGCAGCGCCGAGCCTGGACGGCCCGAGTAGAAATCCGGCAGGAATGGATTGTCCCGCTCCTCGAGTACCGTGGCAGCCTCGGTGCGCGCGGCAAGCCGCATCGCGAGCGCGGTCTTCCCCGCGCCGATCGGTCCTTCGATGGCGATGTACTGAAACGACATGTGCAGTGATGCGCCGATGCTATCATCGGGCGCAGGATGATCAAGACACAAGGCGCACGTCGGAAGTCACACGTCACAAGAGAGCGACACGGTCGTGTCTTGGGCGTGGTGACTGCGGCTGTGTGCCTTGTCGTGAGCGCATGTGCGAGCGCGCCGGTCGCGGTCGCGACCCCGGAGCCGCCGGTCGTGTCCTACGATGACAAGCTCTCGTGGATTCTGCGTCTCGAGGATCAGCGCCTGCTGCGGGATCCGAATCCGCCGCCGCCCGTCATCATCGTTCCGGCGACCCGCACCCAGCCCGCGATCGTCGCACCTCCACCGCCGTCCGATTTGATCCGGCTGCTCAGCGACGGCGAAGCACGCGTCCGTCGCCGCGCGGCGCTGGCGGCGGGCCGCGTCGGCTTGCCCGACGCGGTGGAACCGCTCACACGGCTGCTTGCTGACGGTGAGCCGGATGTCCGGCAGATGGCGGCATTTGCACTGGGATTGATCGGCGATGCTGCGGCGCGGCCGGCGCTGCTGATGGCATTGAGCGACACGAACCCGCTGATTCAGGGACGCGCTGCTGAGGCGCTGGGCCTGATCGGGAATCGCGCGGACGCCGACGCCATCAGCACTCTGGTTCGGACGCACGTCGCCGCCGGAGCCGTCGCCGCTATTGAACCCGATGACCTGACGTATCCGCAGTCACCGCCGGCTGAGGCCGTCCGTCTCGGCCTGTACGCGCTCGTCCGGCTCGGCTCGTATGAGGCGCTTGCCGCAGCGGCGCTCGACGCCAAGTATCAGCCGGTCTCGAGCTGGTGGCCGGTCGCGTATGCGCTTCAGCGATTGCCGGACCCGCGCAGCACCCCGGCGCTGCTCGCGCTCCTGAGGACGCCGGGCCGTTACACCGCAGCATTTGCCGCCCGCGGCCTTGGCGTGATCAAGGCCGCCGAAGCGGCCGCACCGCTTCGCGAGATCGTCGAGCGGCGCAGTGCACATCCAGCCGTTGTCATCCAGGCGCTTCGAGCGCTCGCGGCTATGAACAGCACCGCCGCAGCCCCCGTCGTCACGGGGCTGGTCACCGATTTCAAGGCGGAGCCAACGCTGCGGCTGGAAGCGGCGACCGCGTTGTCGGTGCTCGCCGGCGCCGACAGTCTTGATCTGATGCTCGATCTGATCTCTGACCAGTCCCCAATCGTTCGCGGGCTGGCGCTGCGGACCCTCGCGCGCATCGACCCCGACGCGCTGCTCACCACCCTGTCGGGACTGGACGCCGAGCGCGACTGGACCGTCAGGGCGGCAGAAGCCGCGTCGCTGGCAATCCTGCCCCCGGCGCAGGCGGAGGCCAGGCTGCGCCTGCTGCTGAAGGATCCGGATTTTCGCGTCGTCGGGGCGGCGATGACTGCCCTGATTGCGTCGAAGCCCCCGTGGGCCGCGACCGAGCTCACCGAGCGGCTGAACGTCGACGATTTTGCGATGCGCGCCGCTGCGGCGCGCGGCCTGGGGGAACTGAAAGTGACGCCGGCGGTCCCGGCGCTGGTACAGGCGTATCGCGTCGCGCTTGGCGACAGCACCTACGTTGCGCGCGGGGCGATCCTCGAGGCGCTCGCCGGCTTGGATGCGGCGGCGGCGCGGCCGCTGCTCGAGGAGGCGCTGCGCGACAAGGACTGGGCGATTCGCGTGCGAGCCTCGGAGCTGCTGGAGCGGGCGGGTGTGCCGGCGGCCACGACGCAGGCGACGATCCGGCCTGCGGTTGCTGGCCGAGCGATCGATGAAGCTGAGTGGCAGGGGCTCGTCAGCCCGGCGTACTCGCCGCATGCGTACATCGCGACCGATCGAGGTGGCATCGAGATCGAGCTGACAATTCTGGACGCGCCGCTGACCGTCGGGAATTTCATCGCGCTCGCGCGCAAGGGATTCTTCGACGGCATCGCGATCCACCGGATCGTTCCGGACTTCGTCGTGCAGGATGGCGACCCGCGAGGTGACGGCGAAGGTGGCCCCGGGTATACCATCCGGGACGAGATCAACACCCGGCCCTACCTGCGGGGCACCGTCGGGATGGCGCTCGACTGGGCCGACACCGGCGGCAGCCAGTTCTTCATCACCCATTCGCCCCAGCCGCATCTCGACGGCCGCTATACCGTGTTCGGGAACGTGGTGGCAGGAATGGACGTGGTCGATCGCCTCGGGCAATGGGACGTCGTGCGAAGCGTGACGATCTGGGACGGAGTCACGCCGCCGCCGCTCAAGCAATAAAAAAAGGGGACGCACAAACGGTGCACGTCCCCTTTATGGCGAAACCGGCGGAAGCTAACGCTTCTTCGCCGCCTTCTTTTTGCCGCCTTTAGCTTTCTTCGCCATCTGTAATCCCCCCTTTCGGTGGTCGTGGATTGCGAGCCATTCGCCCTGCGACCCGGCGCACTCTGCCGCCTGGCACGTCGGCCCGGGCGCTGGCGGTCTCGCTTCGCGGGCTCATCCCGGCGCGCGACGCGTCCTGGGAGAGCAGCAACTTGGTTGAAAAAGAGCCAAGAAAAAAGGGGTGCACCATCCGGGCACCCCCAAAGGCATTCGAAGTGCTACCGCTTCTTGGCAGCCTTCTTCTTCGAGCCGCCCTTCGCCTTCTTCGCCATTTTTTTCTCCTCAGGTTGTTGTGACTCAGCCTCCGACGGTCTCTGCGACCGTCACAACGGGTGGGCTGAGCCATCCACCCTCATACCAGATGTAGATTATGGGTGAGATTTTTTCGATGTCAAGCATAAAAGCGCGCTGATTGTCAAAAAAACACGCGGTGGAGCCACGTCCAACGTCACCCCATCTGTCAAGTACTCGGGTCTCTGTGATGTTGTCGGATCAATGGCCGATGAACTTCACCGCTGCGCGCGCAGCGCGTCGCGCGCGCGCGATGCGATCCGCAATGGATCGTCGCTGGCGGCCTCATCGATTGCGGCGCGATACGCCGCTGATGCTTCTGCTCGCCTTCCGAGATGCGCGAGCGCATCTCCCAGCTGGAGTTGCGCGCGGGCGACCGCTCCATACGGCGCGGCTGGACGCGCGGCGATCACGCGGTGGAGATGGTCGAGCGCGGCATCGCTCTGCGAGAGCTGATCAAGCTGCGAGGCGACGCCGAGAAGCGCGCTGACTTCAGCCATCTCGGCTTCCTCGACTTCGCGGCGGCGTGCCGCATGCAGCAGCGACTCCCATGTCCGCAGGCTGGCAGCGGTGTCGTCGACGTAGAAGTCGAGGATCTCAGCGGACGCCTGGCGGAAATGCGGGTTGCGCGGATGACGTTCGATCAGCTCCTCGAGGTATTCAAGCGCGCCCCGATAGTCCTTCTCATACCAGACGTCAACCAGGTGGAGCTGGTAATCGGCCTCGTCCCGGACGAGGAGGCCGCCGGCCCGTGCACGGCGCATTTCCTCGAGCCCGCCTGCGCGATCGCCGCCCGGCAGCAGCAGCAGCCACCGCAACATACGGGTGGCCGGCGGCGCGACAGCCGCGTAATAGTGGTAGAGCCCGATCCCGAAGTAGGCATCGGTCATCGTCGGGTCGAGCGTGATGGCCTGCTCGACGGCGTGCTTGATCCGCGCGCCGTCACGGGCTGCGGCGAACCGGCTTCCGCGAAGCACGCGCCACTGCACCCTCGCCGCGTAGGCGGCGCCGCGATAGAACCAGGCCTCGGCGCGGGTAGGCTCCCGGGTTGTCCAGGCCTCAGTCGCCACAATCGCGCCGTCGATGCGCGATTCGAACGCCGCGTCGTTGGCCCGGTTGTGCTGATCCATCTGAATCTGCCACCAGAGACTCACGGCATCGAGCAGCTGGCATACTTCGCGCGGAGCCGGAGGGCAGGTCTGGGTGAGCAGGGATCGGACGGCCGCAAAACGGGCATCGAAGATGGCGTCATACACGCGCCCGATTGCCGTCGGGGCCGTGAGTCCGCGAATGTGAGGCGAGGGCGGCGCCTGAGGGGACCGCGTCGCGGTCAAGCCGAGGCTGACGGCAAGCGAGGCGGCAAGGCCGAGGCCGAGACCGAGCCGCCTCACTTGATGCTCGTGCGAAGCCGCTGCCTCTCCTCGTGGCGCTCCAGTGCGAGCGCGATCAGGCGATCGAGGAGTGCCGGATAAGGCAACCCGGACGCATCCCACATCTT
>Ga0307416_100002286_pt1 | contig 10925 bp, 10 predicted proteins | sample DK1Cmetagenome_2_FD_203821 | JGI IMG/M metagenome (GOLD analysis project Ga0307416, IMG submission 203821) | Maize rhizosphere microbial communities from greenhouse at UC Davis, California, United States - DK15-C-3 | ecosystem: Host-associated > Plants > Roots > Rhizosphere > Soil | place...
CCGCCGGCCGGCCCTACGCCAGCGTGGCGCTGGGTGCCTTGCCCGACCAGTTCCAGCCGCCCGCCGGTCCGGCCGCCCGCCACACCAACCGCCTGCCGTACCGCCGCGAGCCCTTGCCGGCCGGCCTGGCCGCGCAGCTGGCGGCGATGGGCGAAGGCGGCAACCGCCTGCAGCTGCTGCAAGGCGCCTCCGCCAAGCCGCTGCTCGACATGGTGCGCGTTTGCTCGGAAGCGCGTTTCTGCAATCCGGCCCTGCATGCCTGGCTGTTCGACTGCCTGCGTTTTACGCCGCAAGCGGCGGCCGACGGCAGCGGCCTCGACGTGCGCACGCTGGGCTTGCCGCCTGGCGGGCGCGCGCTGATGCACGCGATCCGCGACTGGAAACGCATGCAGGCGCTGAACCGCGTCGGCCTGTACAAGCTGATGGCGCTGGCCGAAACCGGTTTGCTGCGGCAGGCGCCCGGCCTGCTGTGCCTGACCGGCCCGGATGGCTGGCCCGGCGCGTGCGATGCCGGGCGCCTGCTGGCGCGCGTGTGGATGCAGCTGAACCTGCAGGGCCTGGCAGTGCATCCGTATTATGTGATCAGCGACCAGCTGCAGCGCCTGCACGCCGGCACGCTGCCGGCCGGCTTCGCGCCGGCCGTGGCCGGGGTGGAGCAGGCGCTGCAGCAGCAGCTGGCGCTGCCGGCCGGGCATACGCTGCACATGCTGCTGCGCATCGGCTGGCCGAAGGCGGCGCCGGTGCGCTCGCAGCGCCTGCCGCTGGAACAGGTGTTCAGCGCGGCAGCGGATGGCGTTCCGGCCGGTACAGCGCCCTGACGCGCCGCACGTAGTCGCGCGTCTCGGCGTAGGGCGGCACGCCGCCGTACTGCTGCACCGCCTGCTCGCCCGCATTGTAGGCCGCCAGCACCAGCAGCACTTCACCGCTAAAGCGCTCCAGCAGCCAGCGCAGGTAGGCCAGTCCGCCGCGGATATTCTGTTCGGCGTCGAAACTGTTGCGCACGCCAAAGCGCTGCGCGGTGGCGGGGATCAGCTGCATCAGTCCCTGCGCATTGCGGGGTGACACGGCCAGCCGGTTGAAGCCGGATTCGACGGCGATGATGGCCATCGCCAGTTCGGGATCGATGCCGAAGCGGGGCGCCAGTCGTTCCACCAGCGGCCGCACGCTGTGGCTGGCGGCCGCATAGTCGGGCGGGCTGGCCGGCTCTTCGAGCAGCAGCGCCGGCTCCGGCGCCATGCAGGCCGGCAGCGCGGCGCCGGACGCCGGCGCCAGCATGGCCAGCAGGCGGACGCTGGCGGCATGCCCCTGTTCGGCCGCCAGGGCCAGCAGCCCCCGCGCCACGCCGTCGTCGCGCGGCACGCCGCGCCCGTTGGCATACATCCAGCCCAGCGCATGCTGGGCGGCCGGGTCGCCCAGCCTGGCGGCGCGGCAGTACAGTGCGCTGGCCGCCAGCGCGTCGCGCGGCACGCCCTCGCCATGTTCCAGGCGCTGGGCTTGCTCGATCAGGGTCGCGGCATTCTGGGCGGCGGCCGCGCCGGCCAGCAGCCAGGCGGCCGCCAGCGCGCAGCGCACGCCGGCGTCGGCGCGCATGCATCCTCCGGTTGGGGGGCGATTATGGTTCCCATTTTACCGTCGCGGCAGGGGCAGGTGCTGTCCTTATGCGACCGCTTGGCGCGGCTTTTTCGGCGAGATAAATGCCTTGTGGAACAGGTGGCGCGCCAGGCGCCAGGGCGGCATGCGCAGCCAGTTGCCGCGCACATACAGCAGGAAGTCGGCCAGCGGCGCCAGGCGCCCGCGGCAGCTGGCGTGGTGCGGCAGCAGCGCGCGCAGGAACAGCGCGTCCATCAGCACGCGCAGCGGCAGCGCCGGTCCGTCCGGCGCCAGCGCCGCCAGGGTGGCCGGCGGCACCGGCGTACCCAGCAAGGCCACGCTGTAGCGCAGGCCGTAGTACATGAATCGCTGCAGCTGCAAGGCGCGCGCGCGCGCCGGCAGCTCGTCCCAGAAGCCCGCTTCGGTGGCGCCGAAATGGCCCAGCAGGCAGTGCAGGTCCCACAGGTCGCGCAAGCCCTTGTCGAATTCACCGTCGGCGAACAGGTGGGTGGCGCTGTGCAGCACCATGTCCAGCGGCGCCAGGACGGCGGCCCCGGCCGGTTCGGCCAGCGGGCGCGCCGCCGCCCGCAGCAGGCGCGGGTCCGGGCGCTGGGCCGCCGTGCGCGGCAGGATGGTGTGGTGCACGTCGATCAGGGTCTGGCGCTGCACATGCTGCATCGGCGGCAGTTCGTGCATCCATTCGCGGTAGTAGCGCTGGTCGTAGGCGTCATGCTGCTGGCCGGCCCAGCCCGCCATCATCAGGGCCGCCTCCACCTGCGGCAGCTGCTGCTCCGGCACCAGCACGTCGATATCGGAAAACAGGCGTCCGGCCGCGGGCGGCAAGCCGGCGGCGGCATAGGCCGCGCCTTTCAGCAGCAGCAACGGCAGGCCGAGTCCTTCCAGCACCTGGCCGATCAGGCGGATTTCCCAGTAGGTGGCCTGGCGGTGGCGCTGCGCCATCACATCGGCCCAGGCCAGCGGCGCGCGCGCGGCCGGCAGGATGGCGTCCAGCAGGCCGCGCTCGGCCAGCAGCGCATGCAGGGTGGCCAGCAGGTTGGCGCTTTCGGCCTGGCGCAGCAGCAGGTCCCAGCCGGCAGGCGGCAGGGTGGTCAGTTGCTCGGGGGCGCGCAGCGCGCGCAGCAGCAGGGGCAAATTAGGCAGCAAAGTCATCCAGTCGGGGCAGGGCGTCCAGCGCTTCATCCAGCGCACTGTAGCGGAAGCGGAAGCCGCGCACCTGCTCGATCAGGCGCGCCATGGCGTGAAAACCGTTGGCGCCCAGGATGCTGTAGTTGAAGCTGTTGCCGGCCAGTTCCATGAAGGTGGTGGCGCGCGGCAACGCTTCGATGCTGGTGGCGGCGCCCGCGACGTACTGCGGAAACACGATCCAGCCCGGCAGCGCGCATTCGTCGGCGCGCGCCACGCTGTCGGCCGGCGCACGCATGTGGGCAACCGTGCCTTTTTGCGTGTCCTGCACGGCCGGGCTGAGGACAGCCTGCGGCAGGTAGGCGCGGATCACGTCGATGGACTGGTTCTTCAGGCTGACCGGGCGCGGGTTGGGCACCACCAGGCCGCTGTCCAGGTCGATCAGGGTCAGTTCGTCCGACAGCAGGCGCCAGCCGCCGCGCCCGGCCAGCGCCGCGGTCAGGGTGCTCTTGCCCGAGCCTGGCGGGGCCGGCATGACCAGCGCGCGGCCGCCGCGTTCCAGCACGGCGGCATGCACGATCAGGTAGCGGTGCGCGCGGCTCGACACGCACCAGTTCAGGCCCCACTCGAACATGGGCAGCGCCTGCGCCAGCGGCAAGGGGCGGAATACCCGGCGGCCATCGTACAGCAGGTCGACCTGGGGCCGCAGCCAGCGCCGGCCGTTGCACGGGCGCTGCAACTGCAGGTGGAAGTCGGCAAAGTCCTGCTCGCCCAGCAGTGGGTAGTCCGGGTACAGCTGGGCAATGCCGGCCGCCAGGCTGGGAATGTCGCCGCGCAGGCAGGTGGTGAAGCGGCCCGTGCGCAGGCGCAGGCCGGGGCCGGCCAGGCGCGCGCGCAGGGCGGCGGGCGACAGCGTGCCGACGGTCAGCATGGTTGTACCAGGTAGAGGAATTGGAGCCGGCGCAGCAGGTCCTGCAGCGCCGGGTCGGCCAGTTCGGCCGGCTCGACGCTGCCGTCGCGCAGCGCGTGCAGGAAGTCCAGGGTAGCCTGGTCCAGCAGGTGGGTGGCGCCGGAGGCATCGTTGTACAGCACGACCTGGCCATCCCAGCAGCGGTGCAGCAAGGACTGGCCTGGCGTAATACGCCACGCCAGGGTCATAGCGGCATGGTGGATTTCAGGTATTGGGTGATTTCGTAGGATCCCCACTTGACGCCGGCAGTCGGCGTAAAGTAACCGACCGTGGCCCATTCATTCCACATATTGACCAGCATCTGGACCGTCTGGTAGGACGACCAGCCCATCTGGACATTCAGGTAGGCCGACGCCAGGTGGCGCCCCATGCCGTCAAAGTCCCACTGCTTCGGCACCAGGATATGCTGCAGCGTGCACTCATCCGAGCCGTAGGTCGACTTCAGGCTGAGCGGCACCGGGAAGATGTCGCGGAACAGCTTTTCGCGGTCGACGCCGGTGGGGAAGGTCTTGTGCTGCTGCTTCCAGAAGCCGGGCGTGCGGCCCTTGCAGACTTCCTGCGCCTGGTTGTGATGGCTGAGCAAGGTACCGGACAGGAAACCGGACGGCGACGCGCACGCCGTCGCCGCCATGCCGGGCTGGCTGTGCAACGTCAGCAGTACGCCCGATGCGGCCGCCCCGGCGCGTGTGAAGCGGCGCCGCGCGGCGCCCTTGGCGCTCAGTTCTTCTGCTGGCTGGTGTTCATTGGCCACGTCTTGATCCTCATTGATTTGGTAAGCCCTCTGCCAGAGCTCAAGCAATTGTCGTTCCAGATACCGGCAGGCGCTGGCAAATCCCCAGCAAAATCAGCTTGTTGGGGCGGGTCGCCCATCCATGCCGAGCGCGCCACCCCTGTATCTTAGCCCGGATTGTAAGAATTCTCGACACTTACGGGCAACAAGTGACGCTGCCGCACAATACTCGCAAGTTGCAAGTAAATACGCCTGCTTAGAAGAAACTTTCAGGGATGACCAGGATGTCGCCCGGCCGCATCGCCACATTGGCGGAGATATCGCCGTCTTTCACCAGGTCATTCAGGCGTACCGTGAATTGCTGCTGTTTGCCGTCAACAGTGCGGATGATGCTGGCCTTGTTGCCGGCCGCAAATTCCGTGACCCCGCCCACGGCGATCATCACGTCCAGGATCGACATGTCGCGCCGATACGGCAGCGATTGCGGGCGCGCCGCCTGCCCGATTACACGGATCTGCTCGCTGTACAGGCCATTGAAGCCGGTCACGATCACCGTCACCACCGGTTGCTGGATGAACTTGGACAGCGCCTGTTCGATATCGCGCGCCAGCTGGGTTGACGTCTTGCCGCTGGCCGGCAGGTCTTCCACCAGCGGGGTGGTGATCTTGCCGTCCGGGCGTACCGGCACGGCCTGCGACACTTCCGGGTTGCGCCAGACGATGATGCTGACCGTGTCGCCGGGGCCGATCAGGTAGTCGCGCTCAGGCACGGGACCGGCATCGGCCGGGGCGCCGCTGCGGCTGGCAGCGCAGCCGCCCAGCGCCAGGGCGCCCGCGAACACGACGGCAGTGGCCAGGACGCGGGCCAGCTTGGATTGGTTGCTCACGTTACTCTCCTTTATTTGCTTTTTTGCATACATTTGTTATACCACGACTCAGCCGCAGGGGAATCGTATTATTGCTTCGGTGCGCTGCCTTGCTGCAACAACTCATGCACATGGCGCACCGGTACCGCATAGCTGATGCCGCTCGGGTCGCTGATCGCGCTTTCCTTGGTGCCCTTGACCAGGGTCATGTTGATGACTGCCAGCACGCTGCCGTTGTCGGGGTCGTACACCGGGCTGCCGCTATTGCTGGGGTAGGCGGTGCCGTCCAGCTGGTAAATGGAAAACGGCCGGTTGCGCTGCAGCTGCAGCACGGCGCGCGGGTTGAGTCCACGGGTGGTGGCCGTGGGCAGGATGGCCGGGGTCACTGCCGCCACCATGGCGCGGTGCGTGACCGGGGTCAGGCCCAGCAGCATGCCGAGCGGGTAGCCGGTAAACGCCACCTCGCTGCCCTCGTCCACCAGGTCGCCGCCCGCCAGGCGCAGCGCTGGCAGCGGCGTCCCGCTCAGGCGCAGGTGCACCAGGTCATGCACGCGGTCGATGCTGACCACGCTGGCGCTGCGAAATTCCAGCTGGTCGCCGCGCCCGGTCACCACGCCCAGCGCCTCCATGCGCTCCGGGTCCAGTTCCGGCACCGCATGGGCATTGCTGATCACCGACAGTCCGTCACCCACCACGAAACCGGTGGCATGGAAGGAAATGGCCGGGCTGCGGGTGCGCACGTGGGTGCCGATCGCCACCACCGACGGTTTGACGGCGACAATCGTGCGCGCCAGCGGGGCCGCGGCGGCCGGCAGGCCGGCGGCCAGCAGGCCGGTCGCCAGCATGGCGGGCAGCAATGAACGGAACAGGGCATGCATAGGGGCGCCTTTCGAACGGTGGTTGCTGCTTGGAAATGTTAAATTCCTGACGTCAGTGGCCCGCAACAGCGGCAAATTTATAGCCACCGCGTCCGGATTTCTGCTGTATGATAATGATTAGATGATATTTAAGCAATATTGGATTTGTATGTCTTGACAGTTAACACTGTCTAACCTGGGATGAGTGGATCAAGATGGCAGAACTGTTGGCCTTGCTTCTAAATTTCCTCAAAGCGATCGGGAAATACCGTTGGTGGGCAGTGGCGATTGCATGGCTGGTGGCCATCGCCGGCTGGGTGTACGTGGCGCGCCTGCCGAATGACTATCAGGCGTCGGCGCGGGTCTACGTGGATACCCAAAGTATCCTGAAGCCGCTGATGTCGGGCATGACGACCACGCCCAATGTGGAGCAGCAGGTGGTGTTCATGCGCCGCACCCTGCTCAGCCGGCCGAACGTCGAGCGCGTGCTGCGCATGGTGGACCTGGATATCAAGGCCAAGACTACCAAGGAGCACGACAAGCTGGTTGACGAGCTGATGGCGGGCCTGAAGGTGACTGGCACCGAGCGCGACGACATCTATACCATTGCCTACAACAACTCCAATCCCAAGCTGGGCAAGGACGTGGTGCAATCGCTGCTGACCATCTTCGTCGAAGGTTCCTTCGGCGGCAAGAAGCAGGATTCCGAAAAGGCCGTCCAGTTCATCGACGACCAGATCAAGATGTACGAGGAACGCCTGGCGGCCGGCGAGAACACGCTGAAGGAATTCAAGATCCGCCACATGGGCATGCTGCCGCGCCAGGGCACCGACTACTCCAGCAACTACGCCGACCTGTCCGACAAGCTGAACCAGGCGCGCCTGGAACTGCTGGAGGCGGAGCAGGCGCGCAACGCCATCAAGCGCCAGATCGCCGGCGAGGACATGGCGCCGATGGGCGAGCAGGCCGTGGTCGACAGCGTCAATCCGGAGCTCGATGGCCGCATCTCGGCGCTGGAAAAGCAGCTGGACGCGCTGCGCCTGACCTACACCGAGCAGCATCCCGACATCGTGTCCGGCAAGCGCCTGCTGGCTTCATTGCAGCAGCGCAAGAAGGATGAGGCGAAAAAACTGGCCAAGAGCGGCGACCCGGGCGCCGGCTACAGCCCCATGCTGCAGCAGATGAATGTGGCGCTGTCGGTGGAGGAGGCGCGCGTGGCCGCGCTGAAGGCGCGCGTGGGCGAATATTCCGCCCGCCTGGGCCGCCTGCGCGCCCAGAGCACGGCGGCGCCGGAAGTGGAAGCCCAGCTGGCGCAACTGAACCGCGACTACGCCATCAACAAGGAAAACTACGAAAAGCTGGTGCAGCGCCGCGAGTCGGCCAAGCTGTCCGGCGACCTGAGCTCGGCCACCGACATGATGAGTTTCCGTGTCATCGACCCGCCGACCGCGCCGTCCACACCCATCGGACCCAACCGTCCCGCCATGTATTCCATGGTGTTCCTGGTGGCGCTGCTGAGCGGCCTGGGCACGGCGTTGCTGCTGAGCCAGGTGCGCCCGACCTTCCTCAGCCAGCACAGCCTGCGCGACGTGACCGGGCTGCCCGTGCTGGGCACCATCAGCATGAACTGGACCGACCAGCAGCGCTCGTCGCGCAAGCGCCGCCTGTATGCCTTCGGCATGGCCGTGGCGTCCCTGTTTACCGCCTTTGGCGGGGTCCTGACCTTTACCTTGCTGCGCTCGGCCTGACCGGCGCGCTGTAACTGGAGCCACCGTGAGCATTATTGAAAAAGCCGCCAACCGCCTGGGCCACCCCCGTCCGGCCGAGACACCGGCCGGTGCCGCAGCCCCGGCCGCCGCACCTGAAACCGATGCCGTCGCCGTGGTAGCGGCGCCGGAAGCGGCGCCGGCCGCCGCGCAGCCCGCCAGCCCGCCGCCGGCCCCCGCGCCGGCCCCCGCGCCGGCCCCCGTCATGGCCGAGGCCACCGCGCGCCACGCCCGCACCATCGAGCTGGACCTGACCCGCATGCAGGAAGTCGGCCTGGTGACCGCCGCCGGCGGCCGCACGTCGCTGGTGGAAGATTTCCGTATCATCAAGCGCCCGCTGATCAAGCGCGCGTTCGGGCCGCGCAAGCAGGGCGACAACCCGGGCAACCTGATCATGATCACCAGCTCGCTGCCGGGCGAAGGCAAGACCTTCTGCTCGATCAACCTGGCGATGAGCATTGCCATGGAGCTGGACCATACGGTGCTGCTGATCGACGCCGACGTGGCCCGTCCCTCCGTACTGCGCACGCTGGGCGTGCCGGCCCAGCGCGGCCTGATGGACTTGCTGCTGGACGACAACGTCGACATGAGCGACGTCATGCTGCGCACCAATGTCAACACGCTGTCGATCCTGCCGGCCGGCACCAGTTCGCCGCGCGCCACCGAACTGCTGGCCTCGCACATGATGAAGAAGCTGGTCGACGAGATCGCCAACCGCTACCCGGACCGCATCATCATCTTCGATTCGCCGCCGCTGCTGCTGACCTCCGAATCGCACGTGCTGGCCTCCAACATGGGCCAGATCGTGCTGGTGGTGGAGTCGGAGCGCACCACCCAGCACGCTGTCAAGGAATCGCTGCGCCAGCTGGAGGGCTGCAGCAACGTCAACCTGATCTACAACAAGTCACGCGAATTCCCCGGCACCGAAACCTATGACTATCACTACGGCTAAGCAGCTGCGGCCAACGCTGTTGGCTGCGGCGGCCGCCTTGCTGGTTGCCGGGCCAGCGCAGGCGGCGTGGGACTTCAAGCCGGGCGTGGCGGCGCGCCTGACATGGTCGGACAACCCGGGCCAGCGTCCGGACGGCCTGGAAGAGAGCCGCATGATTGCGGAACTGGCGCCCGGTTTTTCGCTCACCAATGCCACCCCGCGCCTGCAATTCAACATGAATTACGGCCTGCGCCTGTACCGCTATTCCGGCGCCGGCGCCCCGGTTGGCACGTCCAACCATAACCAGTCGCTGACGGCCACGGCCAAGGCCAATGTGGTCGACCAGCTGCTGTACCTGGACGCCAGCGCCGGCATCCAGCAGCAGGCGGTTTCCGCTTTCGGCCCGCAGCCGATTGGCGGCGCCTACACCGACAACAACACCAGCGAGGTCCGGACCTACAGCCTGAGCCCGTCGCTGATGCACCGCTTTGGCGCCTTTGCTTCCGGCCAGCTGCGGCTGACCCACGATTCCGTTGATTCCGACCATGTGGGCATGCGCCGCAGCACGGGCGACAGCCTGCGTGCTTCCCTGGCCAGCGGCAGCAGCTTCCGCCGCGTCACCTGGGATACCAGCGTTGGCCGCAGCCACCTGGTGCAGCAGGTCAGCGCCCGTCCCGGCAGTAGCAGCGGCAGCGGCGTGCAGGAAGAAGATTCGACCAGCACCAACGCCAACATCAACCTGCGTTACGTGGCCACCCAGCAGTTGAACGTGGGCATTTTTGCCGGTTACGACTCGTTCGAGTTTGCCGGCCTGGGCGCCGACACCAAAGGCGCGGCCTACGGCGCCAGCCTGCAATGGACGCCGTCCAGCCGCACCTCGCTCAACGCGTCGGCCGGGCAGCGCTTCTACGGCCCGACCTATTCGCTGGCGCTGCAGCACCGCAGCCGCAATACGGTATGGACCATCAATTACAACGATGCCGTCAGCACCTCGCGCGCCAACTTCCTGATCCCGGCCACGGTCGATACCGCCGCCTTCCTGGACCGCATGTTCATGACGCAGTTCGCCGATCCGGTGCTGCGCGCGGCCGCCGTGCGCGCCTACATGCAGGCCACCGGCCTGCCGCCGGCGCTGGCCAACAACATCAATTACTTCAGCAACCGCTTCCAGCTGCAGCGCCAGTTCAATGCGGCGGTCGCGATGCAGCTGGCGCGTTCCAGCCTGATGTTCGCGGCCTACAAGTCGCGCATGGAAGCCCTGTCGCAGGACACGGTGGACAGCGACCTGCTGGGCACCTCGTTCCAGAATGCCAACGACAAGACCGAGCAGGCCGGCGCCAGTGTCACGCTGAGCTATAAGCTGGGCCCGCAGACTTCCAGCACGCTGGGCGCCACCACCACCCGCAGCAAGTCGCTGGTGCTGGCGCGCAGTACCAACCAGCGCATTGTGCGGCTGGCCGTGACGCGCACCTTCTCCACGCGCCTGCACGGCTCGCTGGAACTGCGCCGGTCGCAGGGCAGCATCCTGCAGGGTGGCCAGCGTTACACCGAGAATGCCGTTGCGGCGGCCCTGACGTCCCAATTCTAAGCCGTAAAAACACGCCATGTATGAAAGCTACTACGGGCTGAGCGACAAGCCCTTCCGCCTCCGTCCCGACCCGCACTTCTTCTTCGGCAGCAAGGGCCACAAGCGCGCCATGGCCTACCTCGAGTACGGCCTGTCGCAGGGTGAAGGCTTTATCGTCATCACCGGCGAAGTCGGGGCCGGCAAGACCACCCTGGTGCGCAACCTGTTCAACCAGATCGCCTCCGACCGCATCGTCACTTGCCACCTGGTCAACACCCACCTCGATTCGGACGACATCCTGCGCGGCGTGGTGGGCGGCTTCGGCCTGCCGTGCGAAGACACGGCCAGCAAGACCACGCTGCTGGGCCGGCTGGAAGTGTTCCTGCGCCAGTGCGAGCAGGACGGCAAGCGCGCCCTGCTGGTGGTTGACGAGGCGCAAAACCTGACGCCGAAGGTGGTGGAAGAATTGCGCATGCTGTCGAACTTCCAGACCGACGATAAATCGC
>Ga0307416_100002288_pt1 | contig 10923 bp, 10 predicted proteins | sample DK1Cmetagenome_2_FD_203821 | JGI IMG/M metagenome (GOLD analysis project Ga0307416, IMG submission 203821) | Maize rhizosphere microbial communities from greenhouse at UC Davis, California, United States - DK15-C-3 | ecosystem: Host-associated > Plants > Roots > Rhizosphere > Soil | place...
CCAGGCCACCCTACCCGCTCACCGGCCCGAGGGAGATCTGAGGAAGTCGAGCAGCAACCCGTTGATCTGCGCCGCGGCGTCGATCTGCAGCCAGTGCCCGGCGCCTTCGATGCGTTCGTAGCGCCAGGGTCCGGCCACGTACTTCGCCGACCCGGTCATGTTCTCCTCGGTCAGCGCCAGGTCGCCGCTGCTCCAGACACCGAGGGCGGGCGCGGTGACCGGTGGCAGCTCCCGTGGCGGTGCGATCAGCGACTCGGGTGGCAGGTTCGCCCGGTAGATGCCCAGACTGGCGGTCAACGCGCCCGGCTCGGACAGTCGCGCGACGACCTCCTCGATCCGCGGGTGCGCCGCCCAGTTCCGCAGGTTGCGGAAGTCCTCGGCGGACAGCCATTCCTCCGCGACGCCGGGAAACTGGAAGAGCAGCATGTACCAGGACAGCTGCCGTTGCCGCCAGCCGGCCGAGGCGAACGCCGACGGGTGCCCGACCGACAGCGCGGTGACCGAGGCGACCCGGTCCGGTGCGAAGGCGGCGGTCACCCACGCGATCCCGGCGCCCCAGTCATGCCCGACCAGGTGAGCGCGGTCGATGTCGAGCGCGTCGAGGATGCCGACGACGTCGCCGACGTGCGCCGGCGTGGCGTACGCGGAGATGTCGGTGGGTTTGCTGGACCGGCCGAAGCCGCGCAGGTCCGGCACGATCGTCCGGTAGCCGGCGTCGACCAGCGCCTGACTCTGCTGGTCCCAGAGGTCGCCGGTGTCCGGCCAGCCGTGCAGCAGCACGACCGGTGCGCCCTTACCGTTGTCGCGGACGTGCAGGCTGACGTCGCCGAGCTGGATCGTCATTGGACACCGCCGGTGATCTCGCCGAGCTGGGTGGTCATCGGGCACCGCCGGTGATCTCGCCGAGCAGCTCGGCGCGGGACGGGCCGGGCAGCGGGTACTGCGGCGCGGCCAGGCCGAGGGCCAGGACGCGGTCGCGCAGCCCCGGGGTGGCGAACACCTCGTCCGGGGTGGCCAGGAAAGAGGTGATCGAGACGTACGCGCGGAGCACCTCCGGGTCGCGCAGGGCGGCCGCGAACAACGCCTTGGACCCGGCCCAGCGCGGGTCGTCCGGGCGGTACGGCCGGCCCGCGACGTCGCCGTCGATCTCGGCCAGCCGGTGTGCGTCGAAGCCGGTGGTGGCCCGGTAGAGCGGTTCCATCGTGCGTCCGGTGGCCTCGTCGAACCGGCGGACGAGCTTGTCGTGCTCGTCGGCGCCGACCTCGTCCAGGACGTCCCGCAGCACGCGGGCGTGCAGGATCGCGAAGGAGATGCCACGGCCGACCGAGGGGTTGGTGCACGCCCAGGCGTCGCCGACCGCGACCACGCCGGTGGCCACCGGGTCGCCGTCGACCACGTACCGCCGCAGCCGGTCCTCGATCCCGGCCATGACGTCGATGTCGGTGATCGGTTCCACGTCGGCCGAGCCGGCGTCGGTCCAGTGCGCGGCGAGCGGGTAGCGGGCGATCGCGGCGGACCAGACCGCTGGCTCCCGCAACGCCCGCAGCTGCTTGTCCTTGGCGCTGGTCGTCAGCACGACGCTCCAGGTGCCGTGGTCGGCGGGCAGGGTCAGGACGCCGACCGAGTCGTACGACTGGGCGAGCACCGCGCGTTGCGCCGGAAGCTCGCCGGTGCGCGACCGGAAGTGCCGGCTGTAGTAGACGAAGCCGGAGTCGGCGCGTTCCTCCGCGGGGCGCCGGGCGCCGGCCGCGGCCAGCCAGGCGGGCAGCGCGGACCGGCGGCCGCCGCAGTCGACGACGAGGTCGGCTTCGACGATGCCGGCGGTGGTGGTCACGCCGGTCACCCGGGGAACCGGCGCGCGGCCGTCGGTGCGCAGGCCGGTCACCCGTACGCCCCGGCGTACCGGCACACCCGCGGCGGTCGCCGCCGTGGCCAGCGCCGCCTCCAGCACCGGCCGGCGGGCCGTCACCGTGTCGAACCGTGCGTCGCCGTCGCGGCTCTCGCCGCGCAGCTCGAGCGGAAGGCTGGTCAGCGAGTTGACCCGGGCGGCGCCGGCGGCCAGCACCGCCTCCGCCGCGTCGGGCAGGTCGGCCCGCACCTCCGCCCACCACCGGGGCAGCAGGTAGTGCGGCAGCCGGAACTGGTTGACGCCGGGGCGTTGCCAGCCGTCCCACGGCTGGTCGTCCGGCGGCGCCGGATCACGTTCGAGGACGGTCACGTCGTGGCCGTCGCGGGTCAGCAGCATCGCGGTGCTCAGGCCGGCCGGGCCGGCACCCAGGATCACAATCGTCGCCATGCCCTGCAGCCTGCGCCGTCACGCTGCTCAGACTCCAGGTCAGATGGTGTCCAATTGCCGACCGGTCTCGCCGGCCCAGAGCCGGTCGGTGAGCTCGTCCACGGCCTTGGCGAGGTGCCGGCGGTAGGTGCTGAACGGCAGGCCCAGCGCCTGCGCGGCCGCCTCCTGGCTGGGCGCCGGGCTGAGGTAGGTGCGGTGCAGCACCGCCCGGAGCCGGTCACCGCGGGGCAGTTCGGTGAGCGCGTCCACCGCGGCGCACACCGCCGATCGGACCGCAGCCGGGTCGTTGCCGAGCGAGGTGCCGACCAGAGCGCACCCGGCGAGCCGCTCGGGGCGGTGCAGCTGGGGGAGGGCGGCGCGGACGGCGGCGCCGAACGCCTCGCGGCTCAGCGGCAGGGGCCGTTGCATCCGGTCCGGTGGCGGGCCGCTGCCGCCGGACTGCTCACGTTCGTTCATCAGGTCGAGCCAGGCGTCGACCGGGAAGCGGCGGAAGTCGTTGCCGTAGACGACGTGGCACCGCCCGTCGAAGTCGACGCGCAGCAGCTCCCGGAACGCGAGGTAGTCGAAGAACGGCCCCCAGAACTCCGGATCCACCGTCGTGATCAGGCCCCAGGCGAGCGGCCGGCCGCACCATTCGATGATGGACGACACCGAACCGGCGAACACCGCGTGCTGGTCGGTGTGGGCCCCGTCCCGGCCGAGCACGAACCGGGCGATGTCGACCTGCTCGCCCGGCCGCAACGGCGCGGTCCGGTCGATGTACGACAGGGTCGCCCGCACGACCGGGTCGCGGTTCTCCACCGTGGATCCGGCCGGGCAGAACGCGTGGTACGCGAACGCCCCGATCCCGTTGTCCGACCGCACCACGCTGGCGCCCTGCGGCTGCTCGGCGAACCATTCGCGGGCGCACTCGGCGGAACACGGGCCCAGACTGCGGCCGATGACCTCGGCGATGCCGGGCAGCTCGTCCGGCCGGGCCGGCACCACGGCGGTCGAACCCTGTGCCCGCATCGCGCGGAACTGCACGCTGAACGGGCCCTGCCGGTGCAGGTGCGCGAGTTGCTGGGCGAGCAGTTGCCGATTCATGCCGGTGGCCGACCGCAGGCTCGCGACGACGTAGTCGTGCACGGTGCGGTGCAGCACCCGGTACCGGTCCGGCGACCGGCGCTCGAACTCGGCCTCCAGGACCTCGCGGGTCAGGTCGTGCGGTGTCAGGCCCTGCGGCCGGACGGTCACGAACGGCCGGTCGCGCAACCAGGCCCACACCTGCGGCGCGGCGTCGTCGCCGACCGTACGGCGCAGCAGGTCCTCGGTGGTCAGCAGCGCCTTGGCGCAGGTGGCCAGGCCGAGCAGGTGCGCGTCGGAGGGCACCTGGAGCACCAGCGAGGTGACCAGCGCCGAGATCAGGTCCGGCGCGTCGGCGAGGCTGCGCGGCACCACACCGCCCTGCGCCGCGTCGGCGAGCAGGGCCAGCGCCAGCGGGTGGCCCCGGCCGAGCCGCATGATCGGCTCCCGCTGGACCGCGGCGACGCCGGCCCGGTCCAGCAGGGCGGCGCTGTCCGCGTCGTCGAGGGCGGCGAGGGGATGGACGGCGACCACCGCGCGCCAGCCCGGATCGCTGCGCCACGCCGGGGCGGGCGGGTCCCGGCCGGCGAGCACCAGGACACCGTCGGCGGGCAGGGCGGGCAGCAGGTCCCGGCGTACCCAGCCGTCGATCGGCGTGAGCTCCTCATAGGCGTCGACCAGCAGCACCGGCGTGCCGTTGCCGGCCGCGCCGGCCGTCTGCACCGCCTGCAGCAACCCGTCCGGCGACGGCTCGATGTCGCGGCCGTCGAGGTGGACCGCCGGCCGGCCGGCGCGCTGCGCCCGGCTGCGCAGGTGCAGCAGCAGCGTGGTCTTGCCCACCCCGCCCGGGCCGTGCACGAACAACACCCGCCGGGTGGACCGCCCGGCCAGGGCGTCGTCGAACGCGGCCAACTCCGGCGCCCGGCCGACGAAGCCGTGCCACCGCCGGTCTTCGATGACGTCGCCGAGGTTGGTCATGGTTGACAGTGTCGACCGCCGTCGCACCGTTGCACCAGCGTCTTGCCGACAGACCTGCCGGCCGTGGTCACCGGGCGGCGAGCCGGGCCTGCCGGAGCAGGTAGTCGCGTTCCGGGATGCTGGCCGTCTGCCGTGCCGCGGTTTCGTACTGGGCGGCGGCCGCGGCACGTTCCCCGGCCTGGTCGAGCAGGTGCGCACGGACGGCGGTGAGGCGGTGGTTGGCGGTCATCCGGGGATCGGAGTCGAGCGTGTCCAGCAGGGCCAGGCCGGCGCGCGGCCCGTGGACCATGGCGGTGGCGACGGCGCGGTTGAGGGTGACGACCGGGTTGTCGTCGAGGCGCTGCAGCATCTCGTACAGGGCGAGGATGTGCGGCCAGTCGGTGTCCTCGGCGCGGGTCGCCTGGCTGTGTGCCGCGGCGATCGCCGCCTGGATCTGGTACGGGCCCGGCCGGCGGCGGGCGAGCGCGGCGGTCAGCAGCGTGATGCCTTCGTGGATCGAGCGGCGGTCCCAGCGGCTGCGGTCCTGCTCCGCCAGCGGCACCAGGTCACCGGCGGGGCCGGTGCGCGCGGCCCGGCGGGCGTCGGTGAGCAGCAGCAGGGCGAGCAGGCCGGCGGCTTCGGCGTCGTCGGGCCGGGCGCGGTGCAGCGTCCGGGTGAGCCGGATCGCCTCGCCGGCCAGATCCGTACGCTGCAGGGCGGCGCCGGAGGTCGCCGTGTGCCCCTCGTTGAAGATCAGGTACAGCACCTGCAGCACCGCCCGCAGCCGGGCGTCGTAGTCCTGCGGACCGGGCGGTTCGAACCGGGCACCGGCGTCCTTGATCCGCTGCTTGGCGCGGCTGATCCGCTGCGCCAGCGTGGCCTCCGGCACGAGCAGCGCGCGGGCGATCTCCGCCGTGGTCAGGCCGCCCACCGCGCGCAGCGTCAGCGCGATCTGCGAGGCCGCGGTCAGCGCGGGATGGCAGCACAGCAGGAGCAGCATCAGCGTGTCGTCGGACGGGGTGTCGCCGGTGTCGGCCGGCGCAGCCACCCAGTCGGCGGGCGGCACCTGCGCGGCCAGCGTCGCCTCCCGCCGCAGGCGGGACTCCTCGCTGCGCAGGTGGTCGATCAGGCGCCGGGCGGCGACCCGGATCAGCCAGGCCCGCGGATTGTCCGGTACGCCCTCGGCCGGCCACTGCGTCGCGGCGGCCAGCAGCGCCTCCTGGGTCGCGTCCTCGGCCTCGTCGAAGTGCCCGTAGCGGCGCGTCACCGCGGCCAGGACCTGGGGCGCCAGGTCGCGCAGCAGGTCGGCGTTCATCCGTACACGGGTCGAAGCTCGACGCGGGTGGACACCGCACGCGCGAACCGGGCCGCCAACTCCACCGCCCGGTCGTGGGTCTCGACGTCGATGATGCCGAAGCCGGCGAGGAACTCCTTGGTCTCGGCGTACGGCCCGTCGGAGACCACCGGCGTGCCACCGCGCACCTCGACCGTCTGGGCGTGCTCCGGCTCGGACAACCCGAACGCGGTGACCAGCTCACCGGTCGCGGTCAGCTCCTCCTGCAACGCCTGCATCGCCGCGTGATGGGCGGCGATCTCCTCGGCCGACATCGCGTTCGGGCCGGTGCCCTCCAGCGCCGCCCAGTCCGAGGGACCGCCGTACGTGATCACCATGTACTTCATCGCCACAGTTTCCCAAGAAATTCTCGGACGGCATGTCGAGGACCGGCGGCGGGCTCCGACGTCCCGGGCACAACAACGACGATCCACCGAGGAGAACCCCCATGACCAGCACCACCACCACCATCACCCCGCTGCGCCGCACCGGATCGCTCGTCCTGTGGGCAATGCAGGTGTTCCTCGCCGTGCAGTTCGCCTCGGGCGGCGTCCTGAAGCTCATCGGCGACGCCCGGATGGTCGACCTGTTCACCGACATCGGCGTGGGGCAGTGGCTGCGCTACCTGGTCGGAGCCTGCGAGGTCGCCGCGGCGATCGGGTTGCTCGTACCCCGGCTCGCGGCGCCGGCCGCCCTCGGCCTGACCGGCCTGATGACCGGGGCCGTGGTCACCAACCTGCTGGTCGGCATCAGCCCGGCGATGCCCGCCGTGTTCCTGCTGATCGCCGGATTCATCGTCCACCGCCGGCGCGCCGAGCTGCGCCGCCTCCTGCCGACCCGGCACGCCTGAAGGGAATCAGTGTCATGACCGACGAGATCCACGACGCCGCCCCGTCGACCACCACGCCGCACCCGTCCCTCCGGACCCTCGACGTCCTGGTCGGCACCTGGCAGGTGTCCGGACCCGGGCACCACGGCACCGTCACCTACGAGTGGATGCCGGGCGGTCACTTCCTGATCCAGCACGTCAACCTGGTTCAGGACGACCAGTCCACGACGGGCGTCGAATACATCGGGTACGACGCCGACAGCGGCACCCTCAAATCGCACTACTTCGGCAGCACCGGGGACATCCTCGAGTACGTGTACGAGGTGACCGACCGCGAGCTGACCATCTGGTTCGGCGAGCCCGGTTCGCCGGCCCGGTACCACGGCACCTTCGACGCGGGCGCCAACAGCGCCACCGGAGCATGGTCCTGGCCCGGCGGCGGGTACGACTCCACGATGACCCGAGTCCGTCCCTGAACCGGCCACCGTCGGCGGCTCGGCACCCGCCCAGGTGCCGAGCCGTTGCGATGCGTGCGGCCTGGGTCAGCCGGCTGTGCCGCCGGCGAAGAAGGTCCGCAGGTCGGCGACGATCTGGCCGGGGGCTTCCAGGGCCGCGAAGTGGCCGCCGCCGTCGAGCTCGGACCACTGCACGATGGCGGTGTTGTCCCGTTCGGCCAGCGGACGGATGGCCTGGAAGTCGTGGGCGAAGACGGCGACCCCGGTCCGGCCGTGGTTGATCTGCGGATCCGCGCCGGAATGACTCTCGGCGTAGTGATAGCGCACGGCGGTGGCGGAGGTGTTGGTCAGCCAGTACAGCGACACCTGGGTGAGCACCTGCTCGGCGGTGACCTTGCTGGTGCCGTTGCCGAAGTTCTCGAACAACTCGTTGTAGGCGAGCTGGCCGACGGGAGAGTCGGACAGCGCGGCGGCGATCGTCTGCGGGCGGGTGCCGTTCATCTGGTTGTAGCCGCCGACGGACTGGAACCAGCCGGCGAACTCCAGCGCGGCGTACTCCTTGGGTCCGAACTTCTCGAACTCGGCCGGGTCGCCGGAGGGGAAGGAGAACAGCTGCAGCACGTGGGCGCCGAGGAACCCGGGCGGGTCGAGCACGGCCAGCTCGCGGGAGATCATGGCGCCGGCGTCGCTGCCGTGCGCGCCGTATGACTCGTACCCCAGCCGGCGCATCAGGGTGTCGTACGTGCGCGCCACCCGGGCCATGGTCCAGCCGTCGCCGGTCAGCGGGGTGCTGAACGCGAATCCGGGCATCGACGGGATGACCACGTGGAAGGCGTCCGCGGCGCGGCCACCGTGGGCGACCGGGTCGGTGAGCGGGCCGATCAGGTCGAGGAACTCGGCGAACGATCCGGGGTACGTGTGCGCCAGCAGCAGCGGGGTGGCGTCGGGTTCGGCGGAGCGGACGTGCACGAAGTGCACGGTCTGGCCGTCGATGTCGGTGCGGAAGTTCGGTACGGCGTTCATCCGCGCCTCCTGGGCCCGCCAGTCGAAGTCCCGCCAGGCGGCGACCATCCGGTGCAGGTAGGCGACCGGCGTCCCGAACGTCCAGGAGTCGCCGGGAGCGGGGACGGGATAGCGGGTGTGGCTCAGTCGGTGTTGCAGGTCGTCGAGCGCCTCCTGCGCCACGGCGATGGTGAATGGCTGGATCGCGGTGCCGGATTCGCCGGCCGGTGATGTCGTCATGCCGCAACGCTAGAACCAGTTTAGGTAAAGTTCTTTCCGCTACTTCCGGCATGATGAGCGGCATGCAGACCACCTCCGGCCGGCTCCTCGCCCTGCTCGGCCTCCTGCAGTCCCGGCCGGTGTGGCGAGGCGCCGAGCTCGCCGCCCGGCTGGAGGTCAGCGGCCGCACCCTGCGCAATGACGTGGAGCGGCTGCGCCGGCTGGACTATCCGGTCGAAGCGGTCCGCGGCCCCGGCGGCTACTACCGGCTCGGCATCGGGGCGAAACTGCCGCCGCTGCTGCTCGACGACGACGAGGCGGTCGCATTCGCGGTCGGACTTCGCGCGGCGAGCGCGATCAAGGGGATCGAGGACACCAGTGGCCGCGCGCTGGCGAAGCTGGAGGCAGTGCTGCCGCACCGGCTGCGGCGCCAGGTCGCCGCGGTGCAGCAGGCCATGCAGTTCGGTCCGGAGAACACCGGCACCAACGCCGCGGACCCGGCCGTCGACCCCGGGCTGCTGCGCGCCGTCACCGCCGCGATCCGGGACCGGGAGGAGGTACGGCTGGTTTATCGGACCGCCGAGCGTCTCGTGGTCGAGCCGTATCGGCTGGTCGGCTGGCAGCGCCGCTGGTACCTCGTCGCCCGCGACGCGGGCACCGGCAACTGGTCGGCGTTGCGGCTGGACTGGGCCGAGCTGCGCATCCCGGGCGGGCGGCGGTTCACACCGGTCGAGCTGCCCGGCGGCGACTACCCGGCCTTCGTGCTGCGTGCCGCCGCCTCGGCGGGCTGGCGGGTCCACGCCCGGATCACCGTCGAGGCGCCCGCCGCCGAGGTCCTGGCCCGGATCAACCCCGCCGTGGGTGTGGTGGAAGCCGTCGACGACCACACCTGCGTGCTGGCCACCGGCGCCGACAGCGTCGAGACCATCGCGGTCTACATCGGCATGCTGGGACTGGACTTCACCGTCACCGATCCGCCCGAGCTGATCGAGCAGCTCCGGATCGTGAGCGAACGCTACGCCCGGGCGATCGGCCGTTGACCGGTTGCCGTCCGGCCCTATCCGGCTCGCTGGAGCAGCGCGTCGAGGGCCTGCTGCGCCTCCCGGACGACCTGCCGCGCGTCGATGGTGGTGAGCCGGCCGTTCCGCTTGAGGATGCGGCCGTCCACGACGACGGTGTCGACGTGCTCGGCGCCGGCGGCGGTGGCGATCATGTTGGCCGGATCCGTGACGGGCGCGATGTGGACGTCGTCGGTGCGGACCAGGATGAGGTCGGCCCGTTTCCCCGGCGTCAGCGATCCGGTGACGTCGCCGAGGCCGAGACCGCGGGCGCCGTCGATGGTGGCGGCCTGGATCATCCGGCGGGCGGAGACCGAGAACTCCGACTCGGACTCGCCTCGATGCAACGCCAGGGCGAGACGGATGATCGAGAACATGTCGGCCGTGCCGGTCAGCGGTACCGTGTCCACCGACAGGTTGAGCAGCACACCGGCGTCGAGCAGCTGGCGCAGCGGCGGAACCCCGTACCCGATGAGCAGCTCCGACCAGGGACTGGTGCTCACCGACGCGCCGCTGGCGGCCAGCAGGTCGCGTTCCGCCTGGGTGGTGAACAGCGCGTGGATGATCTGGGTCTGCGGGCCCAGCGCGCCGGCGTCGCCGAGCGCCCGGATCATGGCCAGCGCGCCCTGCTGACGGTTGGAGTTGGCGTGGTAGCTGACCGGCAGGTCCAGCGCGCGGGCCGCGTCGTACTCGGCGCGGAAGACGGCGTCCGTCGCGACGCCCGGCGGCCGTCCGGCGAGCCCGAGATGCATCAGCCCGGCCCGACCGGCCCGGAACCACTCGTCGTGCACCCGCCGCAGGTCGGCCAGGTCGATGGTCTGGTCGGCCGGCCGGCCCTGCGGCGTGCCGTACGAGAATCGGCCGCGCAGCCCGATCTGCGCGTGAGCGCGCAGGTTCGCGTCCGCGTATGCCGGCCCGCGCAGGTTGTGCGACCAGTCGTGCACGGTGGTGATGCCGCCGGCCACCGCGTCGGCCAGCGCCAGCCGTACGCCGCGGTAGGTGTCCTGGGGCAGCAGCGCGGCGCCGTTGCGCAGGTTGAGCGCGAAGTAGGCGTTGGCCGGCGAGGAACTGGCGAGCGACCGGTACAGCGTGGTCCACATGTGCCAGTGCGTGTCCACCAGGCCGGGCATCACGATGGTGCCGCGCCCGTCGATGACCGGCCCACGGGCGCGCAGCTTCCGGCCGACCGCGACGACGACGCCGTTGCGGACATGGATGTCGCCGTCGGCGACATCACCGATGGCCGGGTCCATCGACATGACGTACGCGCCACGGACGACGAACTCGCCACGCCGGCCACCGTCGGTGTGCGCGGAGGCCGCGGCGGGCCCGGCCGCGAGGGCGTCGCCCAGCCCGACCGCGCCGAGGGCGGCGGCTCCGCCGAGTACGCCGCGACGGGAGATGCCAGGGCTGGTTTCCATGCCGGCTCCACCTCGTTGGCAATCGACTGCGGCACGAACGTAATTCTTCCCTGTCATCGCTGTAAAGAGAGCCGTATCGCGACGCCGTCACATTCGCTAGGGTCCATGCGTGAATTGACGTCGTCGGTTCTGTGGCAGGTTCTCGCGCTCGCCGGGGCGTCCCTGATCGGCCTGGTCGCGGCGGTGACTCTCGCCTCACCGGCGGACGCCCAGCAGTCCACTGTCACCGGCACGTACCGGTGCGTCCCCGAGATCGCCCAGTGGGAGGTCACCTGGACGGTCCGGAAC
>Ga0307416_100002293_pt1 | contig 10917 bp, 5 predicted proteins | sample DK1Cmetagenome_2_FD_203821 | JGI IMG/M metagenome (GOLD analysis project Ga0307416, IMG submission 203821) | Maize rhizosphere microbial communities from greenhouse at UC Davis, California, United States - DK15-C-3 | ecosystem: Host-associated > Plants > Roots > Rhizosphere > Soil | place: USA...
CGCTGCCCCGCTTTCGATCAGCTCAAGCCGATTGCCCTGAACGACCGCGCGGATCGCGCCGTCTGCTGGAGTTCCTCGGTCCGGCTGGTCGGCCATGCGGCAGGTGTGCCGGTGGGCTGCTGCCCGCGCAAGACTTCAGGCCTTGGGAAACTTGGCGAATCCTTGACTTTCAGGCCCCTCAACCCCTAATCGCCTGCCTCTTCCTTTCAATTCCAGGAATTTCGGAGCGCCCTATGGCTCGCGTTACGGTCGAAGATTGCGTCGACAAGGTTCCCAATCGGTTCGACCTCATCCTTTTTGCCGCCCAGCGCGCGCGGCAGGTTTCGGCCGGCGCCGATCTCACCATCGACCGCGACCGCGACAAGAACCCGGTCGTCGCGCTGCGCGAGATCGCCGAGCAGACGGTGAAGCCGAAGGAGCTCGAGGAAGCGATCGTCACCAGCCTGCAGCGTGTGCGGATCGATGAGGAGGACGAGACTGAAGAGCTGGCGTCGCTCAACGAAGCCGCCGAAGCGCTTCGCCTGACCGCAGCCGCTCCTCCGCGTCCCACTCCGAGCGGCGGCGATTACGAATAAGCTGTTCGCTTGACTTTATTGGGAAGGGCCGGTCCGCCGGCCCTTTTCTTTACGCCGCCTGGCCTTTCGAAGCGGCCTCGACCTCACCGCGTGGCGCCCACACGAGGTCGTCGGAGCCAAGCTTGCGGCCATCCTCGGACATGACGCAAACCCTCCGTACCGGACGGCCCGTCTGCCTGTCGACGAGGATGATATCGGCCGGACCCGCCCCCCAGTCCTCGCCCCACTGGCGAAGCGCGAGCACAACCGGGTGCAGGGCCTTCCCCTTGGCCGTCAGTGAATAGACCACCTTGCGCCGGTCCGACGGATCGGGAGTGCGTTCGAAGATGCCGCCGGCAACGAGCTTCGCCAGCCGGTCGGACAAGATGTTGCGGGCGATTCCCAGGCCGGCCTGGAATTCCTCGAAATGCTGCAGGCCATTGATTGCGCCGCGCAAGATGAGGAAGGCCCACTTCTCGCCGATCAGTTCAACCGCGGCCGGAAGCGGACAACGCAGAGCCGCCTGGCGGAACTCGTCGACAGTACTTCTGACGCTACCTTTGGCCAACGGGCAACATCTCCCCCTCGGAAAGTCCTAGTAAGCACAAAGATTTGCAAAAGAACAGTTGCCTTTCCGCATCAGTGCGGATTCCTTTCGCGCTTGCACAATACGGCTCCCTAACCCCATCTTACGAACGTGCTGCGACAGTATGAGCTGATCGAGAAAGTCCGCTCCTACGATCCCGATGCGGACGAGGGGCTGATCAACCGCGCTTACGTCTTTTCTATGAAGGCGCACGGGACCCAGGTGCGCGCGTCGGGCGATCCATATTTCAGCCATCCCATCGAGGTCGCGGGAATCCTCACCGACCTGAAGCTTGACGATCAGACCATCGCGACGGCGATTCTTCACGACACGATCGAGGACACGCTGGCAACCACCGACGAGATCGAGAAGCTGTTCGGAAGCGACGTCGCGCGGCTGGTCGACGGGGTGACGAAGCTCAGCAAGATCGAGGCGCAGTCCGAGAATGAGCGCGCGGCCGAAAACCTGCGCAAGTTCCTGCTCGCCCTAAGCGACGATATCCGCGTGCTTCTGGTGAAGCTCGCCGACCGGCTGCACAACATGCGCACGCTCCATCACATCCCAAGCGAAGACAAGCGCCGGCGAATCGCTCGCGAGACGATGGATATCTACGCCCCGCTCGCCGAGCGTATCGGCATGTACGAGATGATGACCGAGATGCAGACGCTTGCGTTCCAGGAGCTGGAGCCGGACGCCTACGCTTCGATCACCAGGCGCCTGAAACAGCTGACGGAGCAGGGCGGCGACCTGGTCAGCCGCATCGGTCTAGGGCTGCAGCTTCATCTTGCCGACAACGGCCTCGATGCCGAGGTCTACGGCCGCCAGAAGCATCCCTTCTCGATCTGGAAGAAGATGGCCGAGCGGCACATCAGCTTCGAGCAATTGTCCGACGTCATGGCCTTCCGGGTGATCGTCGAACGCCAGGAGGATTGCTACAAGGCGCTCGGGCTGATCCACCAACGATGGCCGATGGTCCCCGGCCGTTTCAAGGACTATATCTCGACGCCGAAGCGCAACGGATACCGTTCGCTGCACACCACCATCATCCACGATTCGAAGACGCGAATCGAAATCCAGATCCGAACGCGAGAAATGCACGAGCAGGCCGAGCGCGGCCTCGCTGCCCACTGGGCCTACAAGGAGGGCCGTCCGACCGAGGACATCAGGGTCCCATGGGTCGACGATCTGGTCGAGATCCTCGACCACGCCGCAACGCCCGAGGAGCTGCTCGAGCACACCCGGATGGCGATGTATCAGGACCGGATCTTCGCGTTCACTCCTAAGGGCGAGCTGATCCAGCTGCCCAAGGGAGCGACCCCGGTCGACTTCGCCTACGCCGTCCACACCGACCTCGGCGACCGCACGGTCGGGGCGAAGGTCAACGGGAGGGTGGTTCCGCTTCGAACGATCCTAGAGAACGGCGACCAGGTCGAGATCCTCGCCTCGGAGGCGCAGCACCCGCAACCGAGCTGGCTGCGCTTCGTCGTCACCGGCAAGGCCCGCGCGGGCGTGCGCCGCTTCGTCCGGCACAAGGAGCGCGACGAAACCGTCGAGCTCGGTCGCAAGATCTACGAGGAAATCGTCGAGCGGCTCCCGGCGGTGCTCGACAAGGATGCCGTGAAGCAGGCGCTGAAGCGGCTGAAGATCGAGAGCGAGGACGAGCTGATGATCGCCATTGCTCGCAAGCGAATCGGCGACGAGCAAGTGATGGAAGCCTTGATGCCGGGCTCAGCAGGCGGCGACGTTGCCCCGCGCCCGCTGCCGCAGCGCACGGCCATCTCGATCAAGGGCCTGACGCCCGGAGTCGCCTATCACCTCGCGCAATGCTGCCACCCGATCCCCGGCGACCGGATCGTGGGGCTGAGGCGCGAGGACGAGGAGATCGAGGTCCACGTCATCGGCTGCGACACGCTGGCGAGCGGCGTCGATGCCGACTGGCTCGATCTGGCCTGGGGCGAAGGCTCGGACGGCGGCGCCGCGCGGCTATGCGTGATCCTGCGTGACGTGCCGGGCGCCCTCGGAACGATGGCCGGCATTCTCGGCCAGAAGCACGCCAACATCGTCAATCTCGCGCTGGTCCATCGCGACGGAAGCTTTCAGACTTTTCATGTCGACGTGGAAGTGCACGACCTCGCGCACCTCCATGCGATCATCGCCGCGCTGCGCGAGGCCGACCAGGTTTCGAGCGTGGAGCGGCTTTAGGACCCGCCCGAACGCCGATCGCGGCAAGCACGGCGAGCGTCACGAGATCCGATGCGCTAGCGGTCATCGGGGCGATCTGCACCGGCGATTCGAGCCCGAGGATGTAAGGACCCATGATGCTTTCCCCGCCAAGTTCGCGAAGCAATTTCGCCGACAGGTTGGCGGACTGAAGGCCGGGCATGACCAGCACATTCGCCGGGCCGGACAGGCGGCTGAACGGATAGAAGCGCTGCTGCATGTCGTAGTTCAAGGCGACATCCGGCCCCATCTCTCCTTCATATTCGAAGTCGCACTGGATCCCGTCGAGCAGCTTCACGGCGCCACGAAGCTCCTCGATGTGCACGCCCGGCGGGTTGCCGAAGGTCGTGTAGGAAATGAACGCGATCCGCGGGTCGAGACCCATTCGGCGGGCGAATCCGGCGGAGCGAAGCGCGATGGCGGCGTATTGCTCGGCCGTCGGCCGCTCGGTCACCGCCGTGTCGGCGATCAGGGTCGTCTGGTGGCGTGCGACAACGACGCTGATTCCGAACGGCGTCGCTCCCGGTTCGTCGTCGATGACCATTCGAATCTGGCGGAGCGACTGGCTGAACGGCCGGGTCGTCCCGGTGATCATTGCGTCGGCCTCGCCGAGCGCGAGCATCGCGGCGGCAAAGTAGTTCCGATCCTGGTTGACCAGCCGCTCCACCTCGCGGCGGAGCATGCCGTTGCGCTGGTGCTTCGCGTAAATGTAGTCGACCGCGCGGCCCACCAGCGGCGAGTTGCGGCTGTTGAGCACGATATAGTCGCGCGGGTTTTCGACCCCGTGTTCGCGCAGCAGCTCGTAAGTGTCCTCCCGCCCGACGAGCACCGGCGTGCCGTAGCCGGCTTCCCTGAACGCGATGGCGGCCATGATGACGTTCGGTTCTTCGCCCTCCGCAAACAGCACTCGCTTCGGGTTCGCCTTTGCCGCTTCATACGCCAGTGTGAGCACCGAGACGGTGGGATTGAGCCGCGCGCGCAGACGCGTGCGATAGGCCTCAGCATCTTCGATCGGGCGCTGCGCGACGCCGCTCGCTACGGCGGCCTCTGCGACGGCGAAGGCGACGACCTCCATCAGTCGCGGATCGAAGGGCGCGGGGATGATATATTCGCGACCGAAGCTCTGGCTGCGTCCGCCATAGGCGGCGGCGACCTCTTCCGGCACCGGCTCGCGGGCCAGTTCGGCCAGCGCATGAGCGGCCGCGATCTTCATCTCGTCGTTGATGCGCGTCGCTCGAACGTCGAGCGCTCCACGGAAGATGAAGGGGAAGCCGAGGACGTTGTTGACCTGGTTGGGGAAGTCCGAGCGGCCGGTGGCGATGATCGCGTCCGGACGGACGGCGACGGCATCCGGCGGCCAGATCTCCGGGTCCGGATTGGCCATCGCGAAGATGATCGGCTCCTTGGCCATCACCTTCACCATGTCGGGCTTCAGAGCGCCGGCAGCCGAGAGGCCGAGGAAGACGTCCGCGCCTTCGAGCGCCTCCGCAAGCGTTCGCCGGTCCGTTTCGACCGCATGCGCCGACTTCCACTGGTCAAGATCGTCGCGGCCCTTGTGGATGACGCCCTTGCGGTCGCACATGATGACGTGGTCGCCCGGCACGCCCATGGCTTTGATCAGCTCGGTGCACGCGATCGCCGCCGCTCCGGCGCCGTTCACCACGACGCGGATGTCTGCGAACTTGCGATCGGTCAAATGGCAGGCGTTGATCAGGCCGGCCGCGGTGATGATCGCCGTGCCGTGCTGGTCGTCGTGGAAGACCGGGATGTTCATCCGCTCACGCAACGTCTGCTCAATGATGAAGCAGTCGGGCGCGGCAATGTCCTCGAGATTAATCCCTCCGAAGCTCGGCTCGAGCAATTCGATGGCGTCGATGAAGCGCTGCGGATCCTCGGTCTTCACCTCGATGTCGATGGCGTCGACGTCGGCGAAGCGTTTGAACAGGACAGCCTTGCCTTCCATCACCGGCTTCGACGCGAGCGCTCCGAGATTGCCCAGCCCAAGAATCGCGGTGCCGTTCGAGATGACGGCGACGAGATTGCCCTTGGCAGTGAGGTCGTACGCGGCGGTCGGATTCTCGGCGATGGCCCTGACCGGAACCGCGACGCCAGGCGAATAAGCCAAACTCAAGTCACGCTGCGTCGCCATAGGCTTGGACGCGATGATTTCGATCTTTCCGGGGCGCCCACGCGTGTGGAACTCAAGCGCTTCGGCTTCGGAGAAGGTGACGTTGCTTTCCGACATGGCGCCTGCCCTTACGGAGCACCGCAAAAAGAGTCACGCTGCGCATTTCCAGAGTCGCGGCTGCGCGCGCCAGCGGCTACCGTCCCGGGAATGGCGCGGGCGGACGCACCCACTCCGATGATGCAGCAGTACCGGCGGCTGAAGGCCGAGGCGGGCGACGCCTTGCTGTTCTACCGCATGGGCGATTTCTTCGAGCTGTTCTTCGATGACGCCAAGGCGGCTGCGGCTTGCCTCGACATTGCTCTGACAAAGCGCGGCGAAGCGGACGGAGAGCCGATCCCGATGTGCGGTGTGCCGATCCACGCCGCCGAATCCTATCTCGCCCGGCTGATCCGGGCCGGCCACCGCGTGGCCATAGCCGAGCAGACCGAAAGCCCTGCCGAAGCGCGCAAGGCGCGCGGATCGAAGGCGCTGGTCGAGCGGGCCATCATTCGCCTGGTCACACCGGGAACGCTTACCGAAGAGACGCTGCTCGAATCTTCGGCCGCGAACTGGCTGGCAGCGATCGGCCGTGCGGGAGAGGATTGGGCGATTGCCGCGGCGGACATTTCGACCGGCCGATTCGAGCTGATCGCCTGCGGAACGGGCGACCTCGCTTCGGAGCTTGCTCGGCTGTCGCCCGCAGAGACCATCGCGGAAACGGCCGTCCCCGGTCTTCAAACGAACGCCGGCAAGGGCGGGTTCGACAGCCTTGACGGCGAGCGAGCGCTCAAGGCGAGATTCGGACTGGTCACGCTCGACGGAATCGGGGCTCCGACCCGGGCCGAGCTTGCCGCCGCGGGCGGCCTGCTGGCCTATCTCGACGCAACCCAGAAAGGCGCCGGCATATTGCTGGATGCGCCGCGCCGGGTTTCGCGTTCCGCGCACATGGCGATCGACGCGGCTACGCGAGACAGCCTGGAACTGTGCCGCTCGGTTTCGGGGAGCCTAGCCGGCAGCCTGCTCGGTGAGATCGATCGCTGCGAGACCGCCGCCGGGCGACGGCTGCTCGCATCGGACATTTCCGCGCCGCTCACCGAGCGAGACGACATCGAGAGACGGCTGGCGCTCGTCGCCTGGCTACACGAAGACGCACTTCGGCGGGATCGGCTGCGCTCGGCGCTCAAGGCGATGCCCGATTTCGCCCGCGCGATGGCGCGGCTGACGGCTGGGCGGGGAAGTCCGCGCGATCTTGCGGTGCTTCGCGACGGCCTGTCGGCGGCCGAAGTGCTGAGGCAGGAATTGGGCGGCGAGCCGGATCGGCCATCACTGCTGGACTCCTTGCTTCCCCGCCTTGCGGGACACGAGGCGTTGGTCGAGCAACTGCGCAGCGCACTGGTCGAATCCCCGCCGATCGACGCTAGCAAGGGAGGCTATGTTGCCGAGGGGTACGACGCGACGCTCGACGCGTTGCGCTCCGCCGCGTCGGACGGACGACGCGCCATCGCAGCCCTCGAGAACCGCTATCGGGAAGCCACACAAATCTCGTCGCTGAAGATTCGGCACAACGCGGTGCTCGGCTATCACGTCGAGGTCTCCTCCCGTCATGCCGACAAATTGATGGCAGCCGACAGCGGCTTCACGCACAGGCAGACGCTCGCTGGGGTGGTCCGCTTCAACTCGCCCGAACTGCATGAGGAAGCGGGCCGGGTCGTCGAGGCCGGCGCGCATGCCCTCGCCGCGGAAGCCGCGCATGCCGAAGAACTGACCCAGTTGGCGGTCGCGTCGACGCGGCGCATCCTCGGCACCGCCGAAGCCATCGCCCGTATCGATACGGCTGCCTCCCATGCACAGCGCGCCGCCGAGGGCGGGTGGTGCAAACCCGTCGTCACCGACGAGCCCTGCCTCGAAATCGAGTCCGGCCGCCATCCCGTGGTCGAAGCCGCGCTGTCCGACACCGGCGAGCGCTTCGTCGCGAACGATCTCAGCCTCGGCCCGGACGACCGATTGTGGCTGATCACCGGTCCCAACATGGGCGGCAAATCGACCTTCCTTCGACAGGCTGCGCTGGTGGCGGTGCTAGCGCAGTCGGGCGGCTTCGTGCCCGCGAGCAGGGCCAAAGTCGGCATCGTCGACAAGCTCTTCAGCCGGGTCGGCGCTTCGGACAATCTCGCGCGCGGCCGGTCGACCTTCATGGTCGAGATGGTCGAGACGGCGGCGATCCTTGCGCAGGCGACACCCAATAGCCTGGTCATTCTCGACGAAATCGGCCGCGGCACATCAACCTATGACGGCCTCGCCATCGCGTGGGCGGTGGTCGAGGCGATGCACGATCAAGTGCAGTGCCGCACGCTTTTTGCGACCCACTACCACGAGCTCACTCGCCTCGCCGGCCGCCTCGACTGCCTGTCCCTGCACCACGTCAGGGCCCGCGAATGGAAGGGCGATCTCGTCCTGCTGCACGAAGTGGCCGAGGGCGCCGCGGATCGCAGCTACGGCATCGCTGTGGCAAAGCTCGCAGGGCTGCCGCCGAAAACCGTCGCACGGGCGAAATCGGTGCTGGCCAAGCTCGAAGCGGGCCGCGACGCGACAGGCGGAATTGCGGCGGGCCTCGACGATTTGCCGCTCTTCGCCATGGCCGCTGAACAGGAGCATCGGCCGGATGCGCTCGCCTTCGAGCTAAACACGATCGATCCCGACAATATGAGCCCGCGCGAGGCGCTCGAAGCATTGTACCGGCTCAAGCGGGTGGCCGAAGAGAATGGAAGATGAAGCTCGAAGCGGTCGAAAGCCGCCGATCGATCATCGACCGGCGGGGCGTTGCGGACGCGCTCGCCGCCCTTCCCAACACTCGGGACCGTCAAGGCCAGGCGGTGAAGCTGCTTCGCCGCGCCTTCGACCAGGGCCGCGCGGAGGTCGCGCGCAGGCTCTCGTCCGATCCGGGCCGAGGGCGAGCCGCGGCTCGGGCGACCGCCTTCCTCCACGACCAGATCGTCCGCCTCGCCTACGACTTCGCGACCGATGCGCTTGCCGGGAATCAAGCGCCGCCGCCGATGGCCATCGTCGGGCTCGGCGGGACGGGGCGAGGCGAAATGGCTCCGTTCAGCGACGTCGACCTCATGTTCCTCACCCGCGCGAAGCCGACGAAAGAACAGGAAAGGGCGGTCGAGGCCGTTCTCCCCCTCCTGTGGGATTTGAAGATCAAGGTCGGCCATTCGATCCGCTCGATCGCCGAGCTCACCACACTGGCCAAGAAGGATATGACGGTCCGCACCGCCTTCCTCGAAGCCCGGCTGATCTGGGGCGATCAGTCGATCTTCGACGAGGCGATGAAGCGTTTCCGCGCCAGGATCGTGTCCGGGACCGCGGCCGAGTTCGTTACGGCGAAGCTCGCTGAACGGGACGAGCGGCACCGGCGCATGGGCGACAGCCGCTATGTCGTCGAGCCGAACGTCAAGGACGGCAAGGGGGGCCTTCGCGACCTCCACACGCTCTATTGGATCGGCAAGTACGTTCATGGCGTCGAAGAACCGGCCGATCTGATCCGGGTGGGTCTGTTCACCACGGCGGAGTTCAAGAAGTTCGAGCGCGCGGAGCGCTTCTTCTGGGCGGTCCGATGCCATCTGCACATTGCCGCGGGGCGAGCCGAGGATCGTCTCGGCTTCGAGCATCAGAGGCATATCGCGGAAGTCATGCATTATGCCGACCGGCCCGGGAAATCGGCCGTCGAGCGATTCATGCAATTCTATTTCCTCAACGCGAAGACGGTCGGCGACCTCACCGGGATCTTTCTCGCCCAGCTCGACGAGCAAATGGGCAAGAAGGGCTTCCGCTTCGCGCTTCCGACGATCCGTCGCCGGCCGAAGCATCTCGCCGGATTCGCGCTCGATCGAGGGCGGTTGACGATTCCGACGGACGGGTTCTTCGCGGAGGATCCCGCGCGGCTGCTCGAGCTTTTCGCTTTGGCTGCACGCGAGAAACTGGAGATTCACCCGACCGCCATGCGCGCCGCCGCCCGCGACGCGAGGCTGATCGACGACAAGGTGCGCCGGGATCCCCGCGCCAACGCCTTGTTCCTCGATGTACTCACGTGCGTGAATTCGCCGGAGCTGGTGCTGCGCTGGATGAACGAGGCGAGCGTTTTCGGCCGCTTCGTTCCCGACTTCGGCCGCGTCGTCGCGCAGATGCAGTTCGACATGTACCACCACTATACGGTCGACGAGCATTCGATCCGGGCCCTCGGACTGCTTGCGGCGATCGAGCGCGGCGAGCTCAAGAATGATCACCCGCTTTCAACGGCGCTGTTCAAGCAGATCGGGTCGCGGCGGACGCTCTATGTCGCCGTCCTGCTGCACGACATCGCAAAGGGGCGCGGCGGGGATCACAGCGAAATCGGCGCGGAAATCGCGCTGAAGCTCGCGCCGCGTTTCGGCCTCGACGCCGCGGAGACGGAGACGGTTTCGTGGCTCGTCCGGCACCATCTGCTGATGAGCTCGACCGCGTTCAAGCGGGACCTCGCCGATCCCAAGACGATCGACGATTTCGTTCGCCAGGTGCAGAGCCCCGAGCGACTACGCTTCCTCCTCATCCTTACGGTCGTCGACATCCGTGCCGTCGGGCCGACCGTTTGGAACGAGTGGAAGCGCGTGCTTCTGCGAACCCTGTTCGAAGCCGCCGAGGAGCGGCTGCGCCTTGGCCACAAGCAGCGCGGCCGTGCCGAGCTAATCGACGAAAGGCAGGAGCGACTGGCGAAGGCGCTCGGCTGGAAGCGGAGCATTGCGCGGGCTCATGGCCGCCGTCTGCCGGATAGCTACTGGCTGGCCGAGCCGCCCGAATGGCAAATTGCCAACGCGAAGCAGGTGGCGAAGGCCGAAGCGCATATCGGCGATGCCATACCGAACGTGGTCGTCGAGGACGATGCCGAGAGCAACTCCACGCGAGTCAGTGTCTTCACCCCCGACCGCGAGGGCCTGTTCTATCGCATCTGCGCGGGGCTGGCCTCGGCCGGTGCGAGCATCATCGATGCGCGCGTCCATACGACGCGCGACGGAATGGCTCTCGACAACCTGCTGGTTCAGGACGGCCAGGGTCGCGCCTATGTCGACCGGCGCCTCAAGACGCGGCTGGTCCGGGCAGTGGAAAATGCGTTGACGGGCGACGCACCTCCACTTCCCCGCGCGCCGTCAGCGGGACGGGGAGCGGCGTTTCGGGTGGCGCCGCTCGTCGCGATCGCCGAACGCGCCTCGACGCGCACCACTGTCGTCGAGGTGAATGCCCGCGACCGGGTCGCGCTGCTCGCCGGACTGGCTCGTGCCATCCACGAGTGCGGCCACGTCATCCACTCGGCGCATATCGCCACATATGGCGAGCGCGCGGTCGACGTCTTCTATTTG
>Ga0307416_100002294_pt1 | contig 10915 bp, 9 predicted proteins | sample DK1Cmetagenome_2_FD_203821 | JGI IMG/M metagenome (GOLD analysis project Ga0307416, IMG submission 203821) | Maize rhizosphere microbial communities from greenhouse at UC Davis, California, United States - DK15-C-3 | ecosystem: Host-associated > Plants > Roots > Rhizosphere > Soil | place: USA...
CGGGCAGGCAGCCGCGGCTGAAGATGAACACGCGATCCGGCGACTCGGCAAGGATGCCCGCGGTGGCGCCGATGACGAAGCCGTTGCCGCAGTAGTTCTGGGGCCAGTTGGCGACGACGTCGTAAGGGCCTGTTTCATCGCCGCCGCCTTTGTTGTCGACGGCCGTCATCGCGCGCGTCACCGGGTCGTTGGGCGGGAACGCCGGGCGCGCCGGCGCGGCGGACTGCTGCGACAGTGCGAGCCGCCCTCCAGCCAGCAACACGAGCAGCAGCACGAGCAGCGACAGCGTTCGAGTACTCATGGCAGCGTAGTCTAGTCCAGGAGTCACTTCCTGCGGCCGGCGCCGGCAGCGCGCTACGGGTCGATCGCCGAGCGGCAGCCGTACCACCGAAAACTTCTCGAAGAAGGCGTACGATGAAGTACTACCGCTGATCGGGGGCTGAACCAATGACACTCTCGGCGGCACCGCACCACATTCGTGCTGTTGCCTTCGCTCGATCGTGATGTCTGCATCGCCGAAACCATTCGGCGTCAAGTCTCTCGTCCGTTCGGTCGCTCGCCGGTGGAGGAGGAAGCCGTCATCCGAGCTCGATTCGACATCTACGTAGCGATGCCGACAAGGAAGATAGAGACCATGCGTTTACCTGCCGCCGCGGTCGACGAGATCGTCGCTGCGTTGGCCTCTGATAGCGGATTGGCGTGAGCCACAATGGACGCCACGCGTATGACTGACCAGCCATCGCTCAGCCACGTGCCGGTCATCGACGTGTCAGCGCTGGTCGCGCGCGAGGGCGACCGTTCGCGCACGGCGGACGAGATTGGGCGGGCCTGCCGCTCCTCGGGCTTCTTCTACATCGTCGGGCATGGTGTGGACGAGGGGTTACAGCGCCGGCTCGAGAAATGCAGCCGCCAGTTCTTTGCTCAGGACCTCGCCCGCAAGATGGAAATCGCGATGGAGCTCGGCGGACGCGCGTGGCGGGGATACTTCCCGGTGGGAGCAGAGCTGACGTCCGGAAAAGCGGATCTCAAGGAGGGAATCTATTTCGGCGAAGAGCTCGCGCCCAATCACCCGCGCGTCAGGACGGGCACGCCGCTGCACGGCGCTAACCTGTTTCCCCGCGACCTCCCGGCACTGCGAGACACGGTGCTCGCATACATGGATGCAATGACGCAGCTCGGGCACGCCCTGATGGAAGGCATCGCGGTGAGCCTAGGGCTGGACGCCTCGTATTTTGCCGACCGCTACACACGGGAGCCGCTCACGTTGTTCCGCATCTTCAACTATCCTCACGAACTCGCGGTAGGTGACGAACCGCGTTGGGGTGTCGGAGAGCACACGGATTACGGCCTGCTGACGATCCTCAAGCAGGATGATGCCGGCGGACTGGAAGTAAAGTCCCCCGACGGCTGGATTCCCGCTCCGCCCGTTCCGAACTCGTTTGTGTGCAACATCGGCGACATGCTCGACCGGATGACGGCCGGTCACTACCGCTCGACAGCTCACCGGGTTCGCAACCTCACATCTCGCGACCGGCTTTCATTCCCGTTCTTCTTTGATCCGGATTTTGACGCCGCCATCCGCCCAATCGAGGAAGCGGACGCGACGCTCGTGGCCGCTGATCGAGATGCACGATGGGATCGCGCCAGCGTTCACGAGTTTGAAGGCACTTACGGCGATTACATCCTGGCCAAGGTGTCGAAGGTGTTTCCGCAGCTCCGTCGAAGCACGTCGTAGCCGCCGCCGACCGGGCGAGCACTCATTGTGTCCGACCGAGCGGCCGTCGTATCCTGCTGCCGTCGTCGTGCGCGACCTTCTCATCCGTCTGATCGCCGTGGCCGGCGCGTGTCTGGCCGGGTTGGCGGCACCCTCTGCCGCCCGCCAGGAGATCACGCCGACGAACGTCACCTCCATTACTCAGGCCGATTTCTTCTCGCCGGCGAAAGTCTGGAAAGCGCACCTGACGCTGTCCGCCGAGGCGTGGCGCGCGCTGCAGCCGCGTCAGGGCCAGGGCGGCGGGTTCGGGTTGGGTGCCGGCCGGTTCCTCGGGCCGCCGGGAGGCCGCAATGGCGTCGCCGGGCGGCAGGGCATTGAGTTCGACTACGTCCGCGGCACGCTGCAGATCGACGACTGGACGTTCCGCGACGTGGCGGTCCGCTACAAGGGAAACGGTTCGTACCTGCGGGCAACGCGGGCCGGCGGCAACAAAATCTCGCTCAAAGTCGACCTCAACAAGCACGTGAAAGGTCAGAAGCTCGCCGGACTCACCACGATCAACTTCCAGAACAACATCACCGATGTCGGCTGGATGAACGAGGTGGTCGCCTACCGCCTGTATCGCGATGCGGGCGCGCTCGCGCCGCGAACGACCTACGCGCAGGTCTACCTGACGGTCGATGGCCAGGGCGAGGAGCGCTACCTGGGCCTCTACTCGATCTCTGAAAACGTCGACGAGAACTTTGCCGACGACCGATTCGGCACGAAAAAGGGGGCCATCTTCAAGCCGTCCACGCAGGAGCTGTTTACCGACTGGGGCGCGGACTGGGCCGCGTACAACCAGTCGTACGACCCGAAGACCGACTTGACCGAGGCGCAGAAGCAGCGAGTCATCGCGTTCGGCCGGCTTGTCTCGAAAGCGACCGATGAAGAGTTCGCCGCGCAGATCGGCGACTATCTGGACCTCGACGACTTTGCCCGGTACTTTGCCGTGCTCGCATGGATTGCCAACCACGACAGCCTGCTCCAGAACGGCCAGAACTTCTATACCTACCTCCACCCCGACACGAACCGGATGCACTTCATCTCCTGGGACCAGGACTTCTCTTTCGGCAACGGGCGCCTTTTCGGCGGCGGCATGTCCATCGATTCCCCGTGGGGAGGAAACAACCGCTTCCTCTCACGCGTCTTCGGGGTCGAGGCGTTCCGATCGAAATACCTCGCCCGCATGACCGAGTTCTCCGAGAAGCTCTTCGTGCCCGGCCGGTTCGCGCAACAGGTCGCCGAGATCGGGCCAGCCATCCGTCCATCTATCGAGCTCGAGGGCAAGGAATGGCTGACGGCTTTCGACGAGGTTGTCGCCGGTAAAGCGGGCATTGTTCCCTACGTCACCAACCGCGCCACGGCCGTGAGGGCGCAACTCGAAAAAATCGCCCGTTAATCGCCGTCAAGGACGATCGCCGAAGTGCTCGTCGAAAAGTGGTGATGAAGAGAAACGGCTACGCTACAGCGGTCAGCTCCTCAGCCGCTGCGATCGAGCAGATATCCGACGACACCAACGATCACCAGGCAGGCAAGAACCGTCAGCGCGGTCGGGATCGTGACGATCATCTCAGAAGGACCTGCCGAGGAAAGGAAGCATGCGGCCCGCGTACAAAACGCCGAGCCACGCGGTCAGCGACAGCAACGCCATCGCCTTGTCGCCCACGTTCGCAGTGAATCTGTCGTGGTCGCCATCGCGCCAGGCCTTGCCAAATACGGTCAGATAGAGAAAATTCGCGCCGGCGATCACCAGGAAGATGACCTTCCAGTAGAACGGGTTGCTTTCGACGTACTGAGCAGGCTGCCCGACGAAGAAGAACATTCCGGTGACTAGATTGGCCCCAAACCCGAGCATGCCCCACGGCAGCAGACGATGCACGTCCGCAAACGGAACCTGCTTCATCACACCGAGGATCCGCAGATTCACGGCCAGCAGCACACCAAAAGACAGTGAGAGACCGAGGAAATGCACGGCCTCCGCAGCGGGCCATATCCAACGGCTGTACACCGCCGTCTGATTGATCGAATACTGGACGAAGCGTTTCGGATCGCCCGGCGTGGATGCGGCGGCATCAGCGGCGCGAATCTCCGGATGGCGAATCTCGCCGCCAAGATTTGCCGCCCGGCCCATCACCGCGAGCGACACGATCAGAAGCGCCGTGGCGACCGGAACAAGCCCGCGCGCCGCGGCACCGCGGCGTCGCCACTGCCATAAGGCGACCCAGGCAATGAACCCGGCGAACTCCATCCAGGCAAAACCAAAGAGCGCCACATCCTGGTGGATCCTGATCGCGTCGTCGGAGACCTCCTTGACCGCGCGCAGCTCCCGGTGCGCGGCGACGCCGCTTACGTAAACGGGAAGCGTGAGGACGGCAATGACAAAGAGCAGTTCCAGGCCGACATGCTTCAGGTGCTGATTGCGTCGCGCATAGCCGAGAATCAGCAGTGCCAGTGCGACCACCGATCCGACGGTGGGCACGTGGTTCATGATCAGGTGCAGGTGTGCGAGGGTCACAGGTCCTACACCACCAGATAGGCGAGCAGACGGCCCGCGGTGACGGCCGCGCTCCAGGTGAGAATCGAGGCCACGGCGAGAAGTCGCGCGTTACTGCCGACATCGCGCCCTTCCTCCCCGCCGCGCAACACGATTGCCCGTATCGGCAGCAACGTGGCGACGCTGGCGACAACCAGCGCCATCTTGACGAAGAACGGCAGCGCCACCCCCCACACCGTCGCGTTCTTGATGAAGAGCAGCACGCCGGTCACGAGATTGATGACCAGGCCGACAGCGACGGCGGGAAAGACCCAGCGGAAGGCCGACAGCGGAACGTGACGCCCGACGCCAAGCAGGCGGAGATCGAGCACCCAGCTCGCACCGATCAGGACCGCCAGTCCGATTGTGTGAAGCGTGAGCACCGTCGGAAAGGCCCACACCGACGGCGACTCACGCAGCCAGAGTGCGAGCTGGCTCGTTTCAATAGATTCCAGCAAACCTCGTCCGATCCAGCCTCAGTGGCGCATCTGGGTGGCGACTTCCTGGTGCTCGCTCTCGGTGCAGCTGCCGCGCTCGGCGATGATGGCATTGTTGGGCACGAGGTTCATCCTCCGCGTCGGCATGACCCACGGCTCGACGAGCACCTCCGGATCCTCGACGGTCACGTCGTAGACCAGCTGGTTCCCGGTCCTGGTGAACTTCTCGATGACGCGCATCTGATCGGAGTGAAAGTAGCCGCCGCGCGCGAGCCAGGTCTCGTCGGAAAATCCGATCGAGTCGAGGACGAGCGTGTCGCCTTCCCACTTGCCGACGGTGTATCCCAGATAGGTGTACCGCGCAGCCCGCGCTGGATCGTGCGGCTTTCCGTCGAGCGGGATCATGCGAAATTCCGCGTAGCCCCCGGCGCCGTCGCTGCCGCCCCGGTAGATCATCGTGATGTCCGTGTCGGTGTGGAAGATCCGCGCCGGCGCCCCCTGCCGCGGAATGCCGAGAGGCAGACAGGTCATGACCGGATCGTCCCGATTCGACCACTGATCCATCTCGATCATCTTGTCCCAGTGCTCGGGCTTGTAAATCGGCAGGCGCATATCCAGTCGCGCGGTCGACATGAACGGCCAGTCCTGGCTCTGGTTCGTCCACTCCATGCAGGTCTTCGCCTGGAACGGCGTGCATCGCCGGAACATACCGCCGACGGTCGCACCCGGCGCGCCGGAGCCCGTGAAGTTCCAGCCTCCGCCACCCCAGGATCCAGTCAGGTCAGGCTTGCCGTTGGCCAGCCTGGGAGTCGGTGCCGCCGTCGGATCGCCCTGCGGGGCGCCGCCGCCACGGCCGCCTCCAAATCCGCCCTGTGCCACCAGGGACGTGCCAATCACCGCAAGGATTGCCGCCATACACGCGAGAAGGCGCAGTCCGTCAATTCGCTGGTTGTTCATCGCAATCCTCACTTTCCAGCCTTCCGCACACTTTCCGGCACGGGCATGATCACGTAGATCTGGCCGATCTCGGTGACCTTCGCGTTCACGCTGCGAACGACCGTCCCGTTCTTGCGCTCGACAATCGTTCCAGCGTAGAGCGCATCGATCTTGAACAGCGGGTTGTTCCAATCCGCCCATTTGCCGTAGATGAATTCCGTCTTGTCTGCCCCGTTCGTCACGACCACGCTGTCGGGCAGGTAATTGGTGAGCGTCGCGACGGCCGTCGCACCGGGCACGCCGGGAACCGGGAACGTCAGGACGGCCTTCTCGCCCTGCCATTCCAGCGTCGTCGCCGGTTTCACTCCAGCCTTTGCCTGGGCATCGAGCAGCACGGCTGGATTCTCGCCGAACGAATCGAGCGTCGACATGCCGGCCGCGGCGGCAATGGCGGCCTTCACGGCACCGTGAGGACTCGCCCAGAGACGGATCCGCCGCTCGATGAGCGAGGTGGCGTTGGGCGTCGCTTTACCCTTGCCGGGAACGAGCTCGGCGCCGGGCATGTCTTCGTCCCACGCGTAATCCCCGCTCAGCGTTTCCACGTTCTTATACGTCTGCTTGTTTTTGAACGTGCACTCGATCTGCGTCCGCCAGCCAGGCACCTGGTAGTTGGCCTGGACGCGGTACTTGGTCAGCGTGCAGGGCTCGCCTTTTACCTGTATGGTGCCGCCGGCGGCGTGGTAATCGAGCGTTTTGACCAGCTCCGACTCGGCGCCGCTGCGCAGCATCCCCATGCGCCACGTCCAGTTGAAGAGGACGGTCTTCAGATCCTTGGCGCCCTCTGTCGGCGTAAAGGGGCCTGCAGCGCCACCGCCGAAGCCGCCGCCTCCTCCGCCGCCGGCTCGACCGCCGCCTCGACCCTGCGGCGCTCCGCCACGTCCGCCTGCCGGTGCCTGCGGCGCGGCGGCACCCTGACCCTGCGGAGCCTGGCCCTGGGCCAGTTCGGACATCATCGGGCTCATCGCGACAACGAGCGCAATCACACCCGTCGCGCCCCACCTTCGCGCCGCGCGCTTCGGTGGCCGGGGACTTCGTCGTTCACACATGGACAACTCCAGGTCTCCCGGAACGCCTTGACGGCGTTCCTCAAGGATCCAGCTATTCGACGTCGAACTTGAAGTCCTTGTCGCCGAGCACGAGTCGACGAATATATCCCGCCGGGTTGCCGTTGATAGCCGGAAGGATGGTCACCTTGAGCGGGTCGCCAACTTTAATCGTGCCCTTGCTGAACCCCTGCGTGGTCAGCGTGGTGACGGAGGCGGTGGTCAGCGTCCAGTCCACAAGCTTGCCCTTCACTTTTTTATCCGCGACCGTGAGCACGATGCTCGCGTGGGGATTGACGAAGTTCAGCTTCTTGAGCTTGCCGTCGAGGACGATCTCTTTGTTCAGGTCGTAAATGCCCGCCACGGCGTGATGAGCCTGCAGCGAGACGCCGGCCAGCACGAGTCCGAGAAGAAGGACCAGACCGATTGCTTTGCGCATTGTTGCTCCTATGCGTGATTAGCCGCGGATGTTAGCAATTAGGGCACTCGAGCCGCAAGGTGCGTGGTGGCGTAAATCGTTAGGTTTTTGTTAAATACGGCAATCCGTCCGACCTCACCGGTCGCTGACCAGCCCAAAGAGGACGGCCACCAGCACCACCGCCGCGACGAGCAGGAGAATCTTCCAGACGCTCTTCGGGTACTGGCCGGCGATTGCCCCGGTATATCCATTGACCAGAACTTGGAACGCCCGGCTGCCATGGTTGTACGACAACACCCACACCGGCACGAGAACGTGCTTGAAGGTGCGGTGCGAGTAATCGGGCTGGATCTGGAGGTTGCGCTGGGTGTCTCCAGGCACCTGCTGCGCGCAGAGCTGCTGCAGCCGCGCGTACATCTGCTCCTCGGCGCGCTGCGCGGCCTCGAGCAGCACCACCCGATAGTGCTCGACGATGTGGCCGGAGAGAAAGGCGCGGTCGTACGGCACCACTTCCGGCGTCGGGAACGGTTCGATGCCGTGTAAGAGATCGAGCGACAGCCCCTGCGTACCGGGCACCGCCTGGTCGTCGAAAAACGTGTCGACCACGCCGGACGCCGGCTCCCACCGTACGCGCCGCTCCATGTGCACGGTCGGCTTGCCTTTCACGATCCGCGTCACGGGAACGTAGTAGTAGTAGCCGGCGTCCGCAGTCCACGGGCAATGCACTTTCGCGTCGAATGTCCAGTACGGGATGTAGAGGCTCCGAACCGTGTCCACCAGCGATTTGCCGGCGAGCGTGCCGGGCGCGAACCACTTGCTGCGCCACCAGCGGCGGATGTCATCGCGGACGCGGTGAACGTCCACCCGGAAGGGCAGCACTCCCTGCGGCCGGATCGGCGCCTTGATCTCCGCGTAATCCACCAGCGCGGGCGATCCGCAGAATTCGCAGTTCTGCCCGACGCGGGCGGCCTCGAAGACCATCACGGCGCGGCACGACTGGCACTGCACGCTGCGACGCTCGTCGTGCCACCCACGAGCGTCGTCAGGGAGGGCGCGCAGCGCCGAGACAAGGTCGAGCTCGACGACCTTGCCTGTCTCGCGGTCGATCCGGTACGGAGACTCGGTCCCGCAGAAAGGACACGCCAGCTTCTGCGTTGTCGGATTCCACTCGGCCTGCGCCCCGCAGGCTGGGCACTCGTGCTTCTCGAGTGTCAGTTGCGGCGTGGTAGTGGCGTCCAACGCGCTACGGCGCCATATAACTGGTGAGGGCGGCGCGCGGAATGCGCCAGGTCGTTCCGATCTTCCTGCCTTTGAGCTCGCCGGACTCGAGTACCGTGAGTACGTCGGCCTCCGATACGCCAAGCGCCTGCGCGGCCTCGGCCGCGCTCAGGAGCTCCGGCAGTGCCGGCGTTGCCGTCGGCGTCGCGGCCCCGCCGGCGAAACCGTCGCGCATCATCTGCTGTGCGAGGCCAAAACCGACGGCCAGTTCGGCGGCCGTGCCTGCCGCACCCGCAGCGCCGCCGGCTTCGAAGCCCTTCCCCATCTGGTACTTCACGAAGTCGTTGAGATTGCCGATTGCCGACATGCTCGACCGCTTGTCGACCGCCTGTTCGACTTCCGGTGGCACCGACACGTTCTCGACGATGAAGCTGGTGATTTCGAGACCGTATTTCGACTGCACAGCAGGATTGATCAGGGGGAGGAGTGCATCGCCAAGCTCCGTATAACGCGATGCCACATCGAGCACCGGCACCTTCGCCGACGCGAGCGCATCGGTGAAGATGCTGACGATGCGCGAGCGCATCGTCTCGCTGAACTCGTCCAGGCGGAAATTGTGGTCCGACCCGGCCACCTCCCGAAGGAAGGCCTTTGCGTCCACGATCCTGAAATCGTAGGTACCGAAGGCGCGCACGCGGACGACACCGAAGTCGTTGTCGCGCAGCATTACCGGGTTGGACGTCCCCCACTTATTGCCGGTAAACAGACGCGTGACGACGAAGTAGACATCGGCCTTGAAGGGCGACTCGAATCCGTAGGGCCACGATTTGAGCCGAGTCAGCACCGGGATGTTGTCGGTGACCAGCCGGTGCAGTCCCGGGCCGAAGGTATCGCCGAACTCGCCGAGGTAGACGAACTGGGCGACCTGCGATTCCCGGACGATCAGCTGGGCGCCCCGCTTGATGGCCTTGTCCTCGTCGGGGAAACGCCAGCAGAGCGTGTCGCGAGAATCATCGGTCCACTCGACAATCTCGAGCAGCTCGCCCTTGATGAAATCCATCAGACCCATTCGGCACACCTCACGTCTTCAGCCGCGACGCAGTTCGAGCAGTTGACGATTCGTATGTTACGTCGCAGCTTCGTGATCTGTTCTGACGTTAGCGGACGGAGGAAGTTCTTCTCGCCGAGGGGTTGACGAACGTCGTCAGCCGGCGGGGCCGTGCGATGCCGGTCATTTCATGTCGGCCTCGACGCCGGCAACGCCTGGAACACGTCCGACGACTTCGACGATACGGTCCCTCTGCTCAGCGTTCGAATCGCTGCTGGCCAGGTGGACGACGCGATTGCTGGCCGTCACACGAACGAACATCGCCCCGGCGACCGGATCGGCAGTTATCGCGCGCAATACGCGTTCAGCCAGATCGCGGTCAGCCGGTGTCATTTTTGCCGCGTCGATCTCCAGCCAGTTCAGATAGGCGCGGAGCTTCCGTTTTCGATCATCGAAGCCCGCGATGCCCATATATTCGGCGTAGTTCTGCCGCAGGTCGCCAATCGGCACGGCTCCAACCGACTGAAACTGACGCAATGGCCGGTCCCCCGACGCGATGTAACGCTCGGTTCGCACTGCCAGGCGCCCAAAGATCAATGCCTGCGCCGCAAAAAGCACGACTGCCGCGGCACATGCAACCGACAACGCGGAGCGTTTCAGCCGCTGCACCCGCGACAGATAGAACACGCCGACTGCCGCGACCGCCGCCGTGAACAAAAGGGGCGCGCTGGCACGAGCGTTCGTCCTCGCGATCAGGTAGCCGATGCTGGCGGCAAGGACAACGACTCCGGCGCAGGCGACCTCGCTACGCATATCCGGCACTCTCCAGCGACGTCGACTGACCGCGAGGAGCATCCACAGCAGAACGAGAGCGCCCGTCGCAACCGCTGCCGGTAACTGTGCGGCGAGAAGCGCCGACCACGTCAGATGGTCACTGGACCCCTGCAGCAGGAGCGCGAAGGACCATACGCTGGCAATCAGGCTCGCGCGCACCCACCAGATCGCCCGCCGCGGTCTGTCGTCCATCTCCTGGCCGATTGTCGTCACAAGCGCGAGCACCAGCGGCAATGCGGCTGGTGCCAGCCCGCGCATGCCGAACGATCCGCCCAACCACCAGATGTGCCACGCCGACTGGATCCACAGATGGATCAGCGCCGCGACGACGGTAGCCACCCATAACAGGCGCCAGGGTCCGCCGCGCGACGCCCGAATCAGGAGTCCGACGAACGCGATTCCGTACAGCGGGTGGTACGCGAGCAATCCACGCCACGGGTGCGTCAGGATCGCACCCGGCTGGGGATGGAGAAGATCGACCGAGTGGAATCCGAATCCACCGTAGAGGTACGCCGGGTGGAGGGGCGAACCCGTCATCCAGCGATTCACTGCGCCCGCCTCGAGCGCCGCCAGACCGAGTGGTATCGCGGCGGCGAGCAGCGTCATGAACCGGCGGGTCGATGCGTCACGCC
>Ga0307416_100002295_pt1 | contig 10910 bp, 8 predicted proteins | sample DK1Cmetagenome_2_FD_203821 | JGI IMG/M metagenome (GOLD analysis project Ga0307416, IMG submission 203821) | Maize rhizosphere microbial communities from greenhouse at UC Davis, California, United States - DK15-C-3 | ecosystem: Host-associated > Plants > Roots > Rhizosphere > Soil | place: USA...
AGGCCGCCACGCTCCACCAGTTGATGGTGGCTACCTCGTTCGAGAATGCGACCGTCCTCAAAAACGAGGATTTCATCCGCATCCTTTACAGCGGAAATCCGATGGGAAATGATCAGACAGGTTTTCTCTTCCAGTATCGACCGCAATCCTTGCAGAATCTCAGCTTCGGTCTGGGCATCAACACTCGATAAGCAGTCATCGAGAATAAGCACCGGAGGATCGATGGCCAGTGCACGCGCCAAAGTCGCGCGCTGCTTCTGGCCACCGGAAAGTGTGACGCCGCGTTCTCCGACCACTGTGTCGAGCCCCTGTGGAAAACTTTCCAGGTCGCGTTCGAGCCGGGCAATGCGCACAGCCCGTTGCAAATCCTGATCAGAAACATCGTCTCGGCCGAAGCTAAGATTGCGCCTGAGGGAAGTCGAAAACAGAAACGGCTCTTGAGGAACATAGCCCAATCGCTTGCGCAAATCGCGCAGCGACAGCGTACGAACATCCTGTCCGTCTATGAGAACCTCGCCGGATGACGCGTCGAAGAGCCGCGGCACGAGCTGCGCTAGGGTGCTCTTTCCGGAACCAATCCGGCCGACCAGAGCGACGGTTTTTCCTATCGGCAACGAGAAGCTGATGTTCTCCAGAATCGGGTGACCGTTCGACTGGTGCTCATAGGCAAAGGAAACCCCCCGGAACTCGATTCCCTTCTGTAGCTCCGCAAGCGGCAGTGCGCCAGGCAAACTGGCAATCGCCGGCTGAGTATTGAGAACTTCCTCGAGCCGCTTCATCGCCGCACGGCCGCGCTCCACCAGTGAAAGCATCCATCCGAACGCGGCAGTCGGCCACGCCAAGACGTTTAGATAAGCGATGAAGGCGACGATATCCGCCACCAGTAAATCGCCCCGCGCAACGCGCACGCCGCCATACCAGATCACGATCACAACCGTCAGCCCGTTGATGCCTTGCATGAGCGGGGTGACAATGCCGCGCATTCGCGCCATCTCCAAACCCTTGATGCGAAATTCTTCGTTGAGTGCGACAAATTGCTGGGTCTGATACTTTTCCTGCGCATAGGCCTTGACCACATGCATTCCACTAAGATTCTCCTGCACATGGCTGCTCAGCGCGGACATCTGCTGCTGAACCTCAAGTGAGGACTTCATAATCCGGCCGCGAAACTTGGCCGCGGCGTACATGAGTAACGGAAACGGTGCCAACGCCGCCAGGGTCATTCGCACGTCCATCGAAAGCATCAAGGCGAGAGCATACACATAATAGAGCGGCGCGTTGGCAAAATTGAGCACTCCTGGGCCGAGCATCACGCGTACGGCAGAGATATCGTTGATCACTCGCGACATTAAATCGCCGGTACGACGCGCGTGATAGAACGACAAAGGCAATTTCTGCAGATGGGCGAATAGATCGTTGCGCAAATCATACTCGACATTGCGCCCGGCATTGAAGATCAGGGCCCGGGAGCAGGTCCGTAGGATCCCCTGCGCCAGCGCGGCCAAACCGATAACAGCAGCATAATAGGTGACATCGCCGAGCGAGCCGCCCTGCTCGAGAATACGCACGGCCTCGCGGATCCACCAGGGAATCCACATCACCAAGGTTGCGGTGCCAAACAAGCATAACCCGCCCAGGAGATAACGGCGCCAGTACCGCCAAAGATAAGTCTTAAGCCGCCCCATTTAAATGATCAAAATACTCTAGGGGGTACGCCTTATCAAGAATTGTCGAAGTCACTGCGGAGTTGGGCCAAGAAGGATTATTGCTTGACAATACCAAGTCGCTCACTAATAAAGATGTATGACGCAAACTCAGAATCGTCGTGATGATCTTCGCAACATAGCTATCATCGCTCACGTCGATCACGGCAAAACAACTCTCTTAGACGCGATGTTGCACCAAAGCGGCATCTTTCGCGCCAACGAACACGTGGCCGAGCGAGTGATGGACTCCATGGACCTGGAACGCGAACGCGGCATCACGATCATGGCCAAGAACACGACAATTCATTACGGCAATATCAAAATCAACATCGTCGATACCCCGGGGCATGCCGACTTCGGCGGCGAGGTCGAGCGCACCTTGGCCATGGTCGATGGCGTGATGTTATTGGTCGATGCCTCCGAAGGACCGCTGCCACAAACCCGTTTCGTATTGAAAAAGGCGCTAGAATCCAAGTTGCCGCCAATCATCTGTATCAATAAGATCGATCGCCCGGATGCGCGCGTTGCCGAGGTTCTCGATGAAATTGTCGATTTGTTCATCGACTTGGACGCAACCGAGGATCAACTCGACTTTCCCGTGGTCTATACCAATGCGCGGGCGGGCACAGCCACGCGCGATCTGAAGCGGCCCGGCGAAACTCTGAAACCTTTGTTTGAGTTGATCGTGCAAGCATTGCCGGGACCCAACGTCGACCCCGCAGCCGTCACACAGTTTCAAGCCAACAACTTAGATTATAGCGATTATGTCGGACGACTGGCAGTAGGCAGGGTCAAAAACGGCACGTTGACTCCCGGTCATTATACGCTGTGCCGGGTAGACGGCAAGCAAGAAATCGTCAAGGTAACTCAGGTTTATGGCTGGCAAGGATTGAAACGGGTCGAGATTCCAAAGACCGAAGGGGGCGATATCGCTGCCATCGCCGGCATTGAAGATATCAATATCGGTGACACGATCACCGATCGCGAAAACCCTCACCCCTTACCGCCGCTGCGTATCGATGAACCGACCATTGCCATGGTTTTCAGCGCCAACAATTCGCCCTGGTCTGGGCGGGACGGCGAGTTCGTGACGTCGCGCAAGTTGCGCGAACGGCTTTTCTTCGAGCAACGGCGCAACGTCAGTCTGCGTGTCGAGGAAACAGACCTACCCGAAGCATTCAGGGTTACCGGCCGCGGTGAATTTGCCCTGGCCATCGTCATCGAAACGATGCGTCGTGAAGGTTACGAGCTTCAGGTCTCGAAGCCTACGGTGGTCACTCGAGAAATAGATGGCATCACCCATGAACCGATGGAACTGCTGGTCATCGACGTGCCCGAGGATTTTATCGGCGTCGTATCACAGCTGCTGGCTGTCCGAAAAGGAAAGATGACCAAAATGATCCATGCCGGATCGGGCCGCGTGCGTTTGGAATTCGCCGTTCCGTCGCGCGGCCTCATCGGTTTTCGCTCCCGTTTTCTAACCGACACTCGCGGCACCGGCATTATGAACGCGCTCTTCAATGGCTGGGCGCCATGGCACGGCCACATTCAATCGCGAACCAACGGCGCCATGGTTGCGGACCGCGAAGGTCCAACAACCCCCTACGCTGTTTTTCACCTGCAGGAACGCGGCGTGCTGTTTATTGCACCCGGCACAAAGGTTTACGAAGGAATGATCGTCGGCGAGTATTCACGGGACAACGATCTCAATGTGAATATCTGCCGGGAAAAAAAGCTGACGAACATCCGAGCCGCCGGCAAAGACGAAAACATCCTAATTTCGCCGCACCGTGAAATGGGTTTGGAAGAAGGAATCGAATGGATTGCCGATGATGAACTGGTCGAAGTGACGCCGGAATCGATCCGTCTGCGCAAGAAGATCCTAAGACAGGCTGATCGACCCAGGCGCCGACAGGAGAAGGATGACGAGTGACGCTGGCGTAGTTTAGTCGGAGTGTAAGGCTACCCGGTTTCCCTCGCTGTCCAAGATGATACAGCGAAATCCGAACGGTCCAATGGCATGTTTCGGCTGGAGGATTTTGCCGCCGTGAGCAGTCACTGCTGCAATCGCCTCATCCAAGCGCCCGTTGGCATCGAGGTAGATCATTACACCTCGGGGCGACGGCTTCTCTTCCGGATTTTGGAATAAGCACCCACCCACCTCACCGTCGTTATGCGGCAACACACCAATGGTCATTCCCGGGAAATTCTGCGTTTTGACTTCCCTGCCGAGTACCGCCGAGTAGAATTTCACGGCTCGGTCCAGCTCGGAAACCGGAATATCACACCAAACAATCTGATTGCCCATGAGCTCTTCCTCTGAGGAATCTATGATTCAAGTCGCTTTCGTGAAGTGCGTTACTTTCTCTTTTCGTCTAAATCACTTATAGCCTGCGCTCGCAAGGGATGAAAGCCTGCAGCCGTTTTGTCGAGATCGCAAAATACTTAACCTGCAGCAGCGAAACTAGCTGGACTTCAATCTGGCAGCTAATTGCTTAGCGCTCAGCCGGTATTTGAATGCTTTGCGGCCGTTGATGAACAACACGGGAACCTCTTCCCCGTACTTTTGTTTGAGATCAGCGGAGCAATCGATGTCGATTTCGTCGAGCTCGACGGGAGTACTTTCGGCGACCCGGCGAATTACAGTTTTCATCTCCTCGCACAGACAACAGTCGGCTCGAGAGTACAAGAGCAACCGATGGCTCATTGTGGCGCCGCCTTGTTATCATCTCGCTTCAGGTTCTCGCCCAAGCCAATCGCGTTCTTCGGTATGCCGAGAACCCCCCAGAACCATTCGGATAAGGTGCCGAGCGGCGCCGGCGTAATCGTCGGCTCCTCAATCGAACCTTTGATATTAAAGCTCGCCACTAAGAACGAGTTTTTTATTGCGGCGATACCACGGCCAAGAAGGGGTATGTGATTGATCACTGTATCGATCCCTGCAAACGGTCGCACGGCGACGAGGAAATCGATGTCGTCTTTCGTCACGTCGATTCTGCCGGTGCCGGTCATGCGCAGATCATCGCTATCGACGACAAGATTTTGGGTGTAATACACTCCTTTGTTGACTTTGAAATCACCGGCAATGGAGCGAAAGCGAATACCGTCCTTGGCCAAGTCGGGAAGTTGCAAGGTAAACCATCGAGATAAGTCGAGCAGATTTAAAATCTGCACCAGAATCCGCATACGGTGGATAATCCCCTCCTCGATCTTGAGATTGAAAGCGCCGTTCAGATTCCTTTTACGTTCGGCATCGTCGTTGCCCGCCGTCTCGAGGCTTCCGGTTAAATTTACCGTTCCGCTCATTTCCGTCGTGGTCATGTCGAACCAACGAAGAAACGACTGAACCGGGACTCCTCGAACCTGAGAATCCGCACGTATGCTCAAGCTATCGGCACGATCATCAATGCTTGTCTTAGCCTGCACGGCTCCGCCCGCCGCGCGCGCTGTAAGATTTGTTAGACGCCACACCCGGCGGTCAAGGGTGACGTCACTCTTTAAATCACCGAAATCGATCGCCCTGATCTTTCCATTAGCGACAGCGATGCGACCTTGGGCCTGCAGATTAGCGTAGAACTCACTCGATTCGGCATCGAGCTGTGTCAGTAAGTAAGTGATGTCCAAACTTGGAGCGGTGAAGTCGAAGACCAGCTGCGGCCGCTCGGCGTAGTGCCAGCGTCCGCTGGCGGCGCTGGGGAATCCAACGAGCAGGCCCCTGAGGTTCTTAAAATCGATTCCGCTCTCATCGATGTTTATCTTTCCGTTCAAGGCACGGATCGGCTGCAATAACGGCGAAGTGGCGAGCTGAACGTTAACCAGCTCCAAAATGCCGGTAAAGCTCCGCTTGTCCTTGTTGGTCAACGATCCTTGGTACCGGACCGAGCCGCGGACGATACCTGGATCGTTCAGCGAACCGGAGGAGAGCAAGAGCCGCGTCACTATCCCGGATTTCAAGCCCGTCGAGTTGACGCTGAGATCGAAAACGCCATCTTGCAAGGCGTAATCCCTCACTACAAAAGCGATCTCGATCGGTGATCCAGAAATCGCCGCGCTGATTTTTTCAGCTTTTATCTCTGTTCCGGTGAAAATGATATCACCCTGCCCCTGGGTCAGAAGAAAGTCGTCCTTGCGCACCTGCGCGTTAGCCAATGCGAGCCTGCCGGTAATTTCTGGTGGCGCCTCTCTGATACGGTTTAAAGTCACCGCAGCTTGAGCTCTGCCGCTGAGTTCTTGAATTCCCGTAAGGATCTTCGCTTGGGACGCAAAGACACCTAAAAGCAGTTGCTCCCGAAATTCCGCAAGATCCAGGTCGGCAAGAGCTTGCAAGTTAAGCGCACGCTCACGCAGTGAGTACGTCCCAGCCAGGCTGTTCAGTCGCGAATTACCGTAATTTCCGTTGATGTCAGTAAGGGTTATCAGATCATTGTTTAGAGTTATCTGGCCTTGAACCCCGCCCAGGGGCAGAGCTCGTTCACCGTTGCTGAGCCTGATGCCGACGTTGCGCAGCTCCGCCTCTAACCAGATGTCACCACCGATCCCGAACTCGATCCAACGCCGTATCTGCGCTAGGCTCGCATCGATACCGGCCTTCTTAATATGCACCTCTCCCTCTTGAATGTTTGCGATCAGGCTCTCGGCTTCGGAGGATGCGATGAGTTTTGTTGGAAGCAATCTACGCACTGTCGCAATCGGCATCGGCGAGGCCGATAATTGCAAAGCAAGACGAGAATCATCGCTGGTGGATCGAATCTCCCCTTTGATGGCAACACTGACATCATTTGCAACAATAGTGAGCTGCGACAATGCGAGCCGGCGCGGAGTCCATTCGGCTGCGAAACTCGCTTTCCCATCGCCGGCGTTCAACGGCATCGCAAACAGCTCAGGTGCATCAAGCCCCAGCTGCTTGAATTCAAGATCGCCGCTGACCTGCACCCGCTCGGAGGCCCGACCCTCAAAGTGCACTTGTTGCGCCACACGCCCGCTCACGGGTCTGAGCGGAACGCGTCCACCGCCATATTCGCCCAACAGCTTGGCCGGCAAGTCGTTGAACCTTAGATCGGCGCTCCACCATGCATTGCGCAATTCGAAAGTGTCATGGGGCAAAACCAGCTTGCCTTGCAGGCTCAAGGGACTGTTCTCTGAGTCTTTCTCGAGCATGCCGTCCAAGGCGACGCGCAACGCAGCTCCAGATGGAGGTTTCTTCTCGATTTTAAGAAGATCTCGGATGACTTCCCTCAATCTGTGCCCTCCGAGACGCTCGATCTCCGCGTCGAGATCACGCAGACGGAAACTCACTGGAGGACCATCCGGCACTCGGTCAATCCATTGGAGTTGCGCTTGTTGAATCTTGATGGAACGCAAATCAAACTCATACTCGAGGCTTTTCTGCTGCAAAAAAGGAAGAGTCAGAAGCTTATCGAGTAGCGGAATGCGGCCGTTGTTTTCGCGCACCAGCTGCGCCGACGGCTTAAGCAGACGAACGTCATAAAAAATCAGCTTTCGTTGCAACAGCGGCAACAATGCAATCCGGGCAGTAATCCGTTCAGCCGTCAACAGGGGTTGGGCTGCGCCCGAGTCGGACAATTTAAGATCCTGAAATCCGATTCCCGCAATCCAGCCAAGATCGAACTCTCCTTGGCCGAGTTGAACTTCTAATTGGGTCTGTTGTTCAATCTGCGTGATCACAAATCGGCGAAACTCGCCGACGCGTAGCAGATGGTAAACCGCCAGACTGCCAATGATCACAAGGAGAAGGGATGTTGCCGCACAAAATAAGCCGAGCTTGAGAAGTTTTTTCATAGCCACGCGCGGGCGAAATCAGTCAAGCTCGTTGCCTTAGATCGAGTTAAGATTCACCTCGGCGAATGTGGTCATGCTAATGGAACTCCATCTGAGGCGCAAGCAAACAGGTTCGCCGCGAAGGGTCAATAGCGATAGGTACGAAGCGGCGATCTAAAGACGTCCCAGCTTTGGGATTGTGCCGAAGCTTCTTTCAAGCCTTCAACTCCGTCTAACGCGCTACTCTCCTTGACACTCTTGGGTGAACTTGTTACAAAAAAAAATCCCCCACGAAGGCAACTGACAACAACCTCGGAGGAAACTTATGCTTGAGAGAGATGAGGAGCTGTTAAACAGTAAGCAAGTTGCCGTGATTCTCGACATGAGCCCGGACACCGTGAATGAGTTCGCGCGTAAGAACATTCTGCCTGCGTTCAAAAAAGGCAAGCAGTGGCGATTTCGTAAACGAGATATTTCCGTCTTTTTTAAAAACCAGTCCAGAGACATACGTGATGCCTAACAGGTACATGTAGGCAAGGGGTGCTAATAATGGCTGAAATCGAGGCGCATGAGAGCAAAATCTACTCAGAATTTGCTCCTCTATACGACAAAATTTTTGGGAAAATCTTCTACTCTCGTTTGGAGCGCGTGATCGAGGATTTAGAGATCCCGCCGGGCGCAAAAGTTCTCGAAGTAGGTGCCGGCACCGGCACTTCTTTCCCAGCGTATCCCACTCATTGTGAAGTTACTGGAATAGATCTGGCCCCGGACATGTTGGCGCGGGCCAGGCAAAAGATTGAGGATCATGGATGGACACATTTCAGAGTGATGGAGATGAACGCCCTCAGCCTTGATTTTCCGGATAACACTTTCGACTATGTGATGGCCTTCCACGTCGTGACGGTTGTCCCCGATCCAATACGAATGATCTCTGAAGCTAAAAGGGTCTGTAAGCCTGGCGGATCGATCGTCATCGTTAACCATTTTACCAGCGATGTACCGGTATTGGGCTCTATGACCGAGGCGTTAGATCCGCTCACTCGTAAATTAGGGTGGCGCACCAACCTGCGATTGAAGCCGTTCATTGAGGCGGCGGATTTGAGCGTGGAGCGGGCCTACAAGCTCTCGAAAGCATCGCTGTACACTGTTGTACTAGGCAGCAAAAGCCGCAACGGCCAACATTTTAGTAATGGCGCCGCAGCCAAAAACACGCACCACTGAGTAAGCACAGCTGTATTCTCTATATCCGCTTGATCATTCACTCGTAGCCGGGCGTTTCAAAATCGCCAACGAACCCGACAGGGAAATAAATCTGGAGCGCCGGGGTCGCTACCGATGAAGATCCTTGGAGTTTTCGTCCTTAGTTTGCTTGACGGAATCCTCATCATCCTCGCTGCTCACTCCTTTTTTGAAATCGCGAATGGCTTTGCCCAAGCCGCTGCCAATCTGCGGCAGTTTGCTGGGACCGAAAACGACCAGCGCGATTGCCAAGATAATTAAAAGCTCTTGCATACCAAGTCCGAACATAAACCCTCCTAGCTCTTACGCTTCAAAGCGAAGAATACAGCGTTATCTCCTCGCTGAACGAGAAGCAAGATTCGCTCCCCACGTCTGCCCTGACGCACGGCCCGTTCGAAGTCTTTAACATTGTTGACCGGCTTTTGATTAACCTCACGAATCACATCCGCAGGCTCCAGGCCTACCTGTTCCGCAGGGCTGCCGGATTGCACTTCCAGAACCAAAACCCCCTTTACGGAGCTCAGTCCCAGACGGCGCGAACTTTCCGGCGTGATGCGTTGAACCCGTAATCCCAGCTCCGGGTCACGCGCTTCCACCTGCTGGCTGCCATCACCATCATCTGGCAACTCGCCAATGCGAACGGAGGTGATTCGCTCGAGTTTCTCGCGAACAACCTTCAACGTTATCTTATGGCCGGGCGCGGTGTCGGCAATCATTGTGCGAAGATCGGGATCTTTCGAGAGCGGCTTGCCGTTGAACTCGACAATTACGTCACCGACCTTGATCCCCGCTTCTGCCGCTGGGCTATTTTCCGTAACTTCGGTCACTGTTTGTATCTCTCCGGCAAAATGAGACAGACCCGATGAAGAGGCTACTTGCCGTGAAACGGCTTGCGCGCGAATGCCAAGCCAGCCACGCACCACTTTGCCGTTCTTTCGGAGTTGATCGGCAATCTTTTTGGCCAGGTCGATAGGAATGGCAAAGCCGATGCCGACATTGCCGCCAGTCTGACTGAAAATCGCGCTGTTCACTCCAACAACTTCACCGACTGCATTGATCAGCGGCCCACCGCTATTGCCGGGATTGATCGATGCATCGGTCTGAATGAAATTATCGTAAGGTCCAGCGCCGATGACCCGGCCTTTGGCGCTGACAATTCCCGCCGTCACCGTATGCTCCAAGCCGAACGGATTACCAATCGCCATCACCCAATCACCGACATCCAATTGGCTCGAGGTGCCAAGCCGGGCGAACGGAAGAGGAACACTGGTCTTTCGAATCTTGATCAATGCTAAATCCGTTCTGTCGTCCTTGCCGACGAGGTGCGCTTCGAATTCAGATTGGTCGGCAAGCTTTACTTTAATCGCGTCGGCGTTCTTGACGACGTGATAGCTGGTCAAAATCTCGCCATCCTTACTGATCAGAATACCGGACCCGAGGCTCCTCTGGCTGTTGTCTCGAGGCTGGGAGTCGCCAAAGAAACGATTGAAGAACTCATCAATCGGATCGCCGGAATTACCGCGCGGAACTCGTTGTGCTGTCGTCGAGATGTTGACGACAATGGGCATGGTCCGTTTGGCGATGGCGGCAAAAGATGGCGGGCGACTTTCAAGCGATGACAAACTGGCCGCAGCAGCGCTAGCTAACCAGTCGCCGTGCGCGGCGATTGGTAGGAAATACGCCAACGCCAGGCACAAAGCTAGCTGAAAATAGAATTGGAACGGCGACATGCTTTTCTCGCTTGCGCGGCCAAAGTGAAGCTCACGATAGCAGATTTTTATCCTCCCCATAAGGGTCCCAATTGGTTAGAATCATTTGCAAATCGATATACCAATGGTTAAGAAGAGACGCAAAGTCGCGATCCAAGAACAAGATGAAATCCACTCCCATCGATTACGACACGGTTCGAGAGATGTTGCGCACCGCAACGCCGGATCGCATTTTGCGCTTCATCGGCAAAAGTCATCCCGCCGACATAGCGCTGCTCTTCAAGGGGCTTGACCCCGCCGAGGTACGGCAATTCTTCGATATCCTTTTTTCCGCCCGTCGTGCCGCCAAGACTCTCACCGAATTACCGCCTGAATTATTGCCCGACATCCTGGCACTGATCGACGATGAGAAGATCGCCCGTGTGATCGTGCGCGCCGATCCCGATGATGCGGTGACAATTATCGACAGCTTAACGGA
>Ga0307416_100002297_pt1 | contig 10908 bp, 11 predicted proteins | sample DK1Cmetagenome_2_FD_203821 | JGI IMG/M metagenome (GOLD analysis project Ga0307416, IMG submission 203821) | Maize rhizosphere microbial communities from greenhouse at UC Davis, California, United States - DK15-C-3 | ecosystem: Host-associated > Plants > Roots > Rhizosphere > Soil | place...
TGGCGATGCGCGCCGAATCGGGTAATTTTCTTTTCAACACAGACTCAAGGCTGTCGATCGAATGTTGTCCGACCGCAGCCCCTGATACCATCAGGAAACTCGTGATATAGGTTAGGATACGACGCACGCTATGTTAAATGAATATGATCTTCCAAAATGCGAATACTACAATCAACACGAGGGCTATTGGCGTAAGATATTTCCAGCTCAATGCCATCAGTTGGTCTACCCGCAGCCGCGGATAAGTCCACCGGATCCACATCTGCACACACACGAAAAAGAGTGACTTACTCATCAGCCAGAAGATACCCCACAATAATGACGCGGTGGTACCGGGTTCTCCGGTCGTCCACGAAGCCAGAGTAAGTGACCCGATATTCGGCAGCGGAGTGTTCCAGCTTCCGAAAAACAGCACTGCCCCTAATATGCTAACCAATAACATCATGGCATATTCGCCAAGCATGATTACTGCAAACCGAAATCCGGAATATTCTGTATGAAACCCCGCAACCAGCTCGGATTCGGCTTCTGGTAAATCAAAGGGAGCGCGATTACATTCGGCCAATGAAGCGATGAAAAATATTACCCATGTAAAAAACAGCAGTGGCATACGGAAAATATTCCACGCAAGAAAACCACCCCACTGATCCACACGGATATTCAATGCCGGAACGTCAAAAAGGTATTGAGGCTCAGGTGATAAAATGCCCTGCTGATATGAAATTTGCTGCAAATCCAAAGTCTGTGAGAATAAACAAACAGCAACGACGCATAGCCCGAGCGGTACCTCGTACGAGATCAATTGCGCTGCCGAGCGCATTGTTCCCAACATGCTGTACTTGTTGTTGGAGCTCCATCCGGCGAGGATGATGCCGATGACGTCGAGCGAGATAATTGCGAGCAGGAAAAAAAGACCTGACGACAGGGCGGCTCCTGACCAGGATGGACTCAGGGGTAGGACGGAAAAACCTGCGAATACCGATACAAATATTACAATCGGGGCAATTTTGAATAAAGCCTTCTGCGCATTCGCTGGAACAATGTCTTCCTTCTGGAGGAGCTTCAACAGATCCGCCACCGTTTGTCCTATGCCATAGTAGCCCACCTCCATCGGACCTAGCCGGTCCTGGATAAAAGCCGATATCTTCCGCTCTGCGTAAATGGCCAGCACAGCGTAAAGAAGCAGAAAGGGCAGTAAGAATATGATGGTCGTCAATACCGGAATTTGGAACTAAGATGCTAAAATAATCGCAGTGCCCCGCGGCTTTTCCCTCGTCTGCAATCGCAACTGCCATAAAAGGTGTAATACACGGTCAATTCCATAGGGAATGTTTTTCAAGTTTAACAGATTCATGGAAAAACATACGTGCGGACGACTCAAAGGATTCCGTGAAATCAGAGACGAGGAAGTGATGCTCTGCGCTATTTGACTTGTTAAGCAGATCCTGCGCCGCAAGATACTTTTGGAGTGCCTGGGCCACCACCTCGGATGAATCAAGAATTGTCATTTTCCCGCCGTAATATGCATTTATCTCTTTTTTGATCAACGGATAATGTGTGCAGGCCAGAATGAGGCCACTGATATTCTGCAATTCCGGGTCGGACAAATATTGGGCGATGATCTCGTGACTGATCTGATTATTGAAAAATCCTTCTTCGATCATGGGGGCGAGCAACGGCGTCGCAAGTGAATGGAGTCTGATGTTACGGTTCGCTTCGCCGATCTTTCTGCCATACACACCGGATTGAACCGTGCGCTTCGTGCCGATAAGACCAATGTCACAGCCATGAAACTGAGAGGTAACAAGCTCAACCATTGGATCTATGACGTTGATTACGTGGGTATCAGTCCGTACGTACTCCTTCAACAGTTCATACGAAGCAGAACTTGCAGAATTGCAGGCGATCACTATCACCTTGCAACCTTTTTTCAACAGAATGTCGGCGATCTTGATAGAGTATACCTGGATCGCCGCTTCCGACTTGTCGCCATACGGCAAGTGAGCGGTGTCTCCGAAATAAATAAGATCCTCCTCAGGTAATAATCTTTTAATGGCGTGCGCCACTGTCAGCCCTCCGATTCCACTGTCGAAAATGCCAATAGGCTTTTTGCGTTTCTCCTCCATTTATGCATTCACGGTTTGTTACCCATGAAGTGGCAAATTGAGAAATTATCCGGACACCTCTGTAAGAGGAATTGAACTTTTAGGTTGTTTGTTCAAACGCTTCGGTATGTTACCGGTGGGCTATACTACGTTTTCAGAAAGTTTGGCGATCACAGATTCACGCGCCTCGCGGTGTCTGCAATAAGAGCAGCGGTAATGTTTTACAAGAAGGCCAGGCTCGTCGTGAGTAGGTTGCTGACGGATCTCTTCATTGCGAAGACGGAATGTAACAAAACCGCACTCGGGGCATTCTTCAGCGTGTTGATACGCATGATATTTTTCAACTTTGGTGTACCCTGTTTTTTCGTCAAGCCACACATCGTAATCGACTGAGTGTACTTCCTTTTGCTCCCTGAAGAGCTCCGGCTCGAGATGCGCCTCTTCTTCTTTTTCACGAAGCTTACGCATTAAGTTTCCCTGAGGAGAAACGCGAGGCTTGTGCCTTAGTCTGGTTAGCCTGTTTTCAACGTACCGCGGATAATAGACGCGGACCAGACTGTAAAAGATGAAGTACGCGATAACAGCGAAACTTCCGGTGATAAAAAGACGAACATAGAACCAGATCGTGACATCCGAAAATACCATCTCCGTTCCGATAGAGTTCGCGTAAAGAGCAGCTCCTGTGATGAGCGCGATGACAGCGTACCAGAAAAAACGAATCTCATTGAGATTAACATAATCATATTTTTCCTTGTAATCCCTGATAAGCAGTATCCTCACTTCATGATATATGAGGACCAAAAAAGCAATGGCGACACAGATGTAAGCGCCAAAGACCATGTAGCGATCCCAGGCCGCGATAAAATCGGAATGACTTTGCATAGGATTTCAGTTTTGTGAGACATAGTAATTTAATGAAACGGCTGATCTTTTGACAGAAAACACCCTTGAATTTCTTTACCGGGTTTCCGGCTTACCCGACTATTTGTAATATTGCGGCACAATTGAAAAAAGAGTTACTATGGCATACAACCTGCTGAAAGGAAAGAGAGGAATCATTTTTGGTGCTTTGGATGAGAATTCAATTGCGTGGAAAACCGCCCTCAAGGTAAAGGAAGAGGGAGGAGCATTTACGTTGACCAACGCGCCGATCGCCATGCGCATGGGAAAGATCAACGACCTGGCCAAAGCCTGCAATGCGGAAGTTATTCCCGCGGATGCAACCTCTGAGCAGGACCTGAACACACTTTTCACACGGTCGATGGAAGTTCTGGGTGGTAAACTTGACTTTGTGCTCCACTCTATTGGAATGAGCCCGAACGTCAGGAAGGGCCGCGACTACGGTGATCTTAACTATGAGTGGTTCCTGAAAACATTAGACATCTCCGGCTTGTCTTTTCACAAGGTAATGCAGACGGCGGAGAAGACCGATGCTATGAATGAGTATGGGTCCATAGTGGCGCTTTCATACATCGCCGCACAACGGGTGTTTCCCGATTATTCCGACATGGCCCAGGCGAAGGCATTGCTTGAATCGATCGCCCGCAGCTATGGATATCGTTTTGGCAAATCGAAGAAGGTGAGGGTGAATACTATCTCGCAGTCACCCACAAAAACAACGGCGGGCACAGGCATCTCCGGCTTTGACGTGTTCTTCGAATATGCAAACATGATGTCGCCACTCGGTAATGCCACAGCAGAAGATTGCGCTGCGTTCATCACTGTATTGTTCTCTGATCTTAGCCGTATGGTCACCATGCAGAATCTGATGCACGACGGCGGCTTCTCCTCTACAGGTATTACCGAAGACCTTATTGAAAAACTTACGAAATAGTGGTTAATCGTCATCAAAGATGCTGATGACCAGGACCCACAAACCAGTTACCCTATATGGTTTCCTTTCCTCCGTGCAAGATCAACCTGGGATTGAACGTGATCAGAAAGAGGACCGACGGCTATCATGATATTGCTACTTGCTTTTATCCTGTGCCATGGACCGATGCGCTTGAGATAGTCCCCTCCAAAAACTTTACCTTCTCGACCTCGGGCGATCAGGTGCCGGGTGCTGTCGCTGATAATCTTTGTGTGCGTGCATACGAGCTTCTGAAAAAAGACTTTCCTCTCAAACCCGTCAATGTTCACCTTCTCAAAAAAATACCTATCGGCGCGGGATTGGGCGGCGGCTCAGCCGACGGTGCATACACCTTGAAAATGTTGAACGATCTGTTCGAACTGTCTCTCACTAAAGACAGGTTGATTGACTATGCCGCAATGCTTGGCAGTGACTGTCCTTTTTTCATTGAAAGCAAACCTGTAATAGGAAGCGGCAGGGGTGAGATATTGTCACCGGCAAATCTCTCTCTTAAAGGAAAGTATCTCATCGTCGTAAAACCCGAAGTAAGTATCTCAACAAGACAGGCGTTCTCGGAAACAATTCCCCGAGAGCCGGGGGTTGATATAAGAACCATTATTGAGAATCATCCTCCTGCTGATTGGAAGCTTTTTCTCAAAAATGATTTCGAGGAATCAACCTTTAAGCGCTTTCCGATTATCCAAGTCATTCATACGAAACTCTATGCCTTTGGGGCAACGTACGCAAGCATGAGCGGATCGGGTTCGGCAGTGTTTGGTCTATTCGAACAAGAGGTGGATCTCAGGAACGAGTTCCAAAGCCTGACCTACTGGTCGGAATATCTCGATTAATCAATTAGAACGGTTCTGTCAAATCTCTTCTTCAACAAGGGATACGTAACCACGGCGCTCATAATGACAAGCGTTCCGAAGTAGAAGTTGAAATTCATCTTTTCCTCCTCGCCGAAAATTATCACTGCCATAATGATTCCATACACCGGCTCAAGGTTTAGTGTCAGCTGGATGAGAAAAACCGAAATGCGTTTCATCAATTCAACTGCCACGGTATACGCATACACAGAGCACACGCCTGCAAGAATTGCGATGTATAGCAGGTCTATTGATGATGGTAAGGCGGGGAAACGCAGATCAACGCCACCGACTTCCGCGAAAGGCAGGAAGGCGGCCGTAGCGAGGATAACGCCGATCATCTCATAGAAGGTGATGGTCCGCGCGGAATTGCGTTTGACCATTCTCGAATTAAACACAGAAAACAAAGCAGATGTAAAACCCGCGAAGATCCCGAGCAACAGTCCCAGCTTGTATTGGAAGTCAAAGGAGAAGATTATATAAAGACCAGTAAGCACGATCAGTCCCAGCAACAGTTCGTATTTCTTGATCCGCGCTCTATTGAACCAGGGTTCCAGCAACGCTGCCCATAATGAATTGGTGGCAAATCCCACAAGGCTCACAGATACATTGGCAATCCTGGCCGATCCGAAAAAGGCAATCCAGTGAAGTGCTACTATGGCTCCTATGCCGAACAGCTTGAAAAGGTCGGGCCGGGTGACCTTAAAGGTGCCGCGGCTAAAGTAAATGACTGCGCCCATCCCGAGCGTTGCGAAGATCGAGCGGTACCAGACGAGCTCGACCGCGGAGATTGTAACAAGCTTCCCCAGGATGGCAGAGAAACCCCATAAAAAAACAATAAAATGCAGCTTAAGGTAATCTGTGGAGGAGGCCATTAGCGCGGAACGTATTTGTACATGCCAAGGGAGATGATCCCAAATATAATGTTGGGTATCCAGACCGAAATGATGGGAGGTGTGGATCCGGCTTCAGCGAAAGTGCGGAATAAAGTGAAGAAGAGGATAAAAATGAATGAAAGAAGAAAACCTACCGCGATCTGAAGCCCCGTGCCACCCCGACTCTTCCTGGATGACACGATCACTCCCATGAAAACAAGTATCAGGATCGTGAATGGCGCGGAATAGCGTGTGTACTTTTCCACTTCATAGACTTCAACGCCTGTTGAGCCCCTCGCTTTTAATGTTTTGATGTACGTTTCGAGCTCGTCCATCGTCATGCCGTCGTATTTACGATAGTCGCTTTCAAATTCTTTCGGATGGATAACCAATGCAGTGTCGAGGTTCGTGCCGCTTGTCAGGCTGTCGCGGCTTATCGCCATCTTAGGCGGCTGAAAGGCCGGCGACTCCGGCTTTGATATCGTTTCAAACACCCGGTCGATCTTGCGAATCTTGTAATCGCGAAGTGTCCACTTCTGTTTCGCGGAATCCCACTCTATCCGGTTGGCCGTCAGCTTTTCAATCAACCGGTTGTCTTTGAATTTTTCAAGTGAAAAGTGGTACCCGGTGTTCGAATTGTTGTTGTAGCTCTGCAGATACAGGTAGATATCCGGCGCGACCTGGATGTGTATATTTCTTTTGTCGAAATAGTATTTGTTCTTGATATACTGGACTTCAAACTCAAGCCGGGACTTATTTGAGTCGGGAATAATCCATCCGTTCAGGAAGAAACTGATTCCGCCGATAATACAGGCGCCGACAAGGAAAGGAAGCAGGAATCGCCGGAAACTCACGCCGCTGCTTAGCATCGCGATCACCTCTGTGTGGCCCGCCATCCGGGCGCACACATAGACGGTTGCGATAAACATTGTAATAGGCGTAATAAAGCTCGCGATCCACGAAATGTAATCAAGATAATAGTCAGCGATCTGACCGCTTGTCACCCCCGCCTTGGCGAACTTGTCCATTTTCTCGGTCAGATCAATCACCGTGATCACGGCCAGAAGGATAAGCACAACGAAAAAGAATGTGCTCAGCAGTGACTTGAGGATGTATTTATCGAGAAGCTTCATGAGTCAATATAAGTCAGCGTTGGTATGCGGCTACAAGCGTTGTGAAACCACTTTCACTGTCTTGTTCTTCCAATCTGCGAACGTTCCTTCACGGATCTGCCTTCTCGCCTCGCCTACCAGCCACAAATAAAACGTAAGGTTCTGAAGGGTAGCAATTTGTGCGCCTAATATCTCCTTGTTGATGATCAGGTGGCGAAGATATGCTTTTGTATAAAAAGTGGAGGCATAGCCGCCGAGATCTTCGTCTATAGGGGAAAGGTCATCCTTCCATTTTTCGTTCCTGATGTTGATAATTCCCCGGGTAGTAAACAACATTCCGTTCCGGGCATTACGGGTAGGCATTACGCAATCGAACATGTCCACCCCCAAAGCGATGCATTCCAGAATATTCTCCGGGGTCCCGACCCCCATCAGATATCGCGGCTTGTCAGAAGGCAACAAATTGCAGACAAGATCTGTCATTGCGTACATTTCCTCCGCCGGTTCACCGACTGAAAGCCCTCCTATAGCGTTACCTGGTTGGTCTTGAGCTGCGATGTATTCGGCCGAGCGCTGTCGCAGGTCTGTGTATGTGCTTCCCTGAACTATTGGAAATAGGGCCTGTTCATAGCCGTACTTTGGGCTGGTTTCGCCCATGCGGGTTATGCATCGGTTGAGCCACTGATGAGTCAGATCCATGGAGGTGCGCGCGTAGCTGTATTCACATGGGTATGGTGTACATTCGTCGAAGGCCATTATGATGTCAGCCCCAATTGATCGCTGGATATCTATGACGGACTCGGGTGTGAATGCGTGCGGTGATCCATCGATATGAGATTTGAACGCTACGCCACCAGAAGAGATCTTTCGGTTCTCCGCTAACGAATAAACCTGGTATCCGCCACTGTCAGTAAGAATCGGTTTAGTCCAGCCATTAAAACGATGTAGTCCTCCAGCTTTCTCAAGCAACGATATGCCCGGACGCAGGTAGAGATGGTATGTATTCCCGAGAATGATCTGAGCTTTAACATCCGTTTCTAGCTCGCGCTGGTGAACGGCTTTAACAGAGCCTGCAGTGCCCACCGGCATAAAGATAGGGGTCTCAATATCCCCATGAGGTGTTGTTAGTATGCCAGCCCGCGCTGAGGACTGTCGATCACGGGCAATGAGTTGGAATTTCATAAACGCGCAAAAATAGGAAATAACGCTTTACGGATGTAATCGCGATCAACGGGCGCAATTAATCGTCTTGTAACAATGAGCCAGCCCGTAATTGACGAGAGGAACTGACAGTCCCGGCATTTGTTGCGGAGCCTGTTGGCTATTCCTGGCGAAGATTCAAAAAATAAATTTTGCGTGTCAGGTTTTTGCGTTGTGTGAGACAAAAACGCTTTCTGGCTCAATGTCAAAAGTTATCTTTGTGCCTCAAAACCCCCTGAGCCGTTGGACATTTTAATCATCGTTTTTCTCGCAGCCGTTGGTATTCAGCTGCTTTATCTTCTTTGCTTCCTGATCGCGCTTGGGCGCAAACGAAAAGAAGGCTCGCATGAGCACGTTCCTGTTTCGGTCGTGGTGTGCGCTCACGATGAAGCCGAAAATCTACAGGAGCTCGTCCCCCAATTATTATCTCAGGACTACCCTGAATTTGAAGTGATCATTGTAAACGATCGGTCCAATGATAGCACCTTCGATTATTTGCTCGAAGCTACGCAGGAAAATCCGAGACTGCGGATGGTTAATGTAAAAGAAACCCCGGAGCGTGTAAACGGAAAAAAATACGGTATCACTCTTGGCATAAGGGCGGCCGCTTATGAATGGATACTGCTAACTGATGCTGATTGCCGCCCAACGGGACCGAACTGGATCAGAAGCATGAGCCGCCACTTTACCGAGGATGCAAAGTTTGTCCTTGGATTCTCTCCGTATGTCCGGAAACGGGGATTTTTGAATCGCTTCATCCGATTTGAGACGATCCTTACGGCTGTCCAATATTTTGCTTTCGGGTTGTTGAGCAATCCATACATGGGCGTGGGCAGAAACCTGGCCTACCGGAAATCATTGTTCCTCCAACAAAAAGGGTTTAACAACTTCCTTCACGTTACAGGCGGAGACGATGATCTCTTCGTTAATATGCACGCCCGCGGAAGCAATACGCGCCTGGAAATTAGCCCTGAGAGCCAGACCTACTCTGAGCCAGAAACGACGTGGAGGGCTTTTTATCGACAAAAGATCCGACACCTTTCCGTGGGAAAGCGCTACCGTTTCTCACACCGGTTCCTGCTGGGTCTGTTTAGCCTCACCTGGATATTAACATGGTTCATCTGGTTGGGGCTCGTCCCGTGGATGATCACCTCTTTTGCGGGACGTGAAATGCTTTACACACGTGAAACATACCTCATAGTTGCGCCGTTCCTCTTACGATGGATGTTGTTATTTTTGGTGCTTAGGTCGATGCTGAAAAAGGCATCGGTGGCCTTTTCGCTGTGGACGCTGCCGCTTTTAGATTTTATATATTCGATTTATTATCTTTCAACGGGTCTTGTGGCGTTAACTACTAAAAAGATTCGATGGAGGAAATAAAACGGGATTTTTCAGACAAGGCTGTGGAGGACTTTCGCCTCATCGACGAAGCAGTTGGTGGGGAAGATAAGGCCTATGCGAAACTCCTCCAGCGCTATAAACGCCCGGTTTATCACATGATCCTGAAAATGGTCCGGAACGTTGACGACGCGGAAGACCTCACAATAGAATCTTTTGCGAAAGCTTTCAGGAGCCTTCACAGGTTCAAAAAAGATTTTACTTTCAGCACCTGGCTTTTTCGCATCGCCACTAACAATACGATCGATTTTATCCGCAAAAAAAAGCTCAATACACTGAGTATTGAAAACACTTTCACAGATGATGATGGGCAATCCGTTTCCATCGATGTAGAGGATGAAAACCTTGACCCACAGGAAGAGACAATCAAAGCGCAGAAATCAGAACTCATCCAGGTATTCGTCGATAAACTTCCGCCGAAATATCAGAAGCTGGTGAGGCTGCGTTACTTTCACGAGCTTTCGTACGAAGAGATTGCTGAAGAGCTTGATGCACCACTCGGAACTGTGAAAGCACAACTTCACCGCGCCCGCGAGCTGATGTTCGAGATGGTCAAGAACAAACGCGACCACATCTGAGTACGCCGGTGCAAAATGAAGAACTGATCTTTTCCTACTTCCCGGACCTGACTGACGTACAAAAGGATCAGTTCCGCCGGCTCATGCCCCTATATCGCGAGTGGAACGAAAAGATCAACGTTATTTCAAGAAAGGATATCGAAAATCTTTACATCAATCATGTTCTGCACTCCCTGGGAATTGCAAAGATGACTTCATTCAATCCAGGCGCAGATATTCTGGACGTCGGTACCGGTGGCGGATTCCCCGGCATTCCGCTTGCCATCCTTTTTCCGGAGACGCGCTTTTATCTCGTTGATTCTATTGGAAAGAAAATAACGGTTGTCAAAAATGTGGCGGAAGGAATTGGTCTGAAGAACGTGCGGGCAGAACAGATACGAGCCGAGCAGGTGAAAGGCGAGTATGATTTCATCGTCAGCCGCGCAGTCACGCGACTGAAAGAATTCTATAGTTGGATCCACCGGAAAGTAAAGAAACAATCAAGTCACAGCTTGTACAATGGCGTATTGTATCTGAAGGGTGGTGACCTGGACGAAGAACTCGCCGAACTGAAGAAGCCACACCAGATCCTTGAGCTCAACAAACTTTTTAAGGAAGAGTTTTTCGAGACGAAGAAGGTGGTGTATATACCTCTTTAGCTGTTGCCCGTTGCCTGTCGGCTTCGGATGTTGTTTGTGATCGTTTCCGACATCACATGGAAGGTATGTTCCTTCAGTGTTTTTACGTCCTGGGTTGTCAAGCCGGTGGTTGGGATCTCTCTGCCCGCATATATCCGGATCAGTCCTGGCTTCAGGTTAATTGTGCCAGGCGGCATAAGGCGGCCTGCGCCCAGCACCACGACAGGCACAATCGGTTGTTGCGTGTCAATGGCAATGCGGAACGCTCCGTCGTGGAACGGTTGCAAAATGTTAGCGGAACG
>Ga0307416_100002299_pt1 | contig 10906 bp, 9 predicted proteins | sample DK1Cmetagenome_2_FD_203821 | JGI IMG/M metagenome (GOLD analysis project Ga0307416, IMG submission 203821) | Maize rhizosphere microbial communities from greenhouse at UC Davis, California, United States - DK15-C-3 | ecosystem: Host-associated > Plants > Roots > Rhizosphere > Soil | place: USA...
CGAAGAGCGGGCTTCTTTTTCGTGCTGTCGTGCACCATGGTCATCGGCTGCCAGCGTCAGGAAACCACACCGGGAGCCACGGGTGACGGCGGAGCCACGGGTGACGGCGCGAGCGCCTCATGGGCCACGACGCGTGACGCGCTAATCGAGGAATACCTGAAGATCGAGCCGGCATTCGCCGTCTACCAGGGTCGGCATGAATTCGACGGGCAGCTGCCGGATTGGAGTGCCGAAGCGCTTGGACGAGAGATCACCTGGCTGCGGGCAGCCCGCGATCGCGCGAACGCCGTCGCTGGCGTGAGCGGCGCCGACGCGTTTGAGCGCGACTACCTCGTCAGCCAGTTCGACGACGATCGCTTCTGGCTGGAGGATGCGCAACGGCCGTTCAACAATCCGGCGCATTACATCACCTGGCTCGATCCGTCGCCCTACCTCACGCGCGAGTATGCGCCGCTCGAGACGCGCATGCGCAGCTACACGGTCTACGCGCGTTCGGTGCAGCGGGCAGCGGCGCAGATCCGCGCCAACCTCCGCCCGCCGCTGGCGCGCACGGTGCTCGAGCGCGGAATATCTGCGTTCGAGGGCTACGCCGACTTCTACCGGAACGACGTTCCAAAGATATTTGCCGGTATCAACGACACTGCTCTGCAGAGACAGTTCGCCGAGGCGAACGAAGGCGCCGCGAAAGCGATGACCGACCTGGCCGGATGGCTGAAGTCACTCCGCGGCACGGCGACGGAAAGCTTCGCGCTCGGCGCCGAGAAGTTTGCGCGAATGCTCCAGGCGACCGAAGGCGTCACGACACCGCTCGCCGAAATCGAAGCGGCCGGCCGCGCGGAGCTGAGGCGTGATCAACAGGCGCTGCGCGACGCGTGCGCCACCTTTGCCCCGGGAGCAACGGTCCAGGCGTGCATGGCGAAGATGCAGGCGAACAAACCCGAGGGCGGCGCCGTCGCCGGCGCCCGCGCGCAGCTCGACCTGTTGAAGCAGTTCGTCCAGGACGCCGGAGTGGTGACGATTCCAGGCCCGGAACAGGCACTGGTCGCCGAATCACCGCCGTACAACCGCGCCAATTCAGCCTACATCGACATCCCGGGCCCGTACGAAAAGCAGTTGCCCTCGATCTACTACATCGCGCCGCCCGATCCGTCGTGGACGGCGGCGGAACGCAACGCCTACGTCCCCGGAAAAGCCGATCTCCTTTTCACCTCGGTGCACGAGGTATGGCCCGGGCACTTTCTGCAGTTCCTGCACGCCAACCGCACGAAGTCGCTGGTCGGCCGGCTGTTCGTCGGCTACGCGTTCGCCGAAGGGTGGGCACTCTACGTCGAAGAGCTGATGTGGGACCTCGGCCTGGGCAAGGGCGACCCGGAGACGCACATCGGGCAGCTGATGAACTCGTTGTACAGAACCGTGCGGCTTCTCTCGGCGATCGGGCTGCATACGAAGGGCATGACCGTCGCGGAATCAGAGCGCCTCTTCCGCGAAGACGGATTCCTCGACCCGGGTAACGCACGGCAGCAGGCGGCGCGCGGCACCTACGATCCGGCCTATCTCAACTACACGATGGGCAAGCTGATGATCCGGAAGCTGCGCGACGACTGGTCGGCTTCGCGCGGCGGGCGCAAGGCGTGGCGCGAGTTTCACGACACGTTTCTCACCTACGGCGGACCGCCGATTCCGATGGTCAGGCAGCAGATGCTGGGCGCTGGCGGGAGCCTGTTTTGACCTTTCCAGGTGATCGTGGGGCGAGCCTTGTCAGGCTCGCCTCGCGGACCTCACAAGGTCCGCGCCACGATCAACACTCCAGGCAGCCTTATTGCGGCTCTTCGATCGGCTTGCCGTCCGGACCGAGCGGCACGGGCACGCGGTTCGCGATCGGTTTTGTCGACTTCAGATACGCCAGGAGCGCTTTGAGATCCTCTTCCGGCAGCTGCCCGTAGAAGTTCCAGGGCATCGGCGGCAGGATCTGCCGCGACGTGCCCATGTGCTTGCCGGTCTTCATCGCGTCGATGAACATCTTCTCGGTCCAGATGCCGATGCCGGTGTTCATGTCGCCGGTGATGTTCGCGGCGAACGACACGCCCCACGCGCCGGTCCATGCCGTCAGGTGATCGTTCGCGTGAACCTGCCATGGACTCTTGGGGTCATTCTTGATTGGCGCCGCGATCTTGACGTCCTGCGGATGACCCGACAGCGCCCGGTCGTAGTCGGGCTCGGGTCCGGCGGGCCCGAACTTCTTCGGCGTGTGGCAATCGTGACAGCCGCCGCCGATCACCAGCATGCGGCCCCTTTCGACCTGCGCGTCGCCGGTCAGCGGCGCCGGCGCGCCGGCGGGCGCGGTGGCGCCCGGAACCGCGTTCGAGCCTGGCGGTTCGGCCGGACGGTTACAACCGGAAATGGCGATTGCCGCCGGCAGGGCCAGCAGCACAAGGGGCATCCTGACGAACCGCATCGATGTTGTCTCCTCTTTTCGAACGTTTACTTGACCGTGACGTTGATTGTTTCGCACATGCCTTCGACGGCCCGGTGCAGGTCGTCGCCGACTTCGACCGCGAACTTGTAGTCCCCGGGGTTGAGCGCCATCTCGAACGTGTCGGTCCCCTTGCCGAAGTGGACCCACTTCCCGGCGGTGCCAGGCTTATCGCCCTCTTCGGCCTTGGGAATTGTGGTTCCTGGAGGCAGGCAGTCGGTATTGACGCCGAGGTGGAAGTGGCCCATGTTCGGGCGCGCGTCCTTCGCGTCCGCAGGCACCGGTGAGATCTGGTAGTTATCCGCGCCGAACACAAACTTCAGCGTCGACTTCGACGAGACGGTCGCACCATCCTTCGGCTCCTTGAAATACACCTTCGCCACCTGATGGCCTTCGTGCGACTCGGTGGACGAAGCCGCGGGTGTTTCCGTGGTCGCGGGCTGCTCTGTCGTGTTCGACTTGCAGGCACTCGCCGCAAGACCGACGACCACCGCGGCCGCGGCGATGACGAATCGATTAGTCATTCCTGCTCCTTTGAAGGGATCGGGGTGTATTAGCCGCCCGGCATTATAAGATGGCTCGGTTTTGTTCCTCCGGCATCTCTTCTCGACCGACCACAAGGTCATCGGTCTTCTCTACGGGTTCACCAGCCTGTTCTTCCTGCTGGTGGGCTTCTCGCTCGTCGTCATCATGCGCTGGCAACTGGCCTACCCGGGCCGGACCGCGTGGATCGCGCCGGAGATGTACAACGGCCTCGGAGCGCTGCACGGCACGATCATGGTGTTCCTCGGCGTCGTGCCGCTGGCCGTCGGCGCGTTCGGCAACTACCTCGTGCCGCTGCAGATCGGCGCGCCGGACATGTCGTTTCCGCGCATCAATCTGGCCAGCTACTGGTTCTACGCCGCCGGCGGCGTGATCATGCTCGCCAGCTTCTTTGCCCCTGGCGGGGCGCCGATGTCCGGGTGGACATCGTATCCCCCGCTTGCCGATTTCGCGCCATCGGGCCAGACGTTCTGGCTGCTCGGCATGCTCTGCCTGATCTTTTCGTCGCTGCTGGGTGCGCTGAACTTCATCACCACCATCGTCCAGCTGCGCGCGCCCGGACTTACGTGGTTCCGCCTGCCGTTCTTCGTCTGGGCACAGTTCATCACCGCATTCCTGCTCCTCCTCGCGTTTCCGGCGCTGCAGGCGGCCGCCGTGCTGCAGGGCATGGACAGGGTCGCAGGCACGAGCTTCTTCCTGCCCAGCGGCCTCGTCGTCAGCGGCGAGCGAATCGCCGTGGCCGGCGACGGCAGCGTCCTCCTCTGGCAACACCTGTTCTGGTTCCTTGGCCACCCCGAGGTGTACGTCCTGGTTCTGCCTGCGATGGGCATCATCGCGGAAGTCATCACCACCAACATTCGGAAGCCGCTCTGGGGCTACCGCTTGATGGTCTATTCGCTCTTCGTGCTCGGTTTCCTGTCGTTCGTCGTGTGGGCGCACCACATGTTCCTCACGGGAATGGGCACGACCATCAGCGCGTTCTTCCAGGCGACGACGATGATCATTTCGATCCCGTCCGTGATCATCCTGAGCGCCCTGATCCTGGCGCTCTACGGCGGGTCGATCCGGTTCAACACGCCAATGCTCTTCGCGCTGGCGTTCATGCCGATGTTCGGACTTGGCGGGCTGACCGGTCTGCCGCTCGGGCTGGCGGCCACCGACATCCCGCTCCACGACACGAACTACGTGGTCGGCCACTTCCACTACCTGGTGGCGCCGGGAACGATCTTCGCGCTCTTTGCCGGCATCTATCACTGGTTCCCGAAGATCACCGGCCGGCACATGAACGAGACCCTCGGCAAGATTCATTTTGCCGGTTCGCTGGTAACGATGAATCTGATCTTTTTCCCGATGCTGCTGCAGGGACTGGCGGGTGTGAACCGGCGGCTGTGGGACGGCGGGGCGGCCTATCAATTCGCGGAGCCGGTGCTGTTCATGAACACGATGATGTCGCACGCGGCGTTCCTGCTCGGCGCCTTCCAGATCTTCTTCGTCGTCAACCTGTTCATGAGCATCACCCGGGGCCGGGCAGCCACGACGAACCCGTGGGGGGCGACGACGATGGAGTGGGCAACGCCGACGCCGCCGCTGGCGCACGGAAACTTCGAAGAGGCGCCGCGGGCGTATCGGAGCCCGTATGAATACAGCGTACCGGGCGCTGCGACTGACTTCGTGCCTCAGAACGTCCGGGATGAAGTGGGAGCGTCGTGAAATGCAAAATGCAAAATGCAAAATGCAAACCGGACTGCGGGTAGAGTCGGCGGATTCACTCCGTGTTTGCATTTTGCATTTTGCATTTCGAATTACTGAAGCCCACTGATGGACGCCCTTCCCTACACCACCACCGTCAGGCCCGACACGGGCCTCACCAGCCCGAAGCTCGGCATCTGGCTGTTTCTGGCCTCGGAAGTGATGCTCTTCGGCTCGCTGTTTTCCGCCTACGCGCTGCTGCGCAGCGGCGCGCCCTCCTGGCCCGACCAATCGGCGACGCTGAGCGTGCCGCTGGCGACGCTGAACACGGTCATCCTGATCAGTTCGTCGGTGACGATGGTGCTCGCCTGGGCGGGAGCCGCCAGCGGAAGGCTTTCACGCTACCGGCTGTTCATGGGACTGACGCTGCTCGGCGGCGCGCTGTTTCTGGTCGTGAAATGGATCGAATACAGCGACAAGTTCTCGCACGGACTGTATCCGTCCACGAACAATTTCCTCGCGCTCTACTTCACGATGACCGGCCTGCACGCGATTCACGTGATTGCCGGCATGGTGGTCAACGCATACCTGATCGGTCCCGGCGTGCGCATGTGGACGAAGGATCACCTGCGATTCACGAATCGCATAGAAATCGCCGGTATTTACTGGCACTTCGTCGACGTCGTCTGGATCTTCCTGTTCCCGGTGCTGTACCTGTTATGACAGTTCACGCTGCCGTGTGCTCGGTGCCCGGTTCGTGTTCCGGTTCGGTTCGAACCTCTCGGTTCGTGGTTCGCGGTTCGGACCGGGTTGATTCGGCGTTTGTGGTCAGTACCGACCTACGACGACACCAGACAGAACATCGCACGGCGAACAGCGAACCGAACTCAGAACACGAACAGGGAACGGAGAAGGTGGAAGCGTGAACAGGAGTCATTCCGCTGCCGCGCATTCAGTGCCGGTGCGCGGCTATTTGTCGGTTTTTGCCGCGCTGCTGGTGCTGACGGTGATCACCGTCGCCGTCGCGTCGCTCGATCTCACAGAGAGTGCGACGGTGGCGGTCGCCGTCACTATTGCAACGGTCAAGGCCACGCTCGTCGCGATGTTTTTCATGCACCTGAAGGGCGAAAGGCCGATGGTCTTCTGGTCGCTCGGCTTGACCGGCATACTGTTCGCGGCACTGTTTGCGTTTGTGTTGTGGACGGAAGGCGATCGTCTGGCAGGAACGCGCTTCCTCGACGCGTTCGGGAGCGCTCCGAAAACGGCACCAAGCGAGGGAGGTCACTGATGTGCCCCGTCTGTTTTTCCGGCGCCGATCCGGTCGCACGCGAGACGCTGAACGCCGGTATTGGGGTGCTCCTGGGAGTGACCGCGATCGTGCTGGCGCTGTTCGCGCGGTTCTTCCTCAAGCTGGCGCGCCGCTCACGGGCCGCCGCGCATCTCGTCGATCATGACGCGGGCCGACCTCAAGGTCGGCCTGAGGACCGGAGGGTCGCCTAGTGCTCGAATGGCTGGGGCTGCCGGTCGCGGCATCGGCGCATGCGGCCGAAGTGGACCGCATCATGGTGCTGGTCCATTGGCTGATGCTCGTGCTGTTCGTCGGCTGGGGGACGTTCTTCGCGTGGGTGTTGGTCCGCTTCCGCAGCGGCCGCAATCCGCGCGCATCGTATCAAGGGGCTCGCGGACGCTTCGCCAGCGTCGTCGAAGGAGGCGTGCTCGCCGCCGAAATCGCGCTGCTGGCCTTCTTCTCCGTTCCGTTCTGGAGCGCGAACGTCGATGCGGAACCGCCGCACCAGAACACCGTCGAGGTGCGCGTCGTTGCCGAGCAGTTCTCGTGGAATTTCCATTACCCCGGCGCGGATGGGCAGTTCGGCAGAACGTCGATCACGCTGGTCGATCCCGACAACCCGCTCGGCCTCGATCGCCGCGACGCGGCAGCGAAGGACGACATTACAACCATCAACCAGCTCCACCTGCCGGTCGGGCGGACGGCGATCATCCACCTTTCGAGCAAGGACGTGATCCACAGCCTCGGGATTCCGGAGATGCGGGTCAAGCAGGACGCGATCCCCGGCGTCGTGCAGCCGGTCTGGTTTACACCAACGATGACCGGACGCTGGGAAATCGCCTGCTCGCAGCTGTGCGGACTCGCCCACTACCGGATGAAGGCGTTCTACACGATCCACACGCCGGAGGAGTACCAGGCGTGGCTGGCCGAGGAAGCTGCAGCACTTCAGCCGCAATAACGACAAGTCCCGGGCATAAAATCTCCCTCGATGTCACTGGCCCGCGGAACCAGACTCGGCGCGTACGAAATCCTCGACTCACTTGGCGCCGGAGGAATGGGCGAAGTCTATCGGGCCTTCGATTCGCATCTGCAACGGGACGTTGCGATCAAAGTCCTTCCGGAAGCATTCTCGCATGACGACGAGCGGCTCGCCCGCTTCGAGCGTGAAGCGCGAACACTCGCCTCGCTGAATCACCCGAACATTGCCGTCGTTTACGCACTAGCGGTGCAGCCGCACGGCGGTCCCGATCACGTTCCCACGCGGGCGCTGGTGATGGAACTGGTGGAAGGCCCGACTCTGGCAGACCGCATTGCGCTCGGTCCGATCCCGGTCGAAGACGCGCTTCCAATCGCAAGGCAGATCGCTGAAGCACTCGAGGCGGCCCACGAACACGGAATCATTCACCGGGATCTGAAGCCGGCGAACGTCAAAGTGCGCGCCGACGGCACCGTCAAGGTCCTGGACTTCGGTCTTGCCAAGGCACTGGAACCCGCGGTGCTGCCGTCGGGTATGTCGCTGTCGCCGACGATCACGTCGCCGGCAATGACCCAGGCGGGGATGATTCTCGGCACTGCCGCCTACATGAGCCCCGAGCAGGCCCGTGGAAAACCGGTCGACCGGCGCGCCGACATCTGGGCGTTCGGCTGCGTGCTCTTCGAAATGCTCTCCGGACAACGCGCTGTTGGCGAGGGCGAAACGGTTTCCGACACCGTCGCCGCGATTCTCAAGAGCGAGCCCGCGTGGGATGTCGTGCCTCGCGACACGCCTCCACGGATCCGGACATTGCTCGAACGCTGCCTACGCAAGGACCTGCGGCGACGGCTGCCAGATATCGCGGAAGCCCGGATTCAAATCGAAGAAGCGGCGACCGACCCGCCGCAGATAACGCGCGCCGTCGTCGGCGCGCCGCGCCGGAACTACTTCTGGCCGGCGGTGGCAGCGGTTTCCCTGCTCGTCGCGGCCGGCCTGGCGGTCAGACCGCCTCGAACGCCCGCCACAGTCGATGCGGTCTCGATCCGAATCGAGATACCGCCACCTCCGGGTTCGACGCCGGTGGGCGACGATGGCCGTCCGATGGAGGCTGGCGACCTCCTTGCCCCTGATGGTCGCACTGTGACGTTCCTGGCGACCGCGGAGGGCCGACGGACGATCTGGATCCGCCGGCTCGAGTCGGCAATCGCGCGCCCACTGCCAGGCACGGAAGACGCCCGGCGATGGGCCTGGTCACCGGATAGCAAGCGGATCGCGTTCATCGCGCAGGGACAGCTGAAGACCGTCGCGGTTTCAGGCGGGCCGTCGACGCGCGTTGCCAGCACCGACGGGCGAGATGTTGCGTGGGGCCCTGGCGATGTGATTCTGATAGGCGGCCGCGACGCGTCGCAGAACACCGTTGGACCATGGCCCATACGTCGGATCTCGCTCGGCGACGGCCAGACTACAGCTGCCACAACGCTGGCACCCAATGAAACGACACACGATTATCCGGAGTTCCTGCCCGACGGGCGCCATTTCGTGTACCTGGCACGCCAACGCGAAGCGATTCCCGGCGATTGGGACGTCTACGTCGGCAGTCTCGGTTCGAACGACCGAAAGCGTCTATCTGGCATTCATGCGGGCGTGCAGTATTCACCCACCGGCCATCTGCTCTACGTCGACGACACGACGCTGATGGCACGGCCTTTCGACGTCAACCGGCTCGAGCTGACCGGCGACGCGTTCGTCGTCGCCGAAGGAGTGACTCGTGGACCGCGGCCGCCGGTTTCAGTCAGCGGCAACGGCAGCCTGGCGTATCTGAGTCTGTTTGCCAGCGGAAATTCGCAGCTTGCCTGGTTCAATCGTCGCGGCGTTCAACTCGCGGCTGTCGGCGCGCCCGCTCAATATGATCGCTTCAGGCTTTCCCCGAACGATCGCTGGCTTGCGTTCGATCGTGAGTTAGATGTCTTTGTGCTCGACCTGGAGCGAGGCACGACGAGACCTTTTGCGACAGGACCGGCGGCAGACATCGCACCAATATGGATCAGCGGCGGTGACGCGATCGCGTTCGGCTCGAGCCGCGAACCGATTGGCAATGTCTCGCAGACGAACGTCAATGCAGCCAATCTCTATCAGCGGGTGTTCGCCGTCACGGGCAAGGATGAGTTGATTTGGCAAAAGACCATCAACGGCAAGATACCGACAGACTGGTGGAATGGAAATCTCGTGTACACATCCGGTGGCGACATCTGGACCGTGCGCCTGCCGGCCTCAGCCGACGCAAAACCAATACGCGTGACAGACACGCCGTTCGCTGAAAGCGGCGGGCGAATTTCACGCGACGGCCGGTGGATCGCGTATGAATCGACCGAGTCAGGCCGTCCCGAGGTCTGGGTCCAGTCTTTTCCCGACGGCCGCATGCGGCAACTGGTGTCCGCGAACGGTGGTTCAGCCCCGCGCTGGGCGCGAAACAGCGCGGAACTCTTCTACGTCGCGCCGGATCTCAACCTGATATCTATTTCGGTTGCTGGTGACAGAGAAGCATTGACGTTGGGGGCTCCGCAGACGGTTTTCGAGTCACGCGCGTTTCAGGGGACGATCGACTACGAAGTCGACAATAACGGTCGTTTCCTGCTCAAGATTCCTGAACGTGACGCGGCGTCCGCCCCCATCGTTGTCCTCCACAACTGGCGGCCTGAATAGAGGCCCAAGGCCGAAGGCCTAAGTAAAGAACGAAGCTCTTATACCTGGACCAGCCGTTAGGCCTTCGTCCTTGGGCCTTAGGCCTTCTAGGACTGCGGCTTGAAAGTGAATGCCGCCATCGCGGCCGGGGCGGCATCCGTAATGGTCACGCTCTGCGTCTGGGTCCCCAGGCGCTCGTGCCACGCCTCGATGGTGTAGGTTCCCGCCGGTAATCCCTTGATTTCGAACGTCCCGTCGTCCCCGGTGACGGCAAAGAACGGGTGCGTTACGACGTTGGCGTACGAGCGCATCCAGCCGTGCACGTCGCACCGGAATGAAACGCCGATTTCGGGCTTGGCGAACGTCTTGGTCACCGTCGGCGCCTTATTGTCCTGCTGGCCGAAGTTGAACTCCTCGTTGTTCTTCGGGATGGCGTGAACGTTATGCAACGTCGCGTCGCTGTTGCTGATCTCCACCGGCTGACCGACGAACACCCCGAACACGTGCGGTTCGTAGCGGCAACCAACCTGATCCAGCTTGATGGGTGTGCCCGGCGTGGCGTACACGGCGTTTCCGAGCCCGTCCTTAACGTGTACGAAGACGTTTTTCAATCCACGATCCTGGGCCACGATGATCGTCTCCGACAACGACTCCGGCCCCGGTTTGCAGTTGGGGTCGGCGGCCATCCTGACCGGCGTACGGACCGGCGGTTCGCCGTCAAACGTGATTTTTCCAGTCACGATCCCCGGTCCATCCGCCTTCGCGGTCGCCGCGGGAGGTTCCGGGGTGCTGCCGCCGCTGCAGGCTGCGGTCAGCAGCCCGGCGAGCACGAAGATTCCAGCAAGATGAAAGCGACTCGACATGACGCCATCATCCGCCGCCGCGGCCTCGCTTCGCAAGCCGCTCTGGCGCGACAGGTCATCGAACCCCTGAACCTCTTGAACCTCTTGAACCCCCTGAACCTCTTGAACCCCCTGAACCTCTTGAACCCCCTGAACCTCTTGAACCCCTTGCACCTCTTGAACAATGATTAACGGCTCCGGCCACGGGTGCTTCGGCCCCCAGGACATACGCACATAACACAGAGGACCACATGGCCACGAAGATCGTTGACAAGATGCTCCCGACCACGATGGTCGGCTCCTATCCGCGACCGTCCTGGTACACCCACCAGCTGCTCGGGCGCGACATTCGGGTTGCGTTCAAGGAAGTCAGATTCGAAGAAGAGTACGACGATGCCGTCGCGACGGTGGTCCGC
>Ga0307416_100002302_pt1 | contig 10903 bp, 10 predicted proteins | sample DK1Cmetagenome_2_FD_203821 | JGI IMG/M metagenome (GOLD analysis project Ga0307416, IMG submission 203821) | Maize rhizosphere microbial communities from greenhouse at UC Davis, California, United States - DK15-C-3 | ecosystem: Host-associated > Plants > Roots > Rhizosphere > Soil | place...
GCCCTCGACCTCGCGCACGACCGCGGCGGTCGAGGTCGCGATGCCGGACAGCCGCCCGATCAGGTTCAGCATCACGCGCTCGCCCGTCAGCAGCGAGCGCGCGCTGCCCGTGAGCAGCGCGACCGTGGCGCCCGCCTCGACGTCGCTGCCGTCGGCGGTCGCGATCGTCGCGCTCGCCGGTTCCGGCAGCTGCGACAGGACGAAACGGATGGCGTCGACGCCCGCGATGCGGCCCGCTTCGCGACTGCGTATCACGCCGGTCATCGGCGTGCCCGCGGGCACGATCGAGGTCGTCGTGACGTCGCCGAGGTCGCCGAGGTCCTCCGCCAGTGCGTGCGCGACGACCCGGATGAGTGCCTCGGCCGGGGCCTCGAGGCTCATGCCACCCGGCTCCTCGCCGGGTCGACGGATTCGACGGCCATGGCCTGCGGGGACGCAAACCGGCGGGCAGGCGTGCCCGCCGCAGACGTCGGGAAATCCGAACGGTAGTGCGCGCCGCGGGACTCGCGGCGATCCAGCGCTGCCGCGACCATGAGGCCGCCGACCGCCGTCACGTCCTCCTCGGCGCGCGACTCGCAACGCCAGGCCGCGAGCCGGTCGCGTGCGGCGGCGAGGCCCGCGCCATCGCGCAGCGGGCCGAGGCTTTCGCCCACCAGTCGGCGCAGCGTGCCGAGCCGCGCCGCGTCCGCGGCCGGAAGCCTCGGGCGGCGCGCCACTTCGAGCGGTCCTCGCAGCACCGGCATCGACGCGGTGCGGATCGCGCGCGCGATGCGCTCGCCGAACACGAGGCCCTCGAGCAGCGAATTGCTGGCGAGGCGGTTGCCGCCGTGCAGGCCGGTGCACGCGACCTCGCCGCAGGCCCACAGCCCCGGCAGCGACGTTGCACCGTCGGCGTCCGTCGCGATGCCGCCCATGTGGAAGTGCGCGGCCGCAGCGACCGGCAGCGGCTGGCGGCCGGGATCGAAGCCGGCGGCGCGCGCGATCGCGACCGCGCCGGGGAACCGCTCGCCGAGCGCGTGGATGCCGGTCGCGTCGAGGAAGACGGCGCGTCCCGCGCGCCGGCGCGCGGCCACCGCGCGCGCGACGACGTCGCGCGGCGCGAGCTCGGCATCCGCATGGATCTCCTGCATGAATCGCCGGTCGCGGTCGTCGAGCAACAGGGCCCCGGCGCCGCGCAGCGCCTCGGTCAGGAGCGGCTGCGGATCGCCCTCGACGGCGAGCGCCGTCGGATGGAACTGCATGAACTCGAGGTCGGCGAGCCGCGCGCCGCATCGCGCCGCGGCGGCGAGGCCGGCGCCCTGGGAGCTCGCGGGATTGGTGGTGTGCTCGAAGGACGCGCCGACGCCGCCTGTCGCGAGCACGACATGGGGCGCGAGCACGGCGAGGCGCGACCCGTCGGCGGTCTCGAGCAGGACGCCGGCCACGCGCGCTCCGCAGGTGACGAGGTCTATGAGCGCGAATCCCTCGAGCAGGCGGATGTCCGGGCGGTTGCGGGCCGCCCGTGCCAGCGCCTGCATCACCGCGGCGCCGGTGCGGTCGCCGCCGGCGTGCACGATGCGATGCCGGCCATGACCGGCTTCGCGGCCAAGCACCAGGCTGCCATTTGCATCGAGGTCAAATGCGACGCCGATCTGGCGCAGCCAGGCGATGCGCCGCGGTGCGGCGTCGGTCACGAGCGCCGCGACATCTTCCGCGGCGAGGCCGGCGGACACCCTCAGGGTGTCGGCCGCGTGCTGTGCAGGCGCATCGCCAGGCCCGAGGGCCGCGGCAATGCCGCCCTGGGCCAGGCTCGATGCGCCGTCGCCGACCGGCGCGCCGGACGCGAGGACGCAGCCGTCGAGCGAGAGCGCGGCGGAAAGCCCCGCGATGCCGCCGCCGACGACGACGGCGGGCGCGGTGATGAAGTCGTTGACTGTCACGGCTTTATGGCGAGCATCCGCGTCACCGCGAGCCTTGCGCGCGCGGCGATGGCCGCAGGCACCTTGACCTCGTGGCGCATGTGTCGCAGCGAGTCCGCGATGCCGGCGAGCGTGATCCGCTTCATGTGCGGGCAGAGGTTGCAGGGGCGCACGAACTCGACGTCGCGGATCTCCGCGGCGACGTTGTCCGACATCGAGCACTCGGTGATCATCACGACGCGCGGCGGGCGGTTTTTCTCCACCCAGGAGATCATGCCGGCGGTCGAGCCCACGAAATCCGCTTCGGCCAGCACGTCCGGCGGGCACTCCGGATGGGCGATGACGCGGATGCCGGGATGGCCCGCGCGGTACTCGCGCAGCTGTGCGCCGGTGAAGCGCTCGTGCACCATGCAGCTGCCTTCCCAGAGGATGACTTCGACGCCGGTCTGCGAGGCGACCCAGCGACCGAGGTACTGGTCGGGCAGGAAGATCACGCGTTCGGACCCGAGCGACTCGACGACGGCGACCGCGTTGCCGGAGGTGCAGCAGATGTCCGATTCCGCCTTCACCTCCGCGGAGGTATTGACATAGGTGACGACGGGCACGCCCGGGTAGCGCTGGCGCAGCAGGCGCACGTCCGCGCCCGTGATCGACTCGGCGAGCGAGCAGCCGGCGCGCAGGTCCGGGATGAGGACGGTCTTCGCCGGGTTCAGGATCTTGGCGGTCTCCGCCATGAAGTGGACGCCGGCCAGGACGATGACGTCGGCATCGGTTTCCTCCGCCATGCGGGCGAGGGCGAGGGAGTCCCCGCGCAGGTCGGCGACGCCGTGGAAGATGTCCGGCGTCATGTAGTTGTGCGCAAGCACGACGGCATTGCGCTCTTTCTTGAGCGCCTCGATTTCCGCGATGAGCGGCGTGATGACGGCGATTTCGGCGTCCGGCAGGACGCCCGCGAGGTTCCTCACGGCACTCACTCCATTTATGCTCTGAGTGAGTATTTTAACTCAATACAGCCGCGTGCGCACGACCTCTTTGCGGAAGCGGAAAAGCTTTGCGGGACGGCCCCTTGCGGCCTTTTCGAGGCCGCGCGTCGCCTCGAGGAAGCGGCCATTTTCGACCAGCCGCCGGAAATTCTGCTTGTGCAGGCGCATGCCGGTCAGCGCCTCCACGGTTTGCTGCAGCTGCAGCAGCGTGAAGGTCTCCGGCAGCAACTCGAAGACGACCGGCCGGTACTTGAGCTTTCCGCGCAGCCGCCCGAGCGCAGTCGCGACGATACGCCGGTGGTCGAAGGCGAGCTCGGTGCCGGGCGCGGACCTGTCGCCGGGACGCCGGCCGCGGTCGCGCTCGAATTCCGGCACGAGGCCCGCTTCGTACAGGAGCTCGTAACGTTCGAGCACGCGGATCGGGTCCCAGCCGCGACGGTCGCCGAAGTTCGCCTGGACGCGGTGGCGCCGCGCGGCATCTCGCCCGGCGAACCGGGCGAGTGCGGGCATCAGCTCGCGGCCCACGATCGGCGGCGGCCCCGCGCGCTGGTCTTCCCAGGGCAGCAGGTCATAGGCGTTGATCCATGCGGCGCCAGGTGCCGGCTGGGCTTCCTTCACGAGACCGAGATAGGCCACGGAGAGGTGGCGCTCCGTGCCGTCCTGTTGCTGGCGATCACGGTCGCCAAACGTGTAGAGCTGCTCGACGTAACCGACCGTGAGGCCGGTCTGCGCCCGGATCCAGCGCCGCAGGCCCAGCTCGAGCGTGGCGTCGCCATCGCCGTCCAGGAGGCCGGACGGCAGGGCGGGCGCTGCGTCGGGCGAGGCGCTTGCGGTGAGGATGCGGGGCTGGCCGGCGGTGACGGCCACGATGACGGCGTCGAGGCTGAGGGCGAGGCGACGCGGCATCGAATGATGATGCCACAGTCGCCTCTGCGTTCCGTCAGTGCCGGGGCGTCTCCCAGTAGCGCGGTGCCTTGTAATAGTCGTGGACGCGGGCGCGGAAATCCTGCCCGTCGTTGCGCGTCAGGTCCTCGAGATCGCCGACCGGCGCGGCCTCGAGCTGCTCCTTGGTGAATTCCACGACGTAATTGCCCCGCGGCTTGTCGTACTTCAGCGAGGACCAGGGGATGGGATGGTACTTCTCGGCCATGCCGAGGAAGCCCCCGAACGAGACGACGGCGAACAGGATGTTGTTCGACAGCTTGTCGAGGACGACATCCTCCACTTCGCCGATCTTCCGGCCCGAGGAATCATGGACGGGTGTTCCGCAGACCTTCGTGGCGCGTATTGCCGAGGTGTGGCCGCTTGCGGTTGGCATGATGACTCTCCTTGTAATGCGTGGGCGGGCTTCATGGGAAGGCTAGCCCGCCTCGATGCCGCATCCTGCCGGATGCGCGCGGCAACCCCTGTGGGACGTCCGACGCGGATTTGTCAGGCCGCGGCGCGACGAGGCAGCATGCGGACATGAGCCGTGCATTCGTGAAGGAAGGCGACGGCGCGGAGGGCGAGCCGCTCGCCGAGCTGCACGTCAGCCCGCACCGCAACCTCGTGACCGCCGAGGGCCTTGTGCAGATCCAGGCCAATGTCGAGCGGCTGCGCGCCGCGCTGTCCGCGGCGCGCGCAGCCGAGGACCGTGCCGCCATCCTCCGCATCCAGCGTGACCTGCGCTACTGGAGCGAGCGGCAGCGCACCGCAGAGCCCGTGCCGGCGCCGGCGCCGGGTGGTCCCGCACGCTTCGGCTCCAGTGTCATCCTCGAGTCGGCCGACGGCAGCCGAATCACCTATCGCATCGTCGGCGAGGACGAGGCGGATCCCGCCCAGGGCCGGATCTCCTACGTCTCTCCACTGGCGAGTCGGCTGATCGGAGGCAGGGTCGATGACGAGGTCGAACTGCCGGACGGGGACGGGGTGATCGTGGAAATCCGCTGAGCGCGAGCGGCCGGCCGATGCCGGAACTTACGTCGCGAGCGCGACCCGCGCCAGCGCCATGCCGGCAAAGAGACCGGCAATGGACAGCGTGACCGAGGCCACGACGTAAACGACGGTGACGGCGCTCTCGCCACGCAGCCAGAGTGCGGCGGTGTCGAGCGCAAAGGCGGAAAACGTCGTGAAGCCGCCGAGGAGCCCCGTCGTCAGCAACAGCTTGACCGACACATCGATGCCGGGATCGCGGAGCGCGAGCCATTCCACGAGCACGCCCATCGCGACGCACCCCGAGACATTCACTGCGAGCGTGCCGGCAGGAAATCCGGGCCCCACGATGGCAAGTGCCACGTAGCCGACGCCGTATCGCAGCGCACTGCCGATCCCGCCGCCGAGAAAAACCAGGCCGACGTTCGCGAGAGTTCCCATGCTTCAACGATATCATGCGGGGCCGCTTAAAGTATGGCAGGGATTCCGGGCACTTAGATGCGATTGTTCAGGCGATATCCGCGATAGGCGCGGCGCACACGCGACTGTCGCCTACGCCCTAAGAGCAGTTCCATCCATCGTGAAAAGGGCGATAATGCGGCGGCTCGCCTGGATCCGCAGGTTGAAGTCGACGCCATGAGCGCGGCCGAGGACAGGCGCAAACAACACAGAGGAGGGTTTCCCGTGAAGAAGTTCCATGCCGCGCTGGCTGTTACCGCGCTGGCAATGCCGTTCGCAATCGGCACGTCAGTCGCGAACGAGGCCGCGGCGTCCGACGCCAAGATCGCCTGCTCCGAAGTCAAGTACAGCTCCGAGTTCCTGAAGAAGTACCCGGATGCACCGGCGGCCTGCATCGAGGCGGTTGAGAAGGAAGGCAAGCGCTACGCCAAGTTCCAGGCGCGGGTCTACCTCAACAGCGCCGATCGCACGACCGTCGAGCTGCTGAATACGCGGGGCGACCCGTTGTCGACGTTCAGCTTCAAGCCGGGCCCGGATGCGGCCGTGGAAATCGACGGCAAGAAGACCAAGTTCACGGACCTCAAGAAGGGCGAGAAGATCTCGTTCTACGTGTCCGAGGACCGCCTCGCGGCCAGCGAGCAGCCGGGTTCGACCGAAGAGTCGTGGGCGGTTCTGCCCCCGCAGTAAGAGTAAGGAAGTTCGGCGCGACGCGCCGGTGATTCACAAGAGACAACTCAGGAGGATTCAGTGAAGACCATCATCTGTGCAATTGCCGGCTCGGCGGTCGTTGCCCTCGCAGGCTGCGGCGCCTCGACGTCGTCGTCGAAGCCGATCGATACCAGCAAGCTGACGAAGATCGAGTGTTCGGAACTCAAGTTTAGCGACGAGTTCCTGAAGAAGTACCCGGAGGCGCCGGCCGCCTGCGTCGAGGCGCGCGAGTACCAGGGCAAGCGCTATGCCAAGTTCAAGGCCAAGGTGTACCTCAACAGCGCAGACCGCACGACCGTGACGCTGCAGAGCAAGGAAGGCAAGGACCTGTCCACGTTCAGCTTCCGGCCAGGCCCGAATGCGACGATGCGGCTGAACGGCAAGCCGACGAAGATCACCGAATTCCGGCCCGGCGAGACGATCAGCTTCTGGGTTTCCGAGGACCGGATGACGGCGTCCGCAATGCCGGCGTCCTCCGAGGAGTCCTGGGCCGTGCTGCCGCCGCTTCCGCAATAACGGGACGGGGACTGCGATCAAGGGGCCCGGCGCGATGCGCCGGGCCCTTTTCTTTTGCTGATCAGTGGGCCGCTGTCGGCTTCGCCGTGACCGGCGTGATCTCGAGGTCGTGGTAATCAAAGCTGAAGTCCGCGACCGGCGAGTAGGCCTTCATGTTGATGCGCGCAGGCTTGCCCGCCGCATCCAGCGCGAAGGTGACGAAGGCCGGCTCTATCAGTGGATCGGGCCAGCGTGCGACGAAGGTGTCGTAGGCCCAGTGCTCGAGCGGGGCGACCATGCCCGGCGTCTGCCGGAAGTCGATCGACAGCGTACCGTTGTTTTCGGTGATCGAGATCGGGCCGTACCACGGGTCCGCGTAGTCGCCGGCATAGCCGGCCAGCGGCAGTGACGGCGTGGACTTCGGACGCTCCGCGACCGACTTGCGCAGGGCCTCGAGGCCCGCGGCGTTCCGCGCAGCGAAAAGGTCTTTGAACGCCTTCGGCCAGTCGTGCTTCGGCAGCCCGAGGAAGTGGTCGAGCAGCTCGTACTGCAATCCCGGCACGAACTCGTTGTCCTCCGAGTTGTTGGCGATCGCGAAGCCGACGTTCCTGTCGGGGATCAGCACGACGACCGCGCGGAAGCCCTGCGTGCCACCGGCGTGCTGGACGATCCGGTGGCCGCGGTAGTCCTGGACGAACCAGCCGAGCGCGTATCCGCGGAACCGCGGCGTCGCGTCCTCGAAGGCGGGCGGGAGCGGGGTCACCGGCACGGGGACGACGGCCTGCCACATCTGCCGCGCGCTCTCTTCGGAAAAGATCCGCTGCTCGGAATCCGGCAGCCGGCCGCTCGCCAGCTGCAGCTGGAGCCAGCGGCCGAGATCGTCGGCACCCGCGGCGATGGCGCCGGCCGGCCCGACATTCGCGCCGAGCGCGACCTTCTTCTCGTCGAACACCTGCTGCTCGCCGACGCCGCGCAGCTCGCCGATGCGCCCGTGCGGGTAAGCGCGATTGGCCCGCGACAGTCGATCCACGTCGTTGGTGACGGCAGTCTTCATGCCGGCGGGTGCGAGGATCCGATCCTCGACGAAATCCTCCCAGGTCTTTCCGATCACCGCCTCGACGACCTGGCCCGCGACGGCATAGAGGACGTTGTCGTACGCGAATGCCGAGCGGAAGCTCGTCGCGGGCTTCATGAAGCGGATCCGGCGCACCATGTCCGCGCGGCTGATCTCGTTCGACGGCACGAACAGCAGGTCGCCCTGGCCGCGTCCGAGGCCGCTCCTGTGGACGAGCAGGTCGCGCACGGTGATCTCGCGCGTGACCCAGGGGTCGTACATCCGGAAGTCCGGCAGGTGGTCGATGACGCGGTCGTCCCACGCGAGCTTGCCTTCCTCGACCAGGATGGCGAGCGCCGTGGCCGTGAAGGCCTTGGTCGTCGAGCCGATCTGGAACAGCGTGGCCGCGTCGACGGCCTCGTCCGAGCCGCGGGCGCGCAGGCCATAGCCGCGCGCGAGCGTGACCTTGCCGTTCTCGACGATGGCGACCGCCGCGCCGGGCACTTCCGACGCTTTCATGAGTGCGTCGACGCGCGCGTCGAAATTCTTCGGCGGCGCCGCGAGGACGAATGCCGGCAAGGCCGCAGCGAGAATCGCAATGAATGTACGCATGTCCGGTCCCGGTTGTCGACTCAGGCGAGGCAGGAATCGATGAGGCGCTCGAAGGCGGGGCCGCCGCGCATCGGGTCGGCGACCGGCAGTCCGATTGAGTCCTCGGCGCGCTTCATGACGGCCTCCGCCTCGCCGGCGGACAGGGCGGCGGTGTTGAAGCTCGCGCCCGCGCAGCGAATCGCGGGATTCGTCAGCGCACCCATCTTCACGTGCAGGGCGATCGCATCGGGGAGCGACGGCGTCGGAAAGTCCGGATAGCCGAGCAGGTGCGTGCGGTCCGGCTCGTGGCAGAGCACGATCACGTCGGGCTGGCTGCCGTGCAGGAGCCCGAGCGAGACGCCCGCATAGGCCGGGTGGAACAGGGAGCCCTGGCCTTCGATCACGTCCCAGTGGTCCGGCGCGGCATCCGGGCTCAGGATCTCCGCGGCGCCCGCGACGAAATCCGAGATTACGGCGTCCATCGGCATGCCGCTGCCGGCGATCATGATCCCGGTCTGGCCGGTGGCGCGGAAGTCGGCGGCGACTCCGCGGGCGCGCAGCGCGCGCGCGATCGCGAGCGACGTGTACTTCTTGCCGAGCGCGCAGTCCGTGCCGACGGCGAGCAGGCGCTTGCCGCTGCGCTTGCGCCCGTTGCCGACCGGGATGTTCGGCGGCGGCTGGCGGATGTCGATGAGCCGCCGGCCGAGTCGGTCGGCCGTCGCCTTCAGCTCGTGCGAGGCGGCGAGCTTGCCGTGCATGCCCGACACGACATCGAGGCCCGCTTCCAGCGCATCGATGAGGCTCGGAATCCAGTTGGGCTTCAGCACGCCACCCGTGTTAGCGACGCCGATGACGAGCGAGCGCGCGCCGCGTGCGGCAGCCTCGCGCGGCGTGAGTCGCGGCAATCCCGCGCTCACGGTGCCTTCGGGCAGAGCGAACTCGCCGACGCAGAGCTCCCGTGCCCAGTCGCGCAGGCCGAAGGCGGTCTTCGCGTAGCCGGCCTCGGTCACGTCGCCGAGGAACAGCAGGTAGGGCGCCGGCAGGGCGACGACGAGCGAAGCGCTGCCGGCGCCGGAGGCGCTCATGCTGCGGACGGCGGACATGCGGGCTTCCTGCCGGGTACCGTCAGAACCGGTAGCCGACGGCGAGGCCGATCGTACGTGGGCGGATGATTGAAATGGCCGCCGCGCCGTTCGGGACCGCCCCCGGAGCGACGATGTCCGTGATGCCTTCCTCATCGGTCACGTTCTTGCCGTAGAGCTCCAGCGTCCAGTTCTCCCACAGCACGCCAGTCCGCAGGTCGACCGTGGTGTAGTTGTCCGCCTCGCGCCGTGCCGAGGTCGGATCGAGCGGATCGACGCGGTTGCCGAAATCGGCCAGACGCTCGCCTGTGTAGGCCACCTGGCCACCGACATAGGCGGTCGCATCGCCAAAGGCACCCCACTCGTAGTCGCCGCCGAGCGCGAGCGTCAACTCGGGCACGAACGGCAGCTCGTCGCCGTCGAATCCGCCGACGAGGGGATCCGTGTCCTCCGTGAGCTGCGCATCGACGTAGGCGCCCGAGAACGTCAGGTTCAGGCCGCCGGAGCGGGTGGTCGCCGTGAATTCGAGGCCCTGGCTCTCCGCCGTGCCGCCGTTCGCGTTGACGCCGAACCCGTTGACGACCTGGAACAGCTGGATGTCTTCCCAGTCGAGGAAGAAGGCGGCGACGTCGAGCGCGAAGCTGCCGCTCGAGTTGCCCGTCCTGAGGCCAATTTCGTAGTTCGTCAGCTCATCGGAATCGTAGGTCGCGGGCGCGCCGGAGTCCGGCGGCAGCACGTTGGGACCGCCCGCCCGGAAGCCCGTCGCGACGCGCAGGTACGCCGAGGTCGTGTCGCTGAACTCGTAGCGCGGCGAGAACGACCAGGTGACGGGGCTTTCAGAAGACTTGAGGTTGTCGAAGTTCTGCTCAATGGTGAACGGATCAAATGGGGGGAGAGAAGGGTCAATCAAGAATCCCGGGAGGGTGATCGCAACGGACTGCGAGGCCTCCTGGTCGTTTTCGCTCCAGCGCGCGCCGAACGAGAGGTCGAAGCGGTCGCTGATGTGCCAGGTTGCATTCCCGAACAGCGCGAGCTCCTCGTAGGTGGAGGCGAGCGACACATCCGCGAACCGCGGAATATCGGTTGCAATGTCATTCGTGCCGGGCTCCACGGCCAGGAAATTCTGGTCAATGATCGAGTCTTCGTCCGTGTAATACGCACCAAGCAGCCACTCGAACCGGTCGCCTTCGGGCGAAACCAGGCGGAATTCCTGCGTGAACTTGTCGGTCCCCGTGTTCTGGAAGTTCATGCCTGACAGAAGCCTGTCGGTCGTGCCCGGCGTGCTCCAAGCGAAGGTCAGGAGCTGCGCGGTTGGCAAGGCAATGACTGGAACCACTGCGACGTCTCGCTCGAAATCCTCGAGGAACTCGCTGTAGCTCGTGACCGACTGGAGGCTGACGCCGCCGAGGTCCCAGTCGAGGGTCGCGCTGTAGATGCGGTACTCGATGTCGGTAGGCTCGTTGTGGTAGCGCGACGCGACGCGCCCGCCATACAACGGTTCCAGCGTGTCCGGTTCGACCTCGAACACGTCCGCGTTGTCGCTGTTGATGTCCTGGAAGTACGCCGTGAGATCGAGCGAGAACGTGTCAGACGGCCTGAACAGCGCCGAGAGGCGGCCGCCGCTGACTTCGGTCTCGTTGATCTCGTCCTCGACCAGCGTGCCGTCGACGATGTTCACCGACGGGTCCTGCAGCGCGGGAATCGGGTTGTTGCCAATCGACG
>Ga0307416_100002303_pt1 | contig 10903 bp, 9 predicted proteins | sample DK1Cmetagenome_2_FD_203821 | JGI IMG/M metagenome (GOLD analysis project Ga0307416, IMG submission 203821) | Maize rhizosphere microbial communities from greenhouse at UC Davis, California, United States - DK15-C-3 | ecosystem: Host-associated > Plants > Roots > Rhizosphere > Soil | place: USA...
CCCATCATGAAGGATCAACCGCTCAATGAGACGCGGGCCTGCCACTACGAGCAGAGTTCGTCGCGCAACTTTGTCATCGATCGACATCCCGACATCGCGAACGCCTGGATCGCCGGTGGCGGCAACGCCGAGGCGTTCAAGCAGGGTCCCGTGATTGGCGAGTACGTTGCCCGCCGGGTGCTGAACAAGGACCTGGAGCCGCAGCTGGCGGCTGAATTCCGGATTCCGACCACGACGTACGAGGGGATCATCGCCCCGGCGCCTGCTTCTCGCGCGGTGAACGTGATTCAGCCGGGGAATGGAGAGTCGGGGTTCGACGACTAGGACTTCAGCAGATCAACTGCTCGTTCTTCTCCGAAAGCACGTAATGACTCGGAAGACGACGCGCATCTGCTCACGACGGGGCTTCCCCTCCGGCGGCCCCCCGTGCGGACAGGTTTCCGTCTCGTCATCCATGCTTGATGCCGCCCGCACGACGCCGCCTTTGGGGAACCCCGTCGTTCGCTGGCGACGCATCGAGCATTCGCGCCTGTGAATCGTTCTGAGTCCGTGTAAAGCACAGGCAGACGTGAATCGTTGGCCCCCCTTTAATGGGATGAGCCTAACGCTGACGGGCACCATGGGGTGCGCGAGGGGCGGTGCGTATGCTCTACGCACGAGTGTGACGCGAGCGACGGGATTTGCCCAGGCGAATCCCAACGCAGCTTCCTCAACCGACGCCTTTCCGCAAGGCTGCGTTGTAATGAGCCGGGGCCGATCCCGTCGCGAGCAAATGCGCGTCGCCTTCGGGGACATTACGGGCCGTCAACACGTGAAAAACGAAACAGCCGGATCGTTTTCACGATCCGGCTGTTTCTCGTTCGGATGTTCGGCCGACCTACTTGCCCATCCTGGTCACGTTCTCCGCGGCCGGGCCCTTCTTCCCTTCGACGATATCGAATTCGACCGTCTCACCCTCGGTCAGGGTCTTGAAGCCCTTTCCCTGAATTGCCGAGTGATGGACGAAGCAATCTTTCGATCCGTCCTGGGGGGTGATGAATCCGAAGCCCTTGGCCTCGTTGAACCACTTGACCGTTCCAGACGTACGCATGTCCTTCACTCCGTCTTGGTGATGGTGGGTCGGAGTGCGGACATGTGCCGTACTAGCCGATCACCCTTGCGTGAGACTGCCCTCACGCGGGCTCGAACCGTCGGCGCCTGACGAGAGCGTCGCGGTTCGTGCTTTGACTGGTAGTCAGCCAGTCAGCCGCGCTGCGACGCAAAAAAGGTCGTTTTGCGGCGCTCAATAGTAATGCTGCCCTGTAGAGCCAGCAACACGACCGCAGGGATCGGTCAACCCCCCTCCCAAAGGGGGAGGCGTTCCGGAGAACGCAGATTGAGGCACGTAGCTAACATCGATACTTTCCATGGAGTTACGCATCAGCGCTGGCTTGCGCACAGTAACCATCGTCGCCCCGCTCCACTCCCACCCCGCCAAGGAAGAGACACATGGCCCGCACCGGTCTGCTTTTGCAAGTCGCCCTTCTGGGGACCCTCGCCGTCAATTCATCGGCGGCACTCGGACAGGCCCTCAAACCGGCACCGAGCGGGCGAGGTACAACGACCGTGACACTGAACGGCGGGAGCGAGCCGGCCACCATCAGCATCGACTACGGCCAGCCGCACGCTCGCGGCCGGGTTGTCGCCGGAGCGCTCGCCGCCGACCTCGATACCGTGTGGCGACTTGGCGCGAACGAACCGACGATGCTTCGCACCGACGTCGACCTAACGATCGGGACGCTGGCCGTGCCGAAGGGCTCCTACACGCTGACCGCCGCCACGTCCAGGACCGGCGCCTGGAAGCTCATTGTGAAGCAGGACTCGATCCTCGAATGGGGACGCGCGCAACTCACGTCGCGCACGCTCACCAGTCCCGTCGAATCGTTCACGATGTGGCTCATCCCGGCCTCCGACGGATCGGCGAGCGGCGAGATTCGTTTTGCGTGGGGGACGCGCGAATTCAGCGCTCCATGGAAGGTGAAGTGAATAGTGAAGTAGTGAAGTTCATGCATTCCGTTGCAACCTCACTGGACACCAGGATCATGAACGACAGCCCTCTCCAGCGCCTCCATCAAGCCGGCCAATCCATCTGGCTCGACTACATCGACCGCTCGATGCTGCATAACGGGCGGCTGGCGAAACTCATCGAGCGTGATGCGCTGGTTGGGATGACGTCGAACCCGACCATCTTCGAAAAGGCACTGGCCGAGGGCGCCGCGTACGATGCGCAAATCTCGTCAGCCTCGCCGGACCTGAATCCGTCGGAGCTGTTCGAACTCATCGAGACCGATGATGTCCGCACCGCGTGCGACCGCTTCGCCGGCGTCTTTCACGAGACCGAAGGGCAGGACGGCTACGTGTCGATCGAAGTGTCGCCGTCGCAGGCATTCGACGCCGAGGCGACGGTCGTCGAGGCGCGCCGCCTCTGGCAGACGGTCGACCGGCCTAACGTGATGGTCAAGGTTCCCGGCACGCCGGAAGGCGCCGTGGCCATTCGCCGCCTGATCGCCGAGGGCATCAACGTCAACGTGACGCTGCTGTTCGCCATCGAGGCACACGACCGCGTGATCGAGGCGTACCTGTCCGGTCTCGAGGATCGCCTGGCGGCGGACCGCCCGATCACCGGGATCGCGTCGGTCGCGAGCTTCTTCGTCAGCCGCGTCGACACCGAGATCGACAAGCGTCTGCACGCCATGGCCGAGAAGGCGACGAACGTGTCGCGCGATCATCTGCTCTCGCTGCGCGGGAAGGCGGCGATCGCCAACGCACGGCTGGCGTACCGGTTGTTCGCCGACCGGTTCCAGGGTCCCCGCTGGGAGCGCCTAACGGTGAAGGGGGCGATGGTCCAGCGGCCTCTCTGGGCGAGCACGTCGACCAAGAACCCTGCCTACCGCGACGTCATGTACGTGGAGCAGTTGATCGGCCCGCATACGGTGAATACGCTGCCGCCGGCGACGATGGACGCCTTCCGTGATCACGGTGTGGTCGCGCGGACCGTCGACATGGACCTGGCCCAGGCCGAAGCCGATCTTGCGGCGCTCGAGCAGGTCGGGATCGGCATCAGCGACGTGACGACACAGCTCCTGAAGGAAGGGGTCGCGTCGTTCCAGAAATCCTTCGACTCCCTGTTGTCCGGACTCAGTCGAAAAACCGCGTCGCTCGTCGCCAGCTGACGAATGACCGGTACGACACCGGCGCCATCTGTCCCAACCGATCGCACGAAGATCGTCTGCACGCTGGGCCCGTCCTCGGCGACGTCCGAAGTCATCGGCTCGCTGCTCGACGCGGGGATGTCTGTGGCGCGCATCAACTTTTCGCATGGCACGCACGAGACGCATGCGCGAACGATCGCCATCGTCAGGCAGCTCGCCGCCGACCGGAAGCGCCCGGTGGCCATCCTGGGCGACCTTCAGGGTCCCCGGATCCGTATCGGTGACCTCGAATCGTCGGTGACGGTCGGACCGGGCGATGAAGTGATCCTGTGCGACGAGACGACCTGCAGCGGGACCGACCTGCCGGTGACCTACACCGATATTGCGCGCGACGTGAAGGTCGGCGACCGGGTGCTGATCGACGATGGACTGATCGAGCTCGTGGTCCTGGACATCAAGGCGCAGCGCGTCGTGACGCGCGTGCTGCATGGCGGGGAGATCCGCAGCCACAAGGGAATGAACCTTCCCGGCGTGCAGGTATCCGCCCCGTCGATCACGGACAAGGACCGCGCCGATGCGAAATTTGCGGTGGAGCAGCGGCTCGATTACCTGGCGTTGAGTTTCGTTAGGCGCGCCGAGGACCTGGCTGCCTTGCGGGAGCTGATCCCGAAGGACCTCCTGGTGATTTCGAAGATCGAGAAGGACAGCGCCCTGGACGACATCGAAAACATCATCCGCGCGTCCGATGGGATCATGGTGGCACGCGGAGACCTCGGCGTCGAACTGCCGTTCGAGGAAGTGCCGCTGGTGCAGAAACGACTGATCCGGCTCGCCAACCAGTTAGGCAGGCCGGTGATCACGGCCACGCAGATGCTGGAGTCGATGATCGAGCATCCGCGTCCGACCCGCGCCGAAGCCAGCGATGTCGCCAATGCGATTCTCGACGGGACCGATGCCGTCATGCTGTCGGCAGAGACCGCGGCCGGGGCGTATCCGGAGCTGGCCGTGCGCGCGATGCGGCGGATCATCGCCGAGATCGAGAAGAACGGTGTGTCCCCCCGGCGCGAAGAGCGGAAGGCGGGACTCGTCGGCGCTTCGACCGAAGAGACGATCGCGGTGGCGACTCGAGCCGCGGCGGTGCTCCTCGACGCACCGCTCGTCGTCGTCTTTACGAAGAGCGGCTTCTCGGCGCGCATCGTTGCCTCGCAACGGCCGGACGTTCCAATCCTGGGACTGACGCCCGTGGAGCGGACGTACAATCAGTTGTCGCTCATCTGGGGTGTGATCCCGGCGCTCGGTCCGCCGGTCGACACGTACGTCAAGATGTTCGAGTATGCGCGCACCGAAATTCTGCAGCGCAGCCTGGCCAAGGTGGGTGATCGCGTACTGGTCACGGCCGGCGTTCCGTTCGACGTTCCGGGAACGACCAACCTGGTGAAGGTTGAAGTGGTATGAAGCTCACCTTCCTCGGCACCGGCACGAGCTTTGGCGTCCCGCAGATCGGGTGTCACTGCCCCGTGTGCCGTTCTCCCGATCCGCGTGACCGCCGGAATCGCGTTGGCGCGGTCGTCGAGACCGATCGCGGCACGCGCCTGCTGATCGACACGCCGCCGGAGTTGCGATTGCAGCTGATCACGTGCGGCATCGACCGGATCGACGCGGTGTTGTTCACGCACGACCACGCCGATCACGTGCAGGGGCTGGATGATGTACGGGCGTTCACGATGCGCCGTGATGCACCGCTGAAGATGTATGGCTCAGAAGGGACGCTCGATCGTATCTCGAAGCGTTTTCCGTACATCTTCGACGAACGCGTGCGACCACTGCCAGGCACATCCAAACCCGAAGGGCAGCTTCAGGCGCTCGTCGCGGGCGAGACCTGTGAAATCGGCGACATCGGGGTGACCGCGATCGAAGTGCCTCACGGCGCTGCGACCGTTTTCGGGTATCGCATCGGCGGGCTGGCGTACGTGACCGATGCCAAGCGAATTCCCCCGGAAGCCATGGAACGGCTCAAGGGAGCGCGGGTGCTCGTCGTCAACGCACTGTTACGCACCGAGCATCCGACGCACCTCTCGATTCCGGAAGCAATTCGCGTGGCGCGGGAAGTCGGCGCCGACCGCACGTATTTCACGCACCTGACGCACGAGAGCTTTCACGCAGATCTGGAAGCGGAGCTGCCGCGCGGCATCAGCCCCGCATTCGATGGATTAGTGGTAAAGATCGACTGAATGCAGAATGCAGAATGCAGAGGTTTGAATTCAGAAGTGAATTCTGCATTCTGGGATCTAAATTCTTAATTCATGCTCTCTCTCGACTACACGTTCATGACCGAGGGCGCCGTCGCGGGGGGAATCCCCGATACCGCGCTCGATGCCGCTGCCAGGCGCTTCGCGCTGGGGCACGCGGCTGTCATGAGCCGGTGGAAGAGCGGGGAACTGGGCTTCCTCGACCTGCCTGACGATGAACAGCAGGTGGCACATTGCAACGAGCTGGCGCGATGGGCCACCGATCGCGGCGTTCGGGACGTCGTCGTCCTCGGCATCGGTGGATCGGCGTTAGGTCCGATCGCGCTCCGGAATTCGCTGCTGCCGTCATCGTGGAACATGCTCTCGGCGGCCAACCGGAACGGTCGGCCACGCCTGCATGTGCTGGACAACGTCGATCCGACGACGGTGACGTCGTTGCTCGAGCGGCTCGAGCTTGGAGCCACCCTCTTCATCGTGACCTCGAAGTCGGGCGGGACTGCCGAAACGATGGCGCAGTACCTCGTGGTCCGCGACCGGTTGGATGCCGGAGGACGGCCGGCCCGGGAGCACCTGGTGTTCGTGACGGACCCGGAGCAGGGCGCGCTGCGGCGCATCGCGGGCGCCGAGAAGATCACGGCACTGGCCGTGCCGCCTAACGTCGGCGGGCGTTTCAGCGTGCTCTCGCCGGTCGGGCTGCTGCCCGCTGCGCTGACGGGCATCGACGTCGCGGCGTTGCTGCGCGGGGCGAAGCAACTGCGTGACCGGTGCGATGCCGACTGGGCGCAGAATCCGGCCGGAGCCTTTGCGCTGCTCCAGTGGCTGGCGGACACGCACTGCGGCCGGCACGGCCACGTCTTCATGCCCTACGCCGACGCCTTGCGTGAATGGGCCGCCTGGTTCGTGCAGCTCTGGGCGGAGAGCCTCGGCAAGCGCCGGAACGACGGCACGCACGTTGGCCCGACGCCGATCGCCGCGTTAGGCGCGACGGACCAGCACAGTCAGGTGCAGCTGTTCATGGAAGGCCCGAACGACAAGACCGTCACGTTCCTGACCGTTGCCGAAGACGGGCACGATCTCACGATCCCGGCGCGTCATGCCGACATCCCGGATCTCGCGTATCTTGGCGGCCATACGCTGGGTGAGTTGCTGTCGATCGAGCAGAAGGCCACCTCCGGCGCCCTGGCCTCACGCGGGCGGATGAACATGACGCTGACGCTCGACGCGCTGGACGCAGCACATGTCGGCGCCTTGATCATGCTGCTGGAATTGGCGACGGCATACGCCGGCGAATTGTATGGCGTGAACGCGTTCGACCAGCCCGGCGTCGAGCTGGGAAAACGCTTCACGTACGGAATGTTCGGGAGGAAGGGATTCGAGAAGGACATGGTGGCGTTCAAGGCCCTTCCCCAATCCGATCCCAAACGGCGCGTTTAGCCTGTTGCACCGTCAGGGAGCCGGGCCCAAGTTCCGACACGCACCGCCTCACGAGGCGTTTCAGCGGGCTCGTCGCTAGAAATTGGGGTCAGAGTCGAATTTCAGCCCGAGAGCGTCTCAGTTCACTCTGTGCACCCGGTGAAATGCGACGCTGACCCCGGTTTCTCAAAACGGAGAGCAGTACGAGATGATTGACGAGGCAACCGTAGCAGCACACCCCGCACTTGGCAGCGCGGTATCGAGAACAAACGGCGCCGTCACGGTGCATGATCCCGCGGCTCTTCATGGTCCGGGCATGGATGCCGTCGTCCGCGATGCAGTGTTTGCGACCGGTGAAGCGCGCGACCAGGCGCGCTGGTTGATCTGGGAGCTCGGTCAGGCCGTTGGGGTCCGGCCTTCGTCGATTCACGACTTGTACATCGCGCGAGGACGCGGGGACGTTCGCGGCTTCACGGTGCCCGCCATCAACGTCCGCGGCATGGCGTACGAGACGGCGCGCGCAATCTTCCGCGTGGCAAACAAGCTCGATGCCGGCGCGTTCATCCTGGAGATTGCGCGTTCCGAGATCGCGTACACGGACCAGCGTCCCGCCGAGTATGTCGCAGTCATGGTGGCGGCTGCCTTACGTGAAGGGTTCCGCGGACCGGTGTTCATCCAGGGCGACCACTTCCAGGTGAACGCCAAGAAGTACGCCGCCGATCGCGAGCCCGAAGTAAACGCCGTGAAGGCGCTCGCTCGTGAGGCGATCGATGCCGGGTTTTACAACATCGACGTCGACACCTCCACCCTCGTCGACCTCTCGAAGCCGACGCTGACGGAACAACAGCGTCGCAACTTCGAGGAGTGTGTGGACATCACCCAATACGTGCGCAGCCTGGAGCCGCGGGGCGTTACGATTTCGGTGGGTGGTGAAATCGGTGAGGTCGGTACGTCGAACAGTACCGTGGAGGAACTCGAAGCCTTCATGGACGGTTACAACGGCACCCTCCGGACGCGAGCGCCAGGCATGGCCGGCTTGTCGAAGATCAGTGTTCAGTCCGGTACATCGCACGGTGGCGTCGTTCTCGCCGACGGAGCAATCGCCGACGTCAAGCTCGACCTGCAGACACTCGAGCTGCTTTCCAAGGTTGCACGGGACAGGTATGGACTCTCGGGGGCAGTGCAGCACGGCGCTTCGACGCTGCCTGACGAGGCCTTCAACAATTTCCCGAGGACCGAAACAGCGGAAATTCACCTCGCGACGAATTTTCAGAACATGCTGTATGACGTGTTGCCGTCCGACCTGAAGGGCGAGGTCTACGCCTGGCTGGGTGAAAACGCGAAGGACGAGCGGAAGTCGGGGGATTCCGACGAGCAGTTCTTCTACAAGACTCGCAAGAAGGCGCTCGGCCCATTCAAGCGCGCGTTCTGGGAGCTCGATTCTGGAACTCGTGAACGCCTGGCCGTGGCGTATGATGAGAAGTTCACGTTTCTGTTCACTCAGTTGGCCGTCGCCGGAACGAAGGAGGCCGTGCGGCGTCATGTGAAGCCGATGGCGATCCACCGGCCGGCTCCGGGAACTGCGGGCCACATAGTTGTAGAAGCCGCGCCTGACGATGCTGATTTGAGCGATTGAGTGAGTTGAATAGTTGAATAGCTGCAGCCGAAGAGCTCGAGGGGGCAAAGTTGAAGAACGAAAAACGCAAACGGCAGCGATCGAAACACGAACACGCCTTTCCGTCTCACCCTAAGCCCGGTGACTCCATGTCCCGAAACTTCGAAGAAGAACCGACGGTGATCGTCGAACGCCGCAACGGTAGCAGCACCGGTGTGTTCCTTGCCGGGCTGGCGCTCGGTGCCGGCCTGGCGCTCCTGCTGGCGCCAACGAGCGGTGCCGAGTTACGGCGTAACATGCGGCGCACGGCGCGTCGAGCGCAGCGCACGGCGGGACATATCGCTCGCGACGTTCGTGAGCGCGCCGGCGAAGCCATCGCCGACGCCCGTGACGAATTCGAATCGCGCGTAAAGGACGCGCGGTCCGTGATTCGTGAACGGCGCAAGGACGTGAATGATGCCGTGCGTAGCGGCCGCGCTGCGGCGCGCGATGCGCGGTCGGCGTTCGAGCGGCGTCTGGCTGAGGCACGGGCGACGCGCACCGAGCCCGAGGCCGGCGGCGACTGAGTAGTCCTCCGCCGCCAGGCGCGGAAGCGCCCACCGCGGTCGTCCGGTCGCCGCCGCGGCATGTGGTGTTCGGCGCCGCGGTGGCGGATTATCTGCGGCGCATCTGGCACCATAGCGCAGAGGACGATCTGCTGTTCCTTGCCAGCGGCGTTGCCTTCGGCATCCTGCTGGCCGCGCTCCCGTTTGGCCTGCTCGTGATGTCGGTGCTGGCGAGCCTGCTGAACGAGACGCCCGAGCACACGGCACTGTCGGTCCACCAGCTCCTGGACACCCTGTTGCCCCGCCACACGGGTCCCATGGAAGAATCGGTGCACGCCTTGATCAATGGCGTCCTCGCGACTCGCGGCGCGTTAGGCATCTGGGGTGCGGCCGGGTACTTCTGGTTTACCGCCCGGCTGTTCGGTGCGCTGCGCAGCGCGCTCAGCCAGGTCCTCGACTTCGGAACACAGCGTGGAGTCGTGGCGGGCAAATTGCACGATTTCCAACTCACGCTCGTCGCCACGCTGCTCGTGACGGCATATCTGGCGTTGTCGGCCTACGTCGCCATCGCCACAACACGCGGTGTTCAGCTTTTCGTGAGCCTCGGCATCCGGAGCGATGTCATGGGCAGTGTCGAATATGGCATCGGCCGCCTGTTGGCATTCATCCTGGTGGTGGTGCTCATTTTCCTGCTGTACCGGTTGATTCCCGTTCGTGGCATACCGGGTCGGGCGGCGTTCGCCGGAGCAGTGACGGCGTCGATTATGTTCGAGCTTACACGAGTGGCCTATGCCGCCTTCACCGAGTACCTGTCGCCGGCGACGATTTATACCGGCGTGCTGTATACGATCGTCTCGGTCGTGTTCTGGGTCTACTACGCGGCGGTGATCTTTCTGATCGGTGGGGAAGTCGCCCGTGTGTATGAGATCCGCAACGCGAATCGTGTGACCGTTTAGGCTATCCCGAACTACGTCGCGATCCCAAATTAGAACAGGCTGACTGTATGGTGCTGAAAGCTGGATGCTCGTGCGATTTGCTCCTTCCGGCGCCGGCCGTTAGCCGCCATTCCAGCCACTAGCTCCAGCAACCAGCAACCAGCACCCAGCACGCAGCACCCAGCAATCAGCAATCAGCAATCAGCACTCAGCACTCAGCACTCAGCACTCAGCACCCAGCACCCAGCACGCAGCACCCAGCAATCAGCACTCAGCAATCAGCAATCAGCACTCAGCGTCATGGTCATAGACCTTCGTAGCGATACCGTCACCAGGCCCACGGCCGGAATGCGCCGCGCCATCGCGAGCGCGGAAGTGGGTGACGATGTCCTCGACGGAGATCCAACGACTCGGAAGCTCGAGGAGCAGGTTGCGAACCTGGTCGGAAAGGAGCGTGCCCTCTTCTTCCCCAGCGGCACGATGGCCAACCAGTGCGCGATCGCGGTACTCAGTGAGCGCGGAACAGAGATCTATGCGGATCTATACTCGCACATTGTCGAGCGCGAGATGGCTGGCGCCGCGGCATTGTCGGGCGTCCAGATCAGGACCGTGCGCAGTGAAGGTCCGATGATGGATGCGGCTGGACTGTCTCGTGCGTTCCGGCCGTTTGATCCGTACCTGCCGCGGGCCACCATGGTCTGCCTCGAGAACACGCACAACAGCGCGGGCGGCATGGTGACACCGGTTGCCGGGATCCGCGCGATGCATGATGTGGCGCGCGAGCGTGGATGCACGGTGCACCTCGACGGTGCGCGGCTCTGGAACGCGGCGGTCGCCTCGGGCAGTTCACTGGCCGAGTTTGCCGAATGGAGCGACACGGTAATGGTGTCATTTTCCAAGGGACTCGGCGCACCTGCCGGTGCGATTCTCGCCGGCAGCGATGAAGTCATGCACC
>Ga0307416_100002304_pt1 | contig 10901 bp, 4 predicted proteins | sample DK1Cmetagenome_2_FD_203821 | JGI IMG/M metagenome (GOLD analysis project Ga0307416, IMG submission 203821) | Maize rhizosphere microbial communities from greenhouse at UC Davis, California, United States - DK15-C-3 | ecosystem: Host-associated > Plants > Roots > Rhizosphere > Soil | place: USA...
AAACAGGCAGACGCCTACAATACTCTGGCACTGCTGTACGCAGACCGGGGAAACTTCGCAGAAGCGATGGATCGTATCAATGAGGCGCTGCAACTCAGACCACGGGATCCGTATTTTCTCAATAACCGCGGTTACATCCGTTTGCTGATGGGCAATCTTGATGCAGCCGTGAGTGATATAGACCAGAGCATTGCCGACGATCCATATAATGCATGGGCGTATCGCAACAAAGGACTATGGTATCTTAGGACTGGCGACATCGCCAATGCTATCCAGCTGTTATCCCGGGCGTTGACGTCCCCCGATTCAGTTGAAAAAGCAGAATATTACCTGGCGGAAGCATACCTGGCCAAGGGTGAAAAAAGCAAAGCATGTGAACATTTCAAGCGGTCTCTCGAGGCACACGAGATGTCAAAGGAAGATTACAAAGACAAATGTCTCTAGGTAGAAGCTGTTGACCCTTATCGTTGGCCACTGGCAGCTGGCGGTTGGCTTTTGGCTGTTGAGTGTGAAGGTAGCGTCTTGTGCTGCGCACTTTGTATTTCCTTTATGGGTCGCAGTTTCTACTGCCAGGTTAATCGCGAGTCCGATATGCTCTCTCTCATTGATTAGAATTTATAAAATGCAACTTCCCACCCGACACCTGGCAACCGGCACCCGGACCAAGCTGATATTCTGCAAGGAGCTTAAATTTCCATACATAACACCGCAATTCTCAAAACGCTTCCTTGCCAACAGCCAATCGCCAAAAGCCCTTCTAAAATTTATACCTCACAAACGCTTCCATTGCCTCGTATTCAGCAAGGCCAAGTTTGTTGTATGCATCCGCTGTTGCGTGGTTGCGATCTTCGGCGCGCTCCCAGAACTCCCGTTTATCGCTGCCAGGGAACATAGCGCTGTCCTTCTGTGACTGGTGCTTGAAAATAGCCCGGCGCTTGCGCATGAGTTCATCGGGACTGAGTGGAACAGCCATTTCGATCTGATCGATATCCCATTCCTGCCATGCCCCGCGGTAAAGCCAGACCCAGCAGTCTTTCATCCAAGACTCATTCTTCAGACGGTCAACTGCTTCAAAGATCGCTGCAAGACAGACCCGGTGCGTACCATGCGGATCAGAAAGATCCCCCGCCGCATAAACCTGATGCGGTTTTATCTTCACAAGGAGGTCGACAATCAACTTGATGTCTTCCTCGCCAAGAGGCTTTTTCTTGACTGCTCCTGTTTCATAGAACGGCATGTCAAGGAAATGCATCTGTTCGTCAGGGATTCCAACGTACCGGCCACCCGCTTTTGCCTCACCACGGCGGATCAGTCCTTTGATGCTGAGCACCTCCGGACTGTCAACCTGCCCCGGACCCTTATCCTTCAATGATTTCACAATCGCCTTGTAGAATTTCTCGCCATCGGATTTGCTCAAGCCAAACTGTTCGTTGAAGTCGCGGACAAAATCCGCGAACCGGATAGCATCATCGTCGAATACAGCGATGTTACCCGAGGTCTGATATGCTACATGTACTTCGTGGCCCTGGTCCACTAAACGGATAAACGTGCCACCCATAGAGATAACGTCATCGTCAGGGTGAGGCGAGAAGATGATAGCGCGTTTTGGGAAAGGCTTTGCACGCTCAGGACGGTTTGAGTCGTCGGCGTTAGGCTTTCCACCCGGCCATCCCGTGATCGTGTGTTGAAGATCGTTGAATACCTTGATGTTTACCTGATAAGCTGAGCCGTATTCTGTGATCACATCAGCCATTCCGTGCTCCATGTAATCATGGTTGGTGAGTTTCAGTACAGGTTTTTTCATCTTCTGGCATAACCACACAACAGCCTTGCGGATGAGACGGTCATTCCATTCAATACTGTCAAGAATCCACGGCGTCTTGATCCGCACGAGTTGTGAGGACGCAGCCTCGTCAAGGACGACAAGGCAGTCATTATGCTTCTGCAGGAAAGATGAAGGGATCTGATCGGTGATTGGTCCTTCTACGGCTTTCTTGATCACGCCTGCCTTGCCTTCGCCCCACGCCATCATGAAAACTTTTCGCGCTTTCAGGATAGACCCCACACCCATTGTAATGGCCTTGCGAGGAACGTTTTCTTCACCGAAGAAGTCACTTGCCGCATCAATGCGCGTTACCTGATCGAGCGTGACGAGGCGTGTAAGCGAGCGCTCCGAAGAGCCAGGCTCGTTAAATCCGATATGACCAGTGCGGCCGATTCCTAACACCTGGATATCGATTCCACCGAGATCATCAATCCGTTTTTCGTAGTCGCGACAGTACTCTGCGACCTTCTCTTTTGGTAGTGTACCGTCGGGAATGTGGATATTTGCTTTGGGAATGTCTATGTGGTTGAAGAGATGCTCTCCCATGAATCGCACATAGCTTTGAAGCGCATCGGGTTTGATGGGATAATATTCATCGAGGTTGAATGAGTGTACATTTTTGAAGCTCAACCCATCCTCTTTATGCATGCGGACAAGTTCTGCATATACCCGCGTAGGTGTGGATCCGGTTGCAAGACCTAACACACATTGCTTATTTTCTTGTTGGCGGGACCGGATAAGTGTGGCAATCTGATTGGCCACAAAACGCGAAGCTTCATCTGAAGACTTGAAAATTCTAACGGGGATCTTTTCGAACTCGGAAAGGTCGTTGCTCATAATTTGCTCTAGGTTTGACTGTCTTGAACCAGGCGTAAAGTATCTTAAAAAGCGCGAAAATTTCAAATGTTCTCGGTAACATATTTCGCGATACGTCGGCCGCTCCTTGCTTCCACATTCCAGAGATTTGGGTACCTTTTGGCGACGCTCACCGTTTCATCGATATGAAGACATTCAGGACTGAATTAAAAGTGGACAATGCACCTGCCGGAATAAACTTCAAATCCAGGATTATCACTCTTGGCTCGTGCTTTTCTGAAGCGATCGGGGAACGCCTGGTGTCAAACAAATTGCAGACGCTGGTGAATCCCTTCGGCGTGATGTACAACCCCCCGTCTATCCATAAGGCATTATCCTACAGCATTTTTAACGAGGCGGTCACGCCGCATACGTTTCTGCAACATAACGGGATTCATCTGAACTATGATTTCCATTCCAGCTTCTCGGCATTAAACGGTCAGGAGCTATCGTCTCGACTCACGGACAGCATTGGTGCGACGCATTATTTTCTCAAGGATGCTGATTGGCTGCTCATTACTTACGGTACGGCGTGGGTGTACCAACGAAAAGAAACAGGAGAGATCGTAGCTAACTGCCACAAATTTCCTTCTGCGAGCTTCTCCAGGTCACTCCTTACCGTTGAAGAGGTGCAATCATCTTTCGCCACGCTGTTTCATCACTTGAAAAAATTCAATCCTGGAATTAAGATAATCCTCACCCTTAGCCCCGTACGGCATATCAAAGATACGCTGGCGCTCAACAGTGTGAGCAAGTCTGTATTGCGGGTGGCGTGTCATTACATCAGCGGGCAGTATCCTGACGTCGAATATTTTCCCGCATATGAAATCATGATGGACGACCTCCGAGACTACCGCTTTTATAGAAGTGACATGTTGCATCCAACGTCGGAGGCAGAGGATTACATCTGGGACAAATTCGTGGAACGGTATTTTTCTCCAGACTTTAGAGATTTCGAAAAGCAATGGGCGTCGATTCTGTCTGCACTTCGACATAAACCATTCCATCCAGCGAGCGAGACACACCAGCAGTTTCTACGCACCACTCTAAAGAAACTTGAGGAGATCAAAAAAATGGATGTTCATGTTGAAGATGAGATATCGCAGGTCCGGGCACAGATGTTAAAGTAACAAATCATGATTGGAGTAAAAAAAGCAAATAGACTCATACACGCTGCTTCGCCCTACCTGTTGCAGCACGCTTACAATCCAGTCGACTGGTTTGAATGGGGTGAAGAGGCGCTCTCAAAAGCAAAAGCCGAAAAGAAACCGATCCTAGTGAGCATCGGATACTCCTCCTGCCATTGGTGTCACGTTATGGAGCGTGAAGTATTCGAAAAAGATGACATCGCTACCATCATGAATGACTACCTGGTCTGCATCAAGGTGGATCGGGAAGAACGACCGGATATCGATCATATTTATATGGAAGCGGTGCAGGCTATGGGTGTGCACGGCGGATGGCCTCTGAATGTTTTCCTCACCCCCGATCAGAAGCCTTTTTTTGGTGGGACTTATTTTCCTCCGGATCAATGGCTCCAGGTGATCAAGGGAGTACACAACGCTTTTGTGCACCGCCGCGAAGAGGTTGAAGCCTCCGCGAACGAGTTGGCCACCGCCCTGGCAAGCCAGGATACCAGGCGATTCAAAAGAGATCCGATACCACGGGAATTGAAAAGCGATCTGGAAGAGATATACAACAAACTGCAACCTGCCTTTGACAAGGCCTGGGGTGGTCTGGCAAAAGCTCCGAAGTTTATTATGCCATCAGTGTGGAGATTGTTGTTGCGATATCACCATCTCACAGGGAATGAAGAGGCGAAGGATCACCTTGTGCTCTCGTTGAAGAAGATGGCAATGGGCGGAATCTATGATCAGATCGGCGGCGGATTTGCGCGGTACTCCGTTGACCAATACTGGTTTGTTCCGCACTTTGAGAAAATGCTGTATGACAACGCGCAACTCCTTTCGCTATACGCAGAGGCTTACACATTAACAAAGGACGAGGAATTTAAAACGGTGATAAATGAGACCTTCGAATGGCTGCAGACGGAAATGATGGAAGGTCGGGGAGGGTTTTATTCAGCTCTTGACGCGGACAGCGAAGGGGAGGAGGGTAAATTTTATATCTGGCGCGCCGACGAGCTCAGGGAAATACTCGCCGCCGACGCCGCTTTGATCATGGATTATTATTCCATTAAAGAAGAAGGCAACTGGGAGCCGCAAAAAAATGTTCTGATGCGCGTCCAGACTGAAGATGATTTTTTGAAGAAGCATGGGTTGACATCCAACGTCTGGAAAGAAAAGCTTCAAAGGGCAAAGGATACCCTCGTGGCAGTCCGTGACAAGCGTATCAAGCCCGGCCTCGACGACAAGGTCATCACAAGCTGGAACGCTATGACGGTAACAGGACTCGTCGATGCATATAAGGCACTGGGAGATAGAAAGTTTCTTTCAGCCGCGTTACGGAACATGCAATTTATTGAGAACGAGCTTGCCGAAGGGCTTACGCTATACAGATCTTATAAGAATAAGCGATCTCATGTAAAAGGATTTTTAGATGATTACGCGTATGTAATTCAGGCATCCCTTAGTTTGTATCAAGTGACCTTTGATGAATATTGGATACAACGCGCCCGCGCACTGGCAGAGCATACAATTGAACATTTTTTAGATGACAGCGACGGATTCTTTAGATATGCCAGAAAGGACGCGGAGAAACTTATCGCGGTCCAAAAGGAGATCTTTGACAATGTGATTCCTGCCTCCAATTCGGTGATGACCCAGAACCTTCTGCACTTAGGAATCTTGTGGGATGAACAAAAGTTCAGGAACCTCTCTGAAAGCATGATGCTTTCTCTCAGCCATTTGATCACCAGTGAACCCAACTACATGTCTAACTGGGGCATTGCGTACGCTGAGATGAAGAAAGGCATGGCGGAGGTTGCATTTGTCGGAAGGGAGGCAAAAGAGGCGTGCGAGAAACTACATGGCAGTTTCCAACCATTCGTCCTGACGATGGGTTCCGAAACCGAGAGCGAGTTGCCCTTGCTGCAGGGAAAGACTTCCGCTGATCATGCTTTGACCATATTCGTCTGCTATAACAAGACCTGCCAACGACCTGTGCACACTGTAACGGAGGCAATACAACAAATAGTGTGACTCCCCCGGAGGAGCCTGTATGCGGTGAAATCTACTGTAGCGTTGCTACGAGGCGCGGCGGTGACTTGAGAGTGTTCTGAGCTTGTCTTGGTGTGTTGCATCATCACCTGTGATCGTGCTTTGCGCCTTTCGCGAAAAACAACTTACTTTACCGCGTGGAAATGTTTGAATCTGATGGCGGGAGAAAAACATTCTTTGCTGAGGTCTTGTTACCTGTGCCTGTGCCACGGCTATTTACCTACCGCATTCCGCTCAACTTAAACGACAAGACACGGATTGGTCAAAGGGCCATAGTGCAATTCGGCGACCGTAAAATTGTCACCGGTCTCATCTTCAACATTCATGAACAGGCGCCGAAGGATTTCGAAGCAAAGTATATTCTCGAACTGCTCGACGATTTTCCCGCAGTCAATGAACTGCAGCTAAAACTGTTTCAATGGATAGCCGATTATTACATGTGCACGCTCGGAGAGGTCATGAATGCAGCACTACCCGCAGGACTCAAACTATCGAGCGAGTCGATGGTGCAGATCCACCCCGCGTTCAGCCTTGAAGAGACTACACATCATTTTTCGGAGAAAGAAGTCATGCTGCTGCAACGACTGGCGGCGGGCACTATGACGTACACAGAGATCTCGAAATTTCTTGGTGTTAAATTTATTTTCAGCATTCTTAAATCTCTTTCATCAAAGGAAGCGATCATTCTCTTCGAGGAAGTGAAGGAAAAATTCAAACCTAAGACTGAAAAACGCATACGTCTGAGCGCTGCCTTCAACAATTCAAAGTCACTGGAGGAGATGTTTCAATCTCTTGCCTCTAAGCCCAGGCAGGAAGCCGTTCTTCTCAGATATCTTCAGGACGTCCCGGTTCTGCATGATTCGCACGCCAATAAAAACGGAATATCGCGCAAATCTTTGTTGGAAGGGGACATCTCAGAATCTTCAGTTAATACGCTGATACGGAATGGAATTCTGGAGGAGTTTGAGACTGTGGTCCCTAGATTTGGGTTTGAAAATTCGCGTGAGGCGAACAACATCAAGTTAAGTGACGAGCAGCAACGTGCACATCAGGAGATCATAAAAAGTTTTGATTCCCAGACAACTACGTTGTTACACGGCGTAACAGGCAGCGGGAAGACGGAGATATATATCAGCCTCATTCGGAAGGCACTCGAAAGTGATACGCAGGTTCTTTATCTGCTTCCAGAGATTGCGCTGACCACTCAGATCGTACAACGTCTGAAAAAAATATTCGGCGCCAGCATGGGTGTTTATCATTCACGCTTTTCAGACAATGAGCGCGTGGAGGTATGGAATGGCATCCTCAGCGGAAAGTTTAAGTTTGTCGTTGGCGTACGATCGTCCATCTTTCTTCCGTTCGATAATCTGGGGTTGATTATCATCGACGAAGAGCATGATGCGTCGTATAAGCAGCAGGAGCCGGCTCCGCGTTACCATGCACGGGATGTTGCCATGATACTCGCTAAATTACATCATGCGAAAGTTTTGCTTGGGTCGGCTACTCCTTCTGTTGAAACCTACTTTCAGGCGAAACAAAATAAGTATGCTCTGGTAAAGATAGAGAAGCGTTTTGGCGAAGCGAATCTCCCCGAGATCCTTCTTGCCGACACTGCCCGGAAGCGTAAGATGAAAACGCTCAAGGGTGAGTTCTCGCGGGCTTTGCTGCTGCATATTGAAGGAGCGCTGTCGCGGAAGGAACAGGTCATAATCTTTCAAAACCGCCGGGGCTATTCTCCGATGATGAGTTGTGAGGATTGCGGTTGGGTTCCGAAGTGTGTTAACTGTGCGGTCAGTCTGACCTACCATCAGTACCGCCATTCATTGGTGTGCCACTACTGCGGATACAGGGAAGCTGTCCCACATCAGTGCCCTGTGTGTACATCCACGAGAGTGAAGACCGTTGGCTACGGAACGGAAAAGCTTGAGGAGGAGCTGAACGTATTCTTTCCCGATGCGCAGATACAACGCATGGACCTGGACACTACCAGATCAAAGAACGGGTACGACAGCATCCTCGGGAAATTCGAAAACGGCGAGACGGATATCCTCGTGGGGACACAAATGGTCACCAAGGGACTTGACTTTGACCGTGTAAGTCTGGTCGGCGTATTCAATGCAGACCGCATGATGCACTTCCCGGACTTTCGGTCGCATGAACGCGCTTATCAGCTGATCACGCAAGTCAGCGGTCGCGCGGGCCGGAGAGATCGCAAAGGCCAGGTTGTGATACAGACCTCGAATCCCTCACACCCTGTGCTGAATTTTATTTTGCAAAATGATTTTGAGACCTTCTTCGAGACCGAGATCGCCGACCGCCGCAAACATGATTATCCTCCCTTTACACGTCTCATTGAGATCACTGTGAAACACACTGACAAAAAAATATGTCAGGAGGCATCCAGACATTTGGGATCATCGCTGCGGGAGCAGTTATCTAGAGTGAAGGTGCTTGGCCCCGGCGAGCCCATGATCTCAAAGATCCGCAATCTGTATCTGATGAGCATATTGCTGAAAATGGTCCGCGGAAAAAGTGATCTCATCCAGGTCAAGGGAAACATCCAAAACAACATCGATGCTTTATTGAAAGAACAATCTTTCAGAAACGTCCGGATCATTGTCGATGTGGATCCCGTATAAAAGCTAACTGGTTGCTCACCAGCTTAGGTAGTAGTACCAGTCATGTAGAACCCCCTCGATTACTACTGGCACAAGAGGCTTATCCTTTAAAGTCGGCCTGCATAAGGGCTCGATTCATCCGTCTCATTCCCGTTGTCATCCCTCTTCCGCTTCCAATATCAGTTATCATCTTTTGCATATTATAGTTTTTCAGGTCCTCCCGTGCGCGAGTGAGAATCGAGGTATAGACAGCTTGGGAGTATATGATGGATAACTATGGAATCCCCGCACCGCAAGCACTGCGCACGACGCTGCCCTCTCTTTTAGGGTTTGCACACGATATGATAACGCACACAAGTAGAAGGGTGAGGTGATCCTGCGTCAGCGGGCAGTTCCCCCACTAACTAAAGCTTGTGCCCCTCCCTTGCAAACTGTACTGGGAATTTGCGGATTGATTCTCCGCAGCTGAATTAACACTTACTCAATGCACATGCAATTGCAAATTTATCAGTTGATTTCTCTTTCAATTATTGCACAAATGATCTTAAGATCAGGTCTAAACACAGACGCCGAAGGCCTTCGAATCAACCTGCAACTGAACAGCCAACAGCCGGAAGCCAGCCGCCAGTGGCCAAGTCCAAACCCATCAAGCGAGAGTGATAAGCGCTGCCTAATCGATTTCCAAGTACGCCGGGAAATCAATAAATTTACCGGAGACCCACTTATATGGAAAACACAGAAAAGAGGATTGAAGAGCTTTTCAAGAGGCTTGATCAGCTCATAGAACAGCAACAGGTTTTCCAGAATGAGATCGGACACATACGTGACGAGTTGCGAAGGCTACGGAATGCCCCGCCCACAGTCACTGCGCCCGCGGTTCCTGAACCACCTGTGCCCGCCCGCCGGCCCGTGACCGAATCTGTCACTGCGCAAACCATTATTGCTCCGTCAACAACAGCTTCGACTCGCTCCACTTCCAGGGAAAAGAATGCGATGGAGGATTTTATCGGGACTAACCTGCTCAATAAAGTTGGTATCGCGGTGCTCGTACTCGGAATCGGATTAGGCGCTAAATATTCCATTGATCATGGCCTCATCAATCCTTTGACAAGGATCGTACTTGGCTACCTGTCGGGCGGTGTGCTGCTCGCCATAGCAATGCGACTCCGAAACTCACATACTGCCTTCAGCGCAGTGCTACTCAGCGGAGGGATGGCTGTCTTGTATTTCATCACCTATGCTGCCTACAGCTTTTATGGATTGATCCCTCAGGTGCCTGCGTTCATACTGATGGTCCTGTTTACATTCTTTACGGTCTTTGCCTCCCTGCGCTATGATGTTGAGGTCATCGCCATCATTGGCCTCGTCGGTGCATACGCAGTTCCGATCCTGTTGAGTGATGGATCAGGCCGCGTTGTGATCCTCTTTTCATACATTACCGTCATCAACACAGGGATTCTGTTTCTGGCTTTTCACAAATACTGGAAGCGCCTCTATTACATCTCGTTTGTGCTCACGTGGTTAACCTTTGCCTCGTGGTATGCGTTCTCCCTCGACCTGGAAACACACGTGACAACAAGCCTTCTTTTCTCCACTATTTTTTTTCTGACCTTCTACGTTACTTTCCTTGCGTATAAACTTGTCCGGAAAGAGGCTCTCGGCCGGTGGGATGTCGTGTGCATGCTGTTTAACTCATTCCTCTATTTTGGATACGGATACCTCACCATCGAAATCATCAAGGGTGGCGATCAATACCTCGGATTGTTCACAGTCTGGACCGCGCTGATCCACTTTGCTGCATGCATGGTTATATATAAAACACAGGCCGATATCGGTGACATCTTTTATTTCGTCGCAGGGATGGTCCTTGTGTTTCTCACGATAGCCGTACCGGTACAGCTGGAGGGCAACTGGGTTACGCTTATATGGGCTATGGAAGCTGTTCTGCTTTTTTGGATTGGCAGGGCAAAACATTTCCCTACTTACGAAAGGCTGAGCTATCCGCTGATGGCCCTCGCATTCATCAGCTTGTTTGAGGATTGGACTGATCAGTATCCTGACTTTTTCTATTACGCGTACCAGGTTAATGACACCTTCACGATCTTTCTGAACGTACATTTCCTGACGAGCATGCTTGTGGCGTCGGCTTTCGTTATAATCGTTCTCTTGCGAGAGCGCCACCCCGGCGTCAATGTCTTTCGGCCAGACTCTCCAATGAACGGCTTTCTTAATATCGCACTTCCGCTCGTAGCCGGATTTATTTTCTACGTGGGTTTTTACAAGGAGATCGAAGCATTCTGGAATAATGCCTATGCCAGCTCACGAATAGTCTTGAAAGGTGATGACGGCGTTGAGTACGATCAATATAACGAAGATCTATTCCATTTCAGGGGAGTGTGGCTTCTAATCTATTCTGCATTGTTT
>Ga0307416_100002306_pt1 | contig 10897 bp, 10 predicted proteins | sample DK1Cmetagenome_2_FD_203821 | JGI IMG/M metagenome (GOLD analysis project Ga0307416, IMG submission 203821) | Maize rhizosphere microbial communities from greenhouse at UC Davis, California, United States - DK15-C-3 | ecosystem: Host-associated > Plants > Roots > Rhizosphere > Soil | place...
GACAATACGAAAACTAGGATGGGAAAGCGGGGATTCGTGCCCAGCGCCCGTCGGTCCGCTTCCTCCGCCGCTATCCAATTGCGGTACACCGACTCCATGATGCGCTGTGCCGCCAAGGCGCGGGGCTCGCTCGCATCCAGGGCCAGAGCCCGTTGCGCAGCGGATCGGCCCCGCGCTTCATAACCCGCACGATCGGCGAGCGCGGAGGCCCTGCGGCGGACTGCGTAAGCCAGGGCCAACGCACCCCAGGCCGTAGCTGACTTAGGCGCCGCGCTGCTCGCTTGCGTCAGTAGGGCAATGGCTTGCGCGGTCGAACCTTCGTCTTCGGGGTCGAGCGCGTCGTTGGACTGAAGCGCGTCCATGCCCTTTTGAAGCAGGAGTTGGGCTTCCGGCGACATCTCCGGACCACGCCTGAGATACATGGCGCCACCGGCCGCTGCCAAAGCTAATGTGGCGCCACCGGCGATTAGATAGTGTCGACGACTGGCTACCAATGGCGGCGAACTTGAGACGATCGGTTTGGCATGCACCAGCGCCGCAATGCTTTCGAGAACGGTTCGCCAGCCGGCGGCGCTTTGATCTCCCGACCAACCCTGCAAGTCCGCGCACTGGATCTGATCGAAGGGCATCGGCAAGCGGCTTTTGTCCAATCGCAGTTGCACCAGTCGTCCCGTTTCCCGTGCGCGATTGGATTCTGAGCGAACCCATTGCGAGTTCGTCGCATCCGCCGACCACAGGACGAGGACCGCGGCGGCCGCGTCCAGCTCTTCGGAAATGACGTCGCTGTAGGCCCGGTGAGCGGGGAGGCTCTGATCGAACCAGACCGAGTATCCGGCCGACTGCAGGTAGTCGGCGATGCGCATGGCATCGGCCGCACTGGTTCTGGCGTAGGACAGGAAGACGTCAGCCATCCGAAACCTCTGCGCTATTTCTATATCGTGATGCTTGGAAAGACGAGATTTGCTCGGTTTCCACCCTTGCGTTCGTGCTTCGTTCCAGTAGCTTGCGGGGCGATGGCCAAGCCGAAATCACGCTACACATGCCAGACCTGCGGGTCGGTGAGTTCCCGATGGCAGGGACAATGCCCCGATTGCAGCCAGTGGAACACGCTCGTGCAGGAGAGCGCGGAAGTCTCCAGCATTTTCGCGGCCAAGCATAATCTGCAAGGCGGCGGCCGGAAGATCGAGCTCGTCGGCCTCGACCATCCGGTGCCGCTTCCGGAGCGGATCTCCACCGGCATCGCGGAATTCGACCGCGCGATCGGCGGGGGGATCGTGCCGGGTTCAGCGATGCTGGTCGGCGGCGACCCCGGCATTGGCAAGTCGACGCTTCTGCTTCAGGTCTGTGCCGATCTCGCGTCGAAGGGCCGTAAGGTCATTTACGTCTCCGGCGAGGAATCGGCGGAGCAGGTGCGGCTGCGCGCCGTGCGGCTTGGACTTGGCAAGGCGCCCGTGCAACTCGCGTCGGCGACCTCAGTTCGCGACATCCTGACTACGCTGGCCGAGATGGGGGGCGCTGACCTGCTGGTCATCGATTCCATCCAGACCATGCATTCAGACCTCATCGAAGGCGCTCCCGGCAGCGTCAGTCAGGTTCGCGCTTCGGCTCATGAGCTGGTCCGTTTCGCCAAGGAGCATGGGACGGCGCTGGTCCTGGTCGGTCACGTCACCAAGGACGGCACCATCGCCGGTCCGCGCGTGCTCGAACATATGGTCGACACGGTTCTGAGCTTTGAGGGCGAGCGCAGCCACCAGTATCGAATCCTCCGCGCAATGAAAAACCGCTTCGGCGGCACCGACGAGATCGGGGTCTTCGCCATGGAGCGTGAGGGGCTGACCGAGGTGCCGAACCCGTCGGTTCTGTTCCTGACCCAGCGCGGCGAGCCGGTGAGCGGGACAAGCATCTTCCCGGCGCTCGAAGGCTCCCGGCCGGTGCTGGTCGAGATTCAGGCGCTTGTGGTGCGGCTGGCGAGCGGAGCGACCCCGCGGCGGTCGGCTGTGGGCTGGGACAGCGGACGGCTGGCGATGGTGCTAGCAGTGCTGGAAGCGCGCTGCGGCCTCAGCTTCGCGACGTCGGAAGTCTATCTCAACATCGCCGGCGGCTATCGGCTCACCGATCCGGGTGCCGATCTAGCAGTCGCTGCCGCGCTGGTCTCGGCCCTCTCTGAAAGGCCGGTTCCGAACGAGAGCATAGTATTCGGCGAAATCGCTTTGTCCGGCGAGGTTCGGCAGGTCGCGCATGCCGGTCTGCGCCTCAAGGAAGCGGCCAAGCTCGGCTTTGACCGAGCCTGGGTTCCTTCACAGAGCAAGGGTGCCGACGGTATCTCGACGACCCAATTCGCCAACGTCCGCGGTCTCGTCGACCAGATCCTGGGTCGTTAGGACTGGCGAACCTCGGACGAGGCGGCTAGCCGAACGGCAATGAGCGCGCTCGACATCTTCGTCATCCTGGCTCTTGCCGGCGGAGCCATGATCGGCTTCGTGCGCGGGCTGGTTCACGAGATGCTCTCGCTGCTTGCCTGGGTCGTGGCGATCATCATGCTGCGGCTGTTCCACGCGCCGATATCCGCTGGACTGGTCGGCCCCGTTGGAAGCGCGACCGGGGCCGCGGTCCTCGCGTTCGTGATCCTGTTTGTGCCGAGCTACCTGTTCATGAAGCTGCTCGCCCGATCGATCGGCAAGAAGTCGCGCGGCTCGTTACTTGGACCGGTCGATCGCGTTCTTGGCGGCGGATTCGGCATGCTCAAGGGCCTGCTCGCCGCAACGCTCTTCTTCCTGCTCGCCAACCTTGCCACCGATCTAGTGTATGGCCCGGATGCGCAGCGGCCTGACTGGATGCGTAATTCGCGCACCTATCCGTTGCTTAATGCCAGTGGGCGTTCGGTAGTCGACTGGGTCGAAACCCGACGCAAGGGGCAGGAAGAGCTGGAACAGGCGCAAAATCTGGACGAGCAGCAGAACTAATGATCCGCCTTCACGATACCATGGCTCGGCAGAAGCGGCCGTTTGAGCCCGCCGACCCGAAGCGCATCACCATGTATGTGTGCGGGCCCACCGTCTACGGCCGAGCCCATATCGGCAATGCACGGCCCGCGGTCGTGTTCGACACGCTCGCGCGGCTGATCCGCCATACGTATGGCGAGGACAGGCTGGTTTATGCCCGCAATGTCACCGACGTCGACGACAAGATCATCGCCTCCGCCGACGCGGAGGGTGTCGATCCGTCCGTGATTACCGAGCGGTACGAGCGCTTCTACCTCGAGGACATGGGGGCGCTCGGCGTCAATCCGCCGACCATCGCGCCCCACGCGACGCAGGAAATCGGCCCGATGATCGCGATGATCGAGCGGTTGGTCGGGCTTGGGAATGCTTATGAGGCGGAAGGGCATGTGCTCTTTTCCGTGCCGAGCGATCCCGATTACGGCGTGCTCAGCCGCCGCGACCGCGATGCGATGGTCGCTGGGGCCCGAGTTGAAGTCGCGCCGTACAAGCGCGACCCTGCGGACTTCGTGCTGTGGAAGCCGAGTACGGCGGGCGTGATCGGCTGGGAGTCGCCGTGGGGCAGGGGCCGGCCGGGATGGCACATCGAATGCTCGGCGATGATCCGGGAGCATCTCGGCGAGACCATCGACATCCACGGCGGTGGGCTCGACCTCATCTTCCCTCACCACGAGAATGAGATCGCACAGAGCCGCTGCGCTCATTCGGGCCTGCCGCTGGCGCGCTACTGGGTGCACAACGGCTTCGTCGACATGGGTTCCGAGAAGATGTCCAAGTCCCTCGGCAATATCGTCACGCCCGCGGAGCTACTGGAGAAGGGGCATCGCGGCGAGACGCTTCGGCTTGCCTTGCTGTCGGCGCATTACCGCCAGCCGCTGGCATGGACAGAGGACCTGATCGCGCGGAGCAAGGCGACGCTCGACCGGCTGTATCGCGCTGCGGGTAATGCCGAAGCGGGCGAGCCGGACGAAGCGGTGATCGAGGCGCTATCTGACGATCTGAATACGCCGCTCGCCCTTTCGCGCATGGCGGCGATCGACGATCCTGCGACGCTTCGTGCCAGTGGCGCTCTGCTGGGCCTGATTCAGCAGATTGCCGATGACTGGTTCCAGGCCGGCGGCGATGCCGGGGCGATCGAGGCGAAGATCGTCGAGCGCGCCGAGGCGAAGAAGAACCGCGACTTCGCGACGGCCGACCGCATACGCGACGAGCTGAAGGCCGATGGTATCCTGTTGGAGGATTCGGCAGGCGGCACCACATGGCGCCGGGAATGAACGCGCCGCTTTACACCACCGAGATCCTGCGGCTGGCTGCAGCGCTCCCCGAACCGCGAGAGCTCGGGCGTGTCAATGGCCGGGCCGAGCAACGCTCGCCGACGTGCGGGAGCGTCGTGAGGACCGAAGTTGAGATGGAGGCTGACGGTCGCATTGCGGCTATTTCGCAGGCGGTTCAGGCCTGCGCCTTCGGCCAAGCCTCGGCGGCGCTTCTAGCAAGGGGTGCGCCGGGTCTTAGCCGCGAAAACGCTGCTTTGGCGCTGGCCGAGCTCGAGGCCTGGCTCGACGGCCAGCGCGATGACCCGGGCAGCTTCCCCGGCCTAAGCGCGCTAGCGCCCGCGCGGTCGCGCAAGTCGCGACATGGCGCGATCCTGCTGCCGTTCCGCGCACTCCTTGCAGCGATGGCCCGCTGATGGACGCCAAGGACGCCGCCGAAGCCACCACCGCGATCCTGTTCGACGGTGCGCTGATGCTCGGCGCGGCTTTAGTGTTCGTCACGATCTTCCGCCGCCTCGGCCTTGGTGCGACCTTGGGTTACATCGTCGGCGGTGCCGTGATCGGGCCCTATGCTCTCGGCCTGATCCCAGAGCCGGAAGCGCTGGCTAGCGTGTCGGAAATCGGCATCGCGTTGCTGCTTTTCCTCGTCGGGCTGGAGCTCAATCCGAGCAGGCTGTGGCGCCTGCGCAAGGACATCTTCGGTCTTGGCCTGGCTCAGGTGATGGTGTGCGGCGTCGCTCTCAGCGCGCTGATCCACTTCGCACTCAACTTCACGATCGAATCGAGCATTGCCATCGGCATGCCACTGGCCCTGTCGTCGACCGCACAGGTGCTGCCGATGCTGCGCTCGACTGGCCAGCTCAACCATCCGCGCGGCGAACGCGCCTTCTCGGTCCTGCTCTTCCAGGATCTGTCGATCGTCCCGATGATCACCATTATCGCGGCAATGTCCCGCGCGCCGGCGGATCCCGAAGCGCCACCGGGCGGGATGCTCGTGCTCTACACCGTCGGCGCCATCGTCGGCCTGGTGCTGGTTGGGCGCTTTGTTCTCAATCCCTTGTTCCGGCTGATTGGCCGCTTCGGGGAGCGCGAGCTGTTCGTGGTCGCCGGCCTCTTCGCCGTGATCGCCAGCGCAGCGCTGATGGAAATGCTCCATCTCTCGACCGCGCTGGGTGCCTTCATCGCCGGCGTGATGCTCGCTGAGTCGCCCTACCGGCACGAGCTGGAAAGCGACGTCGAGCCGTTCCGCTCGATCCTGCTCGGCCTCTTCTTCCTGTCGGTCGGCATGACGCTCGACATCGGCGCGGTCGCGGCTCGGCCGGCGATGATCTTCGGACTCGCGATAAGCATCATTGCGATCAAAGCGCTGCTCATCGCCGGGCTCGGACTGGCGTTTGGGATGAAGCGAGGGAGGGCGATCTGGCTTGGGCTATTGCTCAGCCAAGCCGGCGAATTCGGCTTCGTCCTGTTCGGTCAGGCCGCGGCTGCGCAACTCGTCCAGCCAAGCACCGCAAGCATGTTCAGCGCAATCGTGACGCTCAGCATGGTGTCCACGCCGTTTCTCATGATGGTCGTCGAGGAAGTGCTTCGCCGGATGCCCGAGCCCGACGCCGACCTCGACGGGCCGGAGACGTCGCCTGAAACCAATGCCATCGTCGTTGGCTATGGCCGTTTCGGCCAAACTGTCGCGCAGATGCTGATGGCCAAGCGGATCCCCGTCACGATTATCGATAGCAAGCCGGCCCAGATCGAGCTCAGTGGCGAGTTCGGGACCAAGGTCTACTATGGCGACGGCACACGCCTCGACATCCTGCGCACAGCGGGAGCTGACAGGGCCGAGGCCATCATTTTCTGCCACGAGACGGAAGATTTCTCGCGCGAGACCATCGCCGCGATCATGGAAGCCTTCCCGCAAGCAGCCATCTTGATCCGCGCCTACGACCGGCGGCAGATCATGGAATGGGCCGATCTCGACGTGGATTTTATTCAACGCGAGCTGTTCGAGAGCGCCGTCATCATGGGCCGTGAGGCGTTGGCGAAGCTCGGGGTTGCGCGGCGTGAGGCAGAGCGGGTCGAACGGGAATATCGATCGCGCGACACCGAACGGATGGAGCTGCAAAGCGCCAGCGGAGACATCCGCAGCGGGCGCGAGCGAATGTTCACAATCGATCACCCCCTGGCGGACGAAGCGAAGGACCCGGCCTAGGCGTTCGCTTGTGGGGATTCGGGCGACTGAGACCCTGGATCGCAGTCGTCGAGATGCTTCTCGAGCGCTTCGACGATCGATTCGACGACATTGCTGTGGGCCCCGTTGCCGCTTTTCACATGGATGTGGGCCTCGGCGTAGAGGTGCCGGCGCTCAGCCTCCAATTGCTCCAATGTCGTTTTGCGATCGACGTTGCGGAGGAGGGGACGAGTGTGCAGTCTGGTGGTGCGGCCCGCGAGCAGGTCGACCGGGGCATCCAGCCAGATCGTGATCGCCCGCTCGTTGAGCAGCTCTCGAGTGCGGGGATCGATGAAAACCTCTCCGCCCGTCGCGATCACTCGCACCTGATCGTCCACCAGACGAGCTACTAGCCGGCGTTCACCGTCGCGGAAGTCCGCTTCGCCGAAACGCTCGAACACTTCGGTCGGCGTGTAGCCGGCCGCGTCCTCGATAGCGGCATCTGTGTCGAGGAATGGCAGGTTCAGCCGCCGTGCGAGCCTGCGGCCGACGGTCGATTTTCCGGCACCCATCAGCCCGACAAGGACGATGGGACGGTCAAGGCGGTCTACAAGCTTTCGCACATACAGGGCTATACAGCGGGCGGGCCGGGCGGCAAAAGCCCGTGTCCCATCTGCCAATTCAATGCGAGTGACGATGCCTCGAGCTGTTATTGTTCTGATTGTCCTCCTGGCCCTGATCGTTGGGCTGCTTTGGTTCTTCAGCAGCCGCGCAAACGACGTGCCCGCGCGCACGATCGAAGTGGAGGTGAATGCGCCAGCCAATGCGCGCTAGCCGTTTCGCCGGTGCTGCTGCCGCGGTCGCCATTGCGGCCGCCATTCCCGCGCTCGCGCAGGACGCGGGGCCGCCCCCAGCGGTAGCGCCCGCCGCGACGACTCCCGCTCCTGCGGCGGCTCGCCCTTCGCCTGAGCCATCCGCCCGGCCGCGAGGCGGCGACAGCGTCGGCGAAAGTTCTGTCGGCGTCGTCGATCTCGCCGCCGAGCCGCTTCCCGCGCCAAAGCCGGCCGTCGAATATCCGGATTACGCCCGCCGCGATCCGCGCATCGCCGGCCGGCTCGACCCCATCGACCTCGGCCTTGGCCCCGATCCGTGGGGTTCGGCGAGTGGAGCGTTCGTCGCGTCGCTGATGCGGCAGATGGACACGCCCATCGCATCGCGCTGGGCCCATATCGCGCTCCGCAATGCGCTGCTCGCCCGGGTTGCGGTGCCGCGCAACATCGACCCGGTCGACTGGACGGCGCAGAGGGCTTTCATCTTGCTTCGCATGGGGGAAGCGGACGCGGCGCGGACGCTCGTGGCGGCCGTCGATACCGACCGCTACACGCCGCAGATGCTGAAGGTCGCGGTGCAGGCTGCGCTGGCCAATTCCGATCCTGCGGCACTTTGCCCGCTGCAGGACGGTATCGAGAAAGCCGAACCCAACATCGTCACCCTCGTCGATGCGATGTGCGATGCACTCGCCGGGGAACCGGAGTCGGCATCGGAAAAAATCGACCGCGCGCGCCGTCGTGGCCGGGTCCAGGGCATCGACCTCGAGCTTGCGCAAAAGGTCGTAGGGGCGGGGTCCAACACCAACCGCGCCGTCACGATCCAGTGGGAGCCGGTCGATCGGCTGGACAGCTGGCGCTACGGGCTCGCCACTGCGACGGGAATGACGTTCCCGGATCGGCTGATCGACGATGCGCCGGTTCGGCTTCGTGCGTGGCAGGCCTCAGCGCCCATGATTGCGCCAGAAGATCGCATGAAGTCGGCCGCGATTGCCACCGGCCTGGGCGTTTTTTCAGGCCAGTCACTGAGTGACCTGCACTCGCTTATTTACGACGCAACCGGGCCCGACGAGCTTCCGCAGACGCAAGCGTGGCAAGTCCGCATGGCATTTGCCGGAAAGGACCTCGACACCCGGCTTGATGCGATGCGGCGGCTCTGGAGGACATCCGACGACTATCTGCAGCTGGAAGCGTCTCGTGCGCTTCTCGGCCGCGCAGCGACCTTGATTCCGCCGAGCGCCGACCGTCAGTCCGACGCAGCCAATCTAATCGCCTCCATGCTTGCGGCAGGCTTCGACCGCCAAGCGGCGCGCTGGGTCAATGCCGTCAGCCAGATGGACGACGAGAATGCCGATCCAGCCTGGGCCATGCTAGCCCTTGGCGCCCCGGACGGCAGCCGCGTGGATCTTTCGGTGCGGCGTATCAACGCCTTCATCGATCGCGACAAAAGCGAGGGCAAGAAGCGCAGCGCTATGCTCGTCGCCGGACTTGCCGGCCTTGGGCGGATCGATGCGGACACGGCAGGGAAGTTGAGCAATCAGAACGGCCTTCGCATCGGCAAGCGCTCAATCTGGACCCGCATGATCGATCGCGCCGCGAGCCTCGGCCAGAAGGGCACGGTGTTAGTGATGTCGGCGACCGGGCTTCAGGCACAGACTTTCGAGGAAATTCCGCCGTCGCATCAATATCATGCGATCCTGGCGCTGAAGCGGTCGGGGCAGGATTTCACGGCACGGATGATGGCCGCGGAAGCGCTCGCCCGGATTTGATGGCGTCGTGACGCCCGACGACCGAGCGCTCGTCGATCGATTTCTCGACATGATGGCCGCCGAGGCGGGAGCGTCGCGCAACACGCTCGCTGCTTATCGCACCGACCTGGAGCGCGCCGCGGAGTCGCTTGGCGGGAAGCTTGGATACGCCGCGACGGACGAGGTCTCGCGGCTAGGCGAAGCGTGGAGCGACCTCGCGCGCTCAACGGTCGCCAGGCGCGCCGCCGCTTTGCGCCGCTTCTACGGCTTCCTGTTCGATGAGGGCTTGCGCAAGGACGACCCCTCTGCGGTTCTGCCGAAGCCCACCCTCCAACGCCCGCTGCCCAAGATCCTGGATTCCAACGAAGTCTCTCGCCTGTTCGAAGCCGCAGAAGAACGCGCCGCAAGCGATGAGCCGCTGGCGGTTCGCAACCTTGCTTTGCTCGAACTGCTCTATGGCTCGGGCCTTCGAGCGACCGAGCTCGTCAGCCTTCCGCGTGACGCCCTTCGCGTCGGCCAGCCCTTCCTGATTTTGCGCGGCAAGGGCTCGAAGGAACGGCTCGTCCCCATCTCCGGCCGCGCCGAAACCACCGTGGTCCGCTGGCGCGAGAATGTCCCCAGTTCCTCGCTATGGCTGTTCCCAAGCGGCAAGTCCCACCTCAGCCGCGTGCGCCTGTATCAGCTCGTGCGGATGATGGCCGCGGATGCGGGCATCCCGCCCGATCGGATCAGCCCGCATGTCCTTCGCCATGCCTTCGCGACGCATCTGCTGTCCGGGGGCGCCGACCTTCGTGTCGTTCAATCTTTACTTGGCCACGCGGACATCGCGACCACGCAGATCTACACCCACGTCGACAGTTCGCGGCTCGTCCAGCTGGTCAATGCGCGCCACCCGCTCGCCGACCGTCGTTGACCTGACCTAAGCGGCATCCTACCCGCATCCGCGATGCAGACTTACCTCGATTTCGAGAAGCCGATTGCCGAGCTTGAGACACGCGTTTCCGAACTGCGCGAGACGGCCAGCAATGGTGAAATGGACCTCGACGCGGAGATCGAACGGCTTGAAGCGAAGTCGTCGAAGCTTCTTCGCGACGCGTATTCGAAGCTGACTCCCTGGCAGAAAGCGCAGGTCGCTCGCCATCCCGAGCGCCCGCACTTCAAGGATTATGTCGCTGGGCTGACGGATGATTTCGTCCCGCTGGCGGGCGACCGGGCTTTCGCGGATGATCCCGCGATCCTCGGGGGTCTCGCGACCATCGACGGTGAGCGCGTCTTGCTGCTCGGCCATGAGAAGGGCGACGACACTGCCTCACGCCTCAAGCACAATTTCGGCATGGCCAAGCCCGAAGGCTATCGGAAGGCGATCCGCCTGATGCGCCTTGCCGACCGCTTCGGATTGCCGGTGGTCTCGCTGGTCGACACGCCGGGTGCATTCCCGGGCGTGCAGGCCGAGGAGCGGGGACAAGCCGAAGCTATTGCTCGCTCGACCGAGGAATGCCTGTCGCTGAAGGTGCCGGTAATCTCGGTGATCGTAGGCGAGGGAGGGTCGGGCGGCGCGGTCGCCATTGCCGCCGCCAACCGCGTGCTGATGTTCGAACACGCGATCTATTCGGTGATTTCGCCCGAAGGTTGCGCTTCGATCTTGTGGCGCACGGCTGACAAGGCTGCGGATGCGGCCGAGGCAATGAAGATCACCGCGCAGGACCAGCTTGCGCTCGGCGTCATCGATCGCATCGTGCCGGAGCCCCTTGGCGGAGCGCATCGCGATGCCGAGACCGCGATCGGCAATTTGAAGGCTGCGATCGTCGAGGAGCTCAAAGGCTGCTCGGCGCTTGGCGGTGATGAACTGCTCAAGCAGCGCCGCGCCAAATATCTCGCAATGGCCTGA
>Ga0307416_100002307_pt1 | contig 10897 bp, 9 predicted proteins | sample DK1Cmetagenome_2_FD_203821 | JGI IMG/M metagenome (GOLD analysis project Ga0307416, IMG submission 203821) | Maize rhizosphere microbial communities from greenhouse at UC Davis, California, United States - DK15-C-3 | ecosystem: Host-associated > Plants > Roots > Rhizosphere > Soil | place: USA...
AAAACCGAAGGGTGCCTGCAAAAAGCAATAAACCCAACGCGATCCTGAACACTGCCAGGGGCGCCGCTGAAGTTGATCTTTGCAAGTAAGCAATCATCTCTTCATGTGTTAATCGCCGTCGTTGTCAGTGTAGGTGATGGTTACACTCATTGCCGATGTCATGTCAACCTTAAGCATGCGGACGAGCTTCTGCATTTCTGCGTAAGTATCAACCATCTTCTCATTGGCCGTTTGGATTTGCTGATGATAGTCGGGCGAAAGCTGATCAAGCTTTTCGCTGATGACGTCGAACTGGTCGTTGATAAGGTCGGAAAGTAAAGCCTCGCTGCTATCATCTTTAGCGCCGAGCGCGTCAAGATATGATTTAAAAGAAGGACCCGGTGTTCCAGTCTTTACGTTTATTCCATTAAAGAAATTTCTCGCGGCTTCATGCGCATTTTTGGACAACAATCCTGAGATGTCCTTTTTATAGAAAGCTTCGACCCTTTCAGCATGAGGTTCACCGGTACCACCGATGGCGGCGCCAGATGGGATTCCGATTTTTCCTGAACGGATATAACGTTCATAGTACAGAACATAAGCATTCACCACGAGGCCGGTGGATGAGCCGATATCCAACCCGGTCTTACTTATGAAAGTCTCACGATAGCTACCCTTCCATTCGGTGATGACGTTTGTAAGTAATGTATTCATGCGCGTTACGAGGCGTTTCATGTATGCTATTCTCTTCTCCGCGTTCTCGTCGGTCGTGTATGCGGCAACGATGGCAGCATCATCATCACCGATTCCGTTCAACAGGTAATCGAGCGCCGGAAAGCCCTGACGTGAGTACGATGCAGCGACGTCAAGATTGGCAGATGGATCATTGATATTCGTAATTATCCCCGTGACATCCGCAGGATAAATGTTGTAAAGATTCCGAAGTGTGTATTTGTCGGCCGCCCCAAATTCAAAGAGTTCAACCTTTTGCCATTCAAGATAGGCGCTCGCCCATGCAGCGCGCAGACTGACAAGAGAACCTTCGTCCGGTGAAGATGTGAAGGCATCAGTCTTTTCAGACATTAGGGCAAGAACTTCCTGAAAATTCTCGTAAGAGGGGATGATGATGTTATCTGCCCAGTGTGAGAGAATTGCTCCTCTGTCCTTTGTGTTGTCGGCGGGCGATGGCTCGCCACTATTTCCATCACACGCGGACACTCCCACGGCGGCAGTCAGCAATAGTATGTTTATCTTTAAAACGTTCGTCATAGAGATCAAGCGGATGGAAGCCAACTTTGGTCTTCCATCCATGTGATAGTGAGCACCGTTGTTATGATAAGATCAAAACTCGAACTTTGCTTTTATTGCATCGGATGCGGCGGTGATCCGGGCCGCGTCCAAATCCCAGAAGCCATTGTCAGAATCCAGCAGGTTGAACAATATGTCTTCCGAGAACTTGTAGTCAGCTCCATGCAGTTCTGCAAAGCGCAATGAGTAGATGAAGCCCAACGCTTCTCCAAAGGCATGGGCGCGCGCGGCATCAGTCGTGGCCGCTTTCCATTTTTCCAGATATCCCAGTGCCGCATTGGCAATCGCCTTTTCCATCTCGACGCGGATGAATGTCGCAAGGGCCTCGTACTGATCTTTGTCGTTATTGACTATGGCAGCGCGGCCTTTCAGAAATGCCGGATAGATATCCGCATAAGCCGCCTTGTTATATTCCCATATATAAGATCCGGCCCCGAATTCATTCGAGTTACGTGCCTCATCGGTCGCATCTTTGAGATAGATGGGATTTAGGGTAAGGAGTCCATAGGCAACGTCCCAATTGTGTTCGAGTTCAGTATAGTTGTTATCTCCGACCAAAGACATGTTGTCTGCGTTCAGCCCTTCGTCCAACAATACATTGCCAATATAATCAAGCTGCAGTGCGCCGATCAGCGATTTCTGGATCACCTGAGCGATCTCGATGCCGCGTGCGTCAACGAGATAATTGCCGAGTTTACCAGCAACGCCCGGCGAGGCGGTGTTAGCCACTGACTGACTTGCTAGCTCTATCGCGGCGAAGTCATTTTCGATTTTTGTGCGAACAGCTTCCTCTTCGGCGTCTTCAAGTGATGTAGCCACTACGTTTCTCAATTGAACCGGCGAGGCGTTCAACTCCGATCCGGAAATCTCAAGCGTTGTAGTCGATATGTCGTAGAACGGGTTTCCAGAGTTGGAGAACATGTTCAGGAGTGTGGCGGCATCAATCGGCGTTCCGGCCGAAATATTGGAAGTAGAATGGTAGTTAAGCGCCTGAAACATTTGCAGGCGGTGGTTCCCCTCAGTCAGGTCGACTGTAGATTGGCCGTCCGCATCCACGAAAAAACCAGCATATTCTGTTTCCGGCGTGACAGTAGCGTAGTCAATCGGAGTTCGAAGACTAGGCTCTTGCTCGTCCTCGTCGCAAGCAAAAAGTGCGAAAAAAGCAAAAATTGTAAGGATTTTAGGACTAAATAGATTCTTCATCGTGCTTAGGTTTGTTTATCGACGGACAAATATATTTATTTAGACAGTTTCTAAACTAACAATTTAGAAAATTTCTAAATAATCTTGACGCCTACCAGTAGGCTGCTTGGGATGTTTTATTTGGCTGGTTCGCGCCCGCGACGAATCTTCTCTGCGGTCACAATTCATTCCGGCAGGAGGCGCGACAACTGATCTGGCATTGGGGGTTTTTGTTGAAATTTTTTGTAAGTTCATTAAGACCATTGATGATTCTAAGTCATGGCAAATTCACCCGAAGATTTGGCGAAGAAGGAGTTGCCGAAAGGAGCATCCACATTAATTCCGCGACTCGTTTGCCGAAATCCAGCGGCGGCCATCGATTTTTGCAAGACTGTTTTTTTAGCGGTTGAAGCTGTTCGCAGGCCCGGCCCGGACGGCACTGTTGCACACGCGCTGATGCTCATTGGGGACGCAATGCTCATGATTGAAGCCGAATGGCCTGGAATATTAAACCGCGCTCCACAGCTTGACGGAAGTTCGCCTGTGGTAATGTACCTGTATGTAGTTGATGTTGATGACACCATTGACAAGGCTCTCACTGCCGGCGCGCGATTGCTCGCGCCTCTTACTGATCAGTTTTGGGGTGACCGCACAGCCTCGATCATGGACCCCTCCGGTCACGTGTGGACCGTGGCATCACGCATTGAAGAAACTACGGAGGAGGAGCGCAAGTCCCGCTGGTCCAGCATCCTCGAGAAAAAGAACAGCGATAATTCATAGAGCCTCAGCTGTCATCGCGTGATCCCTTTGACACAGCCCCTTGTATTTACGCAGCCTGCCTAATACATTAAGTCTGCACGTGTGCATACATAATCCATTGATTTCCTGGGTTGGTTGATCTCCCCGCAAAAAAAATTGTGAGGGAAAATGATTCGGCGAAAAACAACTGACATAGGGTTGTCAGTGTCGCATGTTTTCTTTGGAGAGTTAATTCAAATCCTAAAATCACAGCATATGGAAAACAACACGATGGAACTGACAAAAGAACAGCAAAAAGTCACATTCATGACCGCTGACATCTTGCTTGAGCATTGGCAGGGTCACAGACGTCTTACGCGCAAAGTGATCGAAGCATTTCCAGAGGACAAATTATTCACGTACTCAGTGGGAGGGATGCGTCCTTTTGCTGAGCTCGCGATGGAGACCTTGCGTATGGGCCCTCCTGGAATTAAAGGAGTAGTCGTAGGTACATGGCCAACATGGAATGAAGTGGAAAAAGGTTATCCATCACCAAAGACAAAGGAGGAGCTGCTAAAAGTTTGGGACCGGGCAACAGATCAGATCAATTCTCTGTGGCCGCATATTGCACAGGAACGATTTCAGGAGGTGGTCAAAATGTTCGGCCAGTATGAGGGTCCCGTCTGGTGGTCCATCATGTACTTTGTAGATAATGAAATTCATCACAGGGCACAGGGTTATGTTTACCTCCGGTCCCTTGGAATAGAGCCGCCGCATTTTTGGGAGAGGTAAATGATAATAAACTGCGAAGCGTGACTTAAATCACATTGGTCATGCTTCGCAATTAAGAATCTTGGTCAGTTGCGCGTCAGGAGCTTCGATGATGCCTGATCGAGGTACAACATACAGTCATCGTGAGTCTGCAGGATGCTCGCTGGAAACATGTTGGTAACGGAATTGTCGACACAGTTCTTAACCGCGTGAGCTTTTCGCTCGTCCGGGACAGAACAAATGATTGCTCTTGATTTCATGATCTGTCGGATGGACATGCTTATCGCTTGCGTCGGCACATTAGCCACTGTTTTAAACCACCCTTCTCCATATTGCTGTCTCCTGCATGCGTCGTCCAGGTCAACGATGATGTAAGGCTCTTCCGTATCGAAATCTGCGGGCGGGTCATTGAAGGCAAGATGGCCGTTCTCTCCGATCCCCACGAGCGCAACATCAATGGGGAACTGAGTGATCACATCACCCAGCCAGACGCACTCAGCCTCAGGGTTGCTTTCGCCGTTTATGAGATGAACTGCTTTGAGTGATGGCACCTTCGCGAGGAATCTTTCCCTCAAATATTTACGGAAGCTTGCGGGATGTGTATCCGGCAGCCCGATATATTCGTCAAGGTGAAACATCACAACCTTTCCCCACTCTATTCCTTGTTCGCGGATGAGCCGATTCAGTGTTTCAAACTGACTTGTGCCCGTGGCGAGAATGATATTTGCCTGGCCTTTCTCCTCGATGGCCCGCCGTATAAGTGAACCCGCATGGCGTCCTGCAGCCTGCCCCAGGCTGACTGGATCATCGGTAATTTCAATGTTCATGGACAATTCCAGATAGTTTTTCGGGTGGCAATATAGCAATAGTGCGAGGCTCGCCGGCCTTACTTCAACCATTCTTCCGGTAAGAGGTTTGCCTGGTCCGCGTGTTCCTCCACAACAACAAACTCGGCTTCCTTATTGACTGCTGAAAAAGCTTCTTTAATGAAGGAGAGCTCGCGTTGGAGGGCTTCCGTTTTCAGTGATTTCTTTGCGCCGTCCACGGGTTCTACGATCAATAATTTTCTTGGTGCAAGGCTGGCTGCCAACTGGGGCAAGTCATATTCGTTAATAGATCCAGCCACAGCTCCGGGAATGAAGCCTGAATGATAGAGCCGGGTTTCAACGAGCGATCTGTATGAGACGAGCGGTCGCACGAGCGCGATCCTTTCGATTTCCGGGATAAACGCCGCTGCGTGTAGCAGGACCGGTGCCATCTCGCTATGCGCCACAGCGAAGATGTTCTCACCCGGCGAATTCTTTTTGATCGTATTAACCAGACGTGCAATGTCGCCCGATTGCAATCCCACGATGCTTCTGCCTACCAGAATGGATGCGTACCAGATATTGTGAGACACGCCACCGATAAAAGCGTCACCGGTGAAATCACCGGCACCCATTTCACCCATCCCGGCCAGGTCCGGTGAGACTACAGTGAATCCCTTCCTGATGAGGCTTTCAAGTTGGCCACCTACGCCGGCTTCCGCGCTTTTCCCTGCCGGATGTATGTACAGGATTGTTCGGCCATTGGTTCGAGAAGGTTTCATCAGCAGATATGGAATGATGTAATCGCCTTCACCGGCGAGAAAGTATTTCTCGATAGTATAGCCATCCCGTTGGATCCTGCCTGTAAACACTGGATCAGCCGTTTCCGAGGGAGGGCGATAACCCGATATTCTTTTTGCCTGCTCAACGACATCCGCACGCGCTTCCGGTCTACCATTTTGATCCCCCTTCGATGTCTTTGAACTCGCCGACTTCACAACGAGGCTTTGGATCGTCTCTCCACCAAGGGACGTGGCAACCTGGCCGGTAGAAGTCACCTGTAAGTCTGTTGGTGTTGGCAAAGCCACCTCTACATCCGTTGATGATCCCGGATTCTTAAGGTGGAGTTGGAAGAAGGCGTACATTGCTTCACGATTTTTTTGAGTGGATGCATGGCCCGCATCGTCTTCCACCATCCCGAAATTCTTTTGAGCTCCAAAAGCATGATAAGTTCGCGAAACCTCCGCTTCAGTTTCACGGGCACCCTGTATGTTAAAGATGTCGCGGGTGGTCGTGATCATCAGGGCGGGTTTTGGCGCGCGCACGATAAGCAGATCTCCTTGATCAATTCCGTTGCTGATACCGCCGGGAAAATTCTGTTCGGCATCCTGGGGACCGATTGATTGCAGTAACCTCGTGAAATTCGTGATGTAACACTCGGGAGCTGCTGCAAGAATGCGATCGTCCAGCGCGGCGATGTAAGCTGATTGTGTACCTCCGCCTGACCGTCCGGTGATGCCAATCCGGTTTGGATCGATTTCCTTTCGCGTGAGCAAATAGTCCACCGCTCTGATGCCGTCCCAGATCATATATCGCGCCTGAGAGCTTCCTGCTATAAAAGCCTGACTACCGGGATACGAATGTTGAGCAGTTGGGCCGCCAACGGATGACTTGTTAGTAGTCGTGTCAAGATATTCGAGACGCTCACCTTGACCAACAGGATCAAACGCAAACACGACAAAGCCTTTGCGCACCAGATTAACGATCACGTGCTGATACACTTTGCTGCGGTATCCTTCTTCGGAATGCCCACTACAATAGATCACTGCAGGTGCCTTATCCCTTCTTTTCAGTGACGAAGGAATAAAGAGGGAAGCAGTGACGTAGAATTTTGGTTGCGATTCATAGATAATGTGTTCAATCCGGTACCCGTCCTTTTCAACCGTTCTGACGATTCTCGCATTTAAGGGACTCTTTTCCGGAAATGGACCGAGTATCCGAAACAAGGTTTCTCTTATCCAACTCTGCCTTTCCTTCCAGCCATCCGCTGTTGAAATACTCTTGACCAGCTTCCTGCGTTTGTCGAGATGATCAAAAGCTTGCCTGGCAAAGTGATGGTAGAGCGCATTCCGGGCGTCGGTGAACTCGAGCCACTGGTTGTCGCCGTTCACGACGTTCAGTTCATCCTGCCCTCTCGCAGAGGTGCAGCATATAACAGAGATCAACAGAATGAAAATGGGCGATGTACGCATGCGAATGTTGCGGATTGATTAGTGGAATGATAAGGACGAAGCGATGGAAGAGCTTTCAAGATCGATAACGTGCGGCCTATTTTTCGGCTTTCGCGAGCATCTCTGCCCATATGCGCCGCTGCTGGGTCAGAGCTGCTACCGGATCTGCCGGACTAGAGCTGCATTCCCATAATGTCCATCCTGCGTAATCCATCTTTACAAGTTCATTGAACAGGTCTTGCCACGGATAGGGTACTGTGTCAAGCTCATGAATGTGGATCGTGTCACCAAGCCGATCTTTAACGAGGTTAAAATTATCGCTGAAGCCCTGGCCTTCAAGATCGGTTGGATTGCAGTTCCAGCACACCACCACATTGCGGTTGTCCGCCACATCCATGATTGCTTTAATGTTAGGAAGCTCCTGTGTTCCCTTGCCATGAACTTCCAGTCTGATCTTCTGTCCGTAGTCGCTTCCGAACTTCGCTATCTCATTCAATGATCTTCCAATCTGTTCGAGCGTTTTCTCATGCGGTACGTTTTCGTGAAACTTATTAGGCTTGACCTTTACTCCGCTTCCTCCCACATCATGACAAAGCTTCACCAGTTCTTTCGCCAGGTCCATATTTTTCCTGAGCTCGGCCGGATCCGGGCTGTCGAACTCGACGTTCGAGCCGTATCCGATAAATTCCACTTCGCTATCCTTAAAGCGTTGCCGCACCTCCCGCCGTTGCGCGCTGCTCAGCGTCGGCTCTACACCATGCTTGTGCTCGGTGCGTAGCTCGACCCCGAGCAAATTAGTTTTTTCGCAGTTCCGGATAATTGTGGGAACATCCCAATCCTTTCCCCACAGGTACGTTACCAAACCCGGTTTTATCCGTGAGGGTTTTTTAACGCGTGCGAAAAGTTCTTTTTCCGCAAAAAGCACTGCCAGCGTCGTCACGGAAACGCCCTTGAGAAAATCTCTTCTTCGCGTGATTTCTTTGTCCGATTTCATTTTAAGTGTTTTTATAAGGCCGGAATTGCCAGGTCGATCAATTGGATACCAATATATTTAAGATCCCCTCTATGTACACATGCCATCGGACGAAAAGTTAAGCATTCTCATCAAACAGTCGTGCTTAGCTTTCCGTCCGGTTTTCATGCAAGCAACCAGCAGAATCCACGCGAATCAAGTCAACTTGACAAGGTTTGTAGACCCGCCCTTCTGAAGTAACACATCCATTCCCCGTTTATTCGTTTTCCACGCCCCTCTCGTAAAATCAGGTACCTTTATGGAGCTGCCCTCACGGCTTACTGACCATTCACTGAGCGGTGTGATACTCGTCCACAATGCAGCATCATAGACATCCATCTCAAGTGGTAAACCGTTTCGAAGGCAGTCGATCAGGCGCCAGTCACTTGCTGTTACCCTCTCGTAGGAGCGATTGCCGCGCTGTCCGCCAGCCTTTTCGAGTTTTTCCTTGAACACGTCGGTGATTGCAGGAGTATATTTTTCCATGAGCGCGTCATACTCTTCCTGTGGCAGCCACTCTTCTCCGGTAGCGATTGCCGAAGGCGACGCATTGTACATTCCTTTTGTTCCGCTGATCAACTTGAACCGTTCCCCTGGGCGCGGTGTGCTGATATCATGCTGTAACATAATGGTCCGTCCTTTATGTGTGCGTATCACAGTAGTATTCATATTGCCCCGGAACTTCAGGCCGACATACGGCTCAAAGTATGCATCTTTCGCCGCCAGCTCTTTCATCTTTGTACCCATAGAGAAGTCGTTGCCTGACACCGATACCATGTAATCCATCTGATCGCCGTAGTTCAGGTCCAGGAGTTGCGCTACAGGTCCAAGCCCATGCTGAGGGTAAAGATTTCCGTTCCTGTCTATATTCTCCTTCAGCCTCCAGGGGCGGTATCCGTACCATCCGTCTTTATCTCTTACCCATCTGCCCTCATAACCGGAGACACGATCGTGAATATAATGACCTTCGCCGTGGATGAGATCTCCGAAGAAGCCGTCTCTTGCCATATTTAATACTGCAGCATTTTTTCCATCGTGGCAGGAACCGCATCCCATAAAGCAATGCTTGCGCGTCTGTTCGGATGTTTCAACTACTGCCCAGCAATCCTCTATCGTCGTTGCAACCGGAAGTTCCGTATACACGTGCTTATCATGTTGCATTGCGCGGATGGCAATGGGTGCATGCAGATCCCAGGGAGTGGCGATGTAGATGAGGTCAATATCTTTTCGGTCGCAAACTTTTTTCCACTCTTCCTCTCCACCGGAATATGAGTCGGGTTTATGCTTGTAGGCACTAATGGATTTAATCGCTGCGCTGGCATTTCCGGGAAGGAGATCGCAGATGGCTTTGATTTCAACGCCTTCGATACTCGCAAGGCGTTGCAAGGTGCCCGACCCACGGCTGCCTACACCTATGAGGCCCACCCGCACCGTATCCAGTTTCGGGGCTGCATAACCATGCATGTTAAAAGTTTGAGTCTGGGTGGCCCGTAAAGCATTGATACTTTCCGATCGCCCGCTATTAACCATCATACCCGCACCAGCCATGCCGGCGAGCTTTAAAAAATTTCTGCGATTGTTTTTCATTCGGTTGATTGATTAGCTTGGATTTTGTTAGTCGAATCATTTATGAGCGCTGGAGTTCATCGAAGACGCCAAGTTGAGCGCGTTGATTGTTTCCATTTTCATCGCTTAATCACGAATCAGGAACTCATAATGAAAGCCGTTTATAGAGTGCACTTCTTTGCCATCGATGATGCTCGCGGACTCCATATCCAGGAACAGCGAGCAGTTCTTATGCTGCTGAAGGATTGACGCGGGGTAAATATTACTTACGCCATGTGCAAGAGTATTTTTTACGGCGACTGCTTTTCTTTTGTCAGGCACGGAGCAAATAATATGTTCCGATTTGAGTATCTGTTTAACAGACATGCTTATCGCCTGATGGGGCACATCTTCAATTGATTTGAACCACCCCTCACCGTATTGTTGCCGCCTGCATGCTTCATCAAGGTCCACAACGATATAGGGTTCTTCAGTATCAAAGTCTGCAGGAGGATCATTAAAAGCGAGATGTCCGTTCTCACCGATCCCCACAAGAGCAACATCAATCGGGTGTTCAGTGATCAGACGTCCCAAATGTTGACATTCAGCTTTTACATCTTTCTCACCGTCGATCAAGTGTGCGGATTTTAGCGGGGGAACGTGTGAGAGGAATCTTTCTTTCAGATATTTTCTGAATGACGCAGGATGGGTTGAGGGCAAACCGATGTACTCATCGAGGTGAAACATCACTACTTTACTCCAGTCGATTTCCGTTTCGGCAATGAGTTGTTTGAGCGTCTCAAACTGGCTCGTTCCCGTGGCAAGGATGATATTGGCTGTTCCTTTCCGTTTGATTGCGTCACGGATTAAAGCAGATGCTTCTCTGCCAGCGGCCTGTCCTAACTTAGCAGGATCGCTTGCGATATTAATTTTCATTGAAGGATATTTAGTTAAGATACATTGAATAATAATTAGACTTTTGTCATGGACGATCAGGCCTTTGCTCTTTTTTGCAGCGTCATAATAAATCCCAAACAGCGAACACTGCCGTGACCAGGGAAAATATCAGCGTCAGCGCCAGGCCGACGTTGGTCCAGCGCCCGGCCACATGTTCTTTCATAAAGCTTTTCCTGTTAATGAGGATCATGATCGGAATTACGACAGCAGGCAACAGCATGGCCTGAAACGCTTGTGAAAACAGAATGATGATCGGGGGTGCCTGTTCGATGAAGAGGAAGGCGAGCGCGACCATAAAACCAACAAGCCCGGCTATTCTGAAGAGCGGAGATTTTGTGTCGCGAGGTCGGCCAGTATAATCGCATATG
>Ga0307416_100002309_pt1 | contig 10896 bp, 8 predicted proteins | sample DK1Cmetagenome_2_FD_203821 | JGI IMG/M metagenome (GOLD analysis project Ga0307416, IMG submission 203821) | Maize rhizosphere microbial communities from greenhouse at UC Davis, California, United States - DK15-C-3 | ecosystem: Host-associated > Plants > Roots > Rhizosphere > Soil | place: USA...
CACCACGTCGCTCGCGCCGAGGCGTCCGAGCAGATCGTCGTCGAGCCGCGCGAGGCCTGGCACGTACGTCAGCACGCCGCCGCTCGAGCGGTCGCGGAAGACCAGCCCGCTGGCCTCGACCTCGGCCCCGGTCCCGGCGAGGTAGCGCGGCGCATCGCCCCCCGCCGCGAACGACTCGACCTCGAGCGACGATCCGTCCACTGGGAGCGAGCGCCCCGGCTCCAGCGTCCGCCAGTCGACGCCGCAGTAGTCGGCGAGGATCGTCAGCACCGGATAGCCGTCGGTCAGGGCACGGCGAACTGCGTCGCTCCCGTACACCCTGATCGGCGTCGAAGATTCGCGCAGGAGCAGAAGGCCCGCCGTGTGGTCGATCTCCGCATCCGTCAACAGGATCCCGGCCACGGGCGTAGCGCGTACGCCGTTCGCGCGTTCGGCTGCGAGCGGTTCGAGCTGCTGGCGCAGGTCGGGCGAGGCGTTCGCCAGAAACCACGGTCCGGTCGCCCCGCGGATCGCGAGCGACGACTGCGTTCGAGGACGTGCGGCGGTGCCCGTGCGGGCGGCCTCGCACGCCTCGCAGCGGCAGTTCCACTGCGGGAACCCGCCACCGGCGGCAGATCCGAGAATCCGAGCGCGCACGTCCGAAAGACTCGCACCGATGATAGAAGTACTCGGTGAACGTCGAGGTGACCGGGGCCGAGCCGGCCGAGTTGGAGGCGGATGTCCTCGCCGTGGCCGCAGCCGGTGCGCTGGTGCAGGAGCTCGACCCGCTCTTCGGCGGGCGGCTGGCGCGCGCGGCGGCGGACGCGAATCCGGTGGCTGTGGTGCACGTCGCGCACGAGCTGCCCGCGCGGCGCGTCGCCGCGGTCGCGGTCGACGCGCTCGACGCAGAAGGCCTGCGGACGGCCGCCGCCCGGGCGGTCCGTGCGCACCGCGGCGAGGGCACGGTTGCCTGGGCGCTTGACGAGTCGCTCCCGCTCGGCCCGGAATGCCAGGTCCAGGCGCTCGTCGAGGGCGCGATCCTGGGCGGCTACAGCGCGGATCGCTGGAAGAGCGGCGAACCAGCACGGGGCGTCGACCGCTTCGTCGTCTGCCGCGCGCGGGAGGAGCTCCGCGCCGTCGCGGCGCGCGCCGAGCTGGTGGCGCGGTGGACGAACATCGCGCGCGAGCTCGTCGACGCGCCGCCGAACGTCGTCACGCCTGCAGGCCTCGCCGAGCGCTCCGCCGCGCTTCCCGGTCTGCGCGTCGAGGTGCTCGAACCTGCCGCCGCCGGTCTCGGCGCGCTCGCGGCCGTGGGACGCTCGAGTGCGGCGGCGCCGCAACTCATCGTGCTGCGCCACGAGCCCGCGGACGCGCCGGAGTCGCCGCGGCTCGCGCTTGTCGGCAAGGCCGTCACCTTCGACGCGGGCGGCTACTTCCTGAAGCCGCAGTCGGACATCGTGCGCCAGAAGGCGGACATGGCCGGCGGCGCGGCGGTGCTCGCCGCGCTGGGCGCGATCGCCGAGCTCGGGCTGCCGCTCTCCGTCGTCGGAGTCCTCCCTGCATGCGAGAACATGCTGGGCGCCGATGCGATCCGGCCGTCGGACGTGATCACGACCGCTGCCGGCCTCACCGTGGAGGTGACGAACCCGGACGCGGAGGGCCGGTTGATTCTCGCCGACGCGCTCTGGTACGCGCGCCGCGAGGGCGCGACGCACGTCGTCGACCTCGCCACGCTGACCGGCGCGATCCGGGCCGGGATGGGCGATCTCTACGGCGGCGTGTTCGCCAACGACGACGCGTGGCGCGCGGTTGTCGTCGATGCCGGCAACGCGGCCGGTGACCTTGCGTGGCCCTGGCCGCTGCACCCGCGCTACCGCCGCCTGCTCGAGTCCCGGGTCGCCGACCTTCGCAACACGTCGGGGAAGGGGTTCGGGTATCCGATCACGGCCGCCACCTTCCTCGAGCGCTTCGCCGGCGAGGGGCCGTGGGCGCACGTCGACATGCTCGGGCCCGCGCTCCTCGATGACGATCGCGGCGACGCGATCGGCCCCGGCGCCAGCGGCTACGGCGTCCGCATGCTCGTCGAGCTCGCCGCGCGGCTGGCGGTCAAACGCGCGCCGCCCGCCGCGTCGTCCGGTACGTGAGCTCGTCCACCGGCGGTGGTGCGACGGGAACCGGCAGATGGGATCGGTGGCCGCGGCGTCGCCGGTGAGGCCGAGACGCGAGCCTGCCCGGACGCGGTTCTGCGTCGAACGCGGCGCCTTGCTGCAGGCGGCGTCTGCTGCGTAAACTCGATCCCATACATGAGCCAGACCGCAAGGCGTCATCGCATGAGTGACGTGGAGCGGTACCGAGCGGTGACCGCAGCGCGCGAACGCTTCCTCGCTGGGGACGACCGTGTCCGGGGGGTCCGTCCCGAAGTGGCCACCTCCTGGTATCGCTGTCGCGAGCAGTACCACGTCGACCCGACTCTGAGCCAGGCGCCGGCGGCTTCCGCGCAGGACGAGGCCTCCGCCGAGCACACGCTCGAGCACGAGATCGTGTTCGCCCAGCTCGGGGGTGCCGCGGCGTCGATCGCGAGCGAGGTCGAGAGCGTCGGCGGCGTCGTCACCGTCACCGACGGCGCGGGCCGGATCCTGGCGATCCAGGGCGACAAGGAGACGCTCCGCCGCGCGCGCGACAGCAACATGGCGCCGTGGTCGTGCTGGTCGGAGTGGGCGACCGGCACGAACGGGATGGGCACCGCGCTCGAGGCACCCGGACCGGTGCTGATCAGCGGGCCCGAGCACTGGTGCACGGGCTTTCACGAGTGGGTCTGCGCCGGCGTGGCCGTTCGCGACGCCGTGACGCACGATGCCGTGGCGGTCCTCGACGTCTCGACCTGGCGCGCCAATCTTCCGCCCCAGGCAGCCGGGTGGCTGTCCAAGGCGGTGGGCGGCGCGCGCGCGATCCTGCGCCAGCGCGCCCACGACAGCGGCGCCGAGCTGGCCGCGGCATTCACGCAGACACGAGCGCGCTCCGGACAGGCGGTCGCCGCCCTGGACGCGAGCGGCAAGGTCGTGATCGCCGACGAGGGGGCAAGCCTCTTCCTCGGCGTCCCCGCGCGCGTGCCGGCACTGGACCCCGCGGTCCGCTGGCAACCGGGCCTGGATTTCGGGCGCCTCGCCCGCCACGCCATCAAGCAGGCTCGTCTCGACCATGGCTGGGTCGGCTCGACGCAGGTCGTGACCGAGCTCAGCAGCGAGCCCAGCCGCATCACCCTGCGCCCGGTCTTCCTCGCCGACCAGCCCATCGGTACGCTCGCTGTGTTCGGATCCGAACACGGCGACCCGATCGAGCGCGAGCGGCCCGACCCCGGGCTGGGCCCCCCGCCGCGCATCGTGGGGCTCAGCGGCGAGCGCATGGTCCTACTGCGCCGACCCGAGGTCCGTTTCGCGGAGGCGGACGGCAACGACGTCTGGCTCGTCACCGACGAGGGACGCCTGCAGGCCGCGGTGCGCGGCATCGACAGGCTCGAGGAGGAGCTCGCCGGCAGCGAGTTCCTGCGCGTCCACCGCCGATTCCTCGTCAACCTCAGTTGCGTTCGGGCCGCGGAGCGCGGGCAGCGGGGCGAGCTGTCGCTGATCATGCACGGCGCGGCGCGCGAGGTCGTACCCGTGTCGCGCCGCAACGCTCCCGCCGTGCGGCGCGCGCTCGGGCTCTGACCTAGTAGGGAACGCGCGGCCGCTTCATCGTGCGATAGACGAACTCCTCGGTGTGCGTCGACTCGCGCGCCGCGACGACGCGGTCGTGATGCGCCGAGAACCGGCAGACCGGATCCGTGGCCGCCGCGTCGCCCGTGAGCCGTAGCGCCTGGCAGCGGCACCCGCCCCAGTCCACCTCCTGCCGTCCGAGCGGGCAAGTCCGGCACGGCTCTTGCATCCAGTCCGTCCCCCGGAATCGCGCGAAGGCGTCGGACTCGTGCCAGATCCACTCGAGCGGATGCTGGCGGACGTTGGCGAACTCGAGCCCCGGAATCGTCGACGCCGCCTGGCAGGGCAATACGTCGCCGTTAGGAGCGACCACCATCGCCGTCCGGCCCCAGCCACCCATGCACGGCTTCGGCAGCTCCTCGTAGAAGTCGGGGAGCACCCAGAGGACGTCGACCTTGGGCCCGACCCGCGCACGGAACTGCTGGACCGCTTCCTCCGCGCGCCGGAGCTGCTCCCGAGACGGCATGAGCGCCTCCTGGTTCGGGACCGCCCAGCCGTAGTACTGCGTGTTCGCAAGCTCGAGGCGCTGCGCTCCGAGATCGAGTGCGAGATCGAGCAGCTCCACGATGCGATCGAGGTTCTGGCGGTGCAGTACGCAGTTGATCGTCAGCGGGAAGTCGAGCTCCTTCACGGCGCGCGCTGCGGCGATCTTCTTCTCGAACGACCTGTTTCCCGCGATGCGGTCGTTCTCCTCGGCGTCCGGGCTCTGGATCGAGATCTGCACGTGGTCGAGCCCGGCCGCCTTCAGGGCCTCCCCGCGCGCGCGTGTGAATAAGATACCGGCGGTGATGAGCGACGAGTAGAGGCCGGCGTCGCGCGCACCGGCGCAGAGCTCGTCCAGATCGCGGCGCAGCATCGGCTCGCCGCCGGTGAGCGCGAGCTGGAGGACGCCCAGAGCGCGCGCCTCGCGGAACGCGCGGATCCAGTCCTCGGTCGAGAGCTCGCGGCGGTACGTCTCGCCGCCGATCTCGAGCGGGTTCGAGCAGTACGGGCAGTGCAGCGGGCACTGGTAGGAAAGCTCGGCGATCAGCGTGGACGGCCTAGGCGGCTGCATCGACCACGAGTCCTCGCTGTGCCATGGCGCCGACCAGCTCTTGGACGTCGCCGCGGAGATCGGCGCCCCCGTAGCGCGCGGAGAGCGCGCCGACGATGTCGTCGAGCGAGCGCTCCCCGTCGCATAGCTCGAGCACCTCCGCGGCGGTGGGATTGAGCCGCACGACACCCTCGGGGATCAGCAGCAGGTGCTCCTCGCGCACCTCGTCATAGCGCAGCCGCGCACCGGTGACGAGCCGCGGGCGCGTCACGCGCCCCGCTCCGGCGGCTGCGTGTCGCCGCGCTCGATCGCGTCGAGCTGCACCCACAGCATCTCGGTCTTGAAGCGGAGTGCCGCGACGGCGGCGTCCTGCTGCTCGCGCGTTCGGCAGCGCTCGACGGTGAGGTCGAGCGCGTACTGCGCGTCGCGCGGGGCCTGCTCGAGCCGCGTCCGGAAGTACTCGAGGCCCGCGGGGTCGATCCATGCGTAGTGCCGCTCGAGCGCGTCGAGCCGCACCCTGATCGCGGCCGGTCCGAACAGCTCGGTGAGCGACGACGCCACCGCCTCGATCCACGGCCGCTGGCGCGCGAAGTTCACGTACGCGTCGACCGCGTAGCGCACCGCCGGCAGCACGCGCCGCTCCGACACGAGCTCCCCGCGCGGGACGCCGAGCGCCTCGCCGAGCCGCAGCCACGACTCGATGCCGCCCGTTCCCTCGGTCGTGCCGTCGTGGTCGATGACGCGGTGGATCCACTCGCGCCGGACCTCGACGTCGGGGCAGTTGGACAGGATCGCCGCGTCCTTCAACGGGATGCACTTCTGGTAGTAGAAGCGGTTGGCGACCCAGCGCTGCAGCTCATCGCGCGTCAGCTCTCCGGCGTCCATTCGCCTGTGGAAGGGGTGCAGGTTGTGGTAGCGCGTCCCCTGGGCGCGCAGGCGGGCGACGAACTCGTCGTTCAGGCCCACCGGGTCCCCCCTCATTGCGGCAGCGTAGCCGGCTCGGCTGTGGACGGGGCAGGTCGACCTCGAGGCCATCGTAGGCGACTTCGACCCCGCGCGGAGGACCTCGTTCCGCTCGGGAGAGTCCTCGAGCAGCGACCACTGCGTGCGGGGCCGCGCCCGCACACCTGCGCGCGCGGCCTCACACGTTGCGCAGTGGCAGTTCCACTGCGGAAACCCGCCGCCGGCGGCCGAGCCGAGAACACGAACGCCCACGTGGCAGCGGAAGCGGGACGCAGGCCCCAGGCAAGGGCCGGAGGCCGCGTCCGGCTTCGGCTCCTACCGGTGGTAGAGGTAGGAAGTGACTTCGGAACAGAGCTCTACGAACTCAAACTCGGGCTTGATCCACGTCATAGTGCCTCCGGTTTAGTTGCTAAGCCTGTTACTCCGGCAGCGCGAAGGCGAACAGCGCGCTTCCGTGGGACGACCCGAGCATCTTTGGCAGGAACCCCTCGGCCCAGCCGCCCCAGCCGCTCGGCGCGACGACGTACTGCCGTCCGTCGATGCTGTAGCTCGACGGGCTGCTGTGGTGACCGCTGCCGCACTGGAACTGCCACAGCAGCTCACCGCTGCCGGCGTCCCACGCGTTGAACTCCCCGGTGGGCTCCCCGCCGAACACGAGGTCGCCGCCCGTGGCCAGCAGCGACGAGCACATGCACAGCTGGCCGGTCCAGCGCCAGCGCTCCTGCGCGGTGCGCGGATCGTAGGCGCTCACGTACCCGCTCTGGTCCTCGCCGTCCACGGCGACGCCGGCACCCCAGTAGGGGATGCTCTCCTTGAACTCCCTGCGCCGCCGCGTGGCCGTCGCACCGACGTCCTGCACCGGGACGTAGAGGAGCTCCGTCTTCGGGCTGTAGCACGCGTGCGTCCACTCCTTGGCGCCGGCCGGCCCCGGCCAGAAGTGCACCGGGTCGCCCTCCTTGTCGGGGTAGAGCTTCGGCGTCACGTTGCCCTTCTCGTCAACCTCGCCCCAGTCGATGCGGTCGACGAACGGCGCCACCCGGACCGCATCCATGTTCGTGCGGTCGAGGATATAGAGGAACCCGTTCTTGTCGAAGTGGGCGGCCAGCTTCTGACCGTCGAGGTCGAACAGGATGTGCTCCATCACGGAGTCGTAGTCCCACAGGTCGTGCGGGGTGTACTGGAAGTGCGCCTTGATCGCGCCGGTGTCGGCGTCGACGGCGACACCGGAGTCGGTGTAGAGATTGTCGCCCTCGCGGACCCCGCCGTCGAAGTCGGGACACGGGTTGCCGGTCCCGTAGTACAGGAGGTTCAGGTCCGGGTCGTAGGTGGGCGTGATCCAGCAGTTCGCGCCGCCGCGCGCCCAGGCCTCACCGTCGGCGGGCCAGGTCTCCGAGCCGGGCTCCCCGGGCTTGGGGACCATGTAGCACCGCCACACGCGCTCGCCGGTCTCGAGCTTGAACGCGTCGGTATGGCCGCGGACCCCGAACTCGCCGCCCGAGCTCCCGACGATGACCATGTCCTTGACGATCAGGGGAGCGACCGTCGCGCTCTCGCCGGCGCGCACATCGCCGAACGGCTGATCCCAGATCTTCTTGCCGTTCTCGGCATCCAGAGCGATCACATGCGCATTCAGGGTGGTCATGAAGACCTTCCCCTCGGCGACCGCAACCCCGCGGTTGACGTTGCCGCAGCACAGCGACACGTCGAACGGCGACGCGTGCTTGTAGCGCCACAGCTCGTGCCCGTTCTTCGCGTCGAGGGCAAAGAGCTGGCCGTCCCAGGCGGAGACGTACATGATCCCGTCGACGACGATCGGGGAGGCCTCCCACGCATAGGTCGATGCGCCCGAATGCAGGCCCATCGAGCCGACCTGGTACACCCATTCCGGCTTGAGTTTGCTGACGTTGCTCGCGTTGATCTGGTCCAGCGGGCTGTAGCGCTGGCCGTCGTAGGCGCCGTAGTAGGTCAGCCAGTTGTGCGGCTCGTCGCGGGCGTTGAGGATCCGGTCGTAGGTGACGCCCTTGGCCACCGGCGGCGCGTGCCCAATATCGGCGCTCAGGCTTTGGTAGGGGATGGCCGTCCCTGCGTCTACGTACTCGGTTGCCATCGAGTGCTCCTTTCCAGGGTGAGCGGCGGGCGGGCTACGGGCGCGGTTGGGGCGGGCGGTCGAGGCGCGCCTCGGCCGATACCTCGCCGCTCACGACGATCGCCCCCGTCAGGCCGCGGCCCTCGTCGTTGCCGGTCGTGGAGCCGTACCAGTAATACCCGGGTCCGTCGAGCTCGAGCGTGGCGGTGCCCCGCGAATGGTTGACGAGCCAGATGAACTGGGTGTCGCCGTTGCTCGGCAGGACCGCGCAATGGGTGTTCTTGTCGTCGTTGATGAGCTCGAGCTCGAGCACGCCCCCGTGGGGCATGACGAGGACGCCGGGCTCGTAGACGAGCTCGTCCTCGGGGATCCGGACCGTGGCGCGCATCTTGCCGCCCGCTCCCTCCTCCGCTTGCCCGACCGTTCCCCGGCCCAGCAATCGGCCCAGCGTCACCCCGTTTTGCTTGTCCAAGTCCGCTTCGACGGGCGGTCGTGGGCGCTCGGTAGTGTCGCTCACAGGTGCTCCTTCCCTGTCGGATTTCGGGACCTCAGGCGGCGCGGTCCCAACACGTCTTGTCACACCGGCATCCGAAAGGAGGCAGCCTGCTCCTCCCTTCGACCCGGCCGGATCGTATTACCGGGAAAAGGAGTCCGCAGCTAATCCGTTTGGAGGTGCCGTTCGCCCGCGGAGCGGCACCGCTCGTTCGCGATCGCACGCCGCTGGTTGCGACCCTATTTGCGTGCGGCCGCGAGCTCGCGGTCGCCTACCAGCGTGCCACCCACGGCATCGAGCACGGCACGCGCCTTCAGCAGCATCTCGTCGTGCTCGGCGTCCGGGTCCGAGCCGGCGACGATCGCGCCGCCCGCGCCGATCTGCAGGCCTCCTCGCGACGCGACGAGCGTGCGGATGACGATGCTGAGATCGGCGGTGCCGTTGACGGACAGGAACCCCAGCGCGCCCGAGTACACGCCGCGCGGGCGCTGCTCGAGGCGGTCGATGATCTCCATCGTGCGCAGCTTCGGCGCGCCCGTCATCGAGCCGCCGGGGAACGCCGCGCGGATGCAGTCGATCGCGGTCGCGTCGTCGCGCAGCCGGCCGCGGACCGTGGTGACGAGCTGGTGGACCGTCGCGTAGGACTCGACGGCCATGAGCGCCGGTACCTCTACGGTGCCCAGCGCGCACACGCGGCCGAGGTCGTTGCGGACGAGATCGACGATCATGAGGTTCTCGGCGCGGGACTTCTCGTCGTCGCGCAGCGCGGCCGCGCGCCACATGTCCTCGGCGGGGTCGGCGGCGCGCGCATCGGTGCCCTTGATCGGCTTCGACTCGACGATCCGCTCGCGATCGACGCGCAGGAAGCGCTCGGGCGAGGAGCTGAGCACCGACACGTCCCCGAGGCGCAGCAGCGCCGCGTGCGGCGCGGGGTTGCGGGCGCGCAGGACGCGATACGCCGCGAGCGGATCGATTGCGCCGTCGCACTGCAGCTCGGTGGTCAGGCAGATCTCGTAGCTCTCGCCCTCGAAGATCTCGTGCTTGCACGCGGCGATGTTGGCCAGGTACCCGTCGCGACCCTCGCGCGCGGCGAACGACAGGGCGCCCGCCGCCGGCGGCGCCGGCGGCTCGGGAGCCGGGCGATGGGCGAGCGCTTCAAGCTCGCGCGCGGTGGCCGCCAGCCATTCCTCGGCGGCGGCCGCCCCCGCCGCGTCGGCGAGCGCGACGAGGTGGACCTCGCGCTCGTCGTGGTCGAACGCGATCAGCCGGTCGCAGAACATCAGCGCGGCGTCGGGCAGCGGGGAGCGGTGGGCGAGCTCGCCCCCGTATTCGGCCTTGAGCTCGTAGCCGAGGTAGCCGGCGAAGCCGCAGGTGAAGTCGAACGGCAGCTCGGGCGCGTCGGCGTGCAGGCGCTCGAGCTCGAGCTCGCAGCAGTCGAGGACGTTTCCGCGCCGCTCCTCGCGGCCGCCCGCACGCTCCGTCGTGAGCGCGTGCGTGGCCACGTCGTAGCGGACGACCTGGCCCAGCGGGCCGTCGGGCGCGCCCATGAACGAGAAGCGCGCGAGCCCGCGCTCCGCACGGGAGCTGTCCAGCCACACGGCGTGCTCGCGGTCGCCGTAGAGCGCGACGAACGCGGCCTCGGGATCACACCAGCTCCCCAGCCTGCGGTGGTGCACGCGTGCCCCGGCGGTCCGTCGGCGGGCGGGGCGCGGCGCGCGTGCCGGGGAACGCCCACGCGTGCGGGTGAGGTCGCGGAAGTTGCGCACTAGCGCGCGCCCATGTTCGGTGCAGATCGACTCGGGGTGGAACTGGACGCCCCACAGGGGCCGCGTGCGGTGCTCGAGCCCCATGACGATCCCGTCCGGCGTCCACGCCGTCACGCGCAGCTCGGCGGGGCAGGCACCGACGACCAGCGAGTGGTAGCGCACGGCCGCGAAGCCCTCTGGGATGCCCGCGAACAGGCCGCGCGCGTCGTGGTGGATGGTGCTGAGGCGCCCGTGCATGACCTCGGGCGCGTGCTCGATCGCGCCGCCGGTCACGTGGGCGAGCGCCTGATGGCCGAGGCAGACGCCGAGGACGGGCACGCGCGCGCGGTGCAGCACGTCGAGCGACACGCCCACGTCGCGCTCGCGGTCGGGTCGCCCGGGGCCCGGCGAGATCACCACGTTGTCGACGCGCAGCGCCGCGACCTCCTCCCATGACAGCTCGTCGTTGCGCACGACGATCGGCTCCTCGCCGTTGACCTCGCCCAGCAGGTGGAACAGGTTGAACGTGAACGAGTCGTAGTTGTCGATCAGGAGCGTGCGCATCTGCCGCATCTACACTCTGCCCAACGTTGGCACACGCCACCCGTACCGCGCCGATCCTCGAGACGGTGGTGACGACGATCAATCCGGACGGCACCGTCAACTGCGCGGCGATGGGCGTCGAGTGGGGCGAGCAGCGGATCGTCATCAAGCCATACCGCGGGACACGGACGCTGCGCAACCTGCGCGCAAGCGCAGCGGCGGTGATCAACGTGACCGACGACATCCTGCTGTTCAGCCAGGCGGCGCTCGGCGACCCGCGCCCGCCGACCCATCCGGCGGCC
>Ga0307416_100002312_pt1 | contig 10887 bp, 9 predicted proteins | sample DK1Cmetagenome_2_FD_203821 | JGI IMG/M metagenome (GOLD analysis project Ga0307416, IMG submission 203821) | Maize rhizosphere microbial communities from greenhouse at UC Davis, California, United States - DK15-C-3 | ecosystem: Host-associated > Plants > Roots > Rhizosphere > Soil | place: USA...
CTTACTCCGTCGCAGGCCAAGTATATCGGTGTACAGGTTAACGGACCTTTCAAACCCGAGTACTACAGGTATTAAGCATTTGGAAAATAAAAGCAAGCCGCCTCACTACCGGGGCGGCTTTTTTTTTGCAGAAACATGCGTGAGTGGTCAGGGTGGGGGTGAGTGGTGAGTGGTCAAATGGTGAGTGGTGAATTGTGAGTCGTGAGTCGTCAGTGGTGAGTCGTGAGTCGTCAGTGGTGAGTCGTGAGTTGTGAGTTGTTAGTCGTGAATCAGTCGTGCATCGTCAATCGTCAGTCGTGAATCGTGAGTCGTCAGTCGTGAGTCTGTGTCTTCGCCATCCTTGACCGACTCTTCCCCGCTTACCTTATGTCCCTTATCCCCCTTATTTCCCTTACGCCCCTTACCCCCCGTACGCCCCTTCCGGGGCGCTCAGTGGCTGATGACTTCACGCTGTATGCCTTCCAGAGATTTTCCCTTCGTTTCGGGGATGACCTTCCATGCAAAAATGCCGTGCAACAACATCATGAGAGTGAAAAGAAGGAACGAATAAAAACCACCGTTCCCGGATGATTCTGCTATGATTGGAAAGACCCAGGAGATGATGACAGCCATGATCCAATGGGTAAAGCTCCCTAAGGTCTGTCCTTGTTCCCGCACTATGTTTGGAAAAATTTCAGCCATGAAGACCCAGATGACAGCGCCTTGAGAAAATGCGAAAAACGCAATGAATCCCACGAGATAAAACATCACGTCGTACCCACCGAAGTCGTGAGTGTAGAACGTCCACGTTACAAGTCCTAAAGCGATGACCATACCAACTGAGCCAATGATGAGTAACGTCTTCCTTCCGAATCTGTCAATAACAGAAATGGCGAGCAACGTGAACACCATGTTCGTCACGCCAATAGAGATCGCCTGCAGGAGCGCGGTGTTTCGCGCAAGTCCGGTCATCTCGAATATTCTTGGGGCGTAGTACATAATGGCATTGATGCCCGACAACTGGTTGAACATCGCCAATGCCACCACGTACATCACTGGCTTGTTGTACTTACCGTTGAAGACGCTCTCCTTAGTTGTTCCCGGTGTTGTGTACAGACTCTCCTGAATGCTCTTCAGTGCTCTACCCGGATCGCTTTCTCCCATGGATGCCAGCACCTTTTCAGCTTCTGCAGATTGTTGTTTTTTCACCAGCCATCGTGGACTCTCCGGAACGAAGAACACCATGGTGAAAAAAACCAGTGCAGGGATAGCCTGCACACCCAGCATCCAGCGCCACGCCTCATCTGATACGCCGAAGAGCAGGTAGTTTGACAGGAATGCAATGAGAATACCACTCACTACATTAAACTGGAAGAGCGCTACAAGTCTTCCTCTCTTGTGTGCAGGTGAGATCTCTGAAATGTACATTGGTCCAATAACAGATGAGGCGCCAACGCCGATGCCTCCGAGAAAACGAAAAGTCACAAACACCTCCCAGGAGCTCGTCAGGGCGGTTGCCAATGAGGTCACCAGGTAAAGCAAGCCGATAGCCTGAAGGATTTTTTTTCTGCCCCATTTTTCTGCCGGTCTTCCGGCGATAAGCGAGCCGATGACTGTTCCTATCAGCGCCGATGCAACGGTAAAACCATGAGCGAAGTTGTCGAGGGACCAAAGATCCTGGATGCTGCTTTCCACTCCAGAGATCACGGCAGTATCGAATCCAAACAGAAAGCCGCCGAGGGCAGCTACCACGGCGCTACGGAACGCATAATTTGATGACGACATACAACATTTTCAGTAAGATAAGATTCGGGTGAGTGAAAAAAAACTGACGCTATGAGGAATGAATACTGGAGCGGCCAAAGGAAGGTCAATGGCTATTAAAAATTTACGTGTACACTAAATTTCCCAGGATTGTAGAATGTTTCAACAACTTTAAACGGCAATACACGGTCGCTTCGTTGTAACCGGCTCGCTTACAAGTTGTTAGTCGACCGTTTTTTCGCATGGCATATAATTCGGCTATACACCTTGAAATATGTTCAATTAAACTACAGAGAATAATGAAAAAAGTAATGTTTGCCCTATGCTTCGTGTTTGGGGGAATTGTGACGGTGGCTGCACAGGAGAGACAGGACACAACTTCCAACCAATATAGAACAGAGACGCAGTCCCAGTATCCACAGGATGCTCAGGCTCAGGACCAGGATCGTGAAAGAATCCAGGCTACTGAACTACCCGATGAAGTAAAGAGATCACTCGAAGGCGAAGAGTATCGCGGATGGTTGATCAGCGGTGCGTTTAAGTCAAAAGGAAGTGCAGATCAATCCTCTATGGAATCTGATACTACCAGCGCCAACACTGATGCTAACAACCAGGCCCGCACAAACGCTACTGGTACGGAAGAAGAAGAAGTCTACATCGTTGAGCTGAAAAATGGCGCAGAAACCAAGACTCTGAGATTTGACAGCAAGGGTCAGAAGGTTGAAGGAATGGAAGATGATCAGAACTCGCAAAACAGCCAGCCCAATCAGAACAGCGACATGAATCAGAACAGCGAGAAAGGTCAGATGGAAGAAACTACCCCCGCTGATCAGTCTCAGCAAGCAGATCCTAACGCTCCCGAGCAGCCTGGTCAGAGCCAGTCTACTGGCGATCAGTCCACTCAATCCAGTGGACAGTCAACACAGTCACAGAGTGATCAATCAACTCAGTCAAAGAGTGGCCAATCCACTGGAACTGAAACTCAGACCGATCAATCTAAAGCGAACGAGCCCAAATAATATCGATCGGCTATACGCTGACGCGATAGGTTTATAGTAAAACCTGACTGAATGAAAAGCTGGAAGAAATTCCAGCTTTTCTTTTTACTTTCAGGCCGCATATGGCTTCAATCTTACTGATCGAGGATGATTTGACTTTTTCCAGAATACTGGAGGGTTTCCTCACAAAAAAAGGCTATCAGATCACCGCGTGTCACAAGGGAAAGGATGGCCTCAAAGCCTTTGAATCCAAGACATTCGATTTTATTCTTCTCGATTATCGCCTGCCGGATACCACGGGGATGGACATTCTTCTGGAGATCAGAAAAACGAACACAACGATTCCGGTAGTTATGATGACGAGCTTCACGGACATCCGAACAGCGGTGAAAGCTATCAAGTCCGGCGCATATGAATACATTACGAAGCCTGTTAATCCGGATGAATTACTGATGATTCTGCAGCAGGCGTTGAAAAAAGAAAAGACGTCCGCTCCGGAAGAAGGTAGTGATGTACAAAAAGTCGTTCTCGGAACCAGTCCCATTGCCAGAGAGTTACACGACATGGTCAAGCTCGTGGCACCGACCAACATGTCTGTACTGATAGAAGGAGAGAGTGGCACCGGAAAAGAAAATGTTGCCCGAACCATCCATCGGCTCAGTCCCCGGTCAAAGGGTCCCTTTGTTGCAGTTGACTGCGGCGCTCTTTCTAAAGAGTTAGCGGGAAGTGAGCTATTCGGCCATGTGCGCGGCAGTTTCACGGGAGCGTTAACGGATAAGATGGGTCAGTTTGAAGCTGCCCACAAGGGAACCATTTTCCTGGATGAAGTGGGTAATCTTTCTTACGATGTTCAGGTAAAATTGCTTCGCGCGATTCAGGAGCGCATTGTCCAGCCAATAGGAAGCAATCGCGAAATAAAGGTTGACGTCCGAATACTCACAGCCACAAACGATGATCTCGCTGAAAGTGTCCGCAAGGGTGAGTTCAGGGAAGATCTTTATCACAGGCTGAACGAATTCAAACTAAAGGTGCCTTCGGTAAAGGAGCGGGGCAAAGATCTCTACGAGTTCCTGGATTTCTTCCGTGAGGAGGCAAACAGGGAGTTGCAGCGAAATGTGAAATCTTTCGACTCTGAAGTTTTAAAACTGTTTGAAACATATGACTGGCCCGGCAATCTTCGCGAGATGAAAAATGTCGTGAAGCGAGCCGTTCTTTTGACAAAAGAAGATCAGGTTACGGTCAGCGCGCTTCCCCAGGAAATGATCGATAGCATGAGGGCCATGGAGACTCGTGAAAAAACCGCAGGCGTGTACGATCTGAAAGCACTACAGGAAGTTCAGGAACGTGAGATGATACTGAAGACACTTCAGGAAGTACGCTACAATAAATCAAAGGCCGCGCGCATCCTGAATATCGACCGAAAAACACTTTATCTTAAGATGGATAAGTACGGGATTGAATGATCCGTCAATTCAAATGCTGCAAGGTCGTTAAGCGCAGCTGGGAGATCAATTGCTCGACACTTGCAAGGAGCACCTGCAATTCCGCTTTCAGTTCGGCTATCGGTTTCCCTGAAACGATCAGTGTCTCCATCGTTGAGAATTTTGCTCCGAGTGTCCGTATTCCTATCTGTGACAGTCTTCCAGACAAACGATGGACCACTTCCCGGACTGCTTTGGAATCACTTGCCGGCAAGACTGCTTTCAATTGTCGCAGATCATCTGTGGTTTCCTCCACAAATTGGGAAAGCACGGACTGAAACAGTGCCTCATCATTAAGCGTCATTTGTCGCAACGCTGATAGGTCGGGCTTGTCAGTCGATTCTTCGGTTCCGTTGATCTCATAGTCCAGCACCTCCATCAATTCATTTTCCCGAAACGGCTTCGTCAGGATGGCATCAAACCCTTCGTCGAGGATGCTGTCTTTTTCTTCCTTTAACACATGTGCTGTTAAGGCTACAAATTTCGTTGCAGGACGATATTTCTGCTGGAGAGCATGACACAACTCTACTCCATTGATCGAAGGCATCCTGATGTCGAGAAAGACATGAGTGACCTTTTCATCCACCGGGTTAGCAAGACAAGCCTGCGGATCATGGAAGGTAATATGGTCGATGCCGTTCTTGTTCAGGATCAACGAACACAAGCGCAGAATGAGCGGATCATCATCCACAACGATGATCTTACCCTGGAACGAACGTATTGGAAGTTCCTTGCCTGGGCGTTCCTCTTCAACTTCCGCAGACGAGCCTTTTTTAAATTTCAAACCTATTTCGAAGGTGGAGCCCATGCCTGGTTTGCTTGAAACATCAAGGGTACCTTTCTGCGCGTCGACGAGAGCTTTAACGATTGTTAATCCCAGTCCTGTACCGCCGTAGTGCTTGGCGACATTGGAGTTGGCCTGCTCGAACTGGTTAAAGATCCTTTCCAGCTCCTCGGGAAAGATCCCTATTCCAGTGTCAGTAACTTCAAAGATACAGGAGACAGATTCCTCCTCCTCCATGGTCTTCACGGATAGGCGGATGAATCCGCTACTGGTGAACTTGGTCGCATTTCCCAGAAGGTTGTAAAGAATTTGTCTCAGTCGGAAAGGATCACCCAGCAACACATATTCGGACGCCTGCTCAGTATCCAGAATGAATGTTAGATTTTTCTTTTCCGCCTGCATCCGCATAACCGATTCAACCTCTTTGATGAGCGCCATCAAATGGAACCGCTCGTTTTCGAGGGTGAAGTTGCCGGAAGAGATCCTGCTGTAATCAAGTACCTCGTTGACGATATGCAATAGGTGCTCGGAAGAACTGTGGATCGCTTCCGCGGCCTCACGCTGATTTTTTCCCTCTTGCTTAAGCTGTTCGGCGAAGCCGATGATTGATTGTAACGGCGTTCGGATCTCGTGGCTCATATTAGCGAGAAATCGTTGTTTGATCTGACTTAATTCTTCGGATCTCTCTATGGCTTTTTCCAGTTGAGCTTTGTAGTAATTGCTTCGAGTCACGTCGATGTAAATCAGGTACACAAAAAAAGCCGCGGCCAGCAGGAAGGAGAGGAGGAGGATGTTTGTTCTGGACATACTTTGGTTCATCACAGAAACCGCATGTTCGTTCGTTGCGCGCATGCGCAGGAGCTCCTCGTTTTCTACGTCATGCAAAATGTTCAATAGCTGATTGATAAAAACGCTGTTGGCGTGAATCAGCTCGAGTTCTTGTTTTTCAAGTCGTTTCCTTTGATTGCGTTGTTCCAGTTCCAGCTCACGCATGATCCTCTCCACCTCCAACAGGGCGTCGTTCTGACGGGCGACCGCGAGGGTATCAACGTTAACGGTATAATGTTCTTCTACCTTGATGGTTGGTGTATCCACCGGGACCTTGCTTTTTTTGCTGAAGAGTTGACGGAACAGCGAGCGGTGCTCTTTCTTTTTGATACGGCTAGTATCCGGCAGATAGGTGGTAATCGTTTTCTTCTCTGTGGTGATGAGGCTGCTGTCTATGGCCATTTCGTCATCCATGATGATGGCAGCCAGCGTATCAAGCTGTACAGAAAATTTTCGGTTATCCAGGATGTCCGCCTTAACCTTCAGATAAGAAAAGAATAATTTGTTTCGTTCATTCAGGACGTCCTTCATTTGCACGAGGCGGTTTAACTGGCTCGTGTCCCACGGCATTCTGGTAAGGGAATCAATGAGATTATTGAGGTTGGCCGACTGGTTGAGAAAGGATGTGTAGGGCTTGTTAGGGTTGGTGATGGCCTCTGCGCGTTGCATCTGATCCAGCGTTGTGATCTCGTGAAAGACGCTGTTCAAAAGCCCAAGTTTTTCATTTGGCTCGGAAAGATCTTCGACGGTTCCGAGCAATTCCCTGAACGAAAAACGACTGATGCTTTGAGCAAGGATCACGGCCACGATAGCCAAAACAAATGCAGCCAGTATTTTGCGGATAACGGAACGGGGATTTTGTCTGTGTTTTATATCTCCCATGAAACGAGCTGCTTTTAAAACGAAAAAAACCCGCCCGGCGATACAGAATCAGCAAGGTTTAACGCGAGGTCGGCGACCATGAGAACAAATTGGCTGCAGAAACAATTTCGATGTTGGCTCGTGTTATACGGTGCATGGAATTTTTCTGAACCATTGCAGGAAAGACAATGAGCGAGACCTCTGTTGCCCGAGGCCTCACTGCATTATCGCTTAGACCCTACGGCCGCGGATCAATCTCAGCAGAATGGCGATCACGGCGATAACCAAGAGGACGTGAATGATGTTGCCAACACTGAAAACGAATGCTCCGAGTAGCCATCCTATTATAAGGATGATTGCAATAACGTATAATAAATCGCTCATGATAAAGATTTTTTAGTATGGCTTTCGAAAGCAAAAAGCAATGCCAACGTCTGTTTTTACAATAATTCTACACTTTACAACCGCTATCGGTAAATGAATAGACCACGGCCGCTGAATGTGGAATTTATTACTGAGTATGTGGATGAAATTTTTTTTCAAGGCCGGTTTTTAACATTGATTGAACTGGCATTATTTTTCTAACGAGTAGCCCAAATGTGATGTTATGGACGTTTTGCTGATTGTACTGTCGCTTGTCGCCGCCTACATTGTTTTTGTATCTGTTGGCTATCTTCTGATACGCCTTCTTTTTCCGAAGATTGAAGTGGAAGATACTGATGAGGTAAAGCCTCCCCGAACCCGGACTGCCGAACGGTACGCCTCGCGTGCTGTGAAGAAACAAAAAAACCTGGCTTATTAGACCAGGTTTTTTTTTGTTTTGGCAGTTGCTTAGTAATCGTAGTCGTTGTCTACTGAATCCCCATCTCCTGAGTTAAAGTTAAACGCGAGGTAAAGCTGCGCAACCTGATTCTTGGAGTTACCGAACAGTCTGCGCGCTCCTGCAGATTCTGCAATCTCATTGAGACCGTAGTTGTAGCGTAAGCCTAGCTGTGCTCCCTCCCCAAGGTTGAAGCCAATGCCGCCGGCAAGACCATAATCCCAGTCATCAAAATTGTCGCGGTCGATGGTCGTGAACTCGTTGTCCGGATTCCGGTCGTTGTTCTTGATCTCTGCGCCGAGCAAATAAGCCCAATATGCGCCGGCATGAATCTCAGCCACCTGTCCCAGTTTGAAGACCATCAAAACAGGAACGTCAATGTAGCTAAGATTAAACTTAGACTCATAGCGTGCACTCGTAGCATCGATTCTTGTTACACCGGTACCCTTCGTGGAGAAGTTTACTTCCGGTTGAATCGCAAAACCTTCACTGGCGAATAGCTGGCCGTAGAACCCTGCATGCCATCCGATGCGGGCCTTGTCATCATCAGCTTCTTTAACATATAGATTGCTTAGATTCAAACCTCCTTTAATCCCCGCCCTGGCGTATTGTGCCTGAGCATTTGAAAAAGTTATCATCGAAATCGCAACTGCACCGACCAGCAAACTCAGATTTCTTACTTTTTTCATACTTGTGTTTTTTTGTTTTAGTTGGACATAATTTCCCTTACCTGTATATCGAAACGCCGTGCCACTTCTATACGACCGGTCTTTTTCGTCGTTGAAGGGCCGGAATTCACCGTTGAACTGACTTGATTCGCATAAAAGATGTGCCACGCCTGCGAAGCGACATTGCCCTTTCCCCAGGTGGCCTGGTGCTTCCAATGTGTGTAGAATATTTTCCATCGCCGCTTCCTTACAGCTCCTAATTTCTGCTACAACTACCTGTTACACAGCTTTTTATACGTCACATTTCAAAACAGAGGAATCTGGCACGTTATTTCTTTATAGTGACAGTAAAAGGTGATTAAAAAATGAACAGTACAACAAAATTTATAACTGGTTTTTTCCTCGGAAGCACTCTTGGTTTGGTCGCAGGAATACTTATGGCGCCATCTACGGGAAAGCAAACGCGCAAAAAGATTGGTAAAAAGTCAAAGAAGCTTGCTAAACAATTGGCGGGCTATGTAGGAATGGAAGACAAATTTCAGGGGCCTGGTGCCAAAAGAAAGAATGGCAAGGCATCTGTAGAAGTGTAAAGTATGATGATGGGCATTGTCGCGCCTGCGGGGCGCAACGACAATGGAGTAGCCTGCGGGGAAGCGCAGCAAAGCTTCCCGGGTATAATTGAAGTTGAAGATTGTTAATCAATCATGTTACTCTGTTAAGCCGTCATTACCGCCTTAATGACGGCTTTTTTTTAAACTATTGAACGGACAGAATTATGAAAAGGAAATTGATCAGCATGCTAATCGGACTCTCGATGTTTCTGTTGATGATGGGTATGCAACTTATCCAGTGAACGATCTTACGCCAGCACGACGTCAGGCTTCTTCATCCTCCAGTGCCTTGACGCCTGGCAGTATTTTCCCCTCGAAATACTCTAGCAAAGCGCCTCCACCGGTAGAGACATAACTAACATCATCACTAAGACCGAACTTGGCAACCGCCGCCGCGGAGTCTCCGCCTCCGATAAGTGAAAAGCCTCCTTTGCGCGTTGCTTCTACCACGGCTTCAGCAATCTTCTTTGTTCCTTCGGAAAATTTCTCCATCTCAAATACGCCCATCGGCCCGTTCCAGAGAATGGTTTTTGATTTTGATACGATCCGGCTGAATACGGTTTGCGCCTGCGGGCCGATGTCTAATCCCATCCATCCATCTCTGATCGCATTGTTCATAGCCACATCCGTGTTGGCTTGTGCATCAAATTTGTCTGCGATTACAGAGTCCATTGGCAAATGCATCTCCACGCCTTTCTCTTTCGCTTTCTGAATAAGCGATTTGGCGAGGTCGAGCTTATCTTCCTCCACCAGAGACTTACCTATGTTTCCGCCAAGGGCCTTAAAGAATGTGTAAGCCATTCCCCCTCCGATGATCAGATGATCCACCTTTTCGAGGAGGCGTTCGATGATGAGAATCTTGTCGGATATTTTCGCTCCTCCCATGATAGCCGTGAAAGGCGACTCAGCGGTTTCCAATACTTTCTTAGCGTTGGAGAGTTCCGCCGCCATTACCAGACCAGCGCACTTCTGCCTGACAAACTGCGCTACAATGGTGGTCGAAGCATGGGCCCGGTGGGCCGTGCCGAACGCGTCATTAACATAGATGTCGCCCAATTGCGCAAGCTTTTCAGCGAATGCCGGATCTCCCTTCTCTTCCTGCTTGTAAAACCGAAGATTCTCGAGTAACAACACTTCACCGGGTTTCAGATCGCGCGCTTTGTTTCTCGCCTCTTCGCCGATACAATCAGAGGCAAACTGAACAGGTCTGCCAAGAAGTTTTTCCGTCGTCCGCAAAGTATGCTTTAGTGAATATTTTTCTTCAGGTCCTTCTTTTGGTCGTCCCAGGTGAGACATCAATATGCAACTGCCACCATCGTCGAGGATCTTCTTCAGGGTAGGGATCGTAGCTCTTATTCTGTTATCGTCAGTGACATTGAAGCTCTTATCGAGAGGCACATTAAAGTCTACTCTGATAAGTGCCTTTTTTCCTTTGAAGTTTATGTCGTTGATGGTTTTCATTTCGTCGAGGTTATTCTTGTTTACAAACTGTATACGTTCGTCTTGAACGGGCCGAATTTAACAAATCATCTGCTTGGACGACATCGCCGTCATTTTTTTTATCGCCGCGCGGTTAGTCGCCGAAGCTGATTCCCAGTCCTCTTGCGGCCTGGACCAGAAATGAGTCCTTATCGACAAGCCGGTGTTGCTGTGTTGCTTCCTCCAGCGTCACGGCGGTAATTGCATTGTTCCTGAACGAGACCATTTTACCAAACTCTTTGCTCAGCGCGAGCTCGAATGCTTTTACTCCGAGCAGGCTCGCAAGGATACGATCATATGCTACCGGACTGCCACCACGCTGCACATGGCCAAGGACCGTCTCCCTGATCTCAGCCTTACATCCGAGTTCCTTCAGCTGACGCGATAGTTCATACGCCACACCGCCGAGGCGCACGTGCTCCGATCCAATCTCGCCAGCGCGGGAAGTCACAGTACCTTCTTTTGGCTTTGCTCCTTCAGCAACGACGATGTTCACAAAGCCGCGTCCTTTTTTATATCGCAGGTTTATGCGCTGCGCGATCTTTTTAACGTCATAAGGGATCTCCGGAATGAGGCATATCTCGGCGCCTCCGGCGATACCAGTATGCAATGCT
>Ga0307416_100002313_pt1 | contig 10884 bp, 13 predicted proteins | sample DK1Cmetagenome_2_FD_203821 | JGI IMG/M metagenome (GOLD analysis project Ga0307416, IMG submission 203821) | Maize rhizosphere microbial communities from greenhouse at UC Davis, California, United States - DK15-C-3 | ecosystem: Host-associated > Plants > Roots > Rhizosphere > Soil | place...
AGGCGCCCGTCGCGCGTCAGCCCGCCCTCGAGGAAGATGCCCTGCGTCACCCCCTCGCGCGTGATGAGCTGCACGTAGCGCTCGAGCACGGCGTGGTAGAGCCGCTCGCGATGGCGCCGCCGCACGAAGTAACCGCCGAACGCCTTGAAGATCTGCTCCAGCGGGAAGGCGCGCGCCCACTCGCCGACAGCGTAGGAGATCGCCACCTGGCCGGCGAGCGCGTAGCCGACGAGCACGTAGTCGGCGTTCGAGCGGTGGTTCATGAGGTAGACGACGACCGCGTCGCGCGGCAGCCGCCGCAGCGCCGCGCGGTCCTCGTAGTCCACCGTCACCTTGTAGAAGAGGCCGAGCAGCCAGCGCGAGACGCGGAAGCCGATCTCGTAGTAGGCGATGATGTTGAAGAAGGGGACGATCTCGCGCACGTACGCGTCCACGAGCCGCCAGGCGCCGGCCTCGGTCGCCCCGGTCTCGCGCGCGTGCTCGCGGACGGCATCCGCGATCTCGGGGTCGGCGAGGAGCCGCTCGCGCACGTAGGGGCGCCCGGTGAGCTTGAAGCGGTCCACGCGCGCCCGGTAGCGGAGCACGGCGCGCGCCGCGATCCGGTTGGCCCGCCGCTGGAGCCGCGGGCGGGCGAGCAGCACGAGCGCCGGCGCGATGGCGAGCGATGCGAGCACGACGAGCGCGGCGACGGTGAGCGGCGACATGGCTCGAACATCGGGACGGCGGCACGCTTCGGCAAGGCGCAGCCGCCGGGCGGGCTCCGGCGGGCTCCGGCAGGCTCCGGCGGGCGCAGATGAGTGGCGGTCGCCCCGTCGCGTTATGTTGGACGTCGCACCCCACTGACTCTCCAGAGGCGCGCCCGCGACGATGCCCTGCAAGCTCGCGATCTTCGACTTCGACGGCACCCTCGCCGACTCGCTCCCCTGGTTCGTCGTCGCGATGAACGAGGCGGCGGAGCGCTATGGCTTCCGCCATTTCGAGGCCGGCGACGCCGAGCGGCTGCGCGGCCGCAGCGCCCGCGAGGTGATGCAGTTCGCGGGCATCCCCATGTGGAAGGTGCCGGCGATCACGCGCTTCATGCGCGCGCGGATGGGCGAGGACGTCGGCGCCATCTCGCTCTTTCCGGGCGTCGCCGCGATGCTCGAGGCGCTCGTCGCGGCCGGCGTCGGGCTCTCCGTCGTGAGCACGAACGCGGAGCGCAACGTCCGGCACGTGCTCGGCCCGCGCCACGCGGCGCTCGTCCGCCACTACGGCTGCGGCGCGTCGATGTTCGGCAAGGGGCCGAAGCTGCGTCAGGCGCTCGCCGCCGCCCGCGTCGCGCCGACCGAGGCGATCTGCATCGGCGACGAGATCCGCGACTTCGTGGCGGCGCGCGCCGAGGGGATCCCGTTCGGCGCCGTCGCCTGGGGCTTCACCGACGGCGCGGCGCTCGCCGCGCAAGGGCCGGAAGCGTACTTCGCGCGCGTCGAGGAGATCGTCGCGCATCTCGCGCCGCGCCGCGCCGAGGGACGCGCGTCGTGACCGGGCCGGCGCCCTTCGAGCAGCGTCTCACGGTGGACGCCTCCGACCTCGACGAGCGCGCGCACGTCAACAACGTCGTCTACCTGCGCTGGGTGCAGGACGTGGCGACGGCGCACTGGCTCGCCCTGGCGTCGCCGGAGGCGCGGGCCGAGCTGGCGTGGGTCGCCCTCCGACACGAGATAGACTACCTCGCGCCCGCGGTGCTCGACGACGAGGTGGTGCTGCGGACGTGGGTGGGGCGGGCCGACGGGCTGAGCTTCGAGCGTCACACCGAGGTGCGGCGGGCGGCGGACGAGCGGCTGCTGGCGCGGGCGCGCACGCTGTGGTGTCCCGTGGACGCGCGCAGCGGGCGGCCGCGTCGGCCGAGCGCCGAGGTGCGGGCGGCGTTCTCGGCACCGTGACACGCCGGCGGGCTGTCGCGGCGTGCGTTGCGCGGCATATTGCGGGGGATCCTTCCGGAGGCAGCATGCGCCGCACCCCTCGCCAGCTCGTCGCCCTCCCGTGCCTCGTCGCGCTCGCCGCGGCCGCCACCACGCGCCCCGTCGCCGCACAGACACCGGCGGCGCCGCCGCCGGGTCGGGCCGACTCCGCCGCCGGGCGGTCGCCGGGCGTGATTCGCGTCGAGATGGTGGAGAACGGGCCGTACGGGATGGCCTTCTCGCCGGTGCGCGTGACGGCCCAGCCGGGCGACACGCTGCGCTTCGTCCAGCGCGGGCGGGCGCCGCACAACGTGGTCTTCAAGAGCGGGCCCCCCGACGCCGACCTCGCGGCACTCGGCGCGGCGCGTCAGGGCCCGCTGCTCTGGCGCGTCGGGGAGACGCACGACGTCGTGCTCGACGAGCGCTTCCGGCCGGGCCGCTGGGTCTACGTCTGCGCGCCCCACGAGGTGCTGGGGATGGCCGGCATCGTCAACGTGCGACCGGCCGCGCCATAGACGCGGCCGGCTCCCCAGCTCACCCCCAGCGCTCGGTGCGCTTGGGGTCGGTGTCCCGGTTGCCGGGACGCGGCTTGCCGCTCGTGCCGGCGCCACGCTTCCCCGTCTGCCGGGAGTCAAGGCGCTCCTCGTGCGACGCGTCGCCCTTCGCCTCCTTGCGCTGCTTGCTCGCGCCGAGCGTCACGCCGGCCTCGCTCGGCGACTTTCCCTCGGCGCGGGCCTCGCGCGCACGGTTGCGGCGCTCCTCGTTGTCCCCTTCCATGTTCTTCTTGCGTCCCATCGTTCCTCCTCCGTGTCGCGTGGGTCCGGGCGGGAGCGTCAACATCCGTACCACGGCGGGCGCAGCAGGCGGCTCGCGGCGGTACGGCGGTGTGCCTAAATTGGCCCGCGCCGCGCCCGACCGCACGGCCCGCTCCCCTCACCGCGACGCCGATCCGATGGCCGAGTCTTCTCCACCCACCGCCCCGGGCCGGGCCGTCGCCACGATCGGCTACGAGGCGGCGTCGGTGCCGCGCTTCCTCGACGCGCTGCGCGAAGCGCGCGTCGAGCTGCTGGTGGACGTGCGCGCCGTGGCCAGCTCGCGGCGCCCCGGCTTCTCGAAGAGCCGACTCGCGGCGAACGTCGAGGGCGCCGGCATCGAGTACCTGCACCTGCGCGGCCTCGGCACGCCGGCCGACGGGCGCGCCGCGGCGCGCGCCGGGCGGCACGACGAGATGCGGGAGATCTTCCTCGAGCACATGGCGACGCCGGCGGCACAGGCCGACCTCGAGACGCTCGCCGGGATCGTGCGCGCGGGGCGCCGCGTCTGCCTGCTCTGCTTCGAGGCCGACCCTGCGCACTGCCACCGCACCCTCGTCGCCGCCGCCCTGGCGTCGCGGCTGCCGGTGCAGGTCGAGCACCTCGCGCCCTGGAACGACGCGTAGGGTGTGCTGGACGGGAAACGGCCACGGTACTGTGCCGAACGGGCCCTGCCGGACGGCCTCAGCGAGCCGCCTAGGACGAGCAAGCGCACGCGCGGGCGACCGACACCATCATTCCCTCGTCACTCCTTGTAGAAGAGGTAAAGCGCTCCCGACCGGACGGCCTCGCCATACAGCCAGCGCGGCGGCTCGTTCACCTGCCACGCGGGGCCCGGCAGCCGTCGCGCCAGATGGTAATGCCGCTCGTACAACAGCGTGAAGCCGGCCTCGGCGATATCGGTCGGCGCGAGGCCGAAGTTGTTGGCGCCGGCTTCGCGGTCCAAGAATACCAGTGTGCCTGGCACCGCCGCGCGTAGCGCGGCGAGCTTCTGCGCCCTGTTGCCCCCTAACGAGAGGCCTCCCCACGGGTCCCAGTCGAATAGGATGGCCGCGTACGCCCGGGTCCAAGCGAGCTGGCGTACCGGGCGTGGATGCTGGCGGAACCACGCGTGCACGTCGTCCGCGGCCCTCGCGTCGCGCGACCACGGCATGGCGTCCACGTAAGCGAGCGCGCGCTGCGCCGAGACGGCCAGCACCGCGCCGGCCGCTACCCAAGCTCCCAGCCGCGCCACTCGCCGCGGCAGCATGCCCAGCACGGGCGAGGCGAGCGTGGCGATGGCGTTCCACCCGGCGAGCGCGATGACGGCAATTGCCGGCGCGACGCACACGAAGTAGCGCGGGTAGCCCGCCGACCCCATCGTACCCTGCGCCCAGAGGAAAGAGTGCAACACGAACAGCACGAGCACCGCCGACGTCGTTTCAACTAGGCGGCGCCGCGCCAGGAGCACGGCGAGCCCGACGACGAAGGGCACCCAGAGCACCGGCCCCACGATCTCGCGGCGGAGCTGCCAATACGTCCAGAAGGAGCCGCGTCCGTAGGTGGACTCGTCCGCCGCCCAGTTGCCGGGCCAGTTGTGCTTGATGAAGAGTGGGTCGCCTGTGATCGCGAGTGCCGCGAGCCACCATACGCCGACCCCGGCGGCGAGCCAGAGCGTCGAGCGGACGCGCCGCCACCAGGGACGGCCCGCGTCCCGCCGGTCGAGCAGCACCCACACGCCCCACAGCGCGCAGAGAAAAAACCCTTCGGGGCGGGCCAGCGGGAGGAGGGAGGCGGTGGCCATGCCGGCGCGAACTCGTCCACCGAGGTGCAGCCGGAGCGCGACGGTGAAGACGAGGGCGAAGAGCGGCTCGGTCATCGTCTCGACCGAAAGCAGCAGGACGGACGGCTGCAGCACGAGGAGCGGCACGGCCAACGGCGCCCGCGCGAGGCCGAGCTGCTCGGCGAGGCGCCACGTCTGCCAAGCGGCCGCCGCGCATACGACCACGGTCATGAGCTTGGCGGCCACGTAGCCCAGCTGCGCCGGGAGGAGGTAGAGGAGGGTGAACAACGGCCGTCCCCAAACGTCGACCAGCATCGTGTGGTGTCCTGGCCGCCACGCCCAGCGCGCACCGAGGAAGTGGGCACCCGCGTCGTCCTGGTGGGCGTCGGGATAGAGGATGACGAGCAGGGCGCCGAGCGCCACGAACGCCGCAAGCCAGAGCAAAGCGTGGCGCGCGGGAGCCCAGGCGAGGTGCCGGCGGGGCTTCAGCGCGGACGCGCCGGCCCGCGGCGCCGAGGACGGGGAGAGACGGACGGACATGCACGCCGTATCGGAGTAGGCGACGGATAGCTGACGGAGTAGAGGCCCCGCCGCGCGGACGTGCCTCGTGTCGTCGACGAGGCGGCGCTTGTAGTCGACGGCGACGCCCGCCGGGAGGACGCGGAAGAGGATCTCCGAGCGTCCGTCGCGCCCATTGCGTATCTCGAGGTCCAGTCCGTGAACATGTGACGTAGGAGCAGGTGACGTAGGTGCGACGCCACCGGCTCAGTGCTCGAGCACGACCATCGCACCCGCGGTGCCGTCGGTGTGGGTCAGGGTGACGAGCGCGCGGCGGACGCCGAGCTGCTCGGCCCGCCGTGCGGCCGGGCCGTGAAACGCCAGCGTCGGGCGCCCATCGGCCGTCGGCACGACCTCGACGTCGCGCCACCCCACCGCCCGCGCCACCTCGTCGTCCCCCGAGAGCGCCTTGTAGGCGGCCTCCTTGGCGGCGAATCGCGCCGCCAGGTGCTGGGCCGGGTGCGGACGGCGGAGGGCGTACTCCACCTCGCGCGCCGTGAACAGCCGCTGCAGCGCGCGCTCGCCCTTCTCGCGGACGAGCCGCTCGATGCGCGCCACCTCGACGAGGTCCATGCCGATGCCAACGACCACGCGCCTCCGCCCCTAGCCGCGGAGACCGAGCACGCGGCGCCACAGTCCGCGGCGTGGCGCCCGCGGGTCACCGAGCGCGGGCACCGACGCGATCCACGCCGCGTCCGTCGCCGCGAACAGCTCGCGCACCGCCGCCGACCACTCGCGGAAGCGCGCGAAGCGCACGTCGTCGCCGGCCGCGGCGACCGCCGCCGCCGCCGCGCCGAGGCGGTCGAGCGCGCTCGCCGCCCGCTGCGCGAGGTCGCGCAGCTCGGCCTCCAGCGCGCGGCGGTCGGGAGGCGAGTCGGGAAAGCGCTCGGCGGCGAACGCGGCGACGGCGTCATCCAGCCGTCGCGCCATCACCCGCGCGTCGAAGGCGGCGACGCGGCCGAGCGCGCCCCGTGCCCGCTCGGCGGCGCGGCGGGCGTCGAGGAGCGGCGCGAAGAAGCGGTCGTGGTCGGAGCCCGGGTTGGCGCGCGGCGAGCCGAGAGCGCGGAGGGCGAGCGTCTGCTCGGTGAGGACGCAGGCGGCATCCTCGACGGCGTGCGATACCGCGCGCATCGCGGCGATCGGCCCGGTGAGCTCGGCGACGTCGCCGCCGACGAGGTACACCGTGAGCAGCGCGCGGTCGGTGCCGGGAAGCGCCTCGATGCGCACGCCGTCCATCACGGTGTAGGCGTAGACGCGCGGCGGGCGTCGGTGCGGCCGGGCGTCGGGGAGCGTGATCGCGATCCCCTCGCGACCGACGGCGAGCGTCGCCGCCCCGCCGAACTCGGTGCCGCGCTCGATCCCCCACGCCGTGACGGCGATCTCCTCGAGCGGGTCCGGCGCCTGGTCAGGCATCGTCCACGCTGTAGCGGAAGTCGCCCGCCAGCTCGCGGTCGCACAGCGCGGCACGCTCGCCGGTGCGGGCCTCGTAGCGGGCGACGAACGCCGGCAGCCGCTCGCTCGTGAAAGCGCCGCGCGGCATCCCGGTGGCGCCGATCGCGCGCTCGATCGTCTCCGGCGTCCCCTCGATCTCGACGAGGACGTCCATCCGCGGATAGCACTCGAAGCGCACGATGGCGCCGCCCAGCGCGTACTGCGCGATGTCGCGGTGGATCTCGCGCGTCACGACGAAGCCGAGCTGGTCGAGGATCGTCGCCAGTGCGTCCGGATCGGCGACGGCGGAGGTGAGCTCCTCGCGCACCTTGTAGCCGCCGTCGTAGCCGGTCGGCCCCTTCCAGTCGATCGCCGCCGACGCGACCGCACCCGCCGCGCGGTAGATGCGCAGCCGCAGCACGTGATCGCGCGCCGCGAGGCTGTGGTCGGCCGCGTCGTAGCGCCGGTCCTCGAGCCGCCCCTCGTACTCGAGGCGCGCGCCCGCTCCCTCGACGCGGCGACGCGCCTCGGGGAGGTCGGGGACGGCGGCCTTGAGCTCGACTTCGCGCATGGGGATGCGGGCACCGACGACGGTTACGGGGTGGCGGGCGGTTGCTGGTGACTGGTTGCTAGTAACTAGTAACTACTTCCCGCTCGTCCGTGATCGCCGCGACCACCCGCGCCGTGTCGGTGAGGTCCTCGAAGACCGCCGCGGGCTGGTGGGCCGCGAGCGCTTCGACGCCGTAGCGGCCCGTCGCGACGGCGATCGCGCGGGCGCCGATGCCGCGCCCGCACTCGACGTCCGCCGGCGTGTCGCCGATGACGACGACCGCGTGGCCGGCGAGGTCGAGGCCGAGCCGCTCGCGGGCACGTCGCTGGGCGATCGCGGGGAGCGAGGGTCGGTGCTCGGCGTCGGAGCCGAAGGCGTTCACCGTGAAGCGGTCGGGGTCGATGCCGACGGCGGCCAGCTTGGCGCGCGCCCCGCGCTCGAGGTTCCCGGTGAGGAGGCCGAGCACGACGTCGCCGCGCGCCTCGAGGGCGTCGAGCAGCGGCACGACGCCCTCGAGGAGTCGGGGGCGGCACCCGGGCACCGACAGCTCCCGCTCGAGGTACTCCACGTAGCGGTCGAGCAGGGCGTCCATTCGCTCGTCGATGTGGGAGTCGGCGTGCCCCTCGAGCCGCATCAGGTCGCGCACGATCTGGCGGTCGGTCTTCCCGTCGAACCAGTAACTCTCGGGCCCCGTCCCGCCGAAGACCTCGGTCAGCGCGCGGTGAATCGCGCGCCGCCCGGAGCCGTCGCTCCAGAGGATCGTGCCGTCGATGTCGAAGAGAACGAGCTTCAAGGGCGGGTGTGGGGTGTCGGGTGTGGGGTGTTGACGGACCACGAGCGGCGTCAGAGATGAGACGGCCGGCCCCTCTCACGTCTCACGCTCTTCTGCGCTCGGCGCCTCGTCTACCGTCGAGTCAGCACGATGCCCGTCATGATCGCCGCCGTGCCGAGGCCCTGGGCGACGGTGGGGACCTCGCCGAGGGTGAGCCAGGCGAAGCCGAGCGCGATCGCGGGCTGGAGGTTGCCGTACATGGCGGTGCGCGTCGGGCCGAGGACGCGCACGCCACGATACCAGATCAGATAGGCGACGACGAGCGCCGCGATGCCGCTGTAGAACAGCGCGCCCCACGCCGCACGGTCGGCGACGCCCCAGTCGGTCGCGGCGAGCGACGGAGTGGCGACGAGGAGCAGCGGGAGCGCGCCACCGAGCATCGTCAACGACGCCAGGTGCAGCGCGTGCACGCGGCGCGTGAAGGGCTGGAGGAAGACGGTGAAGAACGACCAGCAGAGGCAGCCGAGGACGACGAGCAGGGCGCCGAGGAGGGTGTCCTCACCGCCCTGCGCCCGCCGCGCGATGACGAGGGCGACGCCGGCCATCGAGAGCGCGATGCCGGCGACGCCGCGCGGCGGGACGCGCTCGCTGCCGCGCAGCCGGCCGATGAGGGCGATGAAGGCCGGGCTCGCGGCGAGGACGATCGCCGCCGTGCCGGCGCGCGTCAGGGCCAGGCCCTCGATGAAGAAGATCTGGTAGACGCAGTTGCCGAGCACGCCGAGGCCGAGCAGGCGCAGCGTGTCGCGCCGCGACGGCCACGGCTCGCGCACCGTGAGGAGAGCGATGGCGAGGAGCGCCGCGGCGGCGACGGCGACACGGAGGCCGTTGAAGGCGAGCGGGGCGAAGGTGCGGACGCCAAACTTCACGACCGCGAAGTTGAGCCCCCAGATGAGGGCCATCGAGAGCAGCAGGGCGTCGGTGAGCCAAACGCCCGGCCGCGCGCGTCCTGCCGCGCGGCCGGGCGTCAGCGGCGCCCGTTCGATTGTCGAAGCCATGGTGTAAAGATAACGGCAGGGGAGGACGGGATTGGCAACTGCACAGGGCATCACGTAGGTGCTGGGTGTGGGGTGCTGGGGTCGGCACCCCCTCGGGACGCCCCTCGCACCCACTCCAGTCCCGCTGGATCGTACGCGCCGGAGGGATCGGGTCACGTGCCAGGGACAGACGGAGGCAGTTGAGAGGCACCGCCCCCGACACCCGACATCCGACACCTGCGAAGTGCTCTCGGCAGGTGCCGGGGTCCCCCAACCCCTGTAGTTTCCTCGCCATGCACATTTCCTTCGCCCTCTTCGCCGACGCCGCCAACATCTCGCAGGAAGGGAAGCTCAACATCCTCGGGGTCTTCGACGCGGTGCAGGTCGGGGCGCTGCCGACGATGCACCCGCGGGCGACGCTGGTCGTCCGGCTCAAGGCGACGCGCGACGACCTCGGCGCGCACGCGCTCGGGCTGAGCTGGGTCAATCCGCGGGGCGCCGAGCTGTGGACGTCGAGCGGCGAGATCAACGTCGGGGCGCCGCCGCCGCACGTCGCCGAGATGGACCTCCCGATCGTCGCCGCGATCGACCTGCCGATCGACCAGCCCGGCGCGTTCCTGATGCGCATCACGCTCCGCGGACAGATCGCCGCCGAGGTGCCGCTCCAGGTGAGCACGGCGGGCCCCCCGACGCGTGCCGTCGTCCCGGGCGGCGGGCTCGGGGGTGCGCTGGGCGGCGGGCTGGTGAGCTGAGCGGCGGCGCGGGTCAGCCCGCGCCGCTCCCCGCGATCACGCGCCGCGAGGCGACGAGGCGCCCAGCCAACCGCGCCGCGTAGTCGTCGGCCTCGGCGTCGAAGCGGTCCACCGCGTAGCCGCCGCGGCCGAGCGCGAGGTGGACCATGCGCGATGCGCCGACCGAGATCCCGACGTGCGTGGTGCGACCGTCGTCGCGGTCGGTGAAGAAGAGGAGATCGCCCGCGCGAAGGGCGGCGATGTCGCGACCCGCGTCGTCGCCGATCAGGGCCTGCTGCCAGGCGTCGCGCGGCAGTGAGACGCCGTGCAGCGCGAACACGCGCTGCACCATCCCCGAGCAGTCGGCCCCCCAGGGTGTCACCCCGCCCCACTGGTAGCTCGTGCCGGCGAAGTACTCGACCGCGGTGCTCGCCACCCGCTCGGGCTCGGCGGGAAAGAGCGCGGGTAGCTCGTCGCGCGCCACCGCGCGCCCGTCCACGAGCTGCGCGCCGTTCGCGACGCCGGCGCCGAGCGGCAGCGTCAATGCCGGCCCGCGCCCGAAGCGCACGCGGCAGCCCAGCGAGAGGCGGTCGGCGTCGCGGTTGACGGCGCGGGTCAGCGCCCAGGTCGAAGCGGGCTCCCAGGGCGCGGTGGCGAGGGCGACCGTCGCCTCGACCCGCCCGCCCGCGGGCGACGCTTCGGACACAGCGCACCGCTCGACGTAGCCGCGGTGGACCCAGCCGCGATAGCGGTCGGTACCGGCGGCGAGCAGCCAGTCGCCCCGCTCCTCGTGGACGAGCAGCAGCTCGCCGGCGAGCGCCTGCGACGTCTGCGGACTGGAGACGCGCGACTCGGCGTGCAGCGGCGCGATCGCCGCGCGGACGACGGCGAGCGTCTGCGGGCGGGGAGTCGCCGCCGGCGAGGCGGCGGCGGCCGTGGCGGCGGGGCGGGCATCCGTGGTCATCGGGTCGGACGGCGGCTGGGGGTCGGACGAGCTCACGGCGAGGCGGGGTCTGAACAGCCCGGCACGGCGTCGCGCCCGCGGGCGAGGCGGACGGCGCGCTCGATCGCCGCCTCGAGGGCGAGGACGGCCAGCGACTCGAAGCGCATGAGCGCGCCGGCCGGCAGCGGCGTGGATTCGGCACCGTGGGCGGTGGTAGGGTGACGCGGGGCGGCGGCGGCGGATGCAACTTCTTGTTGGGGGGGGGCCCCCCGGCCGGTCGAGCGCGCGTCAGCCGCCGACACGCCGCCCCGACCGCCGCCCGGACCGCCGCCCGGACCGCCGCCCAGCCCG
>Ga0307416_100002314_pt1 | contig 10883 bp, 9 predicted proteins | sample DK1Cmetagenome_2_FD_203821 | JGI IMG/M metagenome (GOLD analysis project Ga0307416, IMG submission 203821) | Maize rhizosphere microbial communities from greenhouse at UC Davis, California, United States - DK15-C-3 | ecosystem: Host-associated > Plants > Roots > Rhizosphere > Soil | place: USA...
GGCCTGCGCGTGAGACGGCTTCACGCAAACCGTTCGAAGGGAGTTGGAGGCGGGTCGCGACGTGATTGATCTGCGCATCTCGCGCGACGTGATCGCTCATCGCTGCCAAGAGCACGGCGCATTCCGTGCCAAGTGTGGCGCGACCGTTCGCCGTGGCCAAGGTTCCCGCGTTCGAAGCTCGATCGAGTTTGAAGTCGAAGAAATCGCGGGCGTTCGCCAGCAATTCGCGAAACGCCTCCGTGCCGTGGCTTTTGAGAAATGTGTCGGGGTCGTCGCCCTTCGGCAGTTCCACCGCGCGAACGCTGAGGCCCTCGCCGATGAGCTGGAGAAACGCCTTTTCCGCACCGGCGAAACCGGCGTTGTCACCGTCGTAGCAGAGCACGACCGATTTGGCATAACGCCTCAGCAATCGAGCGTGCTGGTTGGTGAACGCGGTGCCGAGCGGAGCGATCGCGTGCTCGATGCCTTGCTCGTGGCAGCAAATCGCATCGATTTGCCCTTCGCAGAGCAGCACGGACTTTTCCTTGAGGATCGGCTTCTTGGCACGGTCGAGGGCGAAGAGCACGTTGCCCTTCCGGAAGAGCGGGGTTTCCGGAGAATTGACGTATTTCCCGCCGGGTTTGCCCTCTTGGAGCACCCGACCGCTGAACGCGATAATGTCGCCGATTTCGTTGCGGATCGGAAACATCAGGCGATCGCGGAAACGGAGATAGAGACCGGAGCGTGGATCGTTTTCGTCGCGTTGCGCGGCGAGGCCGGAATTGACCAGATCGCGGCCGTTGTAGCCTTTCCCCCGGGCCCAATCGAGAAACAGCCGGGGCGATTCCGGGATCCAGCCGAGATGCCAACGGACGGCCATTTCTTTGCCGAAACCGCGCGATTTCAAATACTCGCGGGCGTGGGCGGCCTCGGGCGAACGGAGCAGCAGGCGATGGAAAAACGCGGCGGCCTCGCGGTGAAGATCGAGCATCCGTCCGCGCAGCCGCCGGGTGCGATCGGCATTCGGATCGGAGTCGACCTCGATGATCGGAATTCCGACGCGCGCGGCCAGTTTCCGGACGGCGTCGGCGAAAGGCAGGTTTTCGTATTCGCGGACGAACGCGATGGCATCGCCGCCTTTGCCACAGCCGAAGCAATGGAAGGTTTGCCGGGCTGGGGTGATGTTGAACGAAGGCGTTTTCTCGTTGTGAAACGGGCAAAGCGCCTTGAAACCGGAGCCCGCGCGCTTGATGGGAATGTACGAACCGATCAGGTCTTCGATCCGCGTGGCGGCGAGAACTTGTTCAATGCTTTCCTGCGGGATTTGCGGCACGGGGAAGCGGAAGTATGCGGATTTTCCGGTCCTGAGAAACCGAAAAGCAAAAGTTTTCAAAACGATTGAACAAGGGTCCGCCCGGGCGGCGCTGCATGGGGTGAGAGCGGAAAATCGCCTCACCCTCTTCCCGGTTGCTTGGTTGGTCTAAATAGGAGTCCCGTTCGGCATGACGTGTCGGACGGGACGACTTTTTTATAGGGCAGCCAAGGCACCTGCATTTGGAATTTTCACCGCGAATCGAACGAATCCCGCGAATCTTTTTGAACGAGGGAAAGCGGGGAATTTCAGGAAAGAAATCGCCTCCGTTCCTTGCCTGCCTCAATTTATTTTCCTTCGGATTCGCCCGATTCGCCCGATTCGCGGTGCCAATTCAAATGGAGAGTCTGACGGGTAGCGGCGTGGGATTGCCTTTGGTCTTCAGATTGGTTACGAATGATTTCCATGGATTACCGCGCACGACTGCGGGCCGCCATCGGGTGGTACGAAATCGGGTTGCCCGATGAGGCTTTGGCGGAACTTTCGCCGCTGCCATGGCGGATTCAGATGCGTCGTCCGCTGCTGGAACTGCGCTTGGCGGCGGAAATGGCGAATGAATCGTGGAACGCGGCGTCGGAGACCTCGCGCTTGCTTTGCCTGAAGGAACCGGGCGAACCGTCGTTTTTCCTGCAAGCCGCCCATTGCCTGCACGAAACGGGCGACACGCTGGCCGCCTGCCAATGGTTGATGCGCGGACCGAAGTCGCTGCTGGCCAGTCCGGTGTTCCACTACAACCTCGCGTGCTATCTGGCGGTGCTGGGCGAATGGCCGCGGGCGGAGTCGCACTTGGCGACGGCGTTCTCGATGGATGGCAGCTTGCGCGAGGATGCGCGCCGACATGGCGACCTCGCGGCGGTGATGGCGGGCAATCAAACGCCATCCCGGTTCGGCGCTTGAAGCTTGGCAGGACGCAAAACGCGTCGTCTCTTCCCGGCGTGTCCGTTTCGCCCGCGCAACTTGGTGAGGTCGTCGAATGTTTCGAGCGCAATTTCCGCGAGCGAGGTGAGCTTGGCGCTTCGGTAAGCGTCTGGTGGAACGGCGTCGAAATTTTAAACGAAGCGCAGGGTTGGTGCGAGAAGGCGAAAACCCGGGCATGGACCGCGGACACGCTGGTGCCGGTGTATTCCGCGACCAAAGGCCCGGCGGCGGCGACCTTGCTGATGGCCTTGGAATCGCGCGGCCTTGGGCCCGAGACGCCGGTGCGTGAAGTTTGGCCGCGGTTTCCGGTCGAGGCGAATTTCGCCCAACTCCTGTCGCATCAATGCGGACTGGCCGCGCTCGATCGTCGGGCGAGCGTCTGGGATCACGACGAAGTGATCGGGGCGGTCGAAGCGCAGGAACCCGCGTGGTTGCCGGGCGAAGGCCACGGTTATCATCCGCGGATGTTCGGGCCATTGGTCGACGAACCGGTCAGACGCCTGACGGGCAAACCGCTTGGCGCGTATTTCCGGGAAGTTCTGGGCGACCCGCTCGGGCTGGATTTCTGGATCGGATTGCCCGAAGCGGAGCACGGCCGGGTCGCGACGCTTTACCCGGGAAAGGCGGACAAGAGCGATCTGGAAGAGGGGTTTTACCGCGAGTTCCACCGCGAAGGTTCGCTGGTGCGACGGGCGTTTTCGTCGCCACGCGGCCTGCATTCCGTGCAGGAAATGAACGACCCGAAGGCCTGGTCGGCGGGGTTTCCGGCGATGGGAGGGATCGGCACCGCCTCCGCGCTGGCGGGGTTTTACCAAGCGGCCATCGGCGCGGTGGAAAGTCGGCTTTCGCCCGCCGTGCGATCGGCTTTGGCCACGCTTCAAGTCCAGGGCGAAGACCGGATTTTGCTGCGGGAAACGGTGTTCACCTGTGGTTGCCAACAAGATCCGGTGGACGAATCGGGAGCGAAAAAGCGTCGCCTCTACGGGCCTTCGCCCGAAGCCTTCGGTCATCCGGGTGCTGGAGGGAGTCACGCGTTCGGCGACCCGGCGACCGGGATCTCGTTCGCCTACGTGATGAACCAGATGGAACTCAGCGTGTTTCCCGGTCCGAAGAGTCTCGATTTGGTCGCGGCTTTGTTTGAGTTCTGACGATCTCAAATTTCAAATTTCAAATTTCAAATCCGAACCCATAGCCTTCGCCGATGGTTCCGACGACTTCCGTGAAATCCGCCGATCCGCACCACCAGCGGGTCATCGCCGACATTGGTGACGCGTTCGCCATCGGCGGGACGTTCGTTCACGGCGAAGAAATCGAAAGCGGCCACATCAACTCGACCTACCGCGCGGCCTACCTTTTGCCCGATGGTTCGCAGCAGCGCTACATCCTGCAGCGAATCAACGATCACGTGTTCAAGGATCCGCTGGCGGTGATGCGGAATGTCGAGCGGGTCACGCGGCACATCAATGACAAGGTCCTTCGGGTGAAAAAGGATCTCGGCGGGCAAACCTTGCAGCTTTACCCGGCGCGCGACGGACGTTTTTGGGCGCAAGGACCGGGCGGGGGAATCTGGCGGTGCTACAACTGTATCGAAGGCTGCCTTACATACGATGTCGTGGAGAACACCCGCCAAGCCTATCAGGCCGCCCGGGCGTTCGGCGCGTTTCAGGATTTGGTCAGCGATTTGCCCGCGCGCGAAATTCACGAGACGATTCCGGATTTCCACGACACGCGGAAACGATTCGCCCGGCTGATGGAAGTCGCTTCGGCCGATCCGTGCGGCCGGCTTGAATCGGTGCGACGCGAATTCGAGTTCATCACCGCCCGCGAATCGCTCGCGGGGCGATTGCTCGAACTCCACGAAGCCGGGAAAATCCCGCTGCGCGTCACGCACAACGACACCAAGATCAACAATGTCATGATCGACGCCGCCACCGACGAAGCGGTTTGCGTGATCGATCTGGACACCGTGATGCCGGGGCTTTCGCTCTACGACTTCGGCGATCTCGTGCGTTCCGCCACCAGCCCGGCGGCCGAGGACGAAATGGATCTCTCCAATGTCGAAATGCGCATGCCGATGTTCGAAGCCTTGACCGAGGGGTTTCTCTCGACGGCGGGCGGATTCCTCAACGAAGTGGAAATCGAGCACCTCGCGTTCGCGGGCGGGCTGCTGACATTCGAAGTCGGCATCCGGTTTCTCACCGATTTCCTCGAAGGAGACACTTATTTCAAAACCCATCGCCCGGGCCAAAACCTCGACCGCTGCCGGACCCAATTGGCCTTGGTCGCGAGCATCGAAGCGCAGGAAGACGAGATGAATCGTTTCGTGCGCCAAGCTGCCTCGAAACTGGGGAGATAGTGGCCGAAAGCTCCGCTTTCGGTAGGTGCCTCCAACGGTCTCTGTGGAAGGTGTTCCCCGGATCGGCAACGGGGACCGTCGCCTGGACACTCCGAAAGCGGAGCTTCCGGCAACGTTAGGCGGTCAACTTCAGCCCGATGATCGAGCCGATCAGCAGGACGAGGAACACGCCTTTCATCAGGCTGATCGGTTCCTGATAGAGGAAAGCCGCCGCGATCGCGGCACCCGCGGTCCCGATGCCGACCCACACGGCGTAAGCGGTGCCGAGGGGCAGTTGTTTCACCGCCAAGGCGAGCAAGACCATGCTGCCGGTCAATGCGGCGACGAATAGGAGCGACGGGCCGGGGCGGGTGAAGCCTTCGGTGGCTTTCAGGCTGAGAGCCCACACGACTTCCAGCAAACCGGCGACGACAAGGAGGATCCAAGGAGACATGAACGGACGGGATTCGAAAGGAACGTCGTCTTGTCTTCACCGGGTACGGCGCGTCTCGTCCGGGTGGCACCCGCCACGTGTTTTTTATGAGCGCGGTTTGCCATTCCGTCAAATGCGCTTGATTTGGATCGTTGGGCGATACAAATCCCGCGTCCGCATGAAGGCTTTGAGCGCATGGCTGGGGATCGAACTCAGCGTCGTCAGCGCGACCGAGAAAGTGGTCTCGGTGGCGGGCGGCTTCGTGTCGATCGTGCTGCTGGTTCTCATGAGCGGTTGGAGTCTAGGTTCCGAGCATGCGACGGCGTTGGTGGCTTCGATGGGCGCGAGCGCGGTGCTGTTGTTCGCCGTGCCGCACGGTCCGCTGTCGCAACCGTGGCCGGTTTTGGCCGGGCACGTCTTTTCCGCGTTGATCGGGGTCGCCTGTGCGAAATGGATCGGTTCGCCCGTGCTGGCGGCCGCCTGTGCGGTCGGCCTGGCGATCGGCGCGATGCATCAGTTCAAGTGCATCCACCCGCCCGGCGGCGCCACCGCGTTGACGGCGGTGCTCGGCGGCAAAGCGATCCACGACCTTGGCTTCGGCTTCGTGCTCTTCCCCGTCCTCGCCAACGGCCTGGTGATGGTGGGCATCGCCGTCGGCTTCAACTGGCTGTTTGGCTGGCGGCGTTATCCATCGGCCCTGATTCGCCCGCGCCGGCAAACGGAAAAGGAGCCGAGCCACGATCAAATCGTCGCCGCGCTGCGCAGCATCGATTCGTTCGTGGATGTGTCCGAAGAGGATTTGTTGCGGTTGTGCCGGGAATTGGCCCGTTACGCGCCCTGTGATGAACTGGCTTCGCCTATTTCTTCTTCTAGCTCCCATGCGGAAATCTTCCGCCCGTCTTGCAGGCTGAAGTAGTAGCCGTCTTCATCGATAGAAAAGTAGGCGAGTCGGTCTTGAGGTCGCACAATCGCACACCATTGTCTCAGTAGGTATTGAGCGACCTCGTTCCTCAACTGGTCGATGGCCTCAACAGACCCCGTTAGTTCGTCAGGGAAAGTAACACTTTGGGGGACTGCCTTGATCAATTCTCGCTCACAATCCCATTGATCGTATTGTTGCTGATCGCGGCCAGTCGGCCACACAATGATCGGCATGCCTATCAGCTCATTCGGCCTGAGCACAAACCACAAAAAATCGGCCCCCTCTGGCATAGGTGCGTGAGCCAATCGAGTAAGTGCGGCGCGGATGGCTTCTTTGTGTGGGTCCCACGCCTTCAGCAATTCCTCTGTGACATTCATTTCTGCTCAACGTCAGAGTTATTCTTGATCACCGGGCGCTGATCAGGGGCATAGGTGAAACCCGCAAAGACGGAGTTTGGGTTGCCATCGGCCGGTTGATAAGGGAGGGCACGGGGGTGCGCCAAGCGGGAACCGCCGGACGTTTCAAACCGGGGCGAACTGAAGTTCGCGGTCCGTATCACTTCACCAGCGTCATCACGCACTCGAGGTGACGGGTGTGCGGGAAGAGGTCGAACGGCTGGATGTCTTCCAGCTTGAAGCCTTGCTCCTGCATGATCGCGAGGTCGCGCACTTGGGTGGCCGGGTCGCAGGAAACGTAGACGACGCGGGCCGGGCCGAAGGCGGAGAGCTGGTCGAGGAATTCGCGGGTGCAGCCTTTGCGCGGCGGGTCGATCACAACCGCGGTTTCATGCGCCGGGAAATCGATTTGCGAGAAGATCGCCTCGGCGCTGGCGGCGAGGAAGGTGGTGTTGGTGATGCCGTTTTTCGCCGCGTTGCGGGCGGCGGCTTCGGCGGCGGTTTCGGACACTTCGACGCCGGCGACCTGGTCGAAATGCTTCGCCAAGGTCAGGGCGAACAGGCCGGAGCCGCAGTAGGCGTCGACGAGGTATTTCGTGCCGCCGAGCTTCGCTTTTTCCGCCACGTGTCCGGTGAACTCGGGCAGGATGAAGGGGTTGTTCTGAAAGAAATCGCCGGCGAGGAAATCGAAGGAAACGTCGCCGACCTTCTCAGTGACGACCACTTTCGGATTGGTCTCGATATGATCGCCAGCGGCGCGAATCAGCAAGGTCGAGCCGCGCTTGAAGGTTTTCGCCTTGTCGCGGACTTCCTGCCGGAGAGCGGGCAGCGCGGCGTTGATTTCGTCCATCGCGATCGGGCACTGCGGCACGTCGACGAGCTGGGAACGACGGCCAACGGCAAGGAACCCGATTTCGCGGATCTCTCCTTCATGCGGGGCGGCGAAATGCGGAGTGATCTTCGAGCGGTAGTTCCAGAGTTTCGGCGAGCCGTGGCACGGGTTGACCGGGAACTCGATCTTCGCCATGTGCTGGAGCAGTTCGCGGACCTGGCGGGTTTTCCACGCGAGCTGCTGTTCGTAGGAAAGATGCTGATATTGGCAGCCGCCGCAGGTGCCGAAGAGCGGGCAGCCGGGAGTCACACGATCAGGCGAAGGCTCGATCACCTCGATCAAGTCCGCGTGCGAGCAATTCTTGTCGTTGCGGAAGACCCGGGCGCGGACGGTTTCGCCTGGGAGACAGAAGGGGACGAAGACGACCCAGCCGTCGATGCGGCCGACGCCGTGGCCGAGATTGGTCAGGGCATCGATCTTGAGCTCGATTTCCTGGTGATACTCGAACGGAGTCGGGACGAATTTTTTCGGCGGGCGGGGCATCGGAGGCGGGAAACTGCCCGTCCACGGGATGCCGGGCAAGCCGGGAATCCGAGTGAGCCGGCCGCCTTTCACAAGGTGAACCACGAATGGTCACGAATCACACGAGTGGTTCGGAGGGGGGAGGCACCGCGAATCGGGCGAATCTTGCGGATCTCTTTTCTGAATGAGGAAGGTGGGAATTTCAGGAAGTGGGCGGAGCGGAATTTCTTCCTCACTTCCTGCTTTCCTTATTTGCCTCTCTTCAGTCGCGTTGATTCGCGTCCATTCGCGGTTCCAAAAAATCGAACGAGAATGCCTGTCAGCGCGCGCCCGGTGGCTTGGCGATGACCGGAGCGCCTTCGTTGGCGCCCGAGTTGCTCGGCTTGTAATCCTTTTCGCCGGGCAATTGATTCAAGAGGTCGCCGGGCAGGCGAAGTTGATCGGCATCCTGCCCGGAATGGCGCTTCTGAGCGGCCGGGCGATCGGCGGGCTTCGCCGGCTTGGTTTCGGACGTTTGTGGTGCTTCGACTTTTTCCGTCACGCTCGCCACGACCGGGGCCGGTTGGGTTACCGCGGGGGCCGGGGTCGGCGTGACGACTGGCGGAGCGGGCACGGGTTTCACCGTTACCGTGGGCTGAAGAGACAAGCCACGGCCTTCCGCCACCGAACGTCCAAAAGAGGTGCGGGACGACGCGCCACCGTTTTCGCTCAGTTTGAAGGCCGAGCAAGAGGACAGGACCAGCAAGGGTGCGAGGGCGAGGAGAGGAAAACGGCGATTCACGGGATGGAGCGGGAAACTAGAAACGCGGAGGTCGATTGACAACGAGGAATTCGCTCACAGCTCGTTGCGCCGAAGCCGGCCCACCCAATCCTCGACGTCGCGGATGACCTTTTCCTTTTGCTTGTCATGCATCAGCAGATGGTAGGAGTCCGGGTAAAGGCGCACGGTTTTCGGCGTGCCAGCCGGGATGTTCCGGACGAAATCCCATAGCGCGGCTTCGTCGGTGAAGAAGTCCTTGCCGCCGTGAAGCACCAGCACCGGGACGTCGAAGGTGCGGGCGCATTCGTTCATGGAGGCAATCTGCTCCCCGATGGTCGAAAGCAGGCGCAGGGTGTTTTTCTCGACGTGCCAGGCGTTGGTCTGCACCTGGGTGGAATGGGTCGAGTCGTGCGTCATTTGGACGTCCTGCCCGCCGGACAGCGTGTTCAGAGAAATGCGGGCGAGCGGCGCGGTGGTGGCGGCGAAATTGAGGAGGTCGACTTTCCATTTCGGGACGTCCTGCCGGATCTTCACGACGGGCGAAGACAGGACCAAGGCGTCGCAGGGCGGGCGATTTGCCGGTGCCTGGCACCAGGCGTGGGAAAGAATGAGCGCGCCCATGCTTTCGCCCATCCAGACGATTTTGGTGTTGGGATGGCGTTTGCGGATCATCCCGGTGAAGGTGTTGAGGTCCTGATACCAATTTTCCGGATGGTCGATGTCGCCTCGCCGGGGTTTCAGCGGGTCGTTGCCCTGGCCCCGCAGTTCATAGGCGTAGAGAGCGGTTTTCGGCTGACGGACGAGCAGGTCTTTGCCGAGGTTTTCGTAATCGAGCGACGCACCGTCGAAGCCATGCAGACCGATCACCACGACGTCCGGTTTCGCATTTTTCGCCACCCATTTCCGGTAGCCGAATGTTTCGTTCCGGCGCGCGATTTCCTCGGAACTCTTCTGCTGGTTCACGAGGGTGTAATGCGGCGAGCAATTGGCGAGCGCGAGCGCGGCCCCGCTCATCGCCAAAACGCGGAGCGGGAGAAGACGTCGCGGAGATCGACTGGTACGCCAGTGGAGCATGCGGGGAGAATCGCCGCTTTCGCGGACGAGGGCAATCCGCATCACCGAGTGATGTTTGAAAATTCGGCAAAGTGCTGGAATCCCGTTGCCCTGCCTGGGGGGATCGGGTTGAGTCTCGGGTCAATGCGCTACGATCCGATCGATCCTCAGCTTTTCGTTCGCAACCGCAACAAGCTCCGTTCGTTGCTGAAGCCCAACAGCATCGTCATCGTTCATTCGAACGACATCTATCCGACGAACGCGGACGGTACGATGGCCTTCAAACAGAACAGCGATTTGTTCTATCTGACCGGCGTCGATCAGGAGGAAACGATCCTTGTCCTGATGCCGGATGCGAAGGATCCGAAGCAGCGCGAAATTCTCTTCGTCAAGGAGACCAGCGAGCATATCGCGATCTGGGACGGCGAAAAGCTTTCGAAGGAACAGGCTCAGGCCCTGACCGGAATCGCCCGGGTCGAGTGGTCGCACACGTTTGAATCGCTGCTGCACTCGCTGGTGCCGCAAGCGGATCATATTTACCTGCCGACGAACGAACACCTGCGCGCGGCGGTCATCACCGAGACGCGCAACGACCGCTTCATCAAATACTGCCAGGCGCGTTATCCGCTGCATCGTTACGAACGATTGGCCACGCTGATGCATCATTTGCGGATGACCAAGGATCCGGTGGAGGTCGCGATGATCCAGCGCGCCTGCGACATCACCGAAGCCGGTTTTCGTCGCTTGCTTGGATTCGTGAAACCGGGCGTGGGCGAGTGGGAAATCGAAGCGGAATTGCTGCACGAGTTCGTCCGTCGAGGTTCGCGGGGGTTCGCTTACAACCCGATCATCGGCACGGGCAAGAACGCGTGCGTGCTTCATTACCTGGAAAATCACAGCCGCTGTCTCGACGGAGAACTCGTCTTGCTCGACGTGGCCGCGGAATACGCGGGATGGGCGTCGGACATGACTCGCACGGTTCCGATCAACGGGCGTTTCACCAAGCGCCAGCGCGACGTTTACGACGCGGTGCTGCGAGTCATGCGCGGAGCGAACGAGTTGCTTCGCCCCGGTCGCACGCCGCTCGATTATCAAAACGGCGTGATCGAATTGGTCGAAGGCGAGTTGGTCGACCTCGGCTTGATCGACGCCAAGGCGGCCAAGGAGCAAGGCCCCGACAAGGCGCTGGTGAAAAAGTATTTCATGCACGGCACCTCGCATCATCTGGGCCTCGACGTTCATGACGTGGCTCCGCCGCACGAACCCTATGGGGAAGGCATGGTCTTCACCATCGAGCCGGGCATTTACATTCGCGAAGAAGGATTCGGCGTTCGCCTGGAAAACAATGTGCTGATCGGCGAA
>Ga0307416_100002316_pt1 | contig 10883 bp, 10 predicted proteins | sample DK1Cmetagenome_2_FD_203821 | JGI IMG/M metagenome (GOLD analysis project Ga0307416, IMG submission 203821) | Maize rhizosphere microbial communities from greenhouse at UC Davis, California, United States - DK15-C-3 | ecosystem: Host-associated > Plants > Roots > Rhizosphere > Soil | place...
TCTTGTTATAAAAGAAAAAATTGTCATGGTTCCGTTTACTCTTCTTGCATTATGAAGACTTCTTAAAATATTCTTCTTTTAGACTTATTGTATATTCTTTTCGCAAATATTCTCATCATCAATTATAAGAGAAAAATCCTATGAAATCTTTCAAAATTGATGGACATATTATATATCATCAAAGTCTAATTAAAATAATACGTAAATAGGGTATAGAATGGTATTCCATATCATGTTTTTTTTAGGTTAAGAATATTATCTTGGGAGAGTGCATTATCAATTTGTTCTTCTGTCATCAAACCCATGCTTAAAACTAATTCTTTTATAGTCTTATCTGTTCTTAATAATTCTTTGTAAATTTCTGCTGCCTTTTTATAACCAATATATGGAGTTAGCAATGTGACAAGAATTGGGCTTTTTTTCACATACGACTCTAACTTTTCTCTATTATCCTTTAAGCCATCAATCATATTTGCTGCAAAAATAGGAATGAAGTTCTTCAGCATATCTGTCGAATCCAAAACACATTTTAGCATTCCAGGCAGCATTACATTGAGCTCAAATTGTCCTGCCTGTACTGCCATTGCCACGGAAACATCGTTACCTATTATGTTAAAACAAATCATGTCAAGACATTCAGCAAGAGATGGATTGACTTTTCCTGGCATAATGGAAGAACCTGCATGAACTGCCGGAATCAGAATTTCTGCAAAACCTGCAACTGGCCCTGATGCCATTAATCTTAAATCATTTGACATTTTTAACAGTTCCAATGCCAAATTGCGAAGACTAGAGGAGCAGTTCGCTACAGGATATTTACTTTGCAAAGAGTAATACATATTTGGAGATGGTTTCAACTTTAAGTTAGAAATTTTTGAAAGATAATCTATAGCAATTTCCTTATATCCTTTAGGAGAATTAGCGCCAGTACCCACCGCCGTAGCTCCGAGTCCAACATATTGGAGGTCTTCTATGACTTCAATGATCTTTAGTTTTGATTGTGCCAATGAATAAGCATATTGTTGAAATTCACTTCCAAGAGTGACGGGTAATGCATCCATCAAATGAGTTCTACCAATCTTTATTATATTGCGGAATTCTTCTGCTTTATTAGATAATGATTGAATGAGTTTATCTAGAGCAGATACGGTGTCATTCATGTTAAACAAGATAGCCACATGCATCGCTGTTGGAAAAGTATCATTACTTGACTGTGACATATTGACATGGTCGTTTGGATTGATGATTTCATATTCTCCTTTTTTGTTTCCTAAAATTTCTAGTGCTCTATTCGCAATTACTTCATTTGAATTCATGTTAAATGCAGTCCCTGCTCCTGAATTTATCGATTCAACAACGAATTGCTCAACTAATTTACCTGAAAGAATCTCATCACAAGCTTTTATGATAGCATCTGCCTTATTTGCATCAAGAACATGAAGCTCTTTGTTAGCTTGTGCTGCAGACATCTTAATCATAACATATGCCTTGATAAGATTTACGTGTGCTCTCTGACCCGTAACTTTATATTTATTCATAGCCCGTGCTGTAAAAGGTCCAAAATATGCATCTGATGGAACCTCTATCTCACCTAATGAATCGGTGTCAATTCTGAAACATGACATCTCGCTAGGCACTAGGGATAAAGTGTTAATAAACCAATCGACAATTATATCACTCTATCAGATTATGCTTCACCGTTGTTAGCAACCAACAAACTAAATTTAATAGAACACACTTCTCAAAAAAAATTCATAAATACAAAAATTAATGATAATAATTCCTCTTGACCTCTTTGATTTCATCATTCTAAATGGTTCTGGCTCAGTTTTTCTTCTTCTTTCTCATTTCAATAAATTGTATTTAGCATGATATTTGAATTAACATTGGATCCTAAAAATCTTACATGCTTTTATTCTCATTTCTTTCTAAGCGATTAGCATGGGTTAGTCTTAACTCAAACAGTTGGGCTTCTGACACTAATAAATAGAGGCGCTCTGTTTCTTACGAGTTAGAAGTTATACAGCATGCATATCCAACTGTCGCTAGAAGTTTGCAGGCCATGAATAAATAAAGAAATTATGTTAACTCTTTTATTTTTATGGATTATAGTGATCTTAAATTAAATCCATCTACTCTTGCTAATAGTTCTTGTAGTAGATTCACTTTACATCGCATCCGATATTAATGATTAACAATATAGAGTTGATTTTATCGAGAATTTTGATATCCGAAATACAAAATAGCTAACTAGATCAAGTCAATGTGACAAACGTCACATTTCTTGCAACAGCCATAAGAGAGCTTTACACTACAGTATTAGCAATAAAATTACTTCATAATAGGTAATCAATCAATCATCTTCTTCTTTTTTTGGTGTGATCTGCATCTTTAGATTTCTTTTAAACTTACGGTGAATCGAATCAGCAAATGCAACTCGAGAATATTCGGCTCGTGTTCGCAATGCTTTGTCTGGATAAACCGTTCTCACATGATCCTGCCAGGGAGAAGCCTTCTCACTCTACTATATTGTTAACATTGAATTTTTATTGGTACCTTCTTATTCTATTTTCTAGGATCATTTTCACTATCTGCCGCATAGATATAGAAGCAATGATTAGACAAATGCTTTAACTAGATCTCTATAGGAGATAATTGTAACTGAAGAAGGGAAGTGAGTAAGATTATACTATCCGACAGAAAAGGGATACGCGAGATAATTATCTTTGATGACAGGGACGAGAAGGAAGTAATCAGTAAGATAGAGAAGAAAATCCTAAATGAGTATTATAGTGAAATCATTGTAAAGCAATGGATTATTGATGATTAGATATAGATGAATGACTAACTGATTAATTGGTTAATCACTTACATTTTTTGATCCTTCTTTTTACCTCATCTACGATTAAAATATGGCAGTTGTGATAAAAAAGAAGGAGGATATGGTAATTTCTGCATCATTATTTTCCACGTTTTCTTTATCTTCTCCCTTAGAACCATAAAAACTGCTCTTAGTTTTCATCAATTCGCAAGGAGAGCGTAATCGTTCATTTTGTTACATATCTTTGTTAGGCTACTATTACTAATAAAATATGTTAAAATCATGAATAAAATAATAAACATCATAGTAAAAACCTATAGTATATGTAAATTATTAAATAAAGGTACCTCTTATGATAATATGCATCCACATTGTCTTTCAATAATATCATAAATTAATATCAAATTATAACCTCTTTCAAGGTTGAAATTTATATGTATTAAATGAAATTTTTGATCTAAAAATTATAAAGCATTTTTAAACCTCTAGTTAAATCTACTATAAACGATAGCTCTACAGATATATATATGTGGCCTTTATAAAGGCATTTCAATATGCCGCAAACCAAACCTATAGTAAGCATAGAGAACGTTGTAGCTTCTGCGACTATAAATCAAACTGTCAACTTAAATTTAATCACTCAGATCTTTCCTGATGTGGAATATCATCCAGATCAATTTCCAGGGCTCGTTTTCAGATTGAAAGCACCTAAAACGGCTACTTTAATTTTTAGTTCCGGTAAGATGGTATGTACTGGAGCAAAGTCTGAAGAGCAAGCGATCAAAGCAGTAAAAAATGTTGTTCAAAAATTAAAAAAAGGAGGAATCCCAATAGAACACGAACCTCAAATAGAAATACAAAATATTGTGGCATCAGCAAGCCTCGGTGGAAAAATCCACCTTGAGCTTGCCGCCAGGGTTCTTCCTCGGAGTATGTATGAGCCTGAACAGTTCCCAGGGTTAATCCATAGAATGCTAGATCCAAAGACAGTAATATTGTTATTCGCTAGTGGTAAGTTAGTTTGCACAGGTGCCAAGAAAGAAAGCGAAGTCTATAGAGCCGTCCATAATCTCCATACATTATTAGAAGAGAAGAATTTGATGATTTATGAAGGTTAATCTGTTTCTAATCCTTGGTCTACTTTTTGCTTTATTATTTCTTCTAGGGTATTTCTATCCAATAGACCTTTATCATACAAAGCATTAATCAAGTCATTAATAGTAGCTATCGCAACAAGCCTTACACCTATTTTCTGTAAGTTCTCTTCTGCTCCCTCAAGCCTACTTATGATGGCAACGGCATCTTTAACAATGGCCCCATTCTCTCTAATAACTTTGATGGTATTACTCAATGATGTTCCAGTTGTTGCCACATCATCAACTAATAACACTTTTTCACCTGGTCTTAAGTAGCCTTCTACCATTTTCCTTCTGCCATACATTTTGGATTCTTTCCTTACGTAAATTAGCGGTTTTAGCATTTCATAACCTAGTGCAGAGGCAAATATTAGTCCAGAAGTTGGAATGGAACCAAGGGAATCGAAATCTGAACCAATTTCTCTGCTTATGAGATCTCGTAACGCATTTATTGTAAGACGGAAATACCTAGGGAAGCTTTGCAACATTCTCAAGTCAATGTAATAGGGGCTTTGCTTTCCACTTGCTAATGTATATAGTCCAAATTTTAATGAGTTACTTTTAAGAAGGAATAACGCTATTTCTGAAACAAAATTTGTCTCCATGCTTTTCTTATTGATATGAAAGAGATTTATTTTAACTGATCATCAATTATTGGCAATGCCAGAGATATGGCTCAAATATGGTACTACAGATATAGTTCTTGATATTAAATTTGAAAATCTGCTTAAACATGTATCATCGGACTATCCATTATTGACTGATGATGAAATTAAATCTGCACTGAAAGATGTCATCATAGGAGATAATACCTTAATTTTTGCGTTATCCGGTTCTAGATCGGTTGCTAAAATCACTACAATGCTTTCTCAGATGGTGCAGTCTAAAGGTTATGAAAAGTTAACGGTGGATGTTTTGCCTCATGTCGCAGAAGCTCTAAAAATGTATATTACAGATACAAAAATTTCTTTAAGACGAATTGATTATCTATCCTTACAAGAAAGACTCCATAGATTTCAAAATGTCATTTTTATCTCGCACGTAACTTATGATCCTCTATTCGGATTCAGCGGTACCCCTACACTGGTCTTACGCAATTTTATGAAGGACAAGATGTCTGAAGCCTTCAAATCTAGACAAAACGATCTTCCATCCGCTGGTAATAAAGGAACCCCACTTCAAATTGCACTTTGTTATTGTGAAAATATTTCAGCATTATCTATCGAAGTGGTAGCAAATTATCATGGTATTGCGGGCATTTATTATGGAAATATCTTACAATGTTTCAATGACGCAGTTACCAAATTAAGCACGATTTCCACAATTAAGACAGAACCAACAAAGTCTGCAATCATCAGTACGAGCAGCGAAATCTCTCCGCATTTAACTCTTACAAATTCACTAAATTCGTTATGGAACTCAAGCCACATAGTTAAAGAAGGTGGATCAGTAGTGTTGCTTGCTGAAAATAAGCAAGGTATTGGTGGAGGAGCATTACAGATGTTTATTGAAGGAAAATTAAATATAGAAGAGGCAAAAAAAAGTACCTCATACATAGATGGTTTAGAACACCTCGTCTTCATTGAGGCGTTAAAACAGAAATATGAAATTGGTATCTTATCAACAATACCGCAATATTATCTCAGAACTCTGCTTGGTTTTACAACCTATAGCGGTACGAAAGATATTTTGCAAGGTTTATTAACAAAGCATGGAAAAAATAATAAAGTTCTAGTAGTATCAGATGGGGACGTAATAATATTAAAGACTGTGTTGTAGATATATATATATATATATATATATATATATATATTTTAAAGAAATGAACATTATTAAATACAAGTTAGTATCTTTAGTAGAGACATAATGTAATTTCTTAATAAAATAATGAAAATAAATAACATTAGTCTGTACAGGATTATCTGAACCTATAACACATTATTCTCACTTTTATAAAAAATATTCAGAATGGAGTATTTGATAAGATTAAATAATTTGTTATGTCATACTCTAATAATTGCAAACTGCACTGCGAAGAGTAAATGATTATGTTATTAGGCATTGCGAAGAGAAAGATCTGGTATCAGTTATTGACATTAATATGCTTACTCTTCCAGAACATTATTCTGATTACTTTTTTGAATCTATTTTAAGAGAGTTACCTGAGGCATTTATCATTGCAGAAATTAATGACAAGATCATAGGTTATATTATGTGTAAAATTGAATTTGGATTTTCTAATTTTAGAAAACTAGGATTTGTAAAGAAAGGTCATGTAGTTTCAGTCGCTGTATTACCAGAGCACCGAGGAAAAGGCTTAGGGAAGGCTCTGATGCTGGAGGGCATTAATGGTGTCATGCATCGAAAAAGTGACGAGATTTACCTAGAGGTTAGAAAGAGCAATGAATCAGCGATCAAGATGTATCAAAAGATTGGTTTTCAAATAAAATCTAAATTACATGCATATTATAGAGATGGAGAAGATGCGTATCTTATGGCTTTAGAATTTGGCTAAAAGACATCCAATAAATATGACCTCAGAATTCTATGCTCCTATGAAAAATAAAAGAAGAGGTAGCAGGGTTGCCGGCTATGCTCTCTTAGTTGTCTCTATTCTTGCATTTATTATTTACGCTTACCTTTTACTTAACACTGATTTAGGCATATTAATTTTACAACTAACTGTTCTTGCAGCAATAGCTGCTTTTCTTGCAGTGTTGGCTTGGATAGGATACACAATAGCGACGGCCCCAACACATCAAGAAGATTGCTGATATCTCACGGACCTATAGAGACATCAGATACTATCTGATAGACCCTAGGACCTACTTCTCTAACTATTCTTGTATGAAGAATCTCATGCTGATATTTATTGAATACAGTTTGTATATCGGAGTCTGCCTTTTCTTTGGCAGTATTCTTAGAGTTAGCCTTTACATGTGCAAAAAAATGAATGACTCCTCTTCCGCCTTTTAATGCCGATACCGCAGAATCGACAAATTCACTAGATCGTTCTGGCAATGGCATCAGTACCCTATCACATTGGCCTTGGATTTGATCATGAATAATATCTTTCGCATCTCCGCAAAGGCACAGCACCCTATTTTGTACCCCATTCAGTTTAGCATTGATAATAGACATCTCATTGGCAAAAGGATTACTATCTATGTTGTAAATTTTACATGTCTTGTTCATCTTAGCAATTATAATGGAAAATGTTCCGACTCCTGCAAACATATTTGCAATAACTTCATTTTCAGAAGTGAGCTTTGCTATTCGCAATCTTTCAGTCGATAACCTAGGAGAAAAATACGTATTTTCTATATCTACTCGAAACTTACATCCATGTTCTCTATATTCTGTTATTGTATTATATTCACCAGCAACAAATTCCAGGCTACGTATTCTATAATCTCCTCGAACTGCAGAAGTTTGTGCAAAAACAGATTTTGCAGGCTTAATGCAATGAAGTATTGACTCTCCTATTATTTGCTTTTTTAACTTTAGAGAACCAGGGATCTTTACTATTACAATACTGCCTATAATATCAAAGGCTGAGCATACTTGGGATATCTCGTCACGTGTTAATGCCTCACTCAAAATTTTTTTAAGAATATGAGCCATAGGTTACGTAGAGGATTTTTTTACGAAATAATAATCTCCAGTACTTTTTTGTGCTCTGTCAAGTCTACCTCCTTCTTTATTAAGCCGGGGCCTGCCAGTAATTTCATCTCTTCTATATGTTATAGCCAAGGATTTCAAGAAATAATTCATTCCATTTTCTTTGCTCATCGGATTACTAGTCGATCCTTTTATAGATGGAATACCTTCGAAAATTATTAAGGTGTCTGCGACTATATCTATTAGCTGCATATCATGATCTATTATTACTGCTGACTTAGCTTGTGATCTGACGAAGCGTTGAAGGAATTTTGCCAGTGTAATTCTATCTTCTACGTCTAGAAAGGCAGATGGTTCGTCCAATGCATAAATATCGGCCTGTCTCATCAATGACGCTGCTACAGCTACCTTTTGCAATTCCCCTCCGCTAAGATTTTTGACATTTTTGTCGTATAATTTCTTTATTCCCATTGGAATCAAAATTTGCTCTTCGACTTGAGAACCTTCTATTGCATTTTGATATGCAGTATACAATAATGAGCGCACATCGCCATCATAATCTTGGTTAAGATATTGAGGTTTAAATGAAATTCTCGCACCAATATCAATAGTGCCAGACTCTGGTTTGTCCACTCCTGCTAACATTCTCATAAATGTTGTCTTACCCAATGCATTGGCACCGATTATTCCGACAATTTCTCCTTGCCTTATCTTACCAGCAGAAATTTTGAGATTAAATGATGGAAAGGACTTTGTGATATCAGAATAATGCGCGACAGGAATGTCGATAATCATATCATCAATTGAGCTTCTTATATCCAATCTGAAGGATTTCTCTCTAAATCGTACGTTCTCTGCAGGAAGAAATCCTTCAAGAAAGTTATTGATACCATGTTTTGTACTTTGAACTCGGGAGACAATACCGTATGCGCCTGGCTCACCATATAGAATATGAATATAATCTGAGAGATAATCTAATAATGTCATATCATGCTCTACTACCATAACACTTTTACCCTGTCGCGACAGATTTTGAATCACTCGAGAGACAGCAAGTCTTTGGTAAACATCATTGTAGGAAGAAGGTTCATCAAAAAAGTAATAATCAGCTTCCTTTGCCGATGCTACCGCAACAGCCAATCTTTGCAATTCGCCTCCGCTCAGTTCGTTAACATTTCGTTCAAGAGAATTATTCAGTCCAAGTTCTTCTACTAAAGTATCTGTCACTTTGCGCTCGTCATATTTTTTTAATAGCTCTTTTGCACTTCCCTTAAATGCTTTTGGAATAAGAGAAACTAATTGAGGTTTGATAGAGGCACGCAAGTCGCCATTAGCAATCCTCTCAAAATGTGATTTTAATTCGGTTCCTTGAAAGTTCTTGAGGACATCATCCCACTTAATATTGCCCTCATAATTTCCCAAATTGGGCTCAAGGTTTCCTGACAAAATGTTGACTATTGTCGACTTGCCTATTCCGTTTCTTCCGAGCAAGCCCACGACAGATCCTTTCTTTGGTATTGGAAGACGATATAGTCTAAATGAATTGACGCCATATTGATGAATTTTATCTTCGCCCAACTCCTTTGCGAGATTAACAATAACTATAGCGTCAAAAGGGCATTTCTTTATACATATACCGCAGCCAGTACAAAGGTCTTCTGAAATTAAGGCCTTTCCATCCTCAGGACGCTGTACTATACATTCTCCACCTGTTTTATTTACTGGACAGTATATGATGCATTCTAATCCACATTTTCTTGGCTGGCATAATTCTTGATCTAGAACAGCCACTCTATGTGTTGACTCAGTTGAATTTCCCAATGTAATATGATTAATTTTTGCAATAATATATTATAATCCTTGTGCAAGAAACAGAGGATATTTCTCCTAAAGAATGCAAAAAGGCCATTTATTTCTGCAGACGTATTGTTAGATATACGTTTGCTATAAAAGATACCTCCTACTTTATATTTTATTTTGACCATTATTCTTTATGGCAGGTAAACTTGTTCATAGAAATCTAACTCTATCCTCAAATACAACTTATCCCAGAATTCACTACATTGACATTATTAAGATCCCCCACTTTTTTGCAGGAGCATATCATTGTCAATCAGTTTTTTTAATAACCACTATCGCATCAACCATTCTTCTTCTTACTTTGACAGGTATATTATTTTCATCAGCGTTTGCTCAACAGACTCCTGGAACACAAAATGAAGAGCAAGTATTAGAACCACCAGGAAATATCAGTAGCAATATTGATACTAAGGATACAGTATTAAATAAAACAGGTACAGATCTGCCAATTTTAGAGAAATTATCTGATAAGGGAAATTATTTAATACAGGTAAGATGGGGACAGGATCCCTCTCTACTTGCTGCAAGGGGATTTGATATGGAGATAGTATTTCTTAATGCAAGTGAGTCAGAAGCAACGCCAGAATCATTTCCAACAAAAGAGACAAACGTAACAGGAGATTCGTTTGTTGGTTCAGGTGGTTACACAGATCCATCTATTATACAAAGAATGGTGCCAATTGAAAGTTATGATATAAGCGTATATTCTGATAATGGCGAACAGTTATGGAAAAAGGCAAACCAACCTGTTCAAGCCGGAAGAGCATATGAAAGAATAACATTTGAAAATCCCTATACAGGTGGAATTACTATCCAGATCAATAATATCAAGTCTGGTGGTAACATGGGCGGAACCATTGGAGGTCCATTATCTGGTCCAAATGAAACTAAGTCAAGTGATGAGAAAGCGGAAACAGATTCAATAAATTTTACTGCAACAGTTGTAGAGGAAAAATCTTGAAATCATTAAAAATATATGCTTTATAATATTACTATTAGAGAAATGAATTGAAGGAAACATAGACTTATGTCTCTATAGTTAAATGCCTAAGGTCTTTGAACAGCTATATTTACTGATCTGTTAGCAATTCACAATGATGCGTCGGTTTTTATTATTTACCACGCGTTACCATTCCATGATCATCAGAAACACCAACGATGGCTTCTTAGACAGATATATATATATATATATTTATTTATTATCGGCGTCAAGCGACTACAATAGCTGAGGCCATATTACTACCTTAACACGACATCTTTTAATAAATGGCACCAATTCCCATAGTACTCCATAAAACTTATCTTAAAAATACAATGTGCATAAAAGATATTCAAAAATTTATGTCGATAGTTATATACTCTTGGCGAATGTGATGTTCACTTTGGCGTTTATACACAACCATGAAGGACATTTTTCATAAAAGACGAGATTAAAATATTAATCT
>Ga0307416_100002318_pt1 | contig 10881 bp, 10 predicted proteins | sample DK1Cmetagenome_2_FD_203821 | JGI IMG/M metagenome (GOLD analysis project Ga0307416, IMG submission 203821) | Maize rhizosphere microbial communities from greenhouse at UC Davis, California, United States - DK15-C-3 | ecosystem: Host-associated > Plants > Roots > Rhizosphere > Soil | place...
TCTCGAGCGCCCGGCCCACGACGGGGGCGATCGTCGCGGCATCCCATGACGCCCAGTCGGCTTCGGTGACCAACCCGGACAGCTTCGCGCTGACGTTGGGAAGCGACGCAAGCTCGCCCAGGAGGCCGCTCCAGGGCTCGAACTCGCCGGCGCGGATCGGGGGCTTCCCGAGGTGATCGAGGACGAACCGAAGCCCTGAGTGGCGTCGAGCGACGGCGATGGCGAAGGGCAGCTCGCGGGTTCGGACGAGCAGGTCGAACGCGAGCCCGGCCTTGTCGACAGCCTCGAGTCCCCATCCGACGTCGGGGCGCAGCAGCCACTCGGCGTCCGGCTCGTCGTGGACCTGGTGCCTGATCCCGACGAGGCGTCGCCCGCCAGGCCCAGCCCGCAACGTCGCGAGCGTGTCGCTCACGGCACGGTCGGTCAGATCGACCCAGCCGACGACGCCGGCGATGAACGGTGTCTCCGCCGCCGTCGCGAGGAACTCGGCCGTCTCTTCGAGGCTCGAGCGCGTCTGGACGAGGACGGTCGCCTCGACCCCGGCCGCGATGAGTTCGGGCCGGAGATCGTCCGGCGTGAAGGCCCGGCGGATCACCGCGAGCTCGTCGGTCAGCCACGGATACACGGCCCGTCGCGGGTCCCAGAAGTGGTGGTGTGCGTCGATGATCATGGTGCCGGCACCGGGGCGCCCGGGTCGATGAGCCGCTGGGTGCGCAAGTCATCCCAGAGTCCGGCCGGGATCGGCTGGCGGAGGAGGGCCGGATACTCGTCCAGGTGCGCGATCGAGCGGACGCCGGCCACCAGCGAGAGCACGGCGGGGTGCGCCATCGCGAACTGCATCGCGGCGGCTCGTAGCGGGACGCCGTGCCGGGCGCATGCCTCGCCGATCCGCCGCGCCCGGTCGATGACCTGCGGGGACGCCGGCGCGTAGTCGAAGCGGGCGCCCGGCCCCGGGTCGGCGAGGACCCCGCTGTTCATCACCCCGCCGACGAGCACCGCGACACGGTGCTCGAGGCACGCCGGCAGGAGGTCACCGAGCGCGGACTGGTCGAGTAGCGTGTAGCGACCGGCGACTAGGACGACGTCCATCGAGGTCTCCCGGACGAACCTCGTCAGCATCGCGGACTGGTTCATCCCGGCCCCCACGGCGGCGATGACACCCTCCGCGCGGAGCCGCTCCAGGGCCGGCCATGCCCCGTCGATAGCCTCGCGCCAGTGATCGTCGGGGTCGTGGATCAACGCGATGTCGATCCGGTCGAGGCGAAGACGCAGGAGGCTCTCCTCGATCGAGCGGCGGACGCCGTCGGCGCTGTAGTCGAAGACCATGCGAACCGGCTCGTCGACGACGTAGTAGGCGTCCTCCCGTCCGTCGAGCACCTGGCGGTCGATGTCGGCCCCCTGCGGGATCGTGGCGGTCTCCCGGACGAGACGTCCCACCTTCGTTGACAGCACGAAGTCGTCCCGTGGGCGATCCTCGAGGGCCCTGCCGATACGCCGTTCCGACGCGCCGTACCCGTACAGGGGGGCGGTGTCGAAATAGCGGACACCCAGCGACCATGCATGCGTGGCTGTCGCGATGGCATCCTCGTCATCGACGCGCGCGAACAGCCCGCCGATCGACGCACCACCGAACGCGAGGCGCGTCAGCTCGAGTCCAGTGCGCCCGACAGGGACGCGTTGGGCGTGATCGATGGACATCGCTCCCGTTCAGGCTACGCGGTTGACGCCTCCTGGAGCGTAGCGTATCGTCCAGTCCTCGGTCCAACGGACAGAATGCTGAACAGCGACGGAGTCCGCGTGCGCCTGATCTCGGTCCGGTCACAGGCCGGTGAACGACTCGGTGTCATCGTCGGCGATCGCTGGGCGACCGTCGAGGACATCCTTCCAGGTGGCCCGCGGACGTTCGGCGACCTGTTGGGCGGTCCGGCGGCCGCCTTCGGAAGGCTCGCGGATGCCGCAGCCACCGCGTCCGGGGATCCCTGGCGTCCGCTCGCCGAGGCCGACTTGCTCGCCCCGGTCACGCGGCCCGGCAAGATCGTGGCGATCGGCAGGAACTATCGCGAGCACACCACGGAGGAAGGTGTCGACCCGCCCACCGCGCCGCTTATGTTCGCCAAATGGCCGACATCGGTCGTCGGACCGGGCGCCGACATCCGCTGGGATCCCGCACTCACCGCCCAGGTCGACTACGAAGCCGAGCTCGGCGTCGTGATCGGCCGCGTCGCCCGACATGTCAGCGCAGCGGATTCCCTGCAGTACGTGCTCGGGTACACCTGTCTGAATGACGTGTCCGCCCGTGACCTCCAGTTCGGCGATGGCCAGTGGGTGCGCGGCAAGTCGCTCGATACGTTCTGCCCCATGGGTCCCTGGATCGTGACCGCCGACGAGGTCCCCGACCCGCAACGCCTGGCCATCCGCTGCCTCGTTGACGACGAGGTCGTACAGGACAGCGATACGTCCCAGATGTACTTCAGCGTGGCCGAGATCATCAGCTACTGCTCGAGGTCCTTCACGCTCGAGCCTGGCGATGTCATCGCGACCGGTACGCCCGGAGGGGTCGGCGTGTTCCGCGATCCGCCGCGGTTCCTGCGGGAGGGCGAGCGCGTGACGGTCGAGATCGACGGGATCGGCCGGCTCGAGAACGTCTGCCGTCCCGCACGCGTGGAAGCGCTGACGTGACCGACGGCCCCGCTCGATATCTCGTCACCGGCGCGCTCGGCTGCATCGGCGCCTGGACGATCCGAGCCCTGGTCCAGGACGGGCTGCCGGTCGTCGCGCTCGACATCGGCGAGGACCGGCATCGTCTGACGCAGATCATGAGCGAGCCGGCACTCGAGTCGGTCCGCTTCGCGAGAGGCGACATCACGGACCTTGACGCCGTCCAGGGGATCCTCGACGAGCACGACATCACGAACGTGATCCACCTCGCTGCCCTGCAGGTCCCGTTCTGCAAGGCCGACCCACCGCTTGGCGCACGAGTCAACGTCCTGGGGACCATCAACATCTTCGAGGCGGTGAAAGCGCGCCGGGAGCGTGCCGTCCAGATGGCGCCGATCGTCTACACCTCGTCGATCGGCATGTTCAGCGGGGACGACGTGGACCCCGCCACAGGGCGCCTCACGGCGACTGCACCCGCGCATCCGCTCAACCATTACGGCGTCTTCAAACAGGCCAACGAGGGGAATGCGCGCGTCTATTGGCTGGACGATGGGATCGCGTCGATCGGCGTCCGTCCCATGACCGTCTACGGAGTCGGTCGGGATCAGGGCATGACCAGCGGACCGACGAAGGCCATCGTCGCCGCGGTGCTTGGTCGCGCGTACGAGGTGCCGTTCAGGGGACCGACGCTGTTCCAGTACGCGGACGACGTCGCACGGATCCTGCTGCTGGCGAGCCGTTCGTCCGCCGGCGGGGCGTCGGTGTTCAACCTGTCAGGCAGTCCCGCCGACGATCGACGCATCGTCGGCGCGATCGACGCGGCCGTGCCGGGAGCTGGCTCGCTGATCTCGTTCGCCGACGTCGAATTGCCGTTCCCGACGGACATCGACAGCGACGGGCTCGAGACGCTGGGGCCGATCCCGGTGACGCCGTTCGATGAAGGGGTGCGTCGAAGCGTCGCGATCTATCGCACGCTCCAGAGCGAGGGCCGGCTGCGCGCGGGCGACCACGGGCTCGATCCCTAGGCGCGGCGTCGTGATGCCGGCGACACCGACTGGCATGCCCTGCGATATCACTCGACCGTTCCACGGTTGGCAGACGGGGCATCGAGGGTGCAGAGTATTCGATGGCGTCGGTAGCACCCGGGCCCGGACCTCGGATGACGGTCGATGGATCATTCGCGCCGAGACGCCCACCGGCGCGACGGAGGTCGAGGTGGCCGGTGATGGCTGAGTCCAGTCTGTACGAACGACTCGGAGGCGCATTCGCGATCGCAGCGGTGATCGATCGCTTCAGCGATGCGCTCTTCGCAAACCCGGTGGTCGGCACCGCGTCACAGAACCCGGAACTGCGCGAGTGGCACACGAACCAGCGCGACCGACTGCCCGGACTCAAGTTCATGCGGACCCTGTGGGTCTGCAACGTCGCGGGCGGACCCTTCCAGTTCACCGCCACGCGACCGGGCAGCACCGTCCTGGGCCTGGAGGAGGCGCATCGCAGCCTGCAGATCTCACCCGATGAATTCGACGCGGTCGCCGGTGAACTGGCGAAGACGCTCGACTCGTTCGGGATCCCGGAGCGCGAGAAAGGCGAGGTGCTCGACGCCTTCGCCGCGCACAAGGGCGAGGTCACGGAGGGCTACAAGGCGATGGCGGGGTCGACCAGCTGATCGACCGCCCCAGGTCCCGGCTGGGCGGGGCCCGATAGTCAGGTTGAGGTGGTCTGTCGAGGCGCTAGGATGCGCCGGACATGACCGATCAGCCGCGCGCTGACGCCCCCGACGCTCCGGCCGGCCTGTACGGCGCGCCCGTCGCGCCACCCACGCGGCCTCTGCCGCTGAGGCAGATGGGGATCGGGGAGCTCGTCGACGGGGCGTTCAAGCTGTACCGGCGCGACTGGCTGGCACTCATGGGCATCACGGCATTCGTGCTCGTGCCCGTGACGTTCCTCCAGGCCTGGTTGACGCAGGGTGTCGCGGCCGCGGCCGCGGACCCGTTCGCGGATCTCGACGCGGTCACGGGCCAGATCATCGCCGTCACACTGGTCTTCGTCGCGATCCAGCTCCTGATCGCCCAGCCGTTCCTCCTGGCGGCCATCACCAAGGCGGCCGCCGACGCCTACCTCGGCGAGCGCGTGTCGATCGGGCGGACATATCGATTCGCCCTGTCGAAGCTGCCGGCCATCCTGTGGATCACCATCATCACGACCGTCTTGACCCTCCTGGGGTTCATCCTGCTGATCATCCCGGGCATCATCGCGGTGGTCCGCCTGGCCCTCGCCCCGGCGATCCTCGTCGTCGAAGACGTGCGCGGGACCTCTGCCGTCGGCAGGTCCTGGAACCTGACGAGGCGCCATGCCTGGCGTGTCCTCGGGACGCTGTTCCTCGCCGGCCTGATCTCGACGATCGGCATCGCCATAATCACTATCCCAACGGAGTTCATCGCGGCGCTAATGGGGCCGGACGGCTGGTTTATCTCCACGGTCGGCCAAGTCCTCGCCAGCGTCGTGACGACCCCGTTCAGCATCCTCATCATCGTCCTCCTCTACTTCGACCTGCGCGTCCGTAAGGAGGGCTACGACATCGAGGTCATGTCCCAGGAGCTCGCGCCTTCGTCGTGAGCCCGACGCGCTGGCTGTCGCTGTCCATCGCGGCACTCATCGGCGTCCTGGCACTCCCCTCCCTCGCGGTCGCCCAGGACTCGCTGACGCCCGAGGCGTTCCTCGATCGCGTGGATCGCGCGCGTGCCCTGGCGCGGCTCGACAGCGATGCACCGTCGACCGACCGGATGGCGACCATGCGCTCGACGCTCGGTCTGCCGGTCGAGATCGTCATCGAGGATTGGTCGACCGTGATCCCGCCCGACCCCATCCTCGAGGAGCTGTCGGGGACATCGTCCACCGATTTCGAGCGCGCCGAACAACGGCTGGCGAGCCTCTCGCGGACGCTGTCGGACACGGTGGCGCGCACACCGCGCCAGTCGGGTGAGCTCGCCGCCGCCCTCGAGGCGGCCTACCGCGGCGTCGTGCCCCCGCGTCCCGACCCGCTGACCATCGTCCTGCAGACCTTCGATGACGCCCTGCAAGCGATCCTGCAACGCCTCGGTGACGCGGTCGATCGAGCCGGCGGCGCGCTGGGCTGGCTCATCCTCTTGGGGATCATCCTCCTGGCTGGGATCGGCCTCATGAGCTCTGGCCTGGTCCCCGATCGTCAGGCACGGACCAGAGCGCTCGCCGGCGCAGGGGTGCACTCGGTCGATTGGATGGCGCGCGGCGAGGCCGCGCTGCGAGCGGGCGACCTGCACGAGGCCGTGCGCGCCTTCTACGTCGCGCTGCTTGTCGCCCTCGCCGCGAGGGGCGTCGTCGCCGACGCACCGGCGCTGACCGCCGGGGAGGCACGCGTCGCCGTGCGACGCGTCCGGCCGGAGCTATTCCCGACCATCGCCCAGGCGACCGACACGTACGAACGTGTCGTCTATGGCGGCGACACGCCGGATGCGGGCGATATCCAGCACCTCCGAGACGCGACGACTCGGGTTCGGTTGCGATGATCACGCGTCGGCGCGTCACGATCGCCGCGGCGCTGGTCGCGCTGGCGGTCATCGTCTTCCTGACACCACGGACCGAGGACCCCGATTCGACGCTGGCGCTACGGCGCTACCTCCAGAACATCGGCCACGCGGTCAGCGAGCGCGAAGGCCTGCCCGCGACCACGGGGACCCTCGTCCTTCTGGACGACCTCCGCGGACCCGACGAGGCGCAGCCGATCCTCGACTGGGTGGATGGCGGTGGCCATCTCGTCGTCACGGATCCGGGATCCGAGCTCGTCGGGATGGTCGGCGCGTCGTCCGACCAGACCCTCGGGTTCGTGGGCGTCGTCGACCTCCAGCCCGGCTGCGTGGCGCCGGCCGTCGTCGGCGTCGAGCGGATCGTCGTCCGGTCGACCGACCAGGTCCTCATCCCCGACGACCCGGCGCTCGTGTCCTGCTTCCCGTCCGGCGAGGGGGCGTTGATGCTGACGCGCCCGTACGGGGACGGCTCGGTCACGCTGCTGGGCGGCGACAGTGCCTTCACCAACGAGATGCTGCGCGACGGGGACAACGCCGTGCTGGCGGCCGGCCTCTCGGGAGCCGGCTCCGAGGTCGTGTTCGGGCCGCCGACGGAGGGCCTGCCCGGATCCGAGGGGATCTGGGACGTCCTGCCGGAGGGGGCTCGGGCGTTCCTCATCGCGATCGCCGTCGCGGCCGTGGCCTTCGCCCTCGTCCGGGCCCGGCGTCTCGGCGGACCGATCGTCGAGGCGCCGATCGCGCCGATCCCCGGCAGCGAGCTCGTCCGCGCCGCCGGAAGGCTCTATCGCAAGGGCCGGGCGACCGCCTACGCCGGCACGCTGATGCGTCAGGCTGCGGTGGCCCGGATGTCGCGGCGCTTCGTCGCCGACGACGCACGTGACCTGGCAGGGGCCATCGCCCGGGAAAGTGGCCTGCCGCGGGACCGAGTGGAGAAGATCCTCAGCGGCCCCGAACCACGCAATGACGACGACTTGATGGGATTGGGCGCCGAGTTGGAGACCCTCTCGGCCACAGCGGAGATGAGGAGCACATGAACGACCCTCGGGAGGCACTCACCGCGGTCCGCGCCGAAGTCGCCAAGGCCGTGGCCGGGCACGACGAGGTGGTCGATGGCCTTCTCGTCGCCGTGCTGGTCCGCGGCCACGTGCTCCTGGAGGGCGTCCCGGGCGTCGCCAAGACCCTGACCGTCAAGGCTCTCGCGAGATCGCTCGATCTCGGTTTCCGCCGGATCCAGTTGGCGCCCGACCTCATGCCGTCGGACATCACGGGCAACGTCGTCTACGCGTCGGGGACAGGCGAGTTCCGGTTCCGACGGGGACCGGTGTTCACGAACTTCCTGCTGGCCGACGAGATCAACCGGACGCCGCCGAAGACCCAGGCGGCGCTGCTCGAGGCGATGGAGGAGCGCCAGGTCACCGTCGAGGGCGACAGCATGGCGCTGCCCGACCCGTTCCTCGTCGTCGCGACGCAGAACCCGATCGAGTTCGAGGGCACCTATCCGCTGCCCGAGGCGCAGCTCGACCGGTTCCTGTTCAAGCTCGCGGTGGGTTACCCGGGTCGCGAGGACGAGCGCGCCGTGCTGCGGATGCACCACGAGGGCCGCGACCCGCACGACCTCGCGAGCCTGGGCGTGACCCCGGTCGCCGGCGCGGACGCGCTCCGGGCGGGCGCCGAGGGTGTGCGCAATGTCGAGGTGGCCACGGAGGTGACCGACTACATCCTCGATCTGGCCGCCGAGACCCGGCGAGCACCGTCGCTGGTGCTCGGGGTCAGCCCGCGGGCCGCCGCGATGCTCCTCGTCGCCGTCAAGGGCTGGGCCTACCTGCGCGGGCGCGCGTTCGTGACGCCCGATGACGTCAAGGAGATCGTGAAGCCCGCGTGGCGCCATCGGGTCGTGCTCCGGCCCGAGATCGAGCTCGAGGGCGGGACGGCCGACTCGGTCGTCGGGGCGATCCTCGACCGCGTCCCGGTCCCGCGCTAGGCGCCCGCGAGGCCAGCCCAGCCATGTACCTCGGACGGCGGCTCCCACTGGCGATCCTCGTCGTCGGCGCGGCGGCGCTCGTTTCGCCGGTGTCGCCGTGGCTGGTGCTCGGCATCGGCGGGCTCGCCGTCCTGACCCTCGTCGTGGTGGACGTCGGGCTGGCTCCTCGCCCGAAGGACCTCGACATCCGCCGCGACGTGCCCGGCATCCTGCGGCTGCGCCGGACCGCGCCGACCCCGCTCATCGTCCACAACCCGACGCGGCGAACGCTGGACGTCGCGATCCATGACGCGGCGTTGCCGTCGATGGGGCGGACCCCGCGACGCGATCGGGCGCACATCGAGCCAGAGGCCTGGCAGCAGCTCCACGCCAAGGTCGAGCCGACGCGCCATGGCCGCTTCCGGCTCGGGCCGATTACCGTCCGGACGTCGGGGCCGCTCGGCTTGGCCGGACGACAGGCGGTGTTGCCCGACGTCCAGCCAGTGAAGGTCTACCCGGCGTTGGCCGGGCGCGACGAGGTCATGGCGCGCCTGCAGCGCGGTCGAATGCTGCAGTCGGGTTCCCGGTCGTCCGCCGTCCGTGGTGGCGGCAGCGACTTCGATGCCCTCCGCGAGTACCTCCCGGACGACGAGTTCCGGCGCATCAACTGGCGCGCGACCGCCCGTGCCTCGACGGCGATCACGAACCAGTTTCGCGAGGAGCGCAACCAGCAGCTGATCCTGCTGCTCGACGCGAGCCGGGCGATGGCCGGGCAGGTCGAGGGGGTGTCCCGTCTCGAACATGCGCTCGACGCCGCCGTCGCCGTGGGCGAGCTCGCCACCCGGATCGGCGATCACGTCGGGGTCGTCGCGTTCGGCCAGACGATCCGCGCGCAGCTTGACCCACGCGGCGGCCGAGACCAGCCCCATCGGATGATCGACCTGCTCTTCGGCCTCGAGCCGCGCCTCGAGGCGCCCGACTATCCCGGCGCCTTCTCCGGCGTTCTGCGGCGACATCGCCGGCGCGCGTTGATGGTCCTCTTCACCGACCTATCGGAGCGATCCGTCCTGGAGCCGCTTCTTCGAGCCGTACCGGTCCTCCTCCGACGACACGTCCTGCTGATCGCCTCCGTCCGCGACCCGGAGGTGGAGGCGATGGCCCGCGCGGTGCCAACGACCTCAGAGGCGGCCTACGAGAAGGCTGCGGCGGCCGGGTTCCTCGACTGGCGTGACGGGGCCGCGGCGCTCCTGCGTCGGATGGGCGTCCGGACGTTCGACCTCCATCCGCGCGAGCTCGCCGGGCGCATGGCCGACGAGTACCTGCGGGTCAAGGCGCTCGGGCAGCTCTGATCGTCGGCCGTCGGCCGAACAGGAACGCCAGGTAGGCGAGCGCCACGACCGCGCCGAGCCCGACCTCGAGGAGCGGGAAGCCGGTCCGGCCCGTCACGAAGCCCTCGATGAGCGCGGCGATGGCGAACGCCGGGATCACACCGATCACCACCAGGACCGCATCGGTCGCCTCCTCCTGGAGCGCGACGGAGCGCGGGCGATCGCCCGGGTCGATCAGCGACCAGCCGATGCGCAGGCCCGCGCCGCCCGCGATGCAGATCGCCATGATCTCGAGGAAACCGTGCGGGAGCACGAGCGACCAGAAGATGTCGGCCTTGCCACCGGCGTGGAACGCGCCCGCCAACAGCCCGATGAAGACGGCGTTCTGGACGACGACGAACAGCGTCCCGATCGCCAGCGTGATGCCGAGGGCGAACGCGAGGAACGCCACCCGCACGTTGTTCTGGAAGATGTAGGTCGAGACCTCGGCGCCGCCGAGCTCGGCCATGCTCGACGAGCGGTCCGCCCGCTCGACGGCCTCTCGCGAGGCGGGCGGCAGGACGCCGGCACGCGCCTCGGGCGAGACGGCCACCCACGCGCCGGTCGCGAGTCCGGTGCCCAGCAGCAGGGCCGTGATCACGAGGATGTGCGCCGCGGTCCTGTGCAGCGCCTGCCGGTATCGACCGCCGAACAGCGCCAGCCCCGCGCGCAGCGTGCGCGTTTCACTGCCATAGATCGTTCCGTGCGCACGCGCGACCAACCCGTTGAGGTACTCGACGACGGCCGGATCGTGGTAGCGGGACTGGACCTCGGCGAGGTGGGAGGTCGCCCTGAGGTAGAGGCGGATGAGCTCCGTCGTCTCGGGCCCCGCCTGGGCGCCCCGGTACGAACGGCTGACGGCGCTCTCGAGCGCTTCCCATTCCGGCCGGTGTCGCGCGATGTAAGAATCGAGGTCCACGCTGGGCCCAGTGTAGGAGCGCGATCCCGGGCGCGGCCCCGCACCGCGCGGTCATCAGAGGGGGACATGCAGGTCGACTACACGGCGGGGACGGTGACGCCCGAGGCGGTGAAGCTCAACGCCGACGTCGCCGGGATCGGGTCGCGGTCGATCGCCCTCATCGTCGATACGTTCATCCAGGGTCTGCTCTTGCTGCCCGTCTTCCTCTTGCCGTTCGGGAGTCAGCTCGATGGCGGGATGGAGACCGTGGTCCTCATCCTCATCCTGTTCCTGGTGTTGTGGTTGTACTACCCGGCTTTCGAGTTTGCGTGGCGTGGGCAGACGCCGGGCAAGCGCTTCCAGGGCATCCGCGTGGTGCGCACGAACGGGCAGCCGGCCGGCCTGGCGCCGATCCTCGTGCGCAATCTCATC
>Ga0307416_100002319_pt1 | contig 10879 bp, 9 predicted proteins | sample DK1Cmetagenome_2_FD_203821 | JGI IMG/M metagenome (GOLD analysis project Ga0307416, IMG submission 203821) | Maize rhizosphere microbial communities from greenhouse at UC Davis, California, United States - DK15-C-3 | ecosystem: Host-associated > Plants > Roots > Rhizosphere > Soil | place: USA...
AGCCATGGTGGCTGATGTGGGCTGTTCCGGAACCATTGAACGCCGCCTCGCGGCTCCGTGGCAAGGGGTTCGCCGCGCGAATTTTCGCATTCGGAACGGGGTCATTCCGCGCCGCGGTGTCCCCGCACCGACGCGCGCGTGGAAGCCGAGTCGCTCGACCCGATCGGATACGCGCTGCATGACCGGTTCGCCATCGCCATTCCCGCGCAGCGCGCGGCCATTGCTCAGGCGTGTCGCGGATCCAGCGCGTCGCGCAGCCCGTCGCCCAGCAGGTTGAACGAGAGCACGAGGAGGAAGATCGACAGGCCGGGCCAGGTGGCCATCCACGGCGCCTGCTCGAGATAGTTCTTCGCCGTGTTCAGCATGCTGCCCCAGCTCGGCGCCGGTGGCTGCTGTCCGAGGCCGAGGAACGAGAGGCTCGCCTCGGCGATCACGGCGGCAGCGATCGCCAGCGTCGCCTGCACGATCAGCGGGGGAACGACGTTCGGCAGCACGTGCCGCAGCGCGATGCGCCAATGCGGATTGCCGACCGCGCGCGCCGCCTCGACGAAGTCCTCGACCTTGACGGCAAGCACCTGCGCGCGCGTCAGCCGGATGAAGATCGGCGTCGCCGAGATGCCGATGGCGATCATCGCATTGGTGAGGCTGGGACCGAGGAATGCCGCCAGGGCGATGGCGAGGATGAGGAACGGCGTCGCGAGCATCGCGTCGGTGATGCGCGAGATCAGGCCGTCGGTCCAGCGCCCGATGTAGCCGGCGGCGAGGCCGATCGGCACGCCGAGCGCCAGCGAAATGAGCACGGAGACGACGCCGGCGAGCAGCGATGCGCGGGCGCCGTAGACGACGCGCGACAGCACGTCACGGCCGAGCTCGTCGGTGCCGAACCAGTGCGCCGCCGACGGGGCCTTGCGAATCGCGCTCCAGCTCGTCGCCACCGGATCGTAGGGCGCGATCCAGGGGGCGCCGACGGCGACAACGACGAAGGCGACGACGACGACCAGTCCGAACACCGCGCTGCCGCGGCGCGCGAGTCGACGCACCGCGCGGCGCCCGGGGCTCGCATCGCGCGGCAGCACGTCGGCGGCGATCGTCGCCACGTCAGCCTCGCATCCTGGGATTGACGAGCACGTACGCGACGTCGGCGAGGAGGTTCAGCACGATGTACGCGGTCGCGGTGAACAGCACGACACCCTGCACCACCGCATAGTCCCGATTGAAGACGGCGTCGATGATGAGCTTGCCGAAGCCCGGAATGGTGAACACCTGCTCGGTCAGCACCGCGCCGGAGAGCAGCGTGCCGAACTCCAGCGCGCCCAGCGTGATGATCGGCACCAGCGCGTTGCGCAGCGCATGCTTGGTGACGACGACGCGCTCGTCGAGGCCCTTCGCCCGGGCGGTCCGGACGTAGTCGGACGACAGCACCTGCAGCATCGCGCTGCGCGTGTGCCGCATGAGCACCGCCGCGATGGCGTTGCCGAGCACGAAGGCCGGCATCACCATCGACGCGAGGTTCGCCTTGAGGTCGACGAACGGGCTCACGTAGCCCGAGGCCGGCAGCCAGCCGAGCGACACCGAGAACAGGAGGATCAGCATGATCCCGAGCCAGAAGTTAGGCGTCGACAGTCCCCACAGCGCAATGGCGTTCGCGGCGTAATCCCACACCGACCCCTTGGCCACCGCCGAGAGCACGCCGGCGGGAATGCCGATCGCGAGCGCGACGACGATCGCCATTGTCGCGAGCTGGATCGTCACCGGCAGCTTCTCGGCGATGAGCGCGGTCACCGGCTTCTGCATGCGCAGCGATTCGCCGAGATCGCCCTGCAGCACGCCGCCGAGCCAGTACAGGTAGCGCACCGGCAGCGGCTCGTCCAGGTGCAGCTTCGCGCGCAGGTGCGCGATGACCGTCGGATCGCGCTCCTCGCCGGCCAGCACCATCGCCGGGTCGCCTGGCAGCAACTGCTGGAGGCCGAACACCAGCATCGAGACGAACAGCAGCGTCGGCACGATCGTGGCGATGCGCCGGCCGAGGAAGGTCAGCATGGCGGCGCGCGCGACGTGCCCGCGAGCATCGCGAACGTCGTGTCTACTGGAAGCGCAATCCCTGCACGCGCACCAGCCCGTCCGGGATGGTGCGAAGCCCCGAGAGCCTGCCGGTGTGCGCCCACAGCCAGTTGCGGTGATACAGGTAGACGATCGGCCGGTCCTTCAGCGCATTCGCCGCCACCTGCTCGTAGAGCTTCGCGCGCGCCGGCAGCTCGCGCTCGGTGCGCGCGCGATTCAGGAGATCGTCCACCTCGGGCTTGCAATAGCCCGCGTAGTTGAGCGGCTGCTTGCACGCGTCGAAGCTGTAGATGTTGCCGTCCGGGTCGGCGCGCCCGCTCCACGCCAGCACGTAGGCTTCGAACTGTCCCTTGTCCGCCATGTCGAGGGAGGTGGCGAACTCGGTCGACTGGATCTTGATGTCGAAGCCCGCTTCCTTCGCCATCGACTGGACGACCTCGGCGATCTTCTGTGCGTCGCCGGTGGTCGCCGTCGTCAGCGTGAAGCTCGGATTCGGCACGCCCGCCTGCTGCAGCAGCTGCTTCGCGCGCGCGACATCGCGCTTCGGCACCGGAAGGCTCTTCGCGTAGAACGGGTTCGTCGGTGCGACCCATTGGTTGCCCGGCATGGCCTCGCCTTCCATCACCACCTGCACGATGCCGTCGCGGTCGAGCGAGAGCTCGAACGCCTCGCGCACGCGCGGATCGCGGCCGAGCGGGTTCTTCTGCGCGAGATCGCTCTTGCCGATGTTGATCGTGATGCCCTGGTAGCCGATCTCGGTGATCTTGGCGATCCGGAAGCGGCTGTCCGAGCGAAGCGATGGAACGTCCGACGCGGCCATGCGCTCGATGAAGTCGAGCTGTCCCGACTTGAGGTTGGCGAGACGCACGGTCGGATCGACGATCGGCAGGTAGACGATGCGATCGAGATGGATCTGTGCCTTGTTCCAGTAGTTCGGATAGCGCTCGAGCACGATGCGATCCTGCGCGACGCGCTCGACGAACTGGAACGGGCCGGAGCAGACCGGCTTCGCGCCGAACTTGTCGCCGGCCGCCTGCGCCGCCTTCGGCGACACCATCATGCCGGCGCGGTCGGCGAGCTGCGCGAGCAACGGCGAGAACGGCGCCGCGAGATTGAGGCGGACGGTCATCGGATCGACGACGTCCACGCTCGACACCGGCGCGAGCTCGCCCCGCCGGTTCGATCCGGCCATCGTCTTGTGACGCTCGATGTTGTACTTGACCGCCGCGGCGTCGAGCTTCTCGCCGTCGTGGAACGTCACGTTCGGGCGCAGCTTCAGCGTGAGCGCCTTGCTGTCGGCCGACCATTCGTGGCCGGTGGCGAGCTGCGGCACGATCGCGAGCTTCTCGTCGACGTCGAACAGCTTGTCGCACAACGCGGAGAAGACGATGCGGCCGACGAACGTGCGCGCGAGCGTCGGATCGAGCACGTCCGGATCCTCGGCGAGTCCGATCCGCAATGTCTGCTGCGCGAACGACGGTGCGGCGAACAGCAGGGCGGTGAAAAACATGGCGACCGTGCGCGGCGACGCGACGACTCTCATGGCGGACCTCCGGTGGAAGACAGGCGAACAACGCTTGCGGCAGCGCGGGCCAGCATAGCATCGGCCAGGGCGATCACGCCGCCCTCGGCCGGAACGCGGCCTGCAGCCGTTCGAGGCGCGGATTGGACGACGACGCGCTCGCCGGCTGCGTCGGCAGCGTCGCCGCGATCTCGCGCCAGTAGTGACACGCCACGCGGCGCCCTTCCGCTTCGGCGAGCGGCGGCGCTTCGGCGGCGCAGCGCTCGCGCGCATACGGGCACCGCGTGCGGAAGCGGCAACCGGAGGGCGGCGCGGCGGGACTCGGGACGTCGCCCTGCAGCACGGCGCGCCGGCGCCGCAGCGCAGGGTCCGGCAGCGGGATCGACGCGAGCAACGCCTGCGTGTACGGATGCCGCGGGGCGTCGAACAGCGCGCGCTTGTCGGCGAGCTCGACGATCTGCCCGAGGTACATCACCGCGACGCGCGTCGCGATGTGCTTGACCACGGCGAGATCGTGCGCAATGAAAAGATAGGAGAGGCGAAAGCGCGCCTGCAGGTCGGCGAGCAGATTGACGACCTGCGCCTGGATCGAGACGTCGAGTGCCGAGACGGGCTCGTCGCAGACGATCAACGCCGGCTCGACGGCGAGCGCGCGCGCGATGCCGATGCGCTGCCGCTGCCCTCCGGAGAACTCGTGCGGATAGCGGCGAGCGTGCTCGGGCGCGAGCCCCACCAGCATGAGGAGCTCGGCCACACGCTCGCGCTCGCGGCCGCGCGCGAGGCCGTGCAGCGCGAGCGGCTCGGCGAGCGTCTGCTCGACGGTCATGCGCGGATTGAGCGACGCGAACGGATCCTGGAAGATGATCTGCAGCGACCGGCGATGGCGGCGCATCGCCGTTTCGCCGAGCGTCGCGAGGTCCTCGCCCTGGAACAGGACGCGCCCGCTGGTCGGCTTCAGCAGCCGGAGCACCAGCCGTCCGGTGGTCGACTTGCCGCAGCCCGACTCGCCCACCAGCGCCAGCGTCTCACCGGTGCCGAGGGTGAACGACACGCCGTCGACGGCGTGCACGCGTTCCCCCGACGCGCCGAACAGGCCGCGACGCAGCGGGAAATGCTTGACCAGCCGCTCGACGCGGAGCAGCGCGTCGCCGTTCGCGGCGTCGCGAGTCACGCGGCCACCTCGACGCCGGTGAGCGGAGCGCGCCAGCACGCCGCATCGTGGCCGGGGGCCTGCGGCGCCAGCGCCGGCTCTTCGCTGCGGCAGCGGGCGACCGCGAACGGACAGCGTGGATGGAAGCGGCAGCCGCGAACGGGCGCCAGCGGATTGGGCACCTGTCCTTCGATCGCCGCGAGACGCGGGCGCTCGCGATGCAGCTGCGGAATCGAGCCGAGCAATCCGATCGTGTACGGGTGCTGCGGCTCGGCGAACAGGCGCTCGACCGGAGCGCGCTCGACGATGCGACCCGCGTACATGACGACGACGTCGTCGGCGATCTCGGCGACCACGCCGAGATCGTGCGTGATGAGGACGATCGCCGTGCCCGTCTCCTCGCGCAGCGTGCGCATCAGGTCGAGGATCTGCGCCTGGATGGTCACGTCGAGCGCCGTCGTCGGCTCGTCGGCGATCAGGAGCTTCGGATCGCAGGCGAGCGCCATCGCGATCATCACCCGCTGCCGCATGCCGCCCGACAGTCGATGCGGATAGTCGTCGGCACGCTGTTCCGGTGACGGAATGCGCACGCGTCGCAGCATCTCGATCGCGAGCGCCCGTGCGCGGGTCGCGTCGGCGCGCCGGTGACGGCGCAGCACTTCGGCGATCTGCTCGCCGACGGTGAATGCCGGGTTGAGCGAGGTCATCGGCTCCTGGAAGATCATCGACATCCGGTCGCCGCGCAATTCGCGCATCTCGCGCTGCGTCAGCGACAGGAGGTCGCGGCCGTCGAACAGCACCTGGCCACCGGCAATGCGACCCGCGGGTCGTGGAACGAGTCCCATGATCGACAACGCCGTCACGCTCTTGCCCGAGCCCGATTCGCCGACGATGCCGAGCGTGCGGCCCGCCTCGACGGCGAAGCTGACGCCGTCGACCGCCGGGAGCTCGACGCCGTCGACGCGAAACGACGTGCGCAGGTCGCGCACCTCGAGCAACGCGCTCATCGGCCAGGCTCGCGGCGCGCGCGCTGCGCCTGGAAGCGCTCGATCGCCGCCTCGACCTCGGCGCGATCCGTGACGCCCCATGGCCGGTCGCGGCTGGGAAGACAGGCGAGCAGCGCCTGGTAGCGTTCGAAGCTCTTCTCGTACAGCCGTCGCAGCTCGTCGATCGGCGCCTCGTGGTCGTCGACGCGGAGGTCGAGGAACGGATAGCGCTCGGTCGTGCAGACGAGCAGCGCGGCGGCCTGCTTGCCGCGCTTGTCGCCGCCGGCGGCCTCGCCCGCGGCCAGTGCGCGCAACAGCCGCTCGGCGAAGGGCATTGCCGCACTGGCCTCGTACACGCGCGCCGTTTCACTCACGACGTCGGGACCCGCCAGCATGTTGCCGGCGACCGAGTAGCGCGCGCCGACGCGATGGCCGCACCAGTCGACACACTTTGCGCCGGTGTAGGCGGCGCAACGCCCCGACGCGTCGACCAGGTGCAGCTGGCGGTGATCGCGGCCTTCGTCGGGCCCGGTCAGCGTCGCGATGACCTCCGCCGGTGACGTGCCCCGCGCGAGCAAGTCGAGCGCGGGGGCGGCGTAGTGGAGATTGACCAGCGCTTGCGTCGACAGCGCGCCCACGCCGCTTCGTGCGTACGGGCACAGCGCGCCGACGGCGAAAGCGCGGCTCGCGACGGCGACGCCCAGCGAACCATCGTCGTCGACGGCTACGATCGACCAGGTCATGAACGGATGGCGCGCAGCATTCGCCGGGAGAGCGGCGACCGGCTCGTTCGCCGCCCGCCCGATTCAATCACGGCGCATCGCGAGCGGCAAGCTCAGCGTCGCTGCGCGGCCTCGAGCATCTCGCGCGTCGCGCGGAGGCCGGATTCGAGCGCCCCCTGCATCCACGAGTGGGCGAGCGAGACGTGCTCGCCGGCGAAATGGATGCGCCGCTCGGGCGCCACGATCGCCGCCTGCAGGCGCGTGTGCTGCGACGGGTGGAAGAGCACGAAAGCGCCGCCGGCGAAGCGATGCTGGTCCCAGCTGAAGCTTGCCGTGTGCCGGATCATGGCCGGCGCGAGCACCTGCGGGTGGATGCGCGACAGGTGCCGCAGCGCTTCCGCGGCGCGCTCTCGGTGCGGCAGCATGCCGAGTCGGCGCGCCGGCTGGCCCCACGAATACGAGGCGAGCATCACCGCCGGCTGGCGCGACACGCGTGGGTCGCGTGCCTCGGCGTTGTCGGACGGGTAATAGGTGGAAACGATCGGCAGGTCGGAGAACGTGCCGCCACCGTAGATGCCGTCGTCGAGCTCCCAGAAGCGGCGCTGGGCGATGGCGAGCACTTTGGTCGCCGAATCGTACGAGATCTCGCGCACGGCGCGCGCCTTCGCCGGCGTCAAAGCCGGCTCGATATCGATGCGCGCGAGCACCGGACAGGGGACCGTGCACAACAGGAAGTCGCCTTCCGCACGTCGCAGCGCCCCGCCCTCCCGATAAATGGCCGCCGCCCGGCGCTCGTCCTGCGTGATCTTCACGACCTCGCATCCGAGCCGCGGTTTCGATCGGAGCCGGGCGACGAACGCCGTGGCGAGCGTGTCGGTGCCGCCGACGATCTCGTCGAAGCCCTGCGTCCAGACTTCGAGCAGCTCCTCGCGCAGCGACTCGGTGGCCGCGAACGGCAGCAGCGATTCCGAGCCGCTGGTCACCATGATGAGCTCGATCGCCTCGTCGGAGAGGCCCGCATCGCGGCACAGCTGGTGCAGCGACAGCCTGTCGAGCGCCGCGAAGCGCTCCGACGCCGGCGCGTCGGCGACGAGGTCGGCCTTCTCCGTCTCGCCGAGCGAGGCCATCGTCCGGCCGATCGCCGCGTTCCAGAAATCGTCGACGGTCTTGTTGCGCTCGTCATCACGCAGCGCGAAGCGCGGAAAGAGCCTGCCCACGTCGCGCACGCGTTCGCGCTGGCCGCGCACGAACAGCCACGCGTCCGGATTGGAATAGACGAACTTCGACAGGCGCAGCCCGAAGTCGTCGATGTAGCGGCGCGTGATCTCGTGACGCGTCGGCACCCGCATCGCACCGGCCTCGCCGTGCAGGCCGCCGTCGAAGCGCAGCGTTCGCACACGACCGCCGACGTGCCGTCGCTCGGCCTCGAGCAGCGTCACGCGGTGTCCGCGCTGCTCGAGCTCGTACGCCGCCACGAGGCCGGCCAGGCCTGCACCGACGACGACGACGTGGATCGGCGAGGCCGGATCAGGCGTCTGCGCGAGCAGGCGCAACGGCGCCGTGCCCATCGATGCACCGGCGAGCGCCGCCAGGCGGCGAACGAACTCGCGGCGCGAAAGCACTAAGCGTTGCTGCGGCACCCCGCTCTCCCCTCGCTCGTCGTCCGCGCCGTTTCGCGAGGCGTATGGTGCCGGCGCGCGCGCAAAAGCGCCAGCGACCGCGACGCGCCTTCAACGCGCGCGGCCCGGTTCGAACGACGTGCTCGCCGTTCGGCGAGTCGGGCAGCGCACGAGCGTTGCCTGCGCCAGGCCAGGCGGCCTACTGCGCGACGTCGATCGATCAGCCGACGCGCGCGCCGCTTTGGGTTGCTTCGGTCGGCGTTGCTTCGGTCGGCGTTGCTTCCGTCGGCGCCGCCTCGCGCGCCGTCCCGAGCCGGCCGCCGTCGATCGCCGGCGCCGCCGGCAGCCCGGTGACCGTCAGGATCTCCTGCTCGTCCAGCGTCTCGCGTTCGAGCAACGCCTCGACGAGCGCGTCGAGGGCCTTGCGATGCGCGGTCAGCAGGCGCTTCGCCTCTTCGTGGCTGTCCTCGAGGATGCGGCGCACCTCGGCGTCGATGATCTGCGCCGTCTGCTCGCTGAACGGCTTCGTGCCGCCACCGTACTGGCCGTAGCCTTCGGGGCCGGAGAGGTAGGGATTGTCGCGCGGTGCGAGCTGCACCATGCCGATGCGGTCGCTCATGCCCCAGCGCGTCACCATGCGTCGCGCGAGCGAGGTCGCCTGCTCGATGTCGTTCTCCGCGCCGGTCGTCTTCGTGCCGTAGACCACCTCCTCCGCCGCGCGCCCGCCCAGCATGCCGACGATGCGCGCGCGCAGGTACGCCTCCGGATAGTTGTAGCGATCGCTGTCCGGCCGCTGGTAGGTGACGCCCAGCGCCTGCCCGCGCGGCACGATCGTCACCCGGTGCACGGGATCGGCGCCCGGGACGACGAGCCCGAGGATCGCGTGCCCGCCTTCGTGATAGGCGATGCGTTCGCGATCGGCGCGCGTGAGCAGGATCGGGCGCTCGGGCCCCAGCACGATCTTCTCCAGCGCGTCGAGGAAATCGCGATGGCGCACGCGCTCCTGCGAGCGCCGCGCGGCGAGGAGCGCGGCCTCGTTGACGAGGTTGCGAAGCTCCGCGCCCGAGAAACCGGGCGTCGCCGACGCGAGCTCGGCGAGACTCACGTCGTCGCCGAGCGGAACGGCGCGCGTGTGCACCTGGAGGATCGCTTCGCGGCCCTTGCGATCCGGCAGGTTGACGACCACGCGCCGGTCGAAGCGGCCCGGACGCAACAGCGCCTTGTCGAGCACGTCGGGCTGGTTGGTCGCGGCCAGCACGATGATGCCCTCGCGACTCGAGAAGCCGTCCATCTCGGTGAGGATCTGGTTCAGCGTCTGCTCCTGCTCGGACGCGCCACCGATCGCCATCGGACCGCGCGCCCGGCCGATCGCATCGAGCTCGTCGATGAAGATGATCGCCGGCGCGTTCTCGCGCGCCTGCTTGAAGAGGTCGCGCACCCGCGCCGCGCCGACGCCGACGATCATCTCGACGAACTCCGCGGCGCTCATCGAGAAGAACGGCACGCCGGCCTCGCCCGCGACCGCCTTCGCGAGCAGCGTCTTGCCCGTCCCCGGCGCGCCCACGAGCAGGACGCCCTTCGGCGCGGCGCCACCGAGACGCGTGTATTTCGGCGGATCGCGCAGGAAGTCGACGATCTCGACCAGCTCGTTCTTCGCCTCGTCGATGCCGGCGACGTCGGCGAACGTCACCTTGGCGCCGCCTTCCTGGTCGTAGCGGCGCGCGCGGCTCTTGCCGATTCCGAGGAGCCCGCCCCCGAGGCCGCCGCCCTGCTGCGCACGCCGGAACATCCACACGTAGAACCCGATCAGCAACAACGCCGGCCCGAAGCCGAACAGGAGCGTCGTCAGCGGATCGGCGCCCTCGTTCGGCGGCTCGGCGCTGATCTCGACGTTGTGCGCGAGCAGGAACTGCTCGAGCCCCGGGTCGACGAACGCCGGCAGCGTCGTCGCGAACGTCGCCGACGTGCGCGGCGGCCCGCGTCGCGGTGCGCTGCGGTCCACGCCCTTGGTTTTCGGCGCCGGATCGGCATCGGCCGGCGGATAGGTGATCGGCGTGACGAAGCGGCCGTTCATCGTTTCGCCGCGGCTGTAGATCGACTTGACGTTCCCCTTCTGCACCTCTTCCTTGAACAGCGTATAGGGAACGACGAGCGGGGCTTCGGCGCCTGGCATCAGGTAGCGCGCGACCCAGAAGTTGAGGAGCAACGCCGCCGCGAACCAGAGCCAGGCGCGACGTGGCGGAATGCGCGGCGGCATCGCGTTGTCGGCTCCCCGGCTCGTCGCACGGTTGGCCGGCGCGCCCGGCGTTCGTTCGGATCCCTGGCCCCACAGTGGCATCGTCGTCTCCTTCCGCCGCGCGGCCCCGTCCTCGCGGCACGCGGCGGTCTGCCGCACAGCGTAACGCCATCCGCCGATCGGGCGCGTAGGGCAAAGCCTCACCGCTGCGTGCGACCGGCGCAGCAGCGCGTCGACCCCCGGGCATTGCGACAAAGCCGTGGCGCCGACCGCCGGACGCCGTGCGCAGCGTTGGCTACTCGACGAGGTAGCGGTGCACCGCGTCCTCGTCCCACTCCACGCCGGAGCCGGGCCGCTCGCCCACGATCGCGTGCCCATCGCGCATCGCGATCGGTTGCGCGAGGATGGGATCGAACCATTGCGCGTACCCACAACGGCACACCGGCGCGGCGACGCGCATCGATCATCCTCATGCACTGGCCGAGGTCGAGCGCCATCGGCTTCTCGTAGACGGGCTTGCCGGCGGCGGCGCAGCGCAGCACGTATTCGCAGTGCGTGTCGGGCACGCGACCGCGCGGTCGTT
>Ga0307416_100002320_pt1 | contig 10878 bp, 11 predicted proteins | sample DK1Cmetagenome_2_FD_203821 | JGI IMG/M metagenome (GOLD analysis project Ga0307416, IMG submission 203821) | Maize rhizosphere microbial communities from greenhouse at UC Davis, California, United States - DK15-C-3 | ecosystem: Host-associated > Plants > Roots > Rhizosphere > Soil | place...
ACAGGGCCAGGCCCATGCCGGTGCCCTGGACCTGGGTCTCCTCGGCCCCCAGGCGGTCGAACGGGTTGAACAGCCGGGCCAGCTTGTCGGCCGACAGCCCGGGCCCGGTGTCCTGGACGGCGACCGCGACCCGCCCCTCGGGCGTGGCCTGGCAGGCGACCCGGATGGTGCCGGCGTGGCGGTTGTACTTGACCGCGTTGGAGGCCAGGTTCAGCAGGACCTGCTTGAGCCGCTGGCGGTCGGCCTGGACCGTCAGGCCGGGGTCGGGCGGGGCCAGGACCTGGATGGTGAGCTGGCGCTCGGCGGCCAGGGGGCGGATCAGGTCGACGGTGTCCTTGACGACCTCGAGCAGGTCGACCGGCTCCGGCGACAGTGTCAGGTTGCCGGACTCGATCCGGGAGATGTCGAGTACCTCGTTGATCAGCTCGAGCAGGTGGCGGCCGCCCCGCAGCATGTGGTCGACGCTCTCGGACTGCTCGGGGGTGAGGTCGTCGAGCTGGAGCAGCTGGCCGAACCCGAGGATGGCGTTGAGGGGGTCCGCAGCTCGTGGCTCATCTTGGACAGGAACTCGCTCTTGGCCCGGTTGGCCCGGTCCGCGTCCAGCTTGGCCTGCTCGATGGCCTGCTCGGCCCGCCGGCGCCCGGTCACGTCGGCGACCACGCCGACCTTGCGGACCGGCTGGCCGTTGTCGTCGGTGTAGACCCGGGCCCGGCCGCTCATCCACCGGGCCGCCTCCTCGGGCCCGTCCAGCCGGAACTGGAGCTCCTCGTGGTCTTGGTGGCCGGCCGGTCCCGACACCCACCGGGTCACGGCCTCCCGGTCCTGGGGGTGGACGTGGCTGACCAGGGCCAGGTCGTGGTCGAGGCTGGCGTGGTCGACCTCGAGCAGCCCGGCCAGGGCCTCGGACCAGACCACCTGGCCGCTGACCAGGTCGCGGTCCCAGTAGCCCATGCTGGAGGCGTCAAGGCCAGGCCGAGGCGCTCGTTGCTGGCCCGGACGGCGTCCTCGTTGCGGCGCCGCTCGCTGATGTCGTGGGCGAAGGCGTTGAACACCGTCTCCGGGCCCGACCCGACCGGCCAGATGACCAGCTCCACCGGGAACCGGTGGCCGTCCTTGTGGACCGCGGTCACCTCGACCCGCCGGTTCAGCAGCGGCCCCTGGCCGGTCTCCAGGAACCGCCGCCGGCCCCGGTCGTGGGCCTTGCGCGACCCCTCGGGGATGAGCAGCTCGGTCAGCGGGCGCCCGACGGCCTCGTCCCTGGCCCAGCCGAAGGTCTCGGTGGCCTGGGGGTTCCAGATGGTGACGAGCCCGCCGGCGTCGATCGAGATGAACGCCTCGGCGGTCGCCTCCAGGATCTCCCGGGTCCGTTCCTCGCCGTCGACCACCCGCTGCTCGGCCCGGGTGCGCTCGCGTAGGGCCCGGGCCAGCAGGGCCAGCCCGGCGAGCAGGGCCGAGCACGGCCCCGGTGGTCAGCACGGCGCGGCGCAGCTCGGCGATGGGGGCGAAGGCGGTGCCGGTGGCCACGTCGGCGGTGACCGTCCAGCCGAGGCTGGGGACCGGCTCGTAGGCGGAGACGACCCGGCCGGCGGCGGTGGTGCGCTCGCCGACCCCGGACCGCCGCTGGAGGGCGGCGTCGACCAGCGGGTCGCCGCGGCGGGACTGCAGCCCGACCCGCGACGCCCCCGGGGCGGCCAGGACCACGCCGCGCTGGTCGGTCACGGTCAGCCGGACACCCTGGGCGGTGGCGTAGTCGTCGACGAAGTGCTGGATGGTGTCGAGCCCGTAGGCGCGACCACGATCCCGAGGACGCGTCCCCGGCTGCCGTCGGCCGGGTCGCGGATCTGGACCGCCGCCCCGACCACCCGGGCGTGGCCGCTCGCGGCCGTCTCGTAGGCCTCCGAGACATAGGGCCGGCCGCTGGCGGTCACGCCCTTGTACCAGTCGCGGAAGCTGAAGTCGCGCCCGACGATGGCGGGGGTGCGGGGGACGATGTCGAGCAGCCGGCCGCCGGGCGCGGTGGCGAAGGTGACGGCGATCCCCTTGCGGGCCCGCTGCAGCTCCTGGAGGTGGAAGGCGATGATGGCGCCGTTGCGGCGGGTCCCGGGCTGGCGCATGGCTGGATTATGGACGGCCGCCTGGCGTAGGAGTCGACCAGCTCGGCCAGCCCGTCCATCTGCTCGTTGACGTAGACGGCGCTGGCGCTGGCGGTGTTCTGGACCCGCGCGTCGACCTGGCCGCGGACGGCCTCGGCCGACAGCGACAGGCTGAACCAGGTGAGCAGCCCCCAGCGGAGCAAGGCAGAGCACGACGAGTGCGGCGATCAGGCGTCTGGCCCGCGCTTGGGAACCGGTCTGCGGATGCCGTCGCCTCACAGCACCTCCTCCTTTAGCCGGCCGGCGCCCGTTCGGTGGCGATGGTGTTGAGCAGCTCCAGCAGCTCCTTGACGTCGAGGGGTTTGGTCAGGAAGGCACGGATCCCCTGGCTGAGGAGCTCTTTGATCAGGGTCGGACGGGCGTCGGCGCTGAGCACGACCACCGGCACGTTGGCGGTCCGGGGCTCTGCCTGGAGCCGCCGCAGCACCTCCTGGCCGGGCATGTCGGGCAGGTGCAGGTCGAGCAGGATCAGGTCGGGGTCGTGCTCGGCGGCCAGCTCCAGTCCGAGCTGGGGCCGCATGGCCGAGATCAGCCGGACCCCGGGCCGGCGGCTCAGGACCCGCTCGACCAGCTGGAGGTTGGACAGGTTGTCCTCGATGTACAGCACGGTCAGGGGCGCCTCGGGCTCGGGCGCCGGCTCGGCCTCGGCGGGCTGCTCCAGCTCCTGCTGGCGCTCGGCCCGCTGCACCGGCCCCTCGGCCACCGGCAGCTCGACCCAGAAGGTGCTGCCCTCGCCCAGGACGGTGGCCACCTCAAGGGTGCCGCCCATGGCCTCGGCCAGCCGCTTGGACAACGGCAGCCCGAGCCCGGCCCCCTCGACCCCGCTCTCCTCGCTGCCGAGGCGTTCGAAGGGCACGAACAGCTGGTCCAGGGCGTGCTCGGGGATGCCGAGGCCGCTGTCGATCACCTGGACCCGCAGCCGCTCGTCGGCTGCCGCCTCGAAGCCGAGCTGGACGGTGCCGCCCGGGCGGTTGTACTTGACCGCGTTGGAGAGCAGGTTGAGCAGGACCTGCTTGAGCCGCTGGCAGTCCCCCGTCACGTGGGTGGCCGGGCTCTGGGGCGGGCTGACCAGCAGCACCTGATGCTGGTCGGCCAGCGGGCGGATCAGGCTGACGGTCTCGGCGACCACGTCGGCCACCGCCACCGGCTCCAGCGACAGTGGCAGCCGGCCGGCCTCGATGGCCGCGATGTCCAGCACCTCGTTGATCAGGGCCAGCAGGTGCCGGGCCGCCGACAGGATGAAATGGAGGTTCTCGCGCTGCTCCTCGGCCAGGTCCTCCAGCTCCAGCAGCTGGGCGAAGCCGAGGATGGCGTTCAGCGGGGTCCGGAGCTCGTGGCTCATCCGCGACAGGTACTCGCTCTTGGCGGTGTTGGCCCGCTCCGCCTCCTCCTTGGCCTCCAGCAGCGCCTTGTCCCGCCGCACCAGCTCGGTGACGTCTGTGACGCTGTGGATGATGAAGGTCAGCTCCCCGCCCGGTTCCAGCACGGGCGAGTTGACCGGGCTCCAGAACCTGACCTCGAAGCCGCCGCCGTCGGCGTCGGGCCGGCGGATGTCGTACTGCTGCAGGGCCATCGTGTCGGGGACGTGGTCGCGCCGGACCCGGTCCAGCGACGCCCGCAGGTTGTGCTCGCCGGTCGCCCCGGGGTCGTCGGGGTTGTCGGGGAAGACCTCGAACAGCCCCCGGCCCACGATCTGCTCGCGGACGGTCATGGTGTCGCGCAGGTAGGCGTCGCTCACGGCCACGATCACCAGATCGGGGTCGAGCACGAGGTACGAGCCCGGTGCTGCCTGGAACAGCGACTCAAAATCCAGAGGACGCATGGCCCCCATCACCTCCGCTGGCGGCGGTTGCGCCTCGGCTTGGTCGGTTTGCGCAGACGCCTAGAGGATCGGCAGCGCTGATGGGGGTCTTGAGCTGCCCGCCTAGGGGCTGGCGGCCATGAAGGCGTCGAGGTCGTCGACCGACAGCCCCCGGAACTGGGGGTAGCGGCGGAAGGCGAGGGCGATCTCGGCCGCGGCCCGGCGGAACACCCAGCGGGGCTGGCCGTTGAAGGTGATGTGCTCCTCCCCCGGCGCCGGCCCGTACTGCTGCCCGACGACCAGGCCGGACCGGGCCCCGACCATGGCCGCGTAGCGGAACTCGTCGCGGGCGTGGGCGATCGACCCGTCGGAGGTCCGGGTGAAGTTCCGGTAGGCCATCACCACCAGGTAGGCGCCCGGGAGGTCGGCCAGCATGTCGATGATGTGGTGCACGGCCGGCTTGGTGGCGCCGTCGAAGTCGACCGGGCCGGGGGCGTCGCCGCGGGCGTCCAGCCAGAACGGGACGGCCAGGCCGAGCTGGAGGCCGCGGTTGGCCGACCGGTCGAGCTGGGCCCGGTAGGCGTCGACGATGCCCTGGAGGGTGCTGAGGTACTCGACGAGGCTCTCCTCGACGTGCTCGTCGTCCAGCCAGCCCGGCAGGGTGTACGGCTCCAGGTCGAGGTGGACGCCCTTGAGCCGTTCCCCGGAGCGCACCCTGGTGTTGTAGTCGCCGACCAGGTCGACCAGCTTGGGCCCGAGGTAGTCGAGCTCCCCGGTCCAGTTGGGCCCGCCCTCGAGCGCCTGCACCGGCAGCCCGAAGCCGGCGGCGGTGGCCACGAACTGCTTGATCTGGCGGCGGACCGCCGACAGCCGGGCCTGCTTCTGAGGGTCGCTGTCGGGCAGCTCGGCGGCGTCGAGGTAGTTGCCGACCTCCAGGTAGACGGTGTGGAAGTCGTTGGCCCGCAGGAAGCGCAGCCGCCGCTGGACCTCGGCGCTGGAGAGGTCGCCGGCGTTGTGCCACTCGTAGACGGCCATGCCCGGCGGCACGCGCACCTTCCGGAACTGGAGGCTGGGCTGGTGGGCGGCGGCGACGGCGGCCGGGCCGCCGATCGCGAGCATGGCGGCCAAGACCAGGACGGCGCTTGCCCTGCGCATCGACTGCCTCCCCGTTGGGAACCGGTGGCCAACGGGGATCTATCGGCAGGCTGGCCCCGGAACTTGAGGCCCGCCTGCTCGTGCCGGGGTCAGACGCCGGCCGGGGCCCGCTCCTCCTCCAGGTCGGCCGGAGACGGCGCCTGGGTGTTGGAGCGGATGCCCTTGCGGTGCATCTTGCCCCACTGGCCCCGCTTGAACGGCACCTGCACGGTGGCGACGGTCCGCTCGATGGCCAGGAACTGGCGGTAGCCGACGAACTCGAGGAAGGCGGCCAGCAGCAGGATGACCCGGTCGCGCAGCCGCGGGTAGCGGTTCGAGAGGAAGGTCTCGATGCCGGCGGCCAGCTGGGAGGCCAGCATCCCGTAGAGGACGGCCAGGACCACGAACAGGATCGCGAACCGCGGGCTCACGAACCCGGCGAAGATCCCGATCACCACCAGGACGTAGCCGCTGATCTCGATCACCGGGGCCAGCGCCTCGAAGATCCAGAAGTACGGCACCGCGACCATGCCGAGGCGGCCGTAGCGCGGGTTGAACAGCATGCTCTTGTGGGTCCAGAGCGTCTCCCACAGCCCCCGGTGCCAGCGGTTGCGCTGGCGGCGCAGGGTGCCGAGGTCCGAAGGCACCTCGCTCCAGCAGATCGGGTCGGGGGTGAAGCGGATGTTGTAGGGCTTGTTTTCGGAGAGGAAGTGCCGGTGGAGGCGGACGACCAGCTCCATGTCCTCGGCCACGGTCCCGACCTTGAACCCGCCGGCCTCGAGGACGGCCGTGCGCCGGAACAGCCCGAACGCCCCGGAGATGATGAGCAGGCTCTTGAAGTGGCTCCAGCCGGCCCGCCCGGTGAAGAACGCCCGCGCGTACTCGAGGATCTGGAACCGCTCCAGCCAGTGCCTGGGGATCTTGGCCTCGATGACTCGGCCGTCCTCGACGACGGCCGCGTTCAGGGGGCGGATGGTCCCGCCGACCCCGATCAGGGTCTCGTCCTCGACGAACAGCCGGCTGGCCCGCAGGATCGCCTCGCCGTCCAGCAGCGAGTCGGCGTCGACGGCCGCGAACAGCGGGTAGCGGGCCATGTTGAGGCCGGCGTTGAGCGAGTCGGCCTTGCCGCCGGCCTCTTTGTCGACCACGATCAGGTTGGGGTGGGTGAGCGACCGGAACGTCCGGCGCACGTGCGCGCTCGGCAGGTCCTGGCGGGTCGCCCAGGGCAGCTCGGCGAGCGCGAAGGCCTCGATCAGCCGGTCCATCGTCTCGTCCTCGGAGCCGTCGGAGACGACCACGATCTCGAACTCCGGGAACTGGCGGTTGAGCAGGGACTGGACGCTGCCGACGATGCTGACCTCTTCGTTATGGGCCGGCACGAGGATGGACACGGGCTGGTAGACGTCCCGCTCGAGCAGGTCGCGCAGCGACCCCTGGGAGAACTCGCGGGCGAAGACGACCACGATGGCCCGTAGCCCGATGCACGAGAACAGGGCGTAGAGGATGTTCAGGCTCGAGAAGTAGACCAGCAGGACGTACTGGTAGCCGGTGAGCAGGGTTCTCCACATGGTTAGGCAACTCCTGTGGCGAGACGGGCGGCGGCCGGTGTCAGCTCGTCCGCCTCCAGCAGGATCTGCACGGCCATCTCACGGGCGGCCTTGTCGGGGTGCGACTCGGCGGCCCGCCTGACGGTGGCGACGCCGATCTCCCCCAGGCGCGCCAGCGACGCCGCGGCGGCCCGGCGGACCCACCAGGAGGCGTCCTCCAGATGGGGCTCGAGCCGGGGCAGTGCGGCCTCGGCGCTGAGGAACCCGGCCGCGTGGGCGGCCTGGACCCGGACGAAGTCGACCTCGTCGTCGACGGCGTCCAGCAGCGGCGCCTCGGCGGTCTCGGGGACCGACCCGAGACGGCGCAGGCAGCGGAAGGTGGCCGCCCGCAGCTCGGGGTCGGGGTGGTTGCTGGAGGCGGCGGCCTCGTCGGCCATGTCGGCCAGACCGAGGCGCCCGATGGTCTCAAGGGCAACCCAGCGCAGGGTGTCGGACAGCTCGGGGTCGGCCAGCAGCTCGCGCAGGATCGGGCCGGCCCGGGTCTCCAGCAGCAGCAGCGACTCCTGGATCACGCCAGGCTGGAGGTCGGCGTGCTTGATGGCCTGGAGGAACCGCGCGTGCGGGCTGTCCGGCCCCGGCTCGGGCGGCATCACCGCCAGGGTGACGCCGGCGGCCCGGGCGGACATCCGCCGGACGACGGGCTTGGCGTGGTGGAACAGGTCGAGCAGGTGGTCGAAGGCCTGGGGAAGGCGGGCCTTGCCGAGGTTCTCGATCGCGTCCAGCTTGGCCGTGAGGTGGCCGGAACGAGCCCGGCGCAGGAACCAGCTGTCGACGCCGTTGCTGGCCAGGGCCTCCTTCAGCCGGTCGCCCTCCTCGCCCTTGACCGCTTCCAGGAGGCTGAGCACCGAGTGCACGGCCACCCGGGGCAGCCGCCGCCGGTTGCTGGGGTTGACCCCCGGCTCGCCGGGGCGGTGAGGGCCAGCCCGACCCACCACTCGGTCCACTGGTCGAGCTGGTCGGCCTGCCAGCGGTCCCGCATGTTGCTGATGAAGTGGTAGGACAGCAGGTACAGGCCGAGCAGGGCCAGGGCCGAGGCGGTCGAGATGACGATGCCCAGCAGGATGCCCTCGACCGGGGTCGAGGCGATGCCCGACGCGCTGCCGAGCAGGAACGACAGGCTCAGGGCACCGAGCGCGATCGTCTCGAAGCCGAAGATGGCCAGGGTCATCAGGGTGTAGGCGGCGTCGCCGTAGCGCCGCCACATTTGCTGTTCCACGTTAGGTCGCCTGCCCCTCCGGGACCGCGTCGTGGCGCATGCGCAGGTGCAGGAACCGCGTCTCCAGCAGGTTCTGGATCCGCAGCAGCACCTCGGTCCGGTCGAACGGCTTGGTGACGAAGTCCTTGGCCCCGGCCGACAGGGCCCGCCGCTTGATCTCGGGGCGGATGTCGGCGGTGAGGATCAGGATCGGCAGGAAGGTGTCGCTGGAGATCCGGTCCTCCAGGAGCTTCATCACCGCGAAGCCGTCGAGCTTGGGCATGTGCAGGTCGAGCAGGACGAGGTCCGGCTCGAACTGGTCGTACAGCGCCACGACCTCGGACGGGTCGGTGAGGCTCTTGACGTTGCGGTACCCGTCCTGCTCGAGAATGCGCTCCAGGAGGACGACGTTGACCCGCTCGTCGTCCACGACCAGGATCCGGGCGTCAGTCAGGCCTGGGGTCGCTAGCAATGTGATCTCCTCCTTCTGTGCGCATGTTGTCGGTTGGGCCATGACCCGGCTTGAGCAGAACGCGGAGATACTTGGTCGTGATCAAGCCGACCGTTATAGTCACGTCGCTTGTCCGGTCCGAGTTGTATGACGTGCGCGGGCCGCTCGTTCCTCACCCTGGAGGCTTCGGTCCATGAAGCGACGTGGAGCAGTGCTGTTGTTCGCGGTTGTCGCCGCCGTCGGCCTGTACATGGTCCCGGCCGGCGCCACCGGCCGGCATCATCACGACGGCGTCCTGGTCGTCGACAACCAGCCGCGCCACCACCGGTCCTGCCTCGGCACCCGCGACCCGTTCGACACCATCCAGGGCGCCGTCAACGCCGCCGGCTCCGGCGACACCATCCGGGTCTGCCCGGGCACCTACACCGAGACCGTCAAGGTCCAGAAGCCGGACCTGACCATCCTCGGCGCCAACGCCGGCCGCGACGCCACCGCCCACGGCCGGGGTCGCGAGTCGATCGTGACCAACATCGACGCCAAGGGGACCGTGCAGCTGCTCGAGGACGACATCACCTGGGACGGGTTCACGATCCGCGGCGTCCCCAAGGTCCAGAACGGGCCGGGCATGTACACCAGCCCCACCCACTCCGGGTACGTGGTCCGCGACACGATCTTCCTGGACAACGGGTTCGGCCTGCACCTGGGCTCGAATGGGAAGCACCCGACGCTGGTCTGCCGCAACCGGTTCACCGCCAACAACGAGTTCGAGGACCCGGCCGGCGCCAACGGCATCTACTCCGACGAGGGCGCCCAGCAGGTCCTGATCACGTCGAACCTGTTCGAGGGCCACAACGGCGCCGCCGTCTTCTTCGCCGACAAGGGCAAGCTCCAGCGGGACGTGCTGATCGAGAACAACAAGAGCGTCGACGACATGTCGTTCGCGTCGATCTTCAACAGCACCCGGTTCCGCGTCACCTCCAACTGGATCAAGGCCCGGGTCGGCGATGAGCAGTTCCCGGGGCCGGCGTCGGCGATCTTCATCGGCGCCCGCAACAACGACATCGTGGTCCAGAAGAACAAGATCAAGTCGGCCAGCGGCAATGGCATCGACATCACCAACACCGGTGCGGGAGGCGCCGGGACGGTGCCGCCCGAGAACGTGATCGTGCGCAAGAACAAGGTCGAGCACGTCCAGCTGTCCGGCATCGCGGTCTCGGCCACCGGCGACGGCGAGTACAAAGTGCTCGCCAACCGCTCCCTCACCAACGGCCGCAACGGCATCCACTTCGCCCCCGCGACCGTCGGCGGCATCGTCACCGGCAACACCGCCCTCGGAAACGGCACCGATACCGCCAGCAACGGGGTCGACTGCAAGGACGAGTCGACCGGGCCCTTGAACACGCCTCTGAACACCTGGACCGGGAACGTCGGCGTCACCTCCGAGCCCTCCGGCCTCTGCAGCGCCCCCACCGTCGACGACCACCCCGACCACGACGGCAAGGACCACGGCAAGAAGCACAAGAAGAAGCACCACAAGAAGACCAAGAAGCACAAGCAGGACCGCCCGGACCCGTGCAGGTGCACACTCCCCTGGCGCTTCTGACCTGACCGGCCCAAGGGCCGCCGCAGCACCCGAGACGCGCCCGCCAACCCCGGGCGCGTCTCGGCCGTTACCGCCGCCTGACCGGCCCTATGCCTCCGGCCCGATCGCCGCTGCCAGCGCGTTCCGGTCCACCTGGATCGGCGTTGGCAGCGTGATGGTGACCTGCTCATCCTGTTCGAGCAGCCACCTGGCGTTCACGATGGTGACGCCCACGAGACGGCCCCCGGCGTCATAGCGCAGAGCATGGCCCTCCGGCGACTCGTCGAACTCGACCGCGGCCCCGGGATCCCCCACATGGAGATACAGCACGTCGGCGTCGCCGTCGTACACGACGTTGTCGAATTGCAGGTCCCCAAGGATGACCGTCATGGAAAGGCCCTCCGGGCAAACGCGGTGCGAATCTCGCCAACCGCTCCCTCATAGGCTACGACCACCTTGAGCCATCGGCTAGGACCCGCGCCGCGACGATAGAACCACTCCTCGTCCGGCCTCCTTCCAATAATGCGGTGGGTCGGGCTTCGCACCGTCGCCAGGACGTCGGCGCGATAGGGAAGCAACTCGGGGTGCCTGGTCGTGATGTGCACCCAACGCTCCACGCGCAGGACGACAGAACGGCCCCACGGGTCGGTAACGGCCATGTCCCCGGATGCCTGGATCATGGCCGGACGGTATCGGGGACATGATCCATCTGCCGCAGGCTGTCCACAGACCCTGCAGGGAGGCCTCTCCCCAGGTTGACCGCGAGAGGGCGGCGCCGGGGTTAGTGGTCGGTGGTGCGGTGGTGGAGCAGGGTGCGGAGGGTGGAGAGGCCGTAGATGACCGAGCGGCGGAAGTTGACCGAGCTGGCTTCGGCGAAGTAGCGGGTGGGGACGGGGATCTCGGCGATGCGGAAGCCGGCTCGGACGACCTGGCCGACCAGCTCCTGGTCGAAGAC
>Ga0307416_100002321_pt1 | contig 10877 bp, 8 predicted proteins | sample DK1Cmetagenome_2_FD_203821 | JGI IMG/M metagenome (GOLD analysis project Ga0307416, IMG submission 203821) | Maize rhizosphere microbial communities from greenhouse at UC Davis, California, United States - DK15-C-3 | ecosystem: Host-associated > Plants > Roots > Rhizosphere > Soil | place: USA...
TGAGGCGGATGCCCATCGCCTCGAACCAACCGGGCGTGACGAAGCGGAAGTAGGTGGAGGACGCCTCACCGGTTTCGGGGTAGCCCTCGACGGTGATGCCGAAGCTGTTGCCGCCGCCTCGGAGCGGCAGCTTCATCGCCGCCGCCGCCCCGCGCACGCCCGGCAGCTCCCCCAGCGCCGCGGTCACCCGCTCGATCGTCTGCTTGCGCTGCGCCGACGTCGCCTCGTTGCTCGTGATGACGTCCACCACCGCGATGCCGCGCGTCTCGACGCCGGGGTCGATCGCGTACAGGTTGGCGACGCTGCGCACGAGGAGCGCCGCCCCCGACGCGATGAGCATCGCGAGCGCGACCTCCGCCACCACGAGGCCGCGCTCGAGCCGCCCGCCGCGGCCCTGGATGCCGCCGGTGCGGCCGCCGCTCAGCGCGCCGCGCAGGTCGCCGCGCCAGAGCGATACCGAGGGGACCAGCACGACGAGCAGCGCGGCCGCGATCGCGATCGCGAGTGCCGCCCCGAACATCGTCCAGTCGAACCGGGCGGTCTCGCCCCACGCCCCGATCGGGAGCGCCCGGGCGAGCACCCGGAACCCGGCCGCGGCCAGCCCCGCACCCAGCGCCGCCGCGCCCACGCCCACGAGCAACGCCTCGACCACGAGCTGCTGCGTGAGCCGACGCTGGCTCGCGCCGAGCGCCGAGCGCACCGCCAGCTCCGTCGCACGCCCCTCCACCTGCCCCAGCATGAGGGCGGCGACGTTGACGCAGGCGATGAGGAGGATCAGTCCCATCGCCGCCAGGGTGGCGATGAGCGCGGGGCGCATGGACCCGATCAGCGCGTCGCGGAGGGGCGTCACCGCCGGGTTTCGCGTCTTGTCCCACTGCGGGTCGTCGTACCGGAAGCGCTCGCCCATGATCGCCGTCAGGCGGCGGAGGTGCGCGCCCATGTTCCGCACGTCCTGCCCCGGCGCGACGAGGCCCACGAGCGTGTAGTTCCCGTTGCGCCCTTCGGGATCGAGTGGCCGCGGGAGCCAGATGCGAACCGAGGGATCGGGGAACCAGAAGCCGCGCGGCATGACGCCCACCACCGTCCGCGGCGTGCCGTCGAGCATGAGGCGCTTGCCGAGAATGGAGGGGCTGCCGCCCAGCTCCTGCCACAGCCCGTAGCTCAACACCGCCACGGGCTCGGCACCCTGCGCGTCCTCGCCCGCCTGGAAGGCGCGCCCGATCAGTGGCCGGGCGCCCAGCACGTCGAACAGCTCGGCGGAGGCGCTGATCCCCGGGAGCAGACGCGCCGGCGCGTCCCCCTCGCGCATCGTGACGTCGCCCTGGGTATACATGGCCACCGCGCGGAAGCCGGGGAAGTTGCCGCGCAAGGAGAGGAATTCTTCCTCGGTCCAACTGAACGGCATCCAGAAGCTGCCGACCTCGTTCGCGTTCGCGTACGGGAGCGGATTGAAGATCAGCGGCCGGGCGATCCCGTAGACGGCGGCCGTGCCGCCGATCCCGAGGGCGAGGGTGAGCACCGCGAGGATCGTGTAGGCGGGGCGTGCGCGCAGGCGCCGCGCGGCGTAGCGCGCGTCCGTGATCCAGCTCTTCAGCATGGGCCCTCCGGGCCGATAGACGTTCGCGCGCGGCTCGAAGCCGGTCCAGCCGCGCCACCACTTCCATCCGAGGAGCGCCGGCGTAGAGCCGAGCGCCTGGCGCCACAGCCACCGCCGCGCCGCCGGCCCGTCGGCCATGGCGTGCTCGGCGTATTCGGCGGCGACATCCGCGAGCACCTCGTCGCGCTCGGCGCGCGGCAGCAGCACGCGCAGCAGCGCCGCGGGGAGCGGCGGGAGCGAGTGGGGTGGATGACGCTCGTTGGGGAGACGCATCCTGGGACTACGGCCGTGCTGTTCCAGAGTTTCTACATTGTAGAATGTCACAGTACTGGCGGCGCGCGCGTAGTGCTCGCGATTAGACTCGCGCTTCCGGCAGATGGTTTGAGCCCGGCCAGGCACTCTCTGCAGCCGGTCGGCTCTTGACAGGAGCAGTGCCGTGGTGAAATATCAGCATAGTTGATTTTTCAGCATGACGCAACACCGGCGCGCCACGGCACCGTCCACCCTCCGTCCCACGCTCGTGACCAAGAAATCCGAGATCGCCGACCTCTCCCGCCGCGAGCGGCAGGTGATGGACATTCTGCATCGTCGCGGTGAAGCCACGGTGGCCGAGATCATGGCCGATCTACCGGACCCGCCCACGTACTCCGCCGTGCGATCGGTGCTGCGAATCCTCGGCGAGAAGCGGCTGATCCGGTACCGGGAGGACGGGCCGCGCTACGTCTACTATCCGGCGCAGACCACGGAGACGGTGCGTGAGAAGGCCCTCGCCCACGTGGTCAGCACCTACTTCGCCGGCTCACCCGAGCAGGCCGTCACCGCGCTGCTCCGCATGTCGGACGTCGACCTGAGCGACGCCGAGGTGGCGCGCCTCCGCGACACGATCCGCCGCGCCCGCGAGCGCGAGAGGTAGGCCAGATGCTCCCCACCGCCCTGCTCTTGCTCCTCGCCAAGGCGACGATCGTCCTCGTCGCGGCACTCGGCATCGCGCGCGCCCTGCGGCGCGCCGCGGCCGGTGCGCGTCACCTCGTGTGGCTTGCCACGCTGGCCGCGCTGCTGCTCGTGCCCGCGCTGGCCATGTGGGCCCCCCTCCGCATCACCGTCCTGCCGCCGCTGCCCGAGCAGCCAGCGCCGCAGCCGACCACGGCAACGCCGACAGTCCAGTACGCACCCGCCCCGGCGCCGCCGACAGCCGTTGCTGCCGAGCGCCGAGCGCCGAGAGCCGAGCGGCGTAGTGCTCCGAGCCCCGAGCGCCGCCGTCAGCCGAGACCCGAGAGCCGAGAGCCGAGGACCGTCGTGTGGGCGCTGGCGCTCTGGGCGGCAGTGGCCCTCGCCATTGGCGCCTCGCTCGCGAACGCCTGGCTCGCGGTGCGACGCATCTTGCGCCGCGCGCAGCCCCTCGGCACCCGCGACTGGCTCGACCCGCTCTGGGAGGTTTCCGACCGACTCGGCCTCGACGAGCCGCCCCGGCTGCTGCGCAGCGCGGAGGCGAAGATGCCCTTCGCGTGCGGCATCGCGCACCCGACGGTCGTGCTCCCCGCGGAGAGCGACGCCTGGACGCTCGACCGCCGCCGCGCGGTGCTGCTCCACGAGCTCGCGCACGTCCGCCGGCGCGACCTCGCCGGCCACACGCTCGCCCGCCTCGTGTGCGCCGCCTACTGGTTCCACCCGCTCGTCTGGACCGCGGCGAAGCGGCTCCGGGCCGAGAGCGAGCGCGCGTGCGACGACCTGGCGCTCGCCTGCGGCGCGCGGGCGGCGGACTACGCCGAGCACCTGCTCGACATCGTCGCGTCCGTGCGCCGAGATCCGACGCCGCTCGTGGCCCTCGCGATGGCGCGCCGCACCGAGTTCGAGGGGCGCATGCTCGACATCCTCGACCCAGAGCGTCGGCGCACCACGCCCAGCCGCGCGGAGGCCGCCTCGCTCGTCGGCGCGCTCGCGCTCATCGCCGTCGTAGTGGGCGCCGCGACGCCCGCGCCGGCGGCTCCCGCGCGCGCGGCCTCCTCGGCTTCCGCCGCACCCTCCCCGTTGGCGGCATCCGACGCCGGCATCGCGCCGCGCGAGGTCGCGACGTCGGCAACGCCGGCGAGTCGTGACACGCCCGATTCGCATCCGGCTGGAGTGGGGGCGCGACAGCGGGAGGTGCGCGAGCAGATCGCGCACCAACAGCAGGTCTCCGAGCCGGCGGCCCCGGGCCGGGCCGCGGGCGACGTGCTGACCGCGCAGGCGGACACCGACCCGGACGACACCGCCGCGCTCCTCGCCGATTCCGAGCGGGAGCGCGCGTCCGCGCGCGTGCAGAACACGGACGAGCGCCCGCAGTTGCTCGCGAAGGTCCTGCGCTCCGACACGAGCGCGGCACTCAGGAGAATCGCGGCGTGGGGGCTGGCCGAGTACGCGGAGCGCCCGGTGGCCGCCACGGCCCTGGCCGAGGCGCTGCGGAAAGACAGGAGTGCGTCCGTGCGCGAGATGGCGGCGTGGGCGTTGGCCGAGGGCCACGGCGAGGCCGCCGCGCACGACGCGCTCGGCGCGGCGCTGCGCACCGACGCCGACGCGAAGGTGCGCGCCACGGCCGCGTGGGCGCTGGGGAACGCGGGCGACCGGTCGTCGCTGGACGCGCTCATTGCCGCGCTGGGTGACCCGAGCGCCGAGGTTCGCACCAGCGCGGTCTGGGCTCTGGGCAGCGTGGAGCCGCGGCAAGCGCCGCGCGCCCTCGTCGCCATGCTCCGCGACAAGGATCCGCAGTTGCGCGAGCTGACCGCGTGGGCGCTGTACAGCATCGAGGACCCCGAGACGATCCCGGCGCTGCAGGCCGCGCTGCAAGCCGAGCGCGACACGGACTTGCAGGTGGCGTACATCCGCGCCCTCGCGACGCTCGGCGAGAAGTCGGTGGACGCCCTGCGCGGCCTGCTCGAGTCGCCCGATCCCAGGGTCAAGGCCGTCGCCGTGCGCGCCCTCGCCGGTGGCGACGCGACCGGCCCCTGGCCCTGGCCGTGGCCGGACCCGCGCCCGTCGCCCTGACTCCCTGAACCACGCAGGGTGCCCGCGGCGATCGCCGCGGGCACCGTCGCTCCACGTCGTTTAGTGCTGATTTTTCAACCAACCTACGCGGCGCCCCGCGCCCACTGGAGGCACGATGAATCGCACGCTCGGGCTGCTCACCACGGCAGCCGCCGTCACCCTGTCGAGCTTCCTCTCACCGCACTCGGACCGGGCCGCGAGCCCCACCTCGGGTGTGGCACTGCTCGACGTCCGCGCCCTCCTCGAGGCGGCGCGCGGGGCACCGCCCATCATCTGCGCGCTCGCCGCGCGCTCGCTGCGGGGCTACGGGTGGGGCGACCACGGTCACGGCGCCCCCGTCACACCACTCGGCAACGTGCTCGCCGACACCGACGGGGACCTCGAGCTCCTCCCGGCCGCCGACGTCGAGCGATTGCTGGAGGCGCTCGCGTTGGAGGACCCGTGCGTGCGCGAGCTGTCGGTGCGCATCCTGGGGCAGCAGCGCGACGAGGCGGTCGCCGGCCCGCTCGTCGCGCGACTCGGCGCGGGCGATGCGTCACTGCGCGCCGTCGCGGCGTTCGGCCTCGGGCTCGCACGACCCGTGCGCGCGGTCGAGCCGCTCGTGCGCACACTGCGAGACGCGTCGGCGGACGCCCGCGCCAACGCGGCGTGGGCGCTCGGCAGCATCGGCGACGGGCGGGCGCTGGCGCCCGTGCTCACGCTGTTTCGGGACGACCAAGCCGTGGTGCGCGAGGCGGCGGTGGTCGCCGCCGGGCGCTTCGAGTCGACGAGCACGGTCGCCCTGCTCATGCGGGTGCTCCGGCAGGACGACGCGCCCGCCGTCCGGCGCGCCGCAGCGTGGGCCCTCGGCCAGCTCGAGTCCCGCGACGCTACCCCCGCGCTGGCGGAGGCGCTGAGCCGCGACGCCGAGGCGCGGGTGCGAGAGATGGCCGCGTGGGCGCTCGGCGAGACGGAGAGCCGCGGCGCCTCCGCCGCCCTCGTCACCGCGCTGCGTCGGGACGCCGACGAGGCGGTGCGCGAGACGGCGGCATGGGCGTTAGGCAACACGGAGGATCGCGCGGCCGCCGAGGCGTTGGGTGCGGCCGCTGCGGGGGACCAGAGCGACGACGTGCGCGGCACCGCCGCCTGGGCGCTCGGACAGCTCGAGGGCCACACCGCGCCGGCCGGTCTCCTGCGCGCGCTGCGCGACGAGAGCAAGGACGTGCGCCTCAAGGCGGCGTGGGCGCTCGGCGAGATCGGCGACGCCGCCGCGCAGCCGGCGCTGCGCGAGGCGCTCGGGCGGGAGACGGAGGCGCGCACGCGCCTCGCACTCGTGCGGGCCCTGATGAAGTCGGGCGAGCGGTCGGAGCGCACGCTCACCGAGCTGCTCTCGTCGCGCGACCCGCAGGTTCGCGAAGCGGCGGTGCGCGGGCTGGCGGGCAACGACGCCTTCGAGCCGTGGCCGTGGCCGGAGCCGCGGCCACGCCCCTTCCCGTGAGCGCCGTCGGCGCCGTCCACTTCACTTCACTGCTTCACCGGCGGGCGCGCCTTGTCGCTGCGGCCGCCGGAGCGTATGCTCGCGGAGCCCTTCAGCCGCGGAGCTGCGCCCGTGCGCCGTTTGCTGATCACGCTCTCCTTGCTCGCGCCCGCCGCGTCGACAGCGCAGGCGACGCGGACCGCTCCGCGTGCGGCCCCGCCGAGGGCCACCGCCCTGGCGATAACGGGCGTGACCGTGATCGACGTCGCCGGCGGACGGCGCGTTCCCGGACAGACGGTCGTACTCGCGGGCACCCGCATCAGCGTGGTGGGTCCGAGCGACCGCACCTGGGTGCCGAACGACGCACGTGTCGTGGACGGCCGAGGGAAGTACCTGATCCCCGGCCTCGTCGACACGCACGTGCATCTGCGGTGGGGCACCGGTGGGACACCGGACACGCTGTCGCTCCTCCGCTAGCTGCTCGCGGGGGGTGTCACCTCAGTTCGAGAGGCGAGCGCGTCCGGGGGTGAGCGGGAGCTCGTCGCGCTGCGGGAGCGCGTCGAGCGCGGCGAGGTTATCGCCCCCCGCCTCTACGTTTCGGGCACGGCGAGCCTCCGGAACGTCGAGCGTTACGGAGCCACCGACCTGCGCGACCTCGTGCGGCGGCTGGCGAGTCTCGGGGTCGACGGGATCAAGGTCCTGTGGCTCACGCGCGACGAGACGCTGGCGGCCATCGACGAGGCGCGCCGGGTCGGGCTCGCCGCCTATGGCCACACGCACGTGGGGGGCTCGGTCCAGCGCTCGGACTTGCCGTTCGGCTTCACGAGCTACGCGATGGACGCGGTCCGCGGCGGATTGAGCGGCATGATGCACGTGACGTCCGCCACGCCCACGCCCGGCTGGGTGCAGGAGCCGCCCCCGGCGGCGGCGACTCCCGAGCTGCGGGCCGCCCACGTCGACGCGTGATGGAGCCGCGTGCTCGAGGGGTGGGTGAGCTTGCCCCGAGCGGCCGAGCGAGCACTGCTCGACTCGATGGTCGCGCGCGGGGTGTGGCTCGAGCCCACGCTCGCGATCGAGGACATCTACGCCCACCCCGAGCGCTACCGCGCGCACGCGGGCGAGGCGCAGCTCGGGACGAGCGTCGCCGAGTGGTGGTCGTTAGGTGCCGGCACCGCGGCGCAGCGGCGCCGCCAAGCGGTGACGGCGCGCCTGCGGGAGGTGGTGCGCCACTTCCACGCTGCCGGCGGGGTGGTGCTCGCCGGCACGGACCTCGCCCCGCTCCCCGGCTTCGGGCTGACCGACGAGCTCGCGCTGCTCGTGGAGGCGGGGCTCTCTCCTGCGGCGGCGCTCCGGGCCGCGACGCTCGACCCGGCGCGCGTCTTCGGCTGATCGAGCCGACTGGGTACGGTGGAACGCGGCAAGCTGGCCGACCTCGTGCTCCTCGACGCCGACCCGCTGGCGGACGTCCGGAACGTGGCCAAGATCCGTGCGGTCGTGTCCAACGGGCAGCTCCTGGATCGCGTGGCGCTCGACCGCCTGCTGACCGCGGGAGGGGGGACGGCGAGCGGCCGGCTCGACGGGCGGCGGTAGCGGCCCGGGAGCACGCCGCCGGCGCTCGTGGACGCCGAACCGCTCGTCAGGCAGCACGCCGCGCGCCCGCTACTCGCCACGCGATCTCGCAGCCCGCCACTTCCCGCCGGCGGCAGGCGGTGGCATGCTAGACCGCGCGCCGTGCACGCTAGGCCCGTTACGGCTGGCCCGTTGTCGGATCATCCCGTCCTCCGCCCGCGTTCCCGCCAGAGGTTCGATGGAGGTCTTCGAGGTCGTCATCGCCCTTCTCCTCGTCGGTGCCGGGCTCGCGGCACTGGCTCGACGGCTCCGTACCCCCTACCCAGCCCTGGTAGCGCTCGCCGGCGCCGCACTCGCGCTCGTGCCGGGCACGCCCGCCCTCGCGCTCGACCCCGAGCTGGCGCTCGCCCTCTTTGTCGCGCCCGTACTGCTCGACGCGGCGTTCGACGCCTCGCCGCGCGATCTGCGCGCGAACTGGCGCCCGGTCGCGAGCCTCGCATTCGGCGCGGTGGCGCTCACGGTCGCCGCGGTTGCACTCGTCGCCCGCGCGCTCGTCCCCGAGCTACCATGGGCGGCGGCCGTCGCCCTCGGCGCCATCGTCGCGCCCCCCGACGCGGCGGCCGCCACCGCCGTGCTGCGCCAACTGCGCCCGCCACACCGCCTGCTCGTCATCCTCGAGGGGGAGAGCCTCTTCAACGACGCGAGCGCGCTGCTCGTCTACCGCCTCGCCGTGGCTGCCGTGGGCGGCGCGACGCTGGGGTGGAGCGTGCTCCCGATGCTCCTCGTCGTCACCGCGGGGAGCATCGCCCTCGGCCTCGCGCTCTCGCGCGTCACGCTCGTCGTAAGCGCGCGGATCGAGGACGTGGCCACCTCCGTGATCGTCCAGTTCACCACCGTGTTCGGGGTGTGGCTTCTCGCCGAGCGGCTCCACCTCTCCGGGATCCTCACGATGGTCGTCTACGCGATGGCGGTCGCCCGCGTCGCGCCCGACGTGATGCCGGCGCGGCTCCGCATCCCGTCGTACGCGGTGTGGGAGGTTGCGGTGTTCGTGCTGAACGTCCTGGCCTTCATCCTCGTCGGCCTGCAGCTCAAGCAGATCCTGGCGCGGCTGGACCGTCCGACGCTGATCGAGTACGCGGTGGTGGCCGCCGTGGTCACGGCGGCGACGATCCTGACGCGCATAGCGTGGGTGACCGGCGCAGCGGCGCTCAGCCGCTGGTGGTGCGGCCACCGCGCGGACGCCGCGCCGAGCCCGGCCCAGGCCGTCGCGCTGCCGCCGAAGGCGGCCGCCGTCGTCGCGTGGTGCGGGATGCGCGGTACAGTGACGCTCGCCGCGGCGCTCGCGCTCCCCACCGGTCGCGACGGCGCCACCCCCTTCCCGTACCGCGACCTGATCCTCTTCACGGCGTTCGCCGTCGTCCTCGGCACGCTGGTGCTGCAGGGGATGACGCTCCGGCCGCTGCTGACGCGATTACGCCTTGCCGACGACGGTGAGGTGGACGGCGAGGTCCGACTCGCGCGCGTCGAGACGCTGCGGGCCGCGACCGCGGTGTTTGCCGACGCGCCGGACGCGGAGACGGCCGCGCTGCTGCGGCGGCGGTACGAGCTGCGCCTCCGCCACGCCGAGGCGGAGCTGAACGGCGGAACCGACGGCGGCGCGGGGGTGCCGGGCGAGCTGTCGGCGGACGCGGACACGCTGCGCGCCGCGATGGCGGCGGAGCGGCGGCGGCTCTCGGCTCTCCGCGCGGATGGCACGATCGGCGACGACGCGTTCCACCGCGTCGAGGAGGAGCTCGACTGGGCGGAGCTCAACGCGGAGAGCCTGCTGCGCACGGAGCAGGGCGGCGGGTAGCGGGCGCGCGGCACACCCGCCCAACCCTCCCGGCGGGCCCGGCCGGCGGTGGCCGGCGGACGACACCTGCGTGGTCCATTTCCATCCCGCTGCGATGACCGTGTGCTCCTCACCTCTCGGCGAGGGCACGATCGCCGGCGTCCGGCTGTTCAACTCCTTGCGCAGATCGCACGCCGCCGCCGGCGCGATCGGCCGGGCGCTCGCTGACGGACCGCTCGCGCGAACCCCCGACCCCCGCCGCGCCAACCCCTACGGGAGCACACAATGGCAACGAACGCACCAGACTCCGCCGCGCCCGACACGATCGTCTTCGTTCACGGCCTCTGGCTGACCGCGCTGAGCTGGGAGCGCTGGGCGGAGCGCTACAGCGCCCGCGGCTTCCGCGTGATCGCCCGCAGCTGGCCCGGCATGGAGGGCGACATCGACGAGCTGCGCCGCGACCCGTCGGCGATCGCCGGGCTCGGCGTGACCGAGATCGTCGACCACTACGACGCGATCATCCGCGGGCTCGGCCGGCCGCCGATCATCATCGGGCACTCGTTCGGCGGGCTCATCACGCAGATCCTCCTCGACCGCGGCCTGGGGGCGGCCGCCGTGGCCATCTCTCCCGCGCCGGTGAAGGGGATCATCCTCTTGCCCTTCTCCACCCTCAAGGTCGTGTACCCGGCGCTCAAGAACCCGTTCGACACGCACCGCGCGGTGCCGCTGACGCTCGAGCAGTTCCACTACGGCTTCACGAACCACCTCACCGAGGAAGAGTCGGCGCCGATCTACGCGCGCTACGCCGTCCCCGGCCCGAACCACGTGCTGTTCCAGGCGAGCTTCGCGAACTTCAACCCGCACGCGGCGACCATGGTCGACCTCCACAAGGACGACCGCGCGCCGCTGCTCCTGATCGGCAACGGACGGGATCACACCGTGCCGGCCTCGGTCGTGAAGGCGAACTACAACCTCTACCGCAAGTCGACGGCGGTCACCGAGTACAAGGAGTACCCGGAGCGCACGCACTGGACGTTGGGCCAGGACGGGTGGGAGGCCGTCGCCGACTACGCGCTCGACTGGGCCGTCACGAACGCCACCGCCGACGCGCGGCGGCGCGCGCAGGCCGGCGCACCGGCGGTGCGTGGGCGCTCACTCGGGGAGAGCCGGCCGGAGGGCGAGCGGCTCACGCGCTGAGGCGAGTTTCGCCGCGAGCCCTTCGCCGCCGCGGCATCTCGCGAGCTCCTGAGGACGGGCACAACGGCGCGACTCACTGGAGCGCCCCGGCCGGGCTCACTCGGGATGCGCGCCAGGCAGGCACGTAGCCGGCCCCGAGCGCGACCGCGCCGAGCACTACTGCGGCGGTCACGACCACTGCCGGGTCGCTTCCCTCCAGCCCATAG
>Ga0307416_100002322_pt1 | contig 10876 bp, 12 predicted proteins | sample DK1Cmetagenome_2_FD_203821 | JGI IMG/M metagenome (GOLD analysis project Ga0307416, IMG submission 203821) | Maize rhizosphere microbial communities from greenhouse at UC Davis, California, United States - DK15-C-3 | ecosystem: Host-associated > Plants > Roots > Rhizosphere > Soil | place...
CCCCGCCGCGCGGCCCTCGGCGGCACTCGTCAGGCGGAGACGTACTCGCGCCCCTTCCACTCCACGCGCCGGCCGCGGACGAGCGCCTGGAGCACGATGCCGAGGAGCACGGCGGCGCCCACCGGGAAGGCGAGCGCGTACAGCGGCGAGAGCCCCGCCCGGTGGTACACCAGCGCCCACGCGGCCACGAGGAGCGCCGTGGAGATCGCCGCGGCGACGGCGGTGGTGGCCGACGCCAGCCCGAGCGCGGCGAGGAGCAGGAGGAGCAGTGGGTAGAGCGAGAAGAGCGGCGGGAAGAGCAGCATGAGCGGGAAGAGCAGCCGCCCGAGCGCGCCCGGCGCGGTCTCGCGCCCGCCCGCGAAGACGTTCTTGCGCCACCCGCGCACCAGCTCGCCGAGCCCCGCGTACATGCGCGTCGAGAGCTGCGCGGGCCCGAGGACGATCGACACCGTGCGGCCGGCGGCGAAGAGGCGCTTCGCGAGCACGAGGTCCTCGGATACCGAACCGCGCACCAGCTCGTGCCCGCCCGCCGCGTCGTAGGCGTCGCGGCGCACCAGCAGGCACTGGCCGTTGGCGATCTTGTCGTGCGCGCGCGGGGAGCGGTTGATGCGCTCGGTGGAGCCGTAGCGCCCGGCCATCACCGCGAGCATCTGCGGCTGCACGACGCGCTCCCAGAAGGAGGCCAGCTCCTGCCGCCCGACCACGCTGAGCAGCTCCGCGTCGCGCGACCGCATCGCGTTCACCGCGCGCGTCAGCAGGTCCGGCGCGTGGCGCGTGTCGGCGTCGGCGAAGCAGAGGATGTGGCCGCGCGCGGCGCGCGCGCCGGTGGTGCACGCCCACTGCTTGCCGAACCACCCCGCCGGGAGCGGCTCGTTCGTGATGACGCGCAGCCGCGGGTCGCCGGCGCCCGCCTCGCGCGCCAGCTCGCCGGTGCGGTCGCTGGAGTGGTCGTCCACGACGATCAGCTCGAGCGCCGGGTAGCCCGCCGCGAGAATGGAGCGCACGCAGCCCGCGATGTGGTGCCGCTCGTCGCGCGCGGGAACGATCACGCTCACCAGCGGCGCGTCGGGGGGCGGCAGGTGCGACTCCTCGTCCAGGTGCCGCGAGCCGCGCGCGCGCCAGAAGGCGAGGGCGGGGAAGAACACCCAGGGCCAGACGCCGAGCGTCAGCTCGAGGGCGAAGGACGGCGTCGTCACCACGGCGCGCGGCAGGAGGGGGGCACGGGGCGAAGCTATGCGGGGGGCGAATTAGGCGCGAGCGGCGGCCGGCACGTGTGGCTGCGTGCGGGCGCGTGCACGTGCGAACGCCGGGCGCTCCCTGCGGAGTGCCCGGCGTTTCCGTACCGTCCGGCGCACGCGCCCGGGCGCGTGCGCTAGTGGCGCCCTCCACCAGAGGAGCCGCCCGACCCGCCGGAGCGCCCGGAGCCGCCCGACCCGCCGGACGAGCCGCCGGTGCCGCCGTCGCCCTCATCGGTCTCCTCCAGGTCCTGGCGGTCCGACCGGTCCGAGGCGCTCATCCCGGAGGACTCCTCGTCGAGCTCGTCGCCCATCCCGGACCGGCGCGACGGGCCGGACGAGCCCCCGCGCGACGACTCGTCGCGCCCGCCGGCGCTGCCGCCGGCGCTGCCGCCACCGCCCGAGTAGCCGCTCGACCCGCCGTAGCCGCCCTCGCCGCGGTCGTCGCTCGTGCCGCCGCGCGGGTCCTGGTCGCGATCTCGATCCGGCATTCAGCTACCCTCCACCGAGAGTGAGTGTGCGCTGCCCGCCGGCGCCGCGCGCGACGCGCCGGGCGGCGCGGGGAGGGCGGTGGGCTCGCATGGAGGGTGCCAGCTGGTGAACATTTGAGCGGGCCGGGAGAGCCAGCGCGCACGGCCCGGTCCGCCTCCGGTCCACCTCCCACACGACCGACCCCGCACATGTCCGTCGATTTCCCGCTGCCCGCGTCCGCCGCCCGGCCGCGCCTCGCACCGCCGCGCCTCGCGCCCGGCGCTCGCGTCGCGCTCGTCTCGCCTGCCGGCCCCCTGCGCGGCGAGGAGGACGTGGCGCGCGCCGTCGCGAACGCCCGCTCCTTCGGGTGGGAGCCGGTGGTGGGCGCGCACGCGCTCGCGCGGCGCGGCTACCTGGCGGGGAGCGACGCCGAGCGCGCGCGCGACCTGAACGACGCCCTCCGCGACCCCGCCGTCGACGCGGTCTGGTGCCTGCGCGGCGGCTACGGCGCCATGCGCATCCTGGACGCGGTGGACTACGACGCCCTCCGCGCCCGCCCGCGCGCCCTCCTCGGCTACTCGGACATCACCGCCCTGCACGCGGCGGTGGCGCGACGCTGCGGCCTGGTGAGCTACCATGCCCCGACCGCGCGCGCCGAGCTCACCGAGTTCTCGCGCGCCTCGCTGGAGCTCGCGGTGGCGCGCGGCGCCGACCCCTGCGGCCGCGCGCCGGAGGCGCGCGTGCTGCGCCCGGGGCGCGCGGACGGGCTGCTCGCGGGCGGCAACGTCGCCCTGCTCGCGGCGCTGGCGGGCACGCCGTACGCGCCGAGCTTCGCCGGCGCGGTGGTGGTGCTCGAGGACATCGGCGAGGCCGTCTACCGCGTGGACCGCATGCTCCGGCAGCTCCTGCTCGCCGGCCTCTTCGACGGCTGCCGGGCGATCGTCTTCGGTCACTGCACGAACTGCCCCGAGGAGTCCGACGACGGCGCCCGCACGCTCGAGGAGGTGGTGCGCGAGCTCGCCGACGCGCTCGCCGTCCCCTGTCTCCTCGGCGTCCCGGTTGGGCATATTGACGATCAGTGGACCGTGCCGCTCGGCCTTCGGGCGTACGTCGACGCGGACGCGAGGCTCGTACAGGTGGAGTGCTGAGACGCGTCGCGGCTGGCCGCCGGGAGCCGGTCGGCGCACCGCGCCGCCACGGCCGTCCGCGCACATCGCTACCCTAATTTTCAATCAGAGGTATTCATGCCCAAGTCCTCCGCCGACCTCATCGCCGAAGCCAAGACGCGGATCCGGGAGGTGACGCCCGCCGAGGTGAAGCGCATGCGCGAGCGCGGCGATCAGATGGCCCTCGTGGACGTGCGCGAGGACCGCGAGTGGAACCTGGGCCACCTGCCGGGCGCCGTGCACATGTCGCGCGGCACGCTGGAGGGGAAGATCGAGCAGACGGTGCCGCGCGACCGGCCGGTGGTGCTGTACTGCGCCAGCGGCAACCGCTCCGTACTGGCGGCGGACATGCTGCGGCAGATGGGCTACGAGAACGTCTCGTCGATGAGCGGCGGCTTCAAGGGCTGGGTGCACGCCGGCGGGGACGTGGAGGGGTGAGGCTGGAGGGGCTGGAGGCGCTGCTCGCGCACCCCCTCGTGGTGCGGGTGGCGCGGGAGCTGGTCGAGCGCCCCGGCACCCCCGCCACCCCGGATCCGGACGCGCGCCTGGCCGCCGTGGCGCTCGTGCTCCGCCTCGGCGCGAACGGCGAGCCGGAGCTCCTCTTCATCCGGCGCGCCGAGCGCGCGGGCGACCCGTGGAGCGGGCACGTCGCCTTCCCGGGCGGGCGCAAGGACCCGGTGGACGCGTCGCTCCTGGATACGGCCAGGCGCGAGACGCTGGAGGAGACCGGGGTCGACCTGGCGCGCGACGGCCTCATCCTCGGGCAGCTCGACGACCTGCAGCCGCGCACGCCGACGCTGCCGCCGGTGATGGTCCGCCCTTTCGTGGCGCTCGTGCCGGAGGTGGAGCTGACGCTCAACTACGAGTGCGCGGACGCCTTCTGGGTGCCGCTCGCCTGGCTGCGCGACCCGGCGTCGCGCCGCATGACGGTGCTGCGGGAGCGCGGGATGGAGCTGCAGGTGTACAGCTACCAGCACGGCGAGCACCTGATCTGGGGGATGACCGAGCGCATCCTGCAGCAGCTCGTCGCGATCGCCGGCGCGGGCGAGGGCGCGGCCGAGGGGCGGGCAGACGCGCCGGGGTGAGGGGAAGGCAGCGAGGTCGGCCCTTGCGAAAGTTTAGCCGAGCCTAAATATTTTCTTACCGCTGCCGTCTCCCCTCGAGCTCCGCCCGGCCGTTCCACATGGCGAATCCGCAAGCCGTTCCCACCGAGCCCCCTCCGACGCCACCCACCACCGACCGGGGCTGGCGCCGGGCGCGCGTCACGCCGAGCCTGGCGGAGGTGTACCGCTCGGTTCCGATCACCGGGCGCACCTGGTGGCGCAAGCTGCTCGCCTTCGCCGGTCCCGGCTACCTCGTGGCCGTGGGCTACATGGACCCGGGGAACTGGGCCACCGACCTCGCCGGCGGCTCGCAGTTCGGCTACACGCTGCTCACCGTCATCCTGCTGTCGAACATGATGGCGGTGCTCCTGCAGGGGCTCGCCTCCAAGCTCGGCATCGCCACCGGCCGCGACCTCGCGCAGGCGTGCCGCGACCACTACTCGCCGGGGGTGAACTTCGCCCTCTGGGTGCTCTGCGAGATCGCCATCGCCGCCTGCGACCTGGCGGAGGTGATCGGCTCGGCGATCGCGCTCAACCTGCTGTTCGGCATCCCCCTCGCGTGGGGCGTCCTGATCACGGCGCTCGACGTGCTGCTCGTGCTCTACCTGCAGAACAAGGGCTTCCGGCTGATCGAGGCGCTCGTCATCACGCTCGTCGCGACCATCGGCGCCTGCTTCCTCTTCGAGATCATCCGCTCGCGCCCGGACGCGGGCGCGGTGGCGCGCGGCTTCGTGCCGACGGCGGAGATCCTGCGCAACCCGGGGATGCTCTACGTGGCGATGGGGATCCTGGGCGCGACGGTGATGCCCCACAACCTGTACCTGCACTCCTCGATCGTGCAGACGCGGAAGTACGAGGAGAACGCGGCCGGGAAGCGCGAGGCGGTGCGCTACGCGTTCATCGACTCGACGATCGCGCTCTCCTTCGCGCTCTTCATCAACGCGTCGATCCTCATCGTGGCGGCGGCGACGTTCCACACGAGTGGGAACACCGAGGTCGCCGAGATCCAGGACGCGTACAAGCTGCTCACGCCGCTCCTCGGCGCCGGCGCGAGCACCGTCTTCGCGCTCGCGCTGCTGGCGTCCGGACAGAGCTCGACGCTCACCGGCACGCTCGCCGGGCAGATCGTGATGGAGGGCTTCCTCAACATCCGCCTGCGGCCGTGGCTGCGCCGCCTCATCACGCGCGGCATCGCGATTGTGCCCGCCGCCATCGCCGCTATCTTCTACGGCGAGAGCGGCACGGCGCAGCTGCTCGTGTTCAGCCAGGTGGTGCTCAGCCTGCAGCTCTCGTTCGCGGTGTTCCCGCTCGTGATGTTCACCTCGGATCGGGCCAAGATGGGTGCGCTCGTCAACCCGACCTGGCTCAAGGTGCTCGCCTACGCCGTCGCGGCGGTCATCGCCTCGCTCAACGTCTGGCTCCTCGTGCAGACGCTGGGCGCGCTGACCGCGTAGCGCCGGCCGAACCCGCGACCCCGCCGCATGTATCGCCGCGTTCTCGTCCCCCTCGAGCACTCGTCGTACGACGCCTGCATCCTCGACCACGTGCGCCGGCTCGCGCGCTGCTGCGGGTCGAGCGTCGTCCTGATCCACGTCGCCGACGGGTGGGCCGCGCGCAACATCCGCCACCTCGACCTGCGCGAGAGCGAGGAGATGCGCGACGACCGCGAGTACCTGGAGCGGCTCTGCGCCGAGCTCGAGTCCGAGGGGTTCGACGCCGACTGCGTGCTGGCGAGCGGCGACCCGTCCAAGGAGATCGTCGCCGCCGCGGAGCGCGAGGCGTGCGACCTGATCGCGATGGCCACGCACGGCCACCGCTTCCTGAACGACGTGGTGCGCGGCAGCGTGGCGAACGACGTGCGCCACGCGTCGATGGTGCCGGTGCTGCTCGTGCGGGGGCCGGCGAAGGAGCGGGGGCAGCAGGGGAGCGCGCCCCGGCCGTGAGCGCGTCGAAGCGTGCCGCCGCACCGGGCGGGGCAGCGGGTGCCCGCGCGGCCGCGCCGGAGCAGCTCACCGCCCCCGTCGAGGACTACCTGAAGGCGGTCTACGACGCGGAGCGCGGCGAGGGCGCGGCGACGACCAACGACCTGGCGCAGCGGCTCGGCGTGGCGCCGGCGAGCGTGACGGGAATGGTCCGCCGGCTGGCGGCGCAGGGGCTGCTGGAGTACGAGCCGTACCGCGGGGTGCGCCTCACCGCCGACGGGCGGCGCGCGGCGCTCCGCACGCTCCGCCGCCACCGCGTGATCGAGAGCTACCTGGCGACGGTGCTCGGCTACCCCTGGGACGGGGTGCACGAGGAGGCCGAGCGGCTGGAGCACGCCGCCTCGGACGAGCTGATCGACCGGATGGCGCTGGCGCTCGGCGAGCCGACGGTGGACCCGCACGGGGCGCCGATCCCGACGCGCGACGGCGCCGTGGACGAGACCCCGCGCCGCGCCCTCGCCGAGCTGCCGGTGGGGACGCAGGCCCGCGTGACGCGGGTGCACGACGAGGACCCGGCGATGCTCCGCTACCTGGCCGAGCTCGGAATCCGCCCGGGCGCCGCCGTCCGCGTGCTGGCCCACGCTCCCTTCGACGGCCCGATCACCCTCGCCGTGGGGGAGAGCGAGTGCGTCGTCGGGCGGGGGCTGGCGGGGCAGGTGCTGGTCGAAAGCTGAGGGGCGAGGGACGGGGCACGAGGGGAGAAGCACGAGGGGTGACGGCGCGGGCGTCCCCTCGTCCCTCCCACCTCGTGCCGCGTCCCTCGTCCGGAACGTCTCTTGCCCATCGTCCAGGCGACCCAATGGATCTCTGGAGGAATCCGTGGCCTATCGCCCGCATGAGCAGCCGGTGCCCGTCGATCCGGACGTCGGTATCCCGGATCTCATTCGCCGCCTGACCGACGACTCGAAGCGCCTGGCGAGCGACGAGGTGCGCCTCGCCAAGCTGGAGCTGAACGAGAGCGTCCGCACCGGCGCGCGGGGCACCCTCTGGCTGTCGCTCGCCTTCGGCGTCGGCGTGGTCGCGCTCGTGGCGCTCACCATCGGCCTGGCCGCCATCATCGGGCGGATCGCGAACTTCAACTACTGGGTCGGCGCGCTCGTCGTCGGCGTCGTGGAGCTCGCCCTCGCGTACGTGCTGGTGAAGCGCGGCATGAAGCAGTTCTCCAAGCCGTCCTATACCTTCGAGCAGACGCGCGAGTCGCTCAAGGACACCACGGCGTTCGTGGCGATGAAGCGGGCCGACTGAGCCGCGATGAATCGGGCCGGCCGAGCGGCGGTGAGTCGGGGCGACTGACCTGCGGCGGCCGCGTCCGGCGGCCGCCCGCGACCGCCCGGTGGGAACGCGCGCCCGGCGCGCGCTGTTTCGCTGCTGGCTTCCCACCTCGATGATGCTGCTACTCGCACTCACGGCGGCGCTCGCCGCCGCGCAGGCGGGCGAGCGCGTGCCGCCCGGCGGCGCCCTCCCCGGCGGCGCGTTGATCGTTCCCCCCGCGCCGCGCACGATCGCCATCGACGAGCGACTGGCCGCCGACGCGAGGCTGCGCGTGGGCGACCGCGTCGTGCTCTCGGCCGCCTCCGGCGGGGCCGGCGACACCGTCGTCGTCGCGGCCATCACCCGGCGCGGCGCCGACCCCTCGGAGGTCGCGCGCGACGAGTACCGCGTGCGCCTCCACCTGGACCACCTGCAGGCGCTCGCCGGCTACGGCGACCGGGTGGACCGCTTCGCCGTCGCCACCACGCGGCCGGGCGCCACCGGCCGCGTGCTCGACGACGTGAACCGCGTCGCCTTCGGCTTCCGCGCCCACCGCTCCGCCGACGTCGCCGTGGGCACGTCGCGCACCTTCCAGGTGGTGAGCCGCTTCCACCGCGCGATCGGCGTGATCACGATCGTCGCGAGCGCGATCTTCCTCCTCTGCATCCTGCTGCTCAAGGTGGAGGAGCGGCGCCGCGACGTGGCCGCGCTGCGCCTGATGGGGATCTCGCGCGCGAGCGTGGTGCGCTCGATCGTCCTCGAGGCGCTGCTGGTCTCGCTCTTCGGCGCCGCGCTCGGCACGCTCGTCGGGTGGGCGGGGACGCTGCTGATCAACTGGCACTACCAGGGCGTCTACCGCACGCCGCTCACCTTCGCCCTCGTCACGCCGGGCATCGTCCTCTTCGCCGTCGCCCTCTCCGTCGCGCTCGGCGTCGGCGCCGGCCTGGCGGCCGCGGTGCGCCTGGTGCGCATGCCGCCGCTGGCGCTGTTCGGCCGCTGATGCGCGCGGCGCTCGCCTCCGCGGCCCTCCAGCGGCACCCCGTGCGCACGCTGCTCGCCGTGCTCGGCGTCGCCGTGTCCGCGGCGCTGCTGCTGGACATGGTCATGCTCGCCAGCGGCATGCGCGAGTCGTTCCGCCAGTTCCTGCTCATCCAGGGCTTCCAGCTCCGCGTGTCGCCCAAGGGGACGCTGCCCTTCGACAGCGAGGCCACCATCGAGCGCGCGGGGTGGGCGCTCGCCACGCTCCGCGCCCACCCCGACGTGGTGACCGTCAGCCCCATCCTCGGCGCGCAGACGCACACCCTGCGCGGCGACAGCGCGCACACCGCGTTCGCCGTCGGCGTGGACCCCGGCGTGCAGGGCGACTACGAGCTGCTGCGCGGCGCGAACGCGAGCGCGCCCGACCGCGTGGTGGCGAACGAGGCGTACCTTCGACTGACGGGCCGACGACTCGGTGACACCCTGGACGTGGTGGTCGGCTTCGACCCCCAGTTCCGGAGCTACACCGGGCGGCGGGCGCTCGTCCTCGTGGGCGTGGGGCGCTTCTACTACACCGCCACCAACCAGGCCGTGCTCGCCGTACCGCTCGCCACTCTGCAGGCGATGAGCGGCGCCGCGCGCGCCGACCGCGTCTCGCTCTTCATGGCCAAGGTGCGCGCCGGCGCGAGCGTGGAGGCGGTGCGCGCGTGGATCGAGCGCACGATCCCCAAGGTGACCGCGATCTCCACCGAGACCGCCGTGGCGCAGGTGGAGGAGCGGCTCGGCTACTTCCGCCAGCTCGCCTTCATCCTCGGCGCGATCAGCCTCGTCGTCGGCTTCCTCCTCGTGACCACCCTGGTGACCGTGAGCGTGAACGAGCGCGTCGGCGAGATCGCCGTGATGCGCGCGATGGGGGTGAGCCGCGCGCACGTCGTGCAGCAGATCGTCCTCGAGGGGTTCGCGATCAGCCTCGCCGGCGCCGTCCTCGGCCTGCTCCTTGGCCTCGGCACCGCGCGCTACCTGAACGCCATCCTCTCGGACTTCCCGGGGCTCCCGGCGACGTTCGACTTCTTCCTCTTCCAGCCCGGCGCCGCCTGGCGCTCGCTGGGGCTGCTCGTGCTCTCGGGCATCCTCGCCGGGATCTACCCGTCGTGGCGGGCGTCGTCGCTCCCCATCGCCACCACGCTGCGCCGCGAGGCCGTCGCGTGACGGGCGACGGCGGTCGCCGGGGCGCGGCGGCACGCGCCGTCGCGGGCGTTCAGCCCCCGGTCGCGCAGCCGTCGTCGGCGCCCGTGCCGGCGGTGCGGGCCGTGGCGCTCGCCCGCTCGTATCCCATGGGCGGCGAGGAGGTGCGGGCCGTGCGCGGCGTGACGTTCGACATCGCCGACGGCGAGTACGTCGCCGTCGTCGGGCCCTCGGGGTGCGGGAAGAGCACGCTCCTCAACCTGCTCGGCGTCATCGACCGGCCGACGGCGGGGAGCGTCGCCGTGCGCGGGCGCGACGTGAGCGCGATGAGCGACCGCGAGGCGACGCGCTTCCGGCTGCACAACGTGGGCTTCGTGTTCCAGCGCTTCTACCTGATGCCGACGCTCAGCGCGCGGGAGAACGTCGAGCTGCCGATGGCCGAGGCGGGGGTGGGGCGCGCGGAGCGGCGAGCGCGGGCGCTCGAGCTGCTGCGCTACGTGGGGCTGGGTGCGCGCGAGCGCCACCGGCCGTCGCAGCTCTCGGGCGGCGAGCAGCAGCGCGTGGCCATCGCCCGCGCCCTCGCCAACAGCCCCGCGCTCCTCCTCGCCGACGAGCCGACCGGCGAGCTGGACGCGCGCACCGGCGCGGAGATCATCGACCTGTTCGGCCGCCTCAACGCGGACGGCACCACGATCGTCGTGGTGACGCACGACGAGGAGCTGGCGCGCGCGGCGCGGCGCGTGATCCACATGCGGGACGGCGAAATCGTGAGAGACGAGGGACGGGGGACGGGATGAGAGGCACGAGGAACGCGCCGCCCTGACGATCACCTCTTCCCTCTTCCCTCGTTCCTCGCCGTCATGATCTCCCTCCTCGCCCTCCGCAACTTTCTCTACCGCCCCTGGCGCTCGGCGCTCCTGTTCCTGGGGTACGGGATGGGGGTGACGGTGATGATCGTGCTCCTCTCCATCGGCGAGGCGCTCATCACGCAGGCGAGCGACGAGCGGCTGGTGGGCGGCGGGGACGTGACCGTCCTCCCCGAGGGGCTGGACATCGAGGTGATGAAGACGGGCGGGCTGGGCGGCCTCTTCTTCTCCATCGGCAACGCGCGCTTCGTCTACTCGCAGGTGCTCGCCTCGCCGCGGCTCGCCTACGGCGTGCAGTCGGTCGCGCCGCAGATCGAGGGGAAGCTGCTCTACCTGCGCACGGCGGACGGCGTGGAGCGCACCGTGCGCGCGAGCGGCGACGTGCCGGGCGCGACGCGCGCCGTGGGGGCGGCGCCGGCGCTCCGCGAGGGCGCCTGGCACGACGACGACGGGGACCGCCGGTGGGCGCATCCCACGCCGGCCGAGCTGCGCCACGAGATCGACCGCTTCCACCTCACCCCCGCGGACGTGGCGGACGCCAGCACGTGGGCGGAGTGGCACTACTTCAACGTCCTATCCGACGACGGCCGCCGCTGGGCGTTCATCGCGCTCATCGTCAACGGCGACGTGCGCGGCACC
>Ga0307416_100002325_pt1 | contig 10870 bp, 8 predicted proteins | sample DK1Cmetagenome_2_FD_203821 | JGI IMG/M metagenome (GOLD analysis project Ga0307416, IMG submission 203821) | Maize rhizosphere microbial communities from greenhouse at UC Davis, California, United States - DK15-C-3 | ecosystem: Host-associated > Plants > Roots > Rhizosphere > Soil | place: USA...
CATCTCGAGAAACGCGAGGCGCGACACGGCGTAAATCTCTTCCGGCTCGAGCGCATTCGCTGCCGTATACATCTGCTCGCGCCAGGTCCAGAAACTATCGGTCGAATGTTGTGAGCGATGCTCCGTTCGCCCGCGAATTACACGCTGAAACGCATGCGAGTGAGCATTGACCATCCCCGGCAACAACGCACGCCCCTTCAGACGAATCGCATCCGAAACATCTTCCGTAATCTCAACGATCTTTCCTTCGCCATCACACACGACCGCGCGACCGGACTGAAACCGTCCGTCAACGTAAACATAATCCGGTAACCACGTAGACATTTACTTCATCGCCAGCACTTCACGCGCGGCGGTCCGATCCCCCGTGCAACTAATTCGTCTCGGCCCATCAAGATACGTCAACTCAAACCCGTGACTCTCATACAACTCGATGATTCGCTCGGTCGCCTGGTTCGAAATCACAACTGGGCCAATATGTCTCGCTAACACATCCGCAGTACGAACCTGATCGTCCCACGAAAAACCGCCGGCGCTGTACGTCGTGAACTCTACATCATACGGCGGATCGGCGTAGATAAAATCTCCTGCCTCAAACTCCAATGCTTCGATATCGAGATTACTAAACTGCCACTGACTAAACACCGCCTTATACTCCGAGAAATCCACGGCGTAGTTGATCGCCTTGTAAGTTCCAAACGGCACATTGAAATCGCCGCTCTTGTTGAAACGGCAAAGCCCATTGAAGCAGGTGCGATTGAGATAGTAGAACAACTGCGCGCCTTCGGCAGTTCGTGCCTCGCCCTTGCGAATCAGTTCATTAAAACGATCGCGGTGACGATAGAAAAGCGTTTCGTCGTTGCGCATCGGCAGGCGCATTTCCAAACCGTTCTGCACCTGGCGATAGAAGTTGATCAAGTGTGGATTCACATCGTTTAGTAGCGCATGCTTCGGTTGCAGACCGAGCGCGACGGCGAGACCGCCGCAAAACGGCTCGACGTATCGTCGCTCCGCGTTCGCTTCCCAGATCGGTTTCAGGTGTGGCGCCAGCCAGCGTTTGCCGCCGGCCCACTTCAAAGGCGGCTTAAGCATCGCGTCTCATTCTGCGCCAAAGTGAGGTGGTGTAGGCCGCGGATAGTCTCAGCGGGCGGAATGCGTAGTAAAGGGAGTGCAGCGGCGCGGGGAGTGCGACGGCCTGCCAATCGGGTAGTGTGGGAACGAAGATCGCACGCAGCGTAGACATCAATGCGTCGCGTTTCCGATCCATGATGCGGAGGTTGTAGAGGTTGGTTTCGGTTGAGTCGGCCGCGCCGAAGGTGTTGAAGAGTTGCTCGTGAACTTGATCGGCCATGCGTTGCATTCCGAGATCTTCTAACACGGGAATGCTTACATCTGAAAACTTTTCGACAAGTCGCAAACCGAGCGCGAGCATGCGCGACGCGTGAGCCTTCTCGGCGCGTTGGCCCAGAAGATCCCAGTTGAGCTGGGGAGTTGCTCGCAAGACTTCGGCCAGCGAGACGATCCATTCCAGACGTCGCCAGAGATGCTTGGCGCCGTGCATCGAGAGATAAAGCACGAGATCCTCGGCGCCGAAAGTCTCAACTGTCGTTCCGGCAAGCGATACCGTCTGTAACCGCGACATCACCTCATCACCGTGCAGCTTGAAGACGAAACTTCGCGGCGCGAGATCCCAGTGTAGATCGACAACCGTGAACCACTCATCGCGCATGAACTGTAGCTCGCAGTGGTTGCTCAAATGCGAAGCTAACTGCGCCGGCGTCAAACGCGGGCTCATCTCGTAGCCGAGCGATTCCAGTAGCGCTCTTGCTTGTTCGAAGTGACGGCGATTGATCAGGACGTCGATGTCGCCGGCCTGACGTAGAGAGATCTCGCCGTAGGCCATCTGCGCGAGCAGTGGTCCTTTAAACAGCGCGACGGGAATGCCGTTTTCTTTGAAGAGTTTGTAAACGCGCAGTTGTTTTGCGATCAGGTGGAGGACATTTTGGGAATTCGCGACTGACTCACGTTTCAGGCGCGACAGGAAATGAGTAGGGGCAAGGCCGGTGAGATGTTTGTGCAACAGCGGCAGCAGCCCGTGTGCTTGCGCCGTGGCGAAGAGGTAATCCCAGTTGATCTCTTGTTGCACGAGCCGGCGCAACTCTGAGCGTCGCTCAGCATCAAGCTCGCGTCGCGCAATCAAAAGGATCAAGTCGTTTTCGTGAATCATTGAAGTTCTTCTTTGCGGTCTCTGCGTAACCTTTGCGTCCTTTGCGTGAAACCAATCTTTCACGCCGAGACCGCAGAGGAAATCTGCCGAGACCACGACTCCGCGTAAAGTCCGCTTTGTTCGAGCAAACGTTGATGGCTGCCGGATTCAATGATCCGGCCGCGGTCCATCACGTGAATAACATCAGCATGCATCGCGGTCGTGAAACGATGTGTGATGATGATCGACGTTCGTCCAGCTGCGAGTGTCCGAAAGCGTTCGAGCCAGTCCGCCTCAGCCCACGGGTCGAGCGCGCTCGTCGGCTCGTCGAGAATAATAATCGGCGCGCGACGCAGGAACGCGCGCGCGAGAGCGATGCGTTGCCACTCACCGACGCTTAGCTCAGTGCCGCCCGCGAACCAGCGCCCCAACAACGTCTGCTCCTGTTGTGGTAAGCGCGCCACGATCTCCTCAGCACCGGCAGCTTTAATGGCAGCGTCAAGTTCAAGATTCGATGCTTTGAGATCGCCATAGAAGACATTCTCCTGCACCGTGGTGTTGTAGTGAAACGGTGTCTGCAACAACACCGTGATCATTCGTCTCAGATCCTCGACAGCAATCTCTTTCACATTCAGCCCGTCAATCTCAATCTCACCGTGCTGAGGATCGTAAAAGCGACAGAGCAGCTTGAGCAGCGTGCTCTTGCCTGCACCGTTTGGCCCAACAATCGCAACGATCTTTCCCTTCGGGATCGTCATCGTAAAATCGTCGAGCGCCCTTCCGCTCGCATCAGGATAACTGAACGACACGCCCTTGAACTCAATCCCAACTTTCACCTGCTCCTTTCCATGTCGCCCATCGACAATCACAGGTTTCAGCGCAAGGAACTCAAACAAGTTCCCGAGAAACAGACTATTACCGTATAGCTGGCCCGCGTTCTCCAGCAGCGTGCGCATCAGTCCCTGACCCTGATTGAACGCGGCGTAAATCAGCGCCAGTTCACCCAACGTCACGAGACCGTGCAAGGCTTTCCACACCATCCATCCGAGCGCCGCACCGACGATCAGCAATGCGATTAAGCTCGCTGCAAGCTCTGCCCCACCTTGACGTCGCGTCAAATGCAAACGCTCGCCGCGTAGTCGCCCGCGCAGACCTTTATAGGTCGACTGAAAATGTTTGCCCAGTCCGAAGAGCCTGATCTCCGCCGCTGCTTCAGCCGTGGTCATGATCCAGTCGTAATACCATGCGCGCCGGTCGTCGGCGGTCGTGCGCTGCCGCCACTGATACTCCGCGAGCGCGTAATGAAGCACAACGTAAAAGGCAGGCAGTGTGCTGAGCACGAGCGCGAGCGCGAGCCATGGTCCAAGCGGGATCAGGATCGCACCCATCGCAACAAGCGTGATGCTGTTTTGCAAGAGCGCGCCAAGATTTCCGAGCAGCGCCACCGGACGATAGCGAGCTTCGGCACGCGCGCGATGCAGATGATCGTAGTAATCGGAGAGTTCGTAGAACGCAAGATCTGCACTGACTGATTTCTCATGAATCAGTGAAGTGATGTGGTCCTGCAGCAGCTCGGCCTGGACGGTGCGCACCCAGTTAATGGCGTTACGCACGACTTCCATCAACAGCAACAGCGCACCGACCAACAACAATCGCGTCAGCACCAGTCGAACGTCAGCAATCACAAGTCCATCGACTACCAGCTTGGTCAGATAAACGATCGCCGCCGGGAGTAAGCCCTGCACAATCAGCAAAACGATCCACGCAGTTGTCCATGGCCGTGCGACTTGCCAAACGAGTGCCAACGCACGCGGCAGGTTGGGCAACTGGGCCAAGGCCTTGCGTAGTTTGCCGGAGAGGATCTTAATGGAGCTGAACATCGTTACTGAGCTGGCTCTTTATGTAATGACTGGCGCAACTGAGCTTGCGAAAGCGGCACGCCATAAAAAGTTGACTGTTTGAAACTTGCGGCGGAGAATTCCGTATCCCAACGCCAAACATAACCGTCCTCTACGAGATCGGCTGCCAGTTGAAGCTGAATGCGTTCGCCTTCCGTGATCTCGACTGGCCGAGGAATAGGAAACAGCCCAACGCCATAAATCATCTTCGGTGCAGCCGGATGATTCGAGAAGCTGATATCGTCGGCCAGTTCTGAATCAAACCAGACGGCAACTCCGTGCGCAGTGCCGTTGCGTGCGGCACGCCAGGAGATCTCAGCGCGTACGTCAGCGTTTTGAACTTTGTAGTAATCAATTGTGGTCCAACGCACGGGATCAACCAGCAACTGTTCGGGTTTCAAGTACGACTTACGCCACTGATTGGTGATAAGGCGCGTTCCTGCTGACAAATCGAGATTAAATTTACGCCATGGTCCGACAAGATCTTCGTAATGCTCCGGCGCTTCAACAACTGCGGCCCAGAGAACATCACGTCGCGGAATGAGCGCGCCGCCGCGAGCCAGCAGGCGCTCGCGAGCGTCGATGATCGACGGAATGTGTTGTTCAAACCACGGCAGCACGCCGCGCAAATCGGAGATGATGATGCTCGCAGGCTCAGGCAGTGAAATCTCAGTCGACAAACTTTCGAAAAACTCGATCCGATCGGCACAACCATTCGCAAGCGCCGCCTCGCGCGCCACACTGATTATGTTATCCGGTTCGACCGCGTAAACACGTCGCGCGCCGAACTTGCACGCCATGAGGGCAAACACTCCCGGCCCACAGCCAAGATCCAGCACCACTGAATCAGGCGTCACTACGCGGCGCAGGGCAGCCAGATACGCATCCATACGCGGCGCGTCGGCAAGCATCTGGCCATAGAAGTGCAGGCTATACATTTCTGAAAAGAGATCTCACGCAAAGGCGCAAAGACGCAAAGAAGAATTCATAAATCCTTTGCGGCTTTGCGCCTTTGCGTGAGACTAAAATCATCGACTATTAGATTGCACAGTTCTGTGATTCGTGCTGGATCCGCGTGTGGTGTGACGCGTCGCACCGAAACATTCCCGACAACGCGCGTCAACAATTCAAACTCACGCGCGCGCATTAGCTTGTCCATCAACTTCGTCGCGTAAGTGTTCGCGACCAACGCCATCAACGCTTCCGATCGATCGAGCGTCTCGATAAACGGCGCGGCCGAATCATGATGTCGTTCACCGAGTTGATAGATCGCAGCAAGCGGCAACGCCTCTCCCTGAAATTGCGCACTCAAATCGAGGTAACACTTGTCCCAGTTAGGCGTCAGTTTCGGCAGATGTGTTTCGGAGCCATAAAGCGCCTTAACCGCGGGTGGCCACAAGCGAATGCACGGATAACCCGGTCGCACCAGAAACCGATCGCCACGATCGTCAAGCGTCACAACATCTTCCGCGAGCACGCTGTACCCACGTTCCGCAAACGCCGCCGCCGTTGTCGACTTACCCGAACCCGCCGGACCGACGAGGGCAATCGCTTCCTTTCCGATCGCGATGGCGCTCGCGTGTAGACAAACGATGCCGCGCAACAGCATCACAAAACCCATCACTGGTCCAAGCAGGTACGTCGCCGTGTCTTCGAGCGTTAAAGGTGAAGACCACTCAGCCCAAACCTCACTGCCCGATCGATCGATTACAAATTGCGTCTGGTCGGCGTAGTGAAACCGGTAGTACTTTCCATCGAGTACTCGAAAGACTCGCAGCGCAGGCTCGCCGCAATCTCTATTGTAGTCGGCGACGTAACAGGCTTCGCCCTGCGCAGCGTGAAGCCACGCAGGCAGCAAGCCGAAAGATATGCGCAAATCTTCCGATGCTATGGTGGAGGCGGGAACGCCGGGAATTATTCTATTGGTGACAATTCCAAGGCCATAGATCGAGCACCGGTAATCCATGAAAGCCGTTTCATTGGAATGGGGTTTGGGGGATCAGACGCCGGTCTTGGGTCCGGCCGCGGCGCCGCCGCCACCGTCTTCATTACCTTTGGGACCGGCGTTGCGCGTGATCTCGCGAATGTTTCCGTAAACGATTACTTCGGGCTTGTGGTAAGGCTTTTTGGTTTCCTGTTCCGTTACCTGTTCAGCGGCGTCAGGTTTACGTTCCATGCATTGTCTCCATTTTTGGCCGGGAGTTTATAAGCCAATAGTTCAACGCGAACACTCGAAGACTTGCCCAGAGTGCGTCGGAAGTTTTTTCTTCCGCAACTGGTCGTCGACGATTCAGGTTAACAAAAGCTCTGAGCTGCGGACTGACCTCAAAACTGTCGAGCCATCTTACACTAGCGCGCTGCACCAGTTGAAGGGCTGAATCACCCATGAGACCTGTTTTTGGCCGGTTCAGTACGGCCGCAGGTAGTTTATCCGACATCGCACGCCGGAGAATGTGTTTGTTAACACACCATGGTTTCGTCGGAATCGCCAAAAGATACTCGATTAACCTGACGTCGAGAAAAGGATGACGAACTTCCAACTGTAGTTTAGTCGCACCCGGATCGTATCCTTCGAACAACGACGTCCAGATCTTTGAGTTGAGCACGCGCATCGTCGCCGGTCTCTTACCTTCATTACTTTTCCTGGACCAAAACTGCTCCCACCGCTCCTGCAGATCCGTTCTGCGCGCGAACGACTCATCGATCCACTCAGGAATTGACCCCGAATCCGCGGTGCGAAGCATCCGTCCAATCCGCGTTCTAATTGACTGTTGTGGTTCATGCATGAGCGCATCCCCGTCATACCCGGTGAGCGCAACCGAACTGAACCCCGCACACAGCCGCAACAGATCATTGAACTGTCCTGTCTTCACAGACACCAGAAACGGTTCCGCCTGGTCCATATCACCGTCAAACAACCCATATCGATCTGCATTCAAATGCGTAACCGGAATACCAAGATGCTCAGCCGCTAAGCTGGAATAGCGACGCTCTTCATCAGGAATCAACTCGTCGTACACCACGCAGAAACCAGCAACGCTCGCGTGTTCACAGGCAATCGCCGCGAGACTCGTCGAGTCGAGACCGCCGCTCATCGAGATCGCGACGCGATCCGTGCGCAGACGATCTTTAACTGCACGCGAAAAGAGTTCGGAGAAATGTTCGACGTACGACTCACGATCGCGATAACGCACTTTCGCGGGCTGTGACGGCGCCCAGTAACGCTTAACTTTGATCTCATTGTTCGCGACAGTAAGTGTGTGGCCCGGCGGCAGGCGTTGAATGTCTTTGAAAATCGTGGTCGAGTTGTCCTGGTTTACACCAAACAGCAGATAGTCGCCGACCGCAATTTCGTTCAGCGTGTTTGATACGCCCGCGCGCAAGTCGTTCAACGTGCTACTGAACTTGAACTCACCGCCGGCATGTGTGTAGAAAAACGGCTTGACACCCATGTGATCGCGGGCGCAAAAAAGTTTTTTGCCATCCGAGATCGCAAAAGCGAAATCACCGATGAGATGTTTGACGCAGTCTTCGCCCCACCTTTCGTACGCGGAAAGGATGTCTTCGCCATTATCGATGCGAGCATTTGCTTGTAACCGCAGGTTTTCACGGATTGACACGGATCAGAATTCCTTGCTTCACGAGGTTCTCAACCAGTTCCAGCAGGTCCTGACGCAAAACGTCCGCATCAACGTCGTATTCTCCGATCAGTTTCTCGTAAGCGGCTTCAATCGATTCTGAACCGGTGAGGGTCGACAGGAATCGTGTGCCGACGTCGTCGAGGCCGTAGTAACGCTCGCTATCGAGATTTAAGATCACTGAGTCTTGCTGCAGGTTCGAGATCAGAACGTCGTCGGGCACTCGCACGCGATCCGAGAATGAAATCGTCATGGCCGCGCATTCTAACAGAACCGTGCGATTCTGTTATTCTGTCGCGCGAAGGAGCCCACACACATGCGAGCATTAACGAAGCTTCTTGCTGTTTTACTCGCAAGTTCTCTCGCCATCTCGGCACAAACCGATCTAAGTAAAGAGCCGACACTCTACGTCGTCGCTTACGCGCACCTCGACACGCAATGGCGCTGGGAGTACCCGCGCGTGATCAACGAATACATCCCGAAGACGATGCACGACAACTTCGCGCTGTTCGAGAAGTATCCGAACTACGTCTTCAACTTCAGCGGCGCGAATCGTTACCGGATGATGAAGGAATACTGGCCTGCTGACTACGCGCGCGTGAAGCAGTACGTCAGAGCGGGTCGGTGGTTTCCGGCGGGCTCGTCGATGGAAGAGAGCGACGTGAACGTTCCTGCGGCGGAGTCGATCTTCCGGCAAATACTCTACGGCAATCGGTTTTTTCAACGTGAGTTTGGCAAGACGAGCGCTGAGTACATGTTGCCTGACTGTTTTGGTTTTCCGGCTTCGTTGCCGAGCATTCTCGCGCACGCGGGCATCAGGGGATTCTCGACACAGAAGCTCACGTGGAATTCCGCGGCGCGCGTCGGTGGGCCGGGTTCGATCGAAGAGACGCCACGCGGCATTCCCTTTAACGTTGGTTACTGGCAAGGCCCGGATGGACGGGGTGTGATCGCGGCGTTGAATCCGGGAAGTTACGGCGGTCAGATCCGAAGAGACATCAGCAATAGTCCGAGCCATGGGCCGAACGGGCCCAGCGCTTACGAAGATTGGCCGCACAGAGTCTTTCACAACGGTAATGTGAGCGGGCTGTTCACTGACTATCACTATTACGGTACTGGCGATACCGGCGGCGCGCCGCGAGAAGACTCGGTCCGTATGTTGGAAGCGATCGTGACGAGGAATCTCACGTTGACTCCCGGAACTATCGTGTTCGGCGATGGGCCTATAAAGGTTGTCTCGGCCACCGCGGAGCAGATGTTTGTCAACATTCGTCCTGATCAGATCAAAGGACTGCCGCGTTACGAAGGCGATCTGTTGTTGACCGACCACTCCGCCGGCTCGATCACTTCGCAGGCTTATCAGAAACGTTGGAATCGCAAGAATGAATTGCTTGCCGACGCGGCCGAGAAGGCTTCGATCGGTGCGATGTGGCTGGGTAGTCGCACTTATCCGCAGGAGCGTTTGAACAATGCGTGGACGCTCGTGATGGGAGGTCAGTTTCACGACATACTCCCGGGCACAGCGACGCCGAAGGCGTTTCAGTTTTCGTGGAACGACGACGTGATCGCGATGAATCAGTTTGCAGGTGTGTTGACCAGCGCAACGGAAGCTATCGCCGAAGCTCTGAATACGCAGACTCCGGGACAGCCGATCATTGTCTACAACCCACTGAATATCCTCCATGCAGATGTAGTGGAGGCGTCAGTGTCATTACGTTCCGGGCCTAACGAGACGGTGGTGGTGTTTGATCCCAGTGGCCACAGCGTTCCGACGCAGGTGATTGGTGAAGACAATGGCCGGACGAAGATATTGTTTATGGCGGGAGCGCCTTCGGTTGGTTGTATCGTTTACGACGCCCGGTTGATGCCCGCTGGCGGCCACGTGACTAAATTGAAAGTCACGGAGTCGTCGCTTGAAAATGAGCGGTATCAGATCAGATTGAATAGCGACGGAGACGTGGCGAGCATCTTTGATAAGACACTCAATCGCGAGTTGCTCTCGGCGCCGATGCGTCTCGCGATCAAGGACGACACACCCGCGCAGTGGCCGGCATGGAACATGGATTGGACCGACCAGCAAAAGCCGCCGCGCGCGTACGTCAGTGGTCCTGCGAAGATCCGCATTGTCGAACGTGGTCCGGTGCGCGTTGCGATCGAAGTCGTGCGCGAGGCAGAAGGTTCGAGGTTTCAACAAACGGTGCGCTTGTCGAACGGCGATCGCATCGAGTTCAGTAATGTCATCGACTGGAAGACTTCCCACGCGAATCTCAAAGCCACGTTCCCCCTCACTGCCGTAAACACAAACGCCACGTACAACTGGGATATCGGCACGATTGAGCGTGGCAGCAACGATGAGCGAAAGTTTGAGGTGCCTTCACACCAGTGGTTCGATCTCACGGATCGCAGCGGAACGTTTGGTGTGACGATCCTTACCGATTGCAAGTACGGATCTGACAAGCCTGATAACAACACGCTGCGGCTGACGTTGTTGCGTACGCCCGGTATTGGACCACGCGCGGGTTATGCGGATCAGTCAACACAGGATTGGGGACGGCATGAGATTGTTTATGGGCTCGTGCCGCACGCCGGCGATTGGCGCCAGGCAAAAACTTACTGGGAGGCGCAACGGCTCAATCAACCGTTGATTGCGTTCGAGAGTTCGAAGCATCCGGGACGATTGGGAAAGACGTTCTCGATCCTGCGCGTCAACGACCAGCGCGTGCGTGTGCTGGCGCTCAAGAAGGCGGAAGACAGTGAAGAAGTGATCGTGCGGATCGTTGAGCTTGATGGTCGCGAGGCGCCGTTTGTTCAGCTCAGTTTTGCGGCGCCGATCATTGCGGCGCGCGAGGTTAACGCGCAGGAGTTACCGGTTGGTAAAGCCTCGATCGTGCGCGGTGAACTAGTAACGAGCCTGGGACGTTTTCAGCCACGCACGTTTGCAGTGAAGCTCGCGAAGCCTGCGAGGGAATTGTTCCTGCCGCAAACGCAACCGATCGAGTTGCCGTACAATCTCGCGGTTGCGAACCGCGATGGCGAGCGGATGAAGGCCGGTTTTGATGGTGAGGGATACGCGCTGCCGGCGGAGATGTTGCCGAACATACTGACCTATGCCGGTGTAGCGTTTCATT
>Ga0307416_100002327_pt1 | contig 10864 bp, 9 predicted proteins | sample DK1Cmetagenome_2_FD_203821 | JGI IMG/M metagenome (GOLD analysis project Ga0307416, IMG submission 203821) | Maize rhizosphere microbial communities from greenhouse at UC Davis, California, United States - DK15-C-3 | ecosystem: Host-associated > Plants > Roots > Rhizosphere > Soil | place: USA...
CAAGTACCCCATAGTAGCGGCAAGAAGTACCGCGGTGACAACGAATTGAACTGTAAGACTTCGAGTACGCATCTATTTCGTCTCCGGAGAGAAGCGATCCAGGAGTTTCATGAGCCGTTGAAATAACAAAAGCAGAAGCAGTGAAACGACGAAGATTACCCAGCCGGAGAACTCGTGAAAGAAGCCCAATGCTTTGTCCGGGTCCCAGTACTGCACAAGAAGGCCGGTACCCACGATGCGAAATGCGTTCGCCGCAACTGCGATAGGAACAGCGGCAAGAGCCAGCAATGTCCTGCGCGATATTTTGGTCTCGAGAAAATATCCATAAATGATGGCCAGCGTACCAAGGCTCAAAAGAGAACGGATCCCGCTGCAAGCCTCTGCAACCTCGAGAGGCATTGCGGGAAGTTCAATGATGTTACCTTCCCGGAGCACTGGAACCCCAAACAGAGGCAGCGCCGCACTGGCGAGTTTGGAAGCCAGAAGCTGCAAAGGGAACGTGATCTGGTTGAAGATGATTGCCGGAATGGGAACCATTAAGAACAAGAAGGCCCAAGGGAACGCCAGCTTCCAGAAAACCTTCCAGCCCCAAAAGAAAACCATGATTCCGCCCAGCAACAGAATAAGAGATGTGCGGGAAAGAAAGAGTTCTGATCCCAGTATCCCAATCGTGAGGGTCAGAAGCGACCCTGCAATGATCATTGCGCCCCAAATCGAAGACTGCTTCGGCGCGGCGACAATCTCGTGGCGATTCCTCCAGGCTACGTAAGCAGCGAAGAGGGGCACGAAATAGCCGTGCGAAAAGTTCTCGTCCCTTGCCCACGTACGGGCCAGATCCAGCGTGATCTGGTGGTATAGCCCGATTATGAGACCAGCCAGCAATAGGACCTGCCACCAAGTGAGACCAATGAGTTGGTGGGGCACCTTGAGCCTTGGTCGTTTGGTTGGCTCATTGGTTGCAGGTTGAACCGCTACACCGTGGTCGGTGTTACCCATTCAGTTCTCCGCTGGTGGGATTCACGCTTAGGCAAATGGTGCAATTCGCGTTCCACTACCCACATTTGTCGTCAACAATTTACGGTTATTCAGAGTGGGTGATTCAGGGGAAAGGCACTTCCTAAATGGAAAAACTTTTCCCTCGCACACGGAGAAGGTACACGAGAATTACACCAAAAACCCAGCAAATAACGCGTGGACAGGAGTTTAGCTTTCGCTACCGCTCGCACGTCCGGTAGAGGGCCAAGTGGAAACGAATTTCCTCTTCATTCAACCGCAAAAGGGAAAATTGATTCCCTAATTATCACGTGTTGTCTAATTTAAAGTATTGAAAACAAAGGAAATTTCATAATTTGACCAGCTCTTCCTCGGCAAGTGAAAGGTTGGCATAGCGCGTGCAGCAGCACGCATTAGGGTACTGTATCTCTGGAGGAAGGATGGCTCTGAATCCGATTCTTGCACACGGATTGAACCAATTTGGCGCACTCACGCCCGAGCCAACCGTTGTGATCGGGAACAGCCCTTCCATGCGGGTGTTGCACGGTGTTGTCGGGAATCTTGCCGGCACTGAAGTTCCAGTCATGATCCTCGGAGAGTCCGGGACAGGTAAGCGGTCGTTGGCAGTATTGATTCACAAGTCGTCTCCCCGCGCCTCGGAACTGTTGCTCGAAGTCGAGTGTCGACGATTGAACGGGGACGCTTTCGAGGCAAGGTCTCGCGCAAGCGGGCAGGCTTCGCCGTTCTCGACAGCGGGTACGTTGCTGCTCATTGAGGTTGCGGATCTTTCCGCAGCAGCGCAGTCCCGTTTAGCTGCACTGCTGACCCGAAACGAATCTCCCAACAATGCCCTGCGTCCCAGGATTATTGCGACCAGCCGCAAAGACCTCGATCAAGAGATTCGCCTGGGTAGGTTTCGGGAAGACTTGTATTACAGGTTTAGCGGAGTATGCCTTCGCATACCGCCTTTACGCCATCGCCGCGAGGACCTTCCGCTCTTAACCGAATTCTTTCTTGACAAGTATTCGCGATTGTTTTCAAGACCGCGTCCCCAGTTGACGCCACAGCTCCTCAGGTTCTTGTCGGAGATGAATTGGACGAGGAACGTCACTGAATTGGAGGATGCGATCCGGACTGTCGTTGCAGTTGGGGATGTTCGCATCGCCACCACGGCGTTGAAAGCGTCAGTTGCCAGCAGCGGTCATCCTGTTAGTGGTCCCCGTGAGTCTGTGTCGCTCAAAGAGGCAGCAAAAGCGGCGTCGCACCAGGCGGAACGAGAATTGATTTTGAAGGTTTTGACTCGCACGCAGTGGAACCGCAAGCGCGCGGCGCAGGAGTTGAAGATCAGCTATAAGGCTCTTTTGTACAAGATGAAACAAATCGGGTGCACGCATGAGAACGGCCCCGTCCAGGAGAGAGGGCAAGAATGAAGCAGGCACTATTCATCGTGCTTATGGTGTTGCTCCTGCCGGTTGGATTGTTGTTCGGGCAAACTGCTCCGGCCGCGTCGTCGAGCACGCAAAGTGAACCGGCGGCGATGCAGGCTGGGCCTATAACTGCCGCGACTACGCAAACGCAGTCAAAACAAGCGCTGCCGACGGCTGACGATACCAATTACTTAATTGGCCCCGAAGATGTCCTGGTGGTCAGTGTGTGGAAAGAGCCCGAGGTTTCAGGCGCCGTCAATGTTCGGCCTGACGGAAAGATTTCAATGCCACTGCTGAATGATGTCCAAGCGGCAGGCCTGACTCCTATGGCGTTGAAGAACGACATCACAGAGAAACTTACAAAGTTTATTTCAGAGCCGCGCGTGACGGTCATGGTTACAGCCACGAACAGCCAGCGCGTGTTCGTGCTGGGCGAGGTTGGACGTCCGGGTACTCTCCCACTTAGCCCGAATATGACCGTCCTGCAGGCGATTTCTGCAGCCGGTGGCCTGACCCCTTTTGCAAATCAGAAGAAAATTTACGTTCTTCGCACTGCGGGCGGGAAGCAGACAAAACACATGTTCAACTACAAGCAAGCAGTCAAGGGTGAGGCCGACAGCCAGAACATTCTCCTTAAGGCGGGAGACACACTTGTTGTCCCATAACGAGGCGATTATGACTCGACTTTCAAAATGCGCATTGCTAGTGGTACTTGCCTTCGTCTTGTCTGTCGCGTCCGTTGGCCAGACGCAGGACGACAGTCCTGCGCCTACCCCGGCATCCACCGAGGTTCAGGGACGGGAAACCTATGAGCCTGAGACTACGCCGCTTTCTGGTTCGCAACTTCTAGGATTTGGTCTTTCTAGCGAATCGCTGAATATGTTGAACATCGGCGCATCCGTGCATCAACAGTTTGACAGCAACATAGCATCGTCGGGAACAGAGACGGACTTTGGCGGTGTTACATCGATTGGCGGGAATGTGGATCTGAACCGTCAGTGGAAGCGCAATTCCTTGAATTTGCATTACGCCGGCGGAGGGTCGTTCCATTCAGGCGTTTCCAACTCTAGCGACAACAATCTGCATAACAATATGTTCCATACTGCGAGTATCGCGCAAGCACTCAGTTGGCGGAGATGGACCCTTCGTTTCGGCGATGAGTTTACCTACTCGCCGTATGCTTACGGATTCGGGCAGGGCGGATTCGCATACTCGAGCGGAGGCATGGTTCTCCATCCGGGTGAGGTTCCAGATCAGAGCATCTACTCCACTCGTTCTTCGCGACTTGGGAATACCGTCTTCGCTAATTTGGACTACTCATTCACTCGCCGGACAGCGGTGACTTTCAGCGGTTCGTATGGCGTTCTGAAATTCGACGAGTCTTCGTACTTCGATTCAGATGAGTACGGCGGCGGAGTTGGCGTGAGCCATCAGTTGACAGGACATGATTCGATCGCTGGGAACTACAGGTTCAGTCGTAACCAATATGACGTCCTGGGGACCAGCTTTGAGACTCACACAGCAGAATTTCGCTATGGGCGTAGGATTACTGGACGCCTTGGGTTTGAGCTGTGGGGGGGACCGCAGTTCAATTACTACAATAGCGGACCATTGTTGCAGCGCGACGTTATTGCTTCAGGCGGTGTCAACTTCCACTATCGCACTCGCGTTACTGAATATTGGGTTGGATACAGCCGCGGCGTCCAGGGTGGATCGGGCATCCTGCTCGGGTCCGTGGCGGATAGTGTAGCGGGTAACGTCTCCCGCGACGTCGGCCGTAACTGGTCGGTGGTTCTCAATGGCGGTTACTCTCGCAACGGCGCACTCATAACCGGCTCAAAGTTCAATAGCGGTTTCGGGAGAGTATCTCTTCGGCGCTCACTGGGTCAGTACACGGGGGTGGGTGCCAACTACTCTTTGCTCCGCCAGACAGGCAATTGCGTTGCAGGAAACTGTCCTTTTTTCACGCGACACATTATCGGGGTCTCGTTCGATTGGCATCTTAAGCCAGTCCGGCTTGACTGATAGACCCATTAGGAACCGGAGGATAGATGTTAGGTCAACGCGAACTGACGCTTGAAGATTACGCAGGAATACTTCGCCGCCACTGGTGGCAGATACTAATTCCTGTGATCTTGGTCGGCTTGATCACGTACCTTGTTTCGCTCTGGCTGCCGAACAAATATACCTCTCAGGCCCTGGTGCTGGTCGAGCAGCAGTCCATGCCGGACAGTTTCGTGAAGCCGGTGATTACCGACGAACTGAACCAGCGGCTCATCTCTCTGCAGGAACAGGTGTTGAGCCGTTCGCAATTGCAGCCCTTAATCCAGCGCTTCGATCTGTTTAACGCCAGCAAGAGTGGCGTTCCCATGGAAGAGTTGATTGAGACGCTACGGGAATCCATTTCGGTAACTCCTGTTCGCTCTGACATCGGTTCGCCACGCACAAATGGTTTGCCCGCGTTCCGAATCAGCTATGAAGGAGAAGACCCTCGGTTGGCACAACAGGTCTGTAGCGAACTGTTGAATATGTTCCTGAAGGAGAACTTGGAGGACCGTTCTACCAAGACACAGGCGACTAATTCATTCCTGAGCGAGCAACTTGCCGAGGCAAAGCGGAAGCTCGATGAGCAGGATCGTTCGATGGCGGAGTTCAAGTCCAAGAACCTGTCGCAACTGCCGGGCAACGAGCAGGCCAATTTCACGATGATTGCGACGCTGAATTCCCGGCTTGATGCTGCAACCCAAGCAATTACGCAGGCTCAGCAACAGAAGACTTATGCCGAGTCCATGCTGAACCAACAGCTTTCGCAATGGAAGGCTTCACAGAATTCTGCCCAGGGTGATCCGCTCGCGTTGGAAAAACAGCGTGACGACATGAATATGCAGCTCGCCGCCTTGCAGGCACGTTACACGGATGATTATCCGGACGTAGTGAAGATGAAGGCCAGCGTTGCGCAAATGAATAAGCGGATTGAGAACGCTCGAGCCTCGCAGGGATCCGGCACAGCTACCACCACCGCAACCGCGGCATTCGAGCCACGGGAAATCCAGCAGCTCCGCCTGTCGGTAAGACAAACGGAAGATTTGATCAAGAACAAAACGGCCGAACAAGATCGCATACAACGCCAGATTGGCTCATATCAGGCACGTATCCAGGTTAGCCCCGCAGTAGAAGAAGGTTATAAGAAGGTGACTCGAGACTACGAGTCCGCTCAGCGTTTTTACGACGAACTTCTTGCCAAGAGCAAGCAGTCACAGATCGCCTCCGATCTTGAGAGAAGTCCTCAGAGCGGCGGGTTCCGCGTAATGGATCCTCCGAACTTGCCTGAAAAGCCAACGTCGCCGGATCGCTTGATGATCACGTTTGGCGGCCTCGGAGGCGGCTTCGCGTTGGGGATGGTGATTACATTCCTCCTGGAAATGAAGGATAAAGCAATACGCAGCGAACGCGATATCGAAGCGTTCTTGAAACTGCCAACGCTTGCAATGATCCCGACCGTAGGGAACACACCCAATGGTAACGGCAAGTTCAACTTCCTGCGAAGAAACAAAGGGACCGAAGAAGTTGAGCACGAGAAAGTCGGAGTTTAGGCGGACGCATGTACAAAAGTTTCTTTGGACTTAAAGCAAATCCGTTCAATGTGAATCCGGATCCTAGGTTCCTCTACGTGACTAAGGCGATCCAGGAAGCACTGGCCTGCCTTACGTATGGGATCCAAAATCGTAAAGGATTCGTCCTGCTGACAGGTGAAGTCGGAACGGGCAAGACCACGCTCATCAATAAATTAATGGGATGGGTCCGCGCACAGCGTTATTCGACGGCTTACATCTTCAACTCGAAGCTCACCGTGCCCGAGTTCCTCGATTACATGATGGCAGATTTCGGAATTCCGTGCGAAACGACTGAGAAAAGCAAAGTACTTCAGCGGCTGAACCACTTCCTGCTTGACCGCTATCGCAGCGGGGGCACCGCTGTGCTCATCGTGGACGAAGCTCAAAATCTCTCGGCCGAGGTCCTCGAGGAGATCCGTCTGTTGACAAACCTTGAGACTTCAACCGAGAAGTTGCTACAGATTGTGCTTTCCGGCCAGCCGGAACTTGAGCTGAAAATGAAGGACCCGAACCTGCGCCAGCTTCGCCAGCGCATTACTTTACGGTGTCGTACGCAGCCACTCACCATGGAAGACACTAGCAATTACATCAGCCTGCGTATGAGAGTGGCGGGTGCAGCTGGTGAACCTGCGTTCACTCCGGATGCGGTGCGGGCGATTTACGAGTACTCGAGCGGTATTCCTCGCGTGATCAACCTGCTTTGTGAGCATGCGATGATCAGCGCTTTCGTAGATCAGACAAAGCCTGTGAGCGCGGAGATGGTCGACATCGTCGCAAGGGAATTTGAACTCGACGAAATGAGTACACGTTCCCCAATGTTTCCCTCTGGGAACGGGGATGGATCGTTAGTGGATGCGCTGAAGGCATTGTCGAACTACAAAGACAGAATGAATGGGATGGAAACCGAACGCGCACTGAAGGAACGCAAAATATGAGCCGGATTCACGACGCATTACGACGTGCTGAAGAAGAGCGCATTACCGGTACGGTTTCCGAACCGGTTGTTGACGCACTGCCCCTGCCACAAGGCGGCATCCCTGCTTCGTATGCGGATGCTGTGCTGGCGGAACCTGCCGCTTCAGCTCCCGTTCATGTTGACGCTGCTGGAGATTTTCCGTCAACCGCAGAGGCCTTCCTCTCGAGGCTGCGCCAGCCTTCGTGGAGTCCAGATATGCAGAAGCTGCTCTTTATGAACGGCAACAGCCATGTCAATGTGGGGACGGAAGAGTTCCGTACTTTGCGTGCTCGGCTATACCAGGCCCGCACCAAGAGGCCGGTAAAGACCATCCTTGTCGCCAGCGCAATGCCCGGTGAAGGGAAGAGTTTTGTTTCTGCCAACCTTTCTCAGGTACTCGCGCGACAACAGGGTCGACGCACGTTGTTGATCGATGCTGATCTGCGCTGGTCGCGCCTTCATACCATGTTCGGAGCGCCGTCCGGTCCTGGCCTTACTGAGTATCTTGCTTCCGAGGCCGACGAACAACAGATCATTCAGCGTTCTTCTAACGAGAATTTCTTTTTCATTCCCGGAGGGCGCGCTGCCTCGAATCCGGCGGAACTGATTACCAATGGTCGCCTGAAACTCTTGCTGGACCGACTCGGCCCTATGTTCAGTTGGATCGTGTTCGACACGCCACCGGCGGTCCCCGTTTCCGATGCGAGTCGCATGGCAGAGCTGTGCGACGGTGTCGTGCTCGTCGTCAGTGCAGGGGTAACCGCCTTTGATGTTGCACAAAAAGCACGCCAGGAATTCAAGGACAAACCTGTGTTGGGAGTGGTTCTAAACCGGGTTGCGCCGAAAACCACGTACAGTGCTTACTACTACAGTAGCTATGAACGTGAGAGGTCGAAGCACGCGGAAAAGAATTAACTGCGATGATCCGACTGTTCCAGGTCTATTACCCCGTACGCACGCTGGTCCTGCTCGGGGGCGAAGTGCTCCTGGCAATCGCCTCGTTCGTGTTGGCGGCAATCATCCGGCTCGGGTTGGATGATTGTATCCTCGTGCTCAATTACGAGAATGGGATCTACAAGATCCTCGCCATCGCAGGCACGTCGATCCTCGCCTTTTACTACTTCGATCTCTACTCCCCCCAGAAGCTTACTTCTAAGTGGGAGACATACTTTCGCCTGTTCCTCGTGCTCGGGATGTTGTCGCTCGGGATCGCCGCCCTCGGATATTGGGATCCGGCATTCATGTTCGGCGGGAACATCTTCGCACTGGGAATCCTGATACTTACATTCTCACTATTGAGCTGGCGGGCACTCTACATGGTTTTGCTGCGTCAGCCAATGCTTCGAGAGCAAATCTACGTCCTTGGCTCTGGCGAGCGAGCTCAGCGATTCGTTGAGGCAATTCGCTCACGAAGCGATTTGGGAATGGACGTCGTCGGTTGGGCTGGAGCTAATGCCGGCGTTCTGAATCGCGAGGACCTTGGAGATCAAATCAAGTCGCTCTGTGATCGCGAACACATACATCGCATCATCGTGGCTCTTCAGGACCGTCGCAATACGATGCCGGTAAGTGAGCTTCTTGACCTCCGGCTTCAGGGAGTGAAAATCGAAGATGCCAGCACGCTCCTTGAGAAGATATCCGGCAGGATCGACACCGAGGCCCTGCAGCCAAGTGCAATTGTTTTTTCGGATGGTTTCAAAATCAATGAAGGAATTCTCGTCGCTCGCCGGCTGGTATCAATTACGGCGTCGTTACTGGTTCTCTTGATCTTCGTTCCAATTCTCCCGATTATCGCTTTGTTGATCAAGGCAACATCGAAAGGCCCAGTTTTCTTCAAGCAGCAGCGCGTAGGCCGTCGCGGTGAACCTTTCACGCTCTTCAAACTCAGGACCATGGGCGTGGATGCCGAAGCAGGAACTGGAGCAAGATGGGCTGCGGAGAATGATCCTCGCGTTACAAAGTTTGGGAGTTTCTTGCGCAAAACCCGACTCGATGAAATTCCTCAACTGTGGAATGTTCTGAAGGGGGACATGGGTTTTGTCGGCCCGCGTCCGGAGCGCCCCGAATTCGTTCAGTGGCTCGAAGGTGCGATTCCTTATTACAACCTTCGTCACATCATTCGGCCCGGTCTGACCGGTTGGGCGCAGGTAAAGTACGCCTACGGTGCGTCTGTCGAAGACACAAAGATCAAGCTGCAGTATGACCTCTATTACATCAAACACATTTCGGTAGCGCTCGATCTGATGATTGCCTTCGAAACAATCAAGACCGTCCTGTTGCGACGAGGGGGACGATAGCTCAGCCCAGTGGCTCACCCTTGGCTGAATGGTCAATACCGGCATGCCAAACGAGACTTCAACCGCGGCAGGATCGGAACCGGCGCCTGAGTTGACAGCCACACGGCCGCGTCTGCGTGTGCTTGCGATTGACGAAGAAGTCCCGTACCCGGCCGACACTGGTAAGCGCATCCGTACGTGGAACCTTTTGAAGCGCCTGGCTGCTCGACACGACATAACTCTCTTGTGTTACGGTCGCGAACGCGGGCGCGAATTCGATGTTGTGCGTCAGTGCGGGATCAAGCTGCGTCTGGTCGATCCGTTGCTTGAGTTAAGTGGGTTGGCACTGTCCTGGCGGTTGCTTCTGAACTTGATCTCGCCGTATCCATACTCCGTCCAGAAGCACTACACGAAACGATTTCAGAACAAAGTTGACGAACTGCTGAGCAGCAGCGAGTTCGACCTGTTGCATTGCGAGTGGACTCCGTACGCGCGCTATCGGACTGAGCGGTTCCAGATCGCTTCGGTGCTCGCCACCCACAATATCGAATCGCAAATATGGGAGCGACGCGCGGACCATGCCGGCGGTGTTCTCGCGAGAATCTTCTTTCGTATGCAGGCACGAAAAATGGCGGCGTTCGAGCGCAACAACCTGCCTCGCATGTCAGTCGTCACCGCCGTCTCACCCGAAGATGCCCGCCAAACGGCGGACTGGGCGCAACGAAGCGGCACGCTTGTGGAAAATGGGGTCGATCTAGAACAGTTTCGTCCTGCGGGTTCGGGAGAGTCATGTGAGCTACTCTTCCTCGGATCTCTCGACTGGTTCCCGAATCGCGACGCAGTCGAGTACATGGTTCAAGAGATCCTTCCGCTGATTCAATCCGCAACACCCATCGCAACGCTGCGTGTTGTAGGTCGCCGTCCGCCGAAAGACTTTGTGCGCAGAATTGCTGCGGTACCCGGCGTAGAGGTTTTGGGCGAAGTGGACGACGTCCGACCTTGCCTTGAGCGCGCCGGAGTGATAGTCGTTCCTCTACGGATCGGCGGCGGCAGCCGGATAAAAATTTTGGAAGCACTCGCGATGGGCAAGGCAGTGGTTTCGACCCGCGTGGGAGCCGAAGGCTTAGCGGTGCAAGACGGCCACAATATCTTGCTCGCCGACAATCCACAAGACTTCGCTGCCCGCGTTCAGCAATTGATGGGCTCAGAAGAAGCCCGCAGTCGGTTGGGTAAGAATGGCCGCGACCTAGTCGAGCAGCGATACAGTTGGGACGACTGCGCAGCAGCATTGGAAGCTGCGTGGTATCGCGCACATGATTTGCATAGCGGAGGTACTCGTGACTAGAACCCCGCGCGTCCTCCACTTACGAGCCAGCAACTTCTTCGGAGGCCCCGAGCGTCAGATCCTGCGCTATACACAGATGGATGGCGTCGACAGCGCCGTTGCCTCTTTCACTGGCGACGGCTGCGGAGCAGAGTTTCTGTCACAAGTTGCAAGCCGGGGGCTGTCAGTATTCGATCTTCCTGCCGGCAAGAAGTCGATCTTCTCAGCGATCAGCCAGCTCACAGTCTTGCTCAAGGAGGAGGAAGTTGATCTGC
>Ga0307416_100002328_pt1 | contig 10860 bp, 8 predicted proteins | sample DK1Cmetagenome_2_FD_203821 | JGI IMG/M metagenome (GOLD analysis project Ga0307416, IMG submission 203821) | Maize rhizosphere microbial communities from greenhouse at UC Davis, California, United States - DK15-C-3 | ecosystem: Host-associated > Plants > Roots > Rhizosphere > Soil | place: USA...
CAGGTTGTACAGCGACGCCCATGCACGATGACACGCCCGGTTGACACGAGGCGTTCGAGTTCTGTCGCGCGCTGCTGCGTGGCTTCGACGAGCGCATCGAACGCGGGGCCCAGACTGCTGCCTGTTTCCAATCGTTCCCACGCGTCGCAGACATATTCGGTCAGGGTGGAAGCCTGTTTGGTGAACCCGTGTGAAAAGGCCTCCTCCCACGTCGACTCTTCCCCACCGAAACGTTTCGCCAGTGCTGGGAGATATGACCGCGAAAAGAAATCTGAAAGCGCCGCCGCGGCCTGTGCCTTGCGAGCGAACGAGTGCGAAACGATGAGCATTTGAAGGAGTGATTGACCGAGCCGACTGGATCGCGAGTCACTCAATGACCGCAACATCGCGATGGAGGCCTTACTCGAGTCCTCGAAGAAACGTTCGGCGACACGGAGCGCCTGCAGCCCGCCGTAGCGGTCGACTTCCGGTTCATAGTCAACCCACGCGAGGTTCGCGACGCGTTCGTCGTCCGCAAGAACCGGAGTCCCAGGTTCGGGCACCGCAAGACGGCCCACCACGGCGTTTGGAGATCGCGACGTAATCTCTCGTTCAACCTCGCGACGCACTTCATCCGCCAGTTCAGCTTCGATCGGCAGGAGGCGAAGGCGTATATGAGGCATCAGTTCCGAGTATCGAATGTAGAAAAACCTGCGAATCCATCGGCGCTCGAAACACCGGTCGACCAGCGGCGCGACGATGCGAACGATCACCCGGTCCGCTTCGACGCCGTAAATCGTCGTTGCCTGAAAGCCGACATAGAGGCTCAACCACTTCCGCCGTGCGGACGATTCGTCAGTCATGGAGCGCACTCGCGAGGTCCCCGTGCTCCACCACGTCGGTGGTATCCACGAATTCACGACGGGCTGCCGGAAACGAGAACTGCAGGATGAATTCAGCGCTGTGCGGTTCGCCTTCAGACGTCGGAAGTTCCTCGTTCGTCGGGTACCGCTCTTCCAGGTGCATCACGTAGTTCTTCAGACCGGTCGGGAGGCGGGCAAACAGCCTGACGAGCAGCGGGCTGCCGAAATCGATGTACTGCGGCTTCCACCAGTCGCGCGACCAACCTTCACGCCTCGCCGGCTTCACGGCTGGGGCAGCCCCTGGACTTCCGGGCGTTTCGGATCGTTCGGCATCAGCAGAGGGCTCCACCTCCTCGACCGTATTCACTTCCTCGGATCGAGTGTCGACTTCCGCCGCTTCAGTATCGGGCATGTCCAGGGCCGCCGCTGCAGGAGAAGCATTGCTCGACTGAACCTGCGTCGCTTCTCCTTCCGCGTCGCGATGACCTTCGACTGCTTCCTCGCTTTTCGCAGGACGCGCCTGTTGCGCGCCTTCGTCCGGTAGCGGGCGGATGCGCACGTACACTTCGTCAGGGATGTTGTGGCGCAGCCGCCAGCGATTGACCTCGAGGAAGTATTCGTCATGGGTTTGTCCGGGCCTCTGTGCCAGAAACGCCGCTGCCGGGATCGTCCATCTTCTTCGGGCAACCACCACCGCACCATCGATGACGAATCGCGGACGGTAGGTGACGCCTAACGACGTCTCTCCAGCAGCCGAGGGTGATGTGCCGTGGCGCTGGGAATTGCTCCGCCGAAGCGTCATGGTTTCCGGTAACGCAAAACTGAACGAACCTGCTGGCATGAAACGAATGAGAAGCTGGTAGAGCGGCGGGCGACGAAGCACACTCAGAAAGCCGAGGTCGATCGGCCAAACGCGCCGCCCTGATGGGCGATGCAGGAGACCGAGGGCGTTCTGGTCCTGACTGTCACGCACGACGTCCAGATCCACGCAGCTGAGTTGCGTGCCGGCTACGGGAGCATCACCGGTCGGATATGCCAGTTCGAACGGCAGGATCGGAGGGTGAAGGTTTGCGTTGAATGCCGCGTCGCCGCCGATCTCCGCGAGCAGGTCAGGGGTGAGCCAATCGTTGGATGCCATGATGTCCTTCATGACATGCGGCGGAAGGAGATACAGGAATCGCGAGAAATACTTTCCATAGCCGGGAAAGTAGGTTGCCGCGGGGACGACGAGGCGTGCCGGTGTGTCCCCCCTGGTCGGCACGAGAACGGCGAACGCTGACGCCGATCGGCACGCTGTGACGCCTGCAATCTGCCGGGCGGCGTTACGCAGGTCATCGGACTTGATCACCACTTCGTCGGCTGTTGGCGACTGGCTCCACGCGGTTGCAAACACCGCGGTCATCGCTCCCTGCGCGCGATGAATGGAGTTGATGAATTCGAGTCCGAACGGATTCATCAGGTTGTAGCCCTCCGCCGCGGTACCGCTCCGCGCCATCCGTTCCTTCGCGATGTGATCCCGGAGGTGCTCCCGGTAGAAGTCCTCGTAGAACGTGAGTAGCGGAACTGCTTTTGTGTCGGTGTAATGCGTTTCGAAGAAGTGCCGCATCGTTGCCATCGCCCCCCGTGGATGCGCTACGGGAAGCGTCAGGCCAATCACTTCAGTCAGTACCTCGAGCCCCCTTTCAAGCGAGCGGTCAACCAGAACGTCGATACTCCCATCGCTCGACGCGTCCTCGTACACGAGCGCATCACTGCGTGGCAACGCCGGAAGGACCAGACTCGCGGATACTTCAGCGACCTTCGCGCGCATGCGATCGAAGATCGAGGCCCGCCTTTCGGCGTCTGCCTGTTGCGCGTCGTCGACCTCCTGTCGGAGATCGCGCAAGAGATCGACAACCTGACGCGCGCTATCGTCGTCGCTCGACTGGAGCACTCCACAGAAGGCTCTGTCCCAGTCAACCTCCTGTTCCGGAACGGGAGAGGCAAAGCGGAGAAAGCCGACGTTGACCAGCGAATTGACGTAAGCCGTCGCTTCTTCCTCGCTCGTATCAATATCGGGATCCCTGACCAACTCGCTCACCAGCTGACCAAAGGTTACTCGGCCAGCGCGCGCGACCGTATGCACCAGGTCGATGGCTTCATTTCGCGTCACACGGCGGAAGATCTCCCGATCGCCGGCGTCGGTAAGAAATGTCCACTGCGCGGTCGTCGCAGCGAGGGTGGGGTTTGGTGCCAGCACGAGTGCGCGCCGCAATTGCGGCTTGCTGCGCAACGCAGACCACAGAATCGAATAGAGGCTCTTGTTGAGTCGCAGGTGCGAGCGTTGCGAGGCCACTCTTCCGCTCAGGACGAACGGAGACGTCTCGACCGTTCTGCTGGTGGCACGCAAAGAACCGCTCACAATCGAACAAAACGTCGAGAATGGCGTCGCCTTCATCGCGGCGCGCGTCAAGTATCTGAGAATGCCCCGCTCGATCTGCTCGTCACGTGCCGAGATGCGATCGGGGTCGTTCCGCTGATAGCGAGCGATGTTCCCGAACAACGACGAGGATGACAAGACAACGCCGTTCCTAAAGGACGGGTGTCCCACCGCACGTTGCAATGCTCGGCGCCCGGTTCGCAGAGCGAGAGGATAGACCGCTTTGGCTCGCTCGGTCGCAGCTTGCCGCGCGGAAAGCAGTTCCTCGTATTCCGCGACCGCCGCCCGGTCATTCGCATCGAGCAAGCCGTGAAGCCACTCCGATCGATCCGGAGCGAGTCGCCGCTCATTGTAGAGATCACGACGGGTGCTCAAGACTCGATTGCGACCGTCACGAGGATCGATCCTTCCCACCGTAGCATGAAGGATTGCGGAGATCGTTTCACGGCGGCCGATGATCTCCTGGTCGAGACCATGAAGTACGTGCAGGAGTTCGAGCAGCTCAGGTGTCCGCAGATCGCGAATAGCCCGCGTTGGGACCGCACCGAAGCGCGCAATCACCGTCGATTCCACACGAGCATCCTGCAGCACGTGTTGCGTTTGCACTGGTCCCATGGCTCAGGAGGCGATTCGCGGTTCAATCGAGTTCAAAGTCTCCGGTGCCAACTGTGCATCCGCGGAACGGGCGATTACAAGCGACGCAGTCGGCGAGTGCGGCCGGTGTTTGGAAAGTGCGGCTTGTTGGTTCGATCTATTCTGCGAATCGTGTCAGCGCCTGACGACCGCATGATCCGGCCAGTTCAATCTCGGCCCATGACGCCAGGTGATTGCCGACAGCACACACACTTCTCGCGCGCGAGCCCGGAGGGGACAATGAGTGACAGTTCGAAGAAAAAGCGTGTCAAACTGAACCTTGACGACCTTGTCGTAGAGTCGTTTGACACGCTGCCGGGCGCGCTTGGGCCGGAGAAGGGCACCGTTCGCGCGTTCGAAACGGATACCTGTCAACTGATTACGTATCCGTGTTACTCTGGCTGCCAAACTGTTTGCGGTCAGGAGACTTGCGTCGGAAGCTGCGGAAACACGTGCGGCGGTTGCGATCCCACACAGACTTGTGGAGTCACTGCCAACACCTGCGGCTGCGAAAGCGGCCAGTTCACGTGCACACCTGCATGCCAGAGCGCCTGGACCTACGCCAGCTGCGGCGGATCCTGCGAGGAAACCGATTGCCCTGGGCAGGGGAACTGCACGACAGTCTTCCCGTATTGCGACCAGGTTTGACAGCCGAAGACGCTTCGGGCCGGAATACATTCCGGCCCGGAGTCGTCAGCGGCGCATGAGCATCCGGGTTTCGAAGACTCCGATCCCTGCCCTCAGCTGCTGCGTCCCGGCGGGCTGCATTCGCCGAGCGTGCCATTGTCCGGTGATGGACCACCTGGACTCGCTGCCTAACGCATCCCGGTGTTGGTGCGGCGTGCATCACGCCAGTTTCGCCTGCCAGGGACGACTGCCAACATTGGCAATCGATAGCAGCGCACACTCGTTCGACCCGACCGGGCCCAGGAACACCGCGGTTACTTCAAGACAGACTCGCTCGCGCACCGCGCATTCCGAGAGTGCGGTTGTTGTTTGGAAAGTGCGCCTTGTTGAATCGCGCCGTCGACCGTTTCGTGTCGACGCCCTGACGACACACGCGATCCTGCCTTCGCAACTCCGGCGGCGGCGTCAGGTCATTCCTGACGCCCACTCCAGATCATACGCGCCCGGAGGGCACGATGAACGACAGTTCAAAGACAAAACGCGTCAAACTGAACCTGGACGACCTGCTCGTGGAATCGTTTGATACGCTGCCGGGCGCACTTGTGCAGCCGAAGGGCACTGTGCGCGCCTTCGAAACGGATACCTGTGGCCTCGTCACGAATCCCTGTTACTCTGGATGCCAAACCGTTTGCGGTGAGGCGACGTGTGAGGGTGCGACGTGTCAGGGCCCGACGTGTCAAGGCGGAACCTGTTACACCTGCGAGCTGGATTGCGGGGGCTCGCAGCAGAGCTGCCAGTTTACGTGCTCCCCTGCCTGCGCCAGCGTCCAGACGTATGCGAGCTGCGGCGGATCGTGTGAAGAAACGGATTGCCCGGGCCAGGGCAATTGCACGCTTGATCCCGTCTACTGCAGGGAAGTTTGAGCATCACGTGTTGCCCCTGGGGCGCTGCAGGACGTGCCGGTCGCCTAACGTTTTTACAACGTTAGCGTGCCCTGCATAGAGCTACGGTGCTCGCGGGGCCAGTGCCGTCAACACGCGCGCGTTACTGTCCATGTAGGCCAGCAGAGCGGCCGCTGCTTCGGCCGATTCCACACCGTGGGCAAATTCCGTCGGCGTCAGTTGTGCGACTTTTCGAACGTCGCGCGTCAGCGTGTCGACGGACCCGCAGCCAACCCGTTTGGCGGCGTGACATACCGAGAACCCACACCGGCCGATTAATTCGTAGGCGAGCGATGCTCGAGCCGCTCGGCGTTGGTATTCGAACGATCGCAGTCCGGCGCGGGAAAGCATCCCGTTGATTCTCGTCACGGTCAGGTTATGAAGCGCGATCGCGTGATCCACCATGGCGTAGCTGCGCGGTCGACGGAATAGATCAGTCATAACCGTCACGAGCCGGGGATCAAGTATCCCCGTGTTGCGGGAGAGAAGCGCCGCGTGTACCACCCGCATCGCTAATCGACCGGCAGCGGCGTTCCGAACGGCCTCCCGCAACCCTTCCATCCGGCCGTCGGGCCATATTGTTGCGACTTCGAACGGAATGTGGCGAGCCAACCTGATCACCGTCGAGAGCACCCCGTGATGCGCGACGGAAAACACAAACACGAGCGGTGGTGTACCTAACGCCTGCAATGTTCTGTAGGTCCTCGTTGCACTCACTCCTTGACCGGCACCGACGATTGGGTCGAGCGGATGTACAACCAGCGCGTCATAAGCGTCGCTACTGCATGCCGAACCAAAGTCGCCAGCCTCTAGACATCGGACGTGCCAATCCTTGTCCGCCTGTGTGCGCACGAGGTGCGATTCGCTTTCGCCTAACCTGATTAGAACACGGAGAGGTCTCGCCACGGCCACGGTACACGACTGAAAGTCAGGAGCGCAGTTTGGCGGGCATGCGCATATGAGGGCAAGTCCGCGGATGCAACAACTGCGGTACGGCTTTCGAAGTTGCGGCGCCTTGCTTTGTGCAGTGGATCACGTTCTGCACGACGCAGACGAGTCTCGCGATTGCCAAATCAGGTCCACACCCTGAACCTCAGTCGTTCATTCGTCAAGTTCTCTCATACTCGGCCTCGCTTACGTATCGCATCAGGCGCGGGCCGTCGAGAATCCGATCCTCGTTGCGCGCAATGTGAACCGCGTCATCGAGCACATGCAGGAAGCCACCCGCAAGCAGAAGTCGACTGGGTCCTTCATTCTGAACGGAGTAGCAATAATGCTTTACCAAAGACGTCATCATTTGCGCGTGCTTGGTGCCATGCCAACGTCGCATATTGGGATTGGACGCCATGACACTGTCCAGTCCTGGCGGAAGGGGCAGACATCGCGAGACGATCGTCGTGAAGTCTCGTTAGGTCTCTGCGTCCCATGCGACAGGATGGGCACCGCCGCACATTGAAGAGTCCTATCCCGAGATACGGCGCCGCACGGGACCGATGTCCGCGACATTCTGGCCGGCATGGGCCAGCAGGGTAACCACGTAGGGCGTCGGCGCCGATGTGTCAAACAGCACGACGCGTACGAACCGATGGGCAGCGGTGACGCGCGACAGCGGGCGCTTCGGGCGACCGCAGGTGCAAGTCAGGCCGTGATGGCCGTCTCCGTCACGACGCGAACCGTGTCGTTGAGCACCTGCAGGAAGCCACCGTTGATCCGATACCGGCCCGCGCTGCCACCGGCTCCCAGCCGGAGCTCTCCGTTCCCCAGCAGCGTCATCATCGGCGCGTGCTGGGGTAGGATGCCGACCTCGCCGTCGAAGGCGGGGGCCACGACACTGTCCACCGTGCCCTCGAAGAGGACCTTTTCGGGAGAAATCACGGACACGGTGAGCATCGTTAGGCCTTGGCTAAAGCTTCGGCGTTCCGCGCAATGTCGTCGGCGCCGCCGCACATGAAGAAGGCTTGTTCCGGATACTGGTCGAACTCGCCGGCCACCAGGCGCTCGAACGACGCCACGGTGTCCTCGAGCTTCACGTACTGGCCTTCGCGGCCGGTGAACTGAGACGCCACCGCGAACGGCTGCGACATGAAGCGCTGGATACGGCGGGCACGCGCCACGACGATCTTGTCGTCTTCGGACAGCTCATCCATGCCAAGGATGGCGATGATGTCCTGGAGCTCCTTGTAGCGCTGCAGGATCCGCTGGACCTCGGACGCCACGCGATAGTGCCGCTCGCCGATGTACTGCGCGTCGAGAATACGGGACGACGACGCCAGCGGGTCGACGGCGGGATAGATGCCTAACTCGGTGATGGCACGCGACAGCACGACGGTCGCGTCGAGGTGCGCAAAGGCCGTCGCCGGCGCCGGATCGGTGATGTCGTCGGCGGGCACGTAAATCGCCTGCACCGAGGTAATCGAACCGTTCCGGGTCGACGTGATCCGCTCCTGCAGGTCGCCCATCTCGGTCGCCAGGGTCGGCTGGTAACCGACCGCGCTGGGCATTCTGCCTAACAACGCGGACACCTCCGAACCGGCCTGCGTAAAGCGGAAGATGTTGTCGATGAACACGAGCACGTCCGCGTTTTCCTTGTCGCGGAAATACTCCGCAATCGTCAAACCGGTGAGACCCACGCGAAGGCGGGCTCCGGGCGGCTCGTTCATCTGGCCGTAAATGAGCGCTACCTGGTGGAGGATGCCCGCTTCCTTGAACTCGAGGTACAGGTCGTTCCCTTCGCGCGTCCGCTCACCGACGCCGCAGAACACGGACCGGCCGCCGTGGCCCTTGGCCACGTTGTTGATCAGCTCCTGGATGACGACGGTCTTGCCGACGCCGGCGCCGCCGAAGAGCCCGATCTTCCCGCCTTTCACGAACGGGGCGATCAGGTCGACGACCTTGATGCCGGTCTCGAACACCTCGGTCTTGGGCTCGAGGTTGACGAAGTCGGGACGCTTGCGGTGGATCGGCCAGCGCTCGACGCTGGCCGGGATCGGCGGGCCGTTGTCCACCGGCTCACCGATGACGTTGAGGATCCTGCCTAACGCCGCCTCGCCGACGGGAACGGCGATCGCCGCGCCGGTGTCGACGACCTCCATGCCGCGCACGACGCCGTCCGTCGACGACATGGCGACCGCCCGGACCTGGTTCCGTCCGATGTGCTGCTGCACCTCGGCGACGACGTTGATCGGGTCGCCGGTATCGGATATACCGGTGATCGCGAGCGCGTTGTAGAGCTCGGGGAGTTGACCGGCTTCGAACTCGACGTCGAGGACGGGGCCGATGATCTGGACGATTTTCCCAACGGTTGCCGTAGCGGTCATTTGAGCCTCAAGGTCATTGCTTGGTGCTGATTGCTGAGTGCTGATTGCTGATAGCTGATGCAGACTGCTGGGTGCTGGGTGCTGGGTGCTGGTGCTGGTGCTGGTGCTGGTGCTGGTGCTGGTGCTGGTGCTGGAACTCCAGCACGCTGGATCCAGAATCAGCAATCAGCAATCAGCAATCAGCACTCAGCATCTATTCCAGTGCCGCTGCTCCACCCACGATTTCCGCGATTTCCTGGGTAATACCCGCCTGACGAGCGCGGTTATACGTGCGTGTCAGGGTATTCATCATTTCACTGGCATTGTCGGTCGCGTTCTTCATCGCCGTGCGGCGCGCGCCCTGTTCCCCGGCCGCCGTTTCCACCAGCGCGCGATACACAGCATTCCGCACATATGACGGCAGCAACTCGGTAAGAATCGCCTCCGCTGACGGGAACAAGAGGTAGTCCGGCAGCGGCCCCGTCTTTTTTGGCGGCTCCACCGGCAACAGTCGTTCCGAGGTCGGCGGAGTGGAGATGGCGGACCTGAACTGCGCATACACGACGTACACGGCGTCGAGCGCGCCAGACACGAAGTCCGCCATCAACCCATCCACCAGCGACGCGGCATCGGCCGCGCCGGGTCGGTCCGTGATATCCGTCCGTTGCGACGCCATCGCCTGCGCGATGTACTTGAAGTAGCCGATGCCCTTCCGGCCCACGACGTGCAACTCGATTTCGGTACCCTGGTCACGCAACCGCTTCAACAGGCCCCGCGCTTCGCGGATCAGGTTCGCGTTGAATCCACCCGCCAGTCCACGATTCGACGTCAGGAGGATCACCGCCGCCTTGCGAGCCCGCTCGGGCTGCCGAAGCAGCGGAAAACGGTCGGCGAGTTCCGGCGAGTACAGGCCTGCGATCACGTCGCCTAACGCGCGAGCGTAGGGCCGGGCCGCGGCCACGCGATCCTGCGCACGCTTCATGCGCGACGTGGCCACCAGTTCCATCGTGCGCGTGATCTTGCGCGTGTTCTCGACGGTCTTGATGCGGCGCTTTAATTCCCGGCCTTTAGCCATTTACCGGATGTGGGATGTGGGATGTGGGATGTGAGGTGAGGAACGATCTCACTTTCCCTGCATCTTCTTGAATTCTTCAATGCCGCGGCGTAGTGCTGCTTCGTTTTCCTTCGAGATCGCGCGCTCCGTACGGACGCCGTTCCCCACCTGCGGGAACTTGGTCCCCATGAAGTCGTGGAAGCCACGCTCCCAGGCCTTGAGGTCCTTGACCGCAACGTCGTCGAGGAAGCCGTTGGTGACAGCATAGATGATCATGACCTGCTGCTCGACCGGCACCGGCGAATACTGCGGCTGCTTGAGCACTTCGACCGTGCGCGCGCCGCGCTCCAGCTGCTTCTTGGTCGCGGCATCGAGGTCCGATGCGAAGGCGGCGAATGCTTCGAGTTCGCGATACTGCGCCAGGTCCAGGCGGAGACGGCCGGCGACCTGCTTCATTGCCTTGATCTGCGCCGAGCCACCGACGCGCGACACCGAAATGCCAACGTTGATCGCGGGGCGTACGCCGGCGAAGAACAGGTCGGACTCGAGGAAGATCTGGCCGTCGGTAATCGAGATGACGTTCGTCGGGATGTAGGCCGACACGTCGCCGGCCTGCGTCTCGATGACGGGCAGCGCCGTCAGGCTGCCGCCGGCCTTGAAGATCGTCTTGCCGTCGACGACGTCGTTGTCCTCGCGCAGCTTGGCGGCGCGCTCGAGGAGGCGTGAGTGGAGATAGAAGACGTCACCGGGGAATGCCTCACGACCCGGCGGACGACGGAGCACGAGCGAGAGCTGACGATACGCCGCTGCCTGTTTCGACAAGTCGTCGTAAACGCACAGTGTCGGCTTCCCCTCGTGATACATGAAGTACTCGGCCATCGCGCAGCCCGAATACGGCGCGATGTACTGCATTGGAGCCGGGTCAGATGCTGCGGCCGCGACGACAATCGTGTACTCCATGGCGCCGGCCTGCTTCAGCTTCTCCACCACCGAAGCAATGGTGGACGCCTTCTGACCGATGGCGACATACACGCAGATGACACCCTGC
>Ga0307416_100002329_pt1 | contig 10857 bp, 9 predicted proteins | sample DK1Cmetagenome_2_FD_203821 | JGI IMG/M metagenome (GOLD analysis project Ga0307416, IMG submission 203821) | Maize rhizosphere microbial communities from greenhouse at UC Davis, California, United States - DK15-C-3 | ecosystem: Host-associated > Plants > Roots > Rhizosphere > Soil | place: USA...
CCGAGAACAGGTGCTCCTTCACGCCGCGGATCATCTCGCCGTCGACGAAGGCGCTGCCGGGCGCGTGCTGCACCTCGAGCTTGATGCCCCAGGGCTCGCGCACGATCCGAAGCTCGAAGTCCTTGTATGCGTCGAAGATGAGCCGCGCGTCGTCGATCATCGTGCCGGAATTCAGCACGGCGAGCGCGCAGCGCCGGAACAGCGGGTAGAGGCCGCCCTGGCCGCGGTCGAGGAGCTTGTCGACCTCCTGCTGGGACAGGTTGTCGAGGACGCCCTTCGGCGAGACGCGCGCATGCACGACCGCCGAGAGGTCGAGGCCCGGGCTGCCGCTCACGGCCGGATCTCGATCGGTGTCCCCGCTCCCGTCAGCAGCCAGAAATCGAGCATGTCCTCGTTCGACAGCGCGATGCAGCCGTCGGTCCAGTCCGTGCTGAGGTAGCGATCGCGCGAGTACTTCAGGATGTTCGGGAGGCCGTGAACCATGATCGATCCACCCGGCGCCCAGCCGTTCCTGCGCGCGATCGCGATGTCGGAGGCCTCGGGGTAGGAAACCTGCACGGCCAGGAAGAAGTCGCTCTGCGCGTTGCGGCGCGTGAGGCGGTAAGTGCCCTCGGGCGTGCGGTAATCGCCCTCGCGCTGCTTCTGGCCGGTCGGTTGCAGCCCCAGCGAGATCTTGTAGCTCGCGATCACGGCGCCGGCGCGCATGAGCTCCATGCGGCGGTTGGCTTTCTGCACGATGACGCGGTCGACGGGCTGCAGCATGCCGGCGGGGCCGGCGAGCCCCGTCAGCGAGTCCGCGATGGCGGGCGGCGCGACGGGCAGGCCGAGAACGATTGAAATCAACAGCTTGCGAAACATGTCGCGAGTCATTATAACGCCCCGCGACGCGCGCGCCCGGTCAGTCGTCGGCCAGGCGCACCGCTTCACAGTTTCGGGCCGTCGTGTCGGCGACCAGCCGGTAGCGCCCGCCCCGCTCGAGCTCCACCTCGACGGTGAAGCGACGCACCGATCCGCTCTCCGCGATGCGGCAATCGACCAGCAGCTCATGAGGCCCCGGCGGTAGCTCGACCCGGGTCGCCGAGACGCCGACCTCGCGGCCATCGACGCGCCGCAGGCGCACCTGCACCGGCGCGCCCGCGCTCACGGCAGGATCCGCGCGCACGATCGCCGCCTCGCCCGCCGGCAGCGGCGCACCCTCGTAGAGCCTCTCGGTGGCGCAGCCGGCGAGAAGGGCCGCGACCCAGAGGTGCCATCGGAAAAAAGGCGGCCCGAAGGCCGCCTGGGAGGTCACGCGCAGCTCCTTTTCAGGAGCCGCCGGGCGGGGACCCGGCTGGCGCGTGAGAAACCGTCATCCGCACTTGGAGTCGCCGCAGGACAGGCAGGTCATGCAGCCGTCCATCATGACGACCGCCGCGGTGCTGCACTTGACGCAGAGCTGGGCGCCCTCGGGGTAGCTCGACTCGGCGAACGCATCCTGCTGCTTCTTGCGCTGCTCCCACTCCTTCTTCTTGTCCTCGACGAGCTGGCGCTGCGCCTCGTCCATGCCCTGCTTCTGCATGAGGCCGATCGACTGCAGGTGGCGCTCGATGACGTGGCCGATCTCGGCGACCAGCGAGGGCATGAACTTGCCGCCCGGCTGCCAGTAGCCCCCGCGCGGGTCGAACACGGCCTTCAGCTCCTCGGTCAGGAACGCGACCTCGCCCCCCTTGCGGAAAACGGCCGAGATGACGCGCGTCAGCGCGACGATCCACTGGAAGTGGTCGAGGTTCTTCGAGTTGATGAAGATCTCGAACGGCCTCCGATGCTCGTACTCGGAGCCCTCGTTCATCACGATGTCGTTGATCGTGAGGTACATGGCGTGGTCCGAGACCGGCGTCTTGATCTTGTAGGTCGAGCCGACGAGCACGTCGGGGCGTTCGAGCTTCTCGTGTATCCGTACCACCTTGCCTCCGCCTTCCTTGCGGATCACCTTGGCCTCGCGCGGCGCGGTCGCGGCCTTCTCGGCCTCGGGCTTCTGCACCCGGTAGCCGACAATCTTCCCCCCGATCTTGATGCGGCTCATGTCGTCACCTCGCGGCAGCTCAAAAGCGGCCGTAATAGCCTTCTTTCAGCGCGTCGTACAGGTTGGCGGCGGTGTGCACCTCGCCGTCGTACTCGATCTCCTCGTCGCCGCGCACCTCGATCTCGGTGCCGTCTTCCTGCCTGAAGACATAGATCGTGTTCTTCAGGTCGTCTTCCTTGACCAGCACCCCCTGGTGGGCTTCCGGGTTGAAGCGGAACGTCGTGCAGCCCTTGAGGCCCTTCTCGTGCGCGTACAGGTAGATGTCCTTGAAGTCGTCGTAACGGAAGTCGGTCGGCACGTTGGCCGTCTTCGAGATCGAGGAGTCGACCCAGCGCTGGGCCGCCGCCTGGATCTCGACGTGCTCGCGGGGGCCGATGCTCTCCGCGGTGACGAAGTAGTCCGGCAGCGCCTCCGCGGCATTGGTCGAGCCCGGAATGGCGCGCGGGTTCACCAGCTCGCGATAGGCGAGCAGCTCGAAGGAGTAGACGTCGACGCGCTCCTTCGACTTCTTGCCCTCGCGGATCACGTTCCGGAAGTAGTGGTGCGCGAACGAGGGCTCGATGCCGTTCGAGGCGTTGTTGGCGAGCGAGAGCGAGATCGTGCCGGTGGGCGCGATAGAGCTGTGGTGCGTGAAGCGGGCGCCGACCATCTCGACCTGCTTGACGACGTCCGGCGCCACTTCGGCGAGCCGGCGCATGTAGCGGCTGTAACGCGCGTGCAGGATGCGGCCCGGGACGCGGTCCCCGGCCTTCCAGCCGTCGCGCGCCATCTCCGGGCGCTTGCGCAGCATCGCGCGGGTGACCGTGAACTCCTCGTTCATGATCGGCGCCGGTCCCTTCTCGCGCGCGAGCTCGACGCCCGCCTCCCAGCCTGCGATCGCCATCTCGCGCGACACGTTGTCGGTGAACGCGACCGACTCGGGCGAGCCGTACTTCATGCCGAGCATCGTGATGGTCGAGCCGAGGCCGAGGAAGCCCATGCCGTGGCGCCGCTTGCGCGTGATCTCGTCGCGCTGGCGGCCGAGCGGCAGCCCGTTGATCTCGACGACGTTGTCGAGCATGCGCGTGAAGGTGCGCACGACCTCGCGGTACTCGTCCCAGTCGAAGCTCGCCTCGTCGGTGAACGGCCGGCGCACGAAGCGCGTGAGGTTCACGGAGCCGAGCAGGCAGGAGCCGTAGGGCGGGAGCGGCTGCTCGCCGCAGGGATTCGTGGCGCGGATGTTCTCGCACCACCAGTTGTTGTTCATTTCGTTGACGCGGTCGACCAGGACGAAGCCGGGCTCGGCGAAGTCGTAGGTCGACGCCATGATCACGTCCCAGAGCCGGCGCGCCGGCAGGACCTTGTACACCTTGCAGGCGACCAGGCCCTCGTCGTTCGACACGTAGCCCTCGCCGTCAGGCCATTCGCGCCAGACGAACGACGTCGGGTCGTGCAGGTCCTGTTTCGCCGGGTCGTACTCGCGCTGCGACAGCGGGAAGGCCAGCTTCCACTCGCGGTCGGCGCGCACGGCCTCGATGAACTCGTCGGTCACGAGCAGCGACAGGTTGAATTGGCGCAGGCGCCCGTTCTCGCGCTTGGCGCGGATGAAATCCATTGTGTCGGGATGGCCGACGTCGAACGTTCCCATCTGCGCGCCGCGGCGTCCGCCCGCCGAGGAGACGGTGAAGCACATCTTGTCGTAGATATCCATGAAGGACATCGGCCCGGAGGTGTGCGCGCCCGCCCCCGCCACGTAGGCGCCGCGCGGACGGAGCGTCGAGAACTCGTAGCCGATCCCGCAGCCCGCCTTCAGCGTGAGCCCGGCCTCGTGCACCTTGTTGAGGATGTCGTCCATCGAGTCGTGGATCGTCCCGGACACGGTGCAGTTGATCGTGGAGGTCGCCGGCTTGTGCGCGAGCGCGCCGGCGTTCGACATGATGCGGCCCGCGGGGATCGCGCCCTTGCGCAGCGCCCAGAGGAAGCGCTCGTACATCGCCTCGCGCTGCGCCGGATCCTCGACCTCGGCGAGCGTGCGCGCGACGCGCGCGAGCGTTTCGTCCATGGTCGCATCGATCGGGGTGCCATCCTTGGCGGTCAACCGGTACTTCCGGTCCCATATGTCGAGCGACGCTTCCTGGAATGGAATCTCTTCGACGTCTTTGTGCTCGAATCTGACCGCTGTGCTCATTTTTTCGGCAATGCTCCCCTCGTACCGCCGCCTCACGAAATCGCCGGAGAAATCTCACCCCGGCATGCGCGCTGAGTCGCTGCCTGACTGCGATTCCACATGGCTCCCTGACTCTTCAGCCGGCCCGACCCGCCCTTCGACCGGCGACCACAAGATCTTGTGTCAGGATTGTGAAATTATTTCCGTGAGGGCGGTGGTGTCAAGGATTTCCTTATGGAAAAAAACTGCGAATAAAAAAGTTTAATTTTCAATAGCTTGTAAACCTCATTTCAGGCAATTTCGCCTGGGGCCGCCGGCCCGGGACGGTCGGGACTGATTTTCCGCGCAGTACAACATCTTGTATGCGGAAAAATGGCACAAAATACGCACAGTTTGTTCACCGACGCGCCCGCACGCGGGAAAATCAAGGCTCGCGCACGCAGGAACTTGTGTGAGTTTCATCCGGTCAGACATCGCGCCCCACCGAGGTTGCACCCCATGAACAGGATTTTCGCGGCCGTGCTGGCTGCTGCCGCGCTCGCCGTATCCGCCCCCGTCCCGGCGCAGGAGGCGCTGCCCTCCTTCGCGCCGGTAATCAAGCGCGCCTCGCCGGCGGTCGTGAACATCGCGGTCCGCGGCACGGTCGCCGCCCCGCGCAATCCATTCTTCGACGATCCGGGTTTCCGCCGCTTTTTCGGCCTGCCGCCCGACGCGCAGCCGCGCGAGCGCGAGTTCAGGAGCGCGGGCTCCGGCGTCATCGTCGACGCCGCGAACGGTTACATCGTCACGAATGCCCACGTCGTGCAGAACGCTTCGGAGATCACCATCACGCTGATGGACGACGTCGAGCTGAAGGCCGAGGTCGTCGGCACCGACGAGCGCTCGGACGTCGCCGTGCTGCGCGTCAAGGACGCGAAGCTCCCGGCCGAGATGCGCCTCGCGGACTCCTCGAAGCTGCAGGTCGGCGACTTCGTGATCGCGATCGGCAACCCGTTCGGGCTCCAGCACACGGTGACCTCGGGGATCGTCAGCGCGCTCGGCCGCTCCGGCATCAACCGCGGCGGCGTCGAGGATTTCATCCAGACCGACGCGGCGATCAATCCCGGCAACTCGGGTGGCGCCCTGGTCGGCCTCGACGGCGACCTCGTCGGCATCAATTCGGTGATCCTCTCCCAGTCCGGCGGCAACATCGGCATCGGCTTCGCGATCCCCTCGAACATGGTCCGCTCGATCATGGAGCAGCTGATATCGACCGGCCGCGTGAACCGCGGGCAGCTGGGCGTCAACACGCTCCCGCTGACGGCGGAGTTCAGGAAGAGCCTCGGCCTGCCCGACAACGCGCAGGGCGCCCTCGTTTCGCAGGTCATCGCGGGCTCCGCGGCCGAGGCGGCCGGCATCGAGGCGGGGGACGTGATCACCACCGTGCGCGGCGCGGCTATCCGCGGCAATGCGGAGCTCGCCAACACGATCGGCATGCTCAAGGTCGGCGAGTCGATCGACATCGGCCTCCTGCGCGAAGGCAAGCCGAAAACGGTTACGGCCGTGCTGAAGGCGCCGGCGCAGACCCAGGGCACGCTGGTCCACGCCTCGTTCGAGGGCGCGGAACTCGTGGATGCCACCGAGGACTCGGCGGGCGGCGTGCGCGTCAGCCAGGTCGCGCCCGGAAGCCCGGCGGCCCAGGCGGGACTGCAACCCGACGACCGCATCATCGCCATCAACCGCGTGCGCGTATCGACTGTCGCGGAGCTGACCGAGGCCGCCAAGGGCCAGACGTCATTGCTCCTGCAGATCCGGCGCGGCAGCCAGGTACTCCTGCTCCCGCTCCGATAACTCGCAGGCACTCGACCACCGTTCTCCCACGGTCCGCGCGAGCGAGGGTCCCCGGCCGACGCGCAGAACGCGCTGGCGAGACCGTGAGACCTATAATTGAGCCATGGCAGTTCCGTCAGTGTGCGTGCTGGGGGGCTCCGGCTTCGTGGGTACGCACGTGTGCGCCGCCCTCGCCCGCGACGGCTGGCGGATCACCGTCCCCACACGCGATCCGGTGCGCGCCCAGCACCTCGCGCCCATTCCCTCGCTGAAGCTCGTCCCCGCCGACATCCACGATCCGGCAACGCTCGGCCCGCTGGTCGCCGGCCGTTCGGCCGTGGTCAACCTCGTCGGCATCCTCAATGAGCGCGGCCATGGCGGTGCCGGCTTCGCGCGCGCGCATGTCGAGCTCGTGCGCAAGGTCGTCGACGCCTGCCGCCGTGGCCGGGTTGAGCGCCTCGTGCACGTCAGCGCTCTGAATGCGGACGCGGACGGCGGGCCTAGCCATTACCTGCGCAGCAAGGGCCGCGGCGAGCGCATCGTGCGCGACGAGTGCGGCGACGACCTCGCCTGGACGATTTTTCAGCCCTCGGTGATCTTCGGCCCGCGCGACGACTTCGTGAACCGCTTCGCGCGACTGCTGCGCGCCGTGCCGTTCGCACTGCCGCTGGCGCGGCCTGGCGCGCGCTTCGCGCCGGTCTGGGTCGGCGACGTCGTCGCCGCGATCCAGCGCGCCCTCGCCGACGAGCGCGTCGCCCACGAGACTTACGAGCTCTGCGGCCCCGAACGGCTGACGCTGCGCGAAATCGTCTGCCGCGTGCGCGACCGCCTGCAGCTCGCGCGCGCGGTCATCGGGCTGCCGGACTTCGCCGCGCGCCTGCAGGCGGCCGTCTGCGACTTCGTCCCCGGCAAGCCGTTCTCGACCGACAACTACCGCTCGCTGCTCGTCGACAGCGTCTGCAAGGTCAATGGGCTCGCGCGACTGGGCATTCGGCCCCAGCCGCTGGACGCGATCCTCCCCACGTACCTGATCTGAGCGCGCGCCCGATGCCCGCGTGCAGCGGGGATTCCGCTCGCGGCCGCCACGACACGATGGGCGGGCCTCAGGCGCGCGGGCAGAGCTTTGCGCGGCCGGGAGCGTTGTTCTCCAGCTGCTTCATCGCCAGGTAGAAGTCGGGCAGGTCATTGCCGAGGCGGTCGAGCTCTGCGCGAAGCGCCGGGACGCAGCGCTCGTAGGTCGCGACGGCGACGAGGCGCGCGTTGTTGAACTCGCCGGCCGCAGGGTGGCCGCCCCCGGCCAGCGCCTCGCGCAGGCGGGTGAACTCTTCGGCCTTGCGCGCCCGCGCAGCCTCGGCATCGGGCTCGGTGGCGTACAGGTCCGCGAGGCGCAGGCGGGCTTCCACCATCAGCGCGGCAGCCTCGCGCTGGCGATCGCGGGCCGCCTGGAACTTCGCGAGCGCGTCGGCCCGACCCTCGTGCGCGAACCAGCGCTGCAGGCCTTCCGCCTCGACCACCATGGCGAAGGCCTCGTTGAAGTCGCTGTCGCCCGGCGCATACGCGGCCTGGTGTGCGAGCTCGTGGAACAGGAAGGCGGCGAGCTCGGCGTCGCCATAGCCGAGCATCGTGTTGAGGACGGGATCGCGCAGGTGCCCCAGCGTCGAATAGGCGATGGAGGGCCCGATCCAGGTGTCGTAGCCGCGCTCACGCAGCTTGCCGGCCGCGCGCGCCGCCTGCGCCTCGTCGAAGTAGCCGCGGTAGGTCACGCAGCCGGCTACGGGGAAGCACCAGCGCTTCGGCTCGACGGAAAGCTCCGGCGCGGCGAACAGGTTCCAGGTCGCATAGCGCCGCCCGAGGTCGGCGAAGGTCCGGTAGCTGCCGTTGTCGGGCAGTCGCAGCTCCGCCATCGCGAAGTCGCGCGCGCGCACGGCGTACTCGAGGCGCCGCTTCAGCGTCTCGTCGGTGCCGGTGTCCGCGATGACGTCCGCGATCGGGCGGCGCTTGCTGTTCATCTCCATCTGGCCGCCGGCGAGGTGCACGTAGTAGCAGCCGCAGAGCGAGATCGAGGCCGCCGCGGCCGCAATGGCCCGGAACGGACGCCGCGGGGAATCGCGTAACATGATGCGATGAAAGTCTATCTGGTCGGCGGCGCGGTTCGCGACGAGCTGCTCGGCCGGCCGGCCGGCGAGCGCGACTGGGTCGTCGTGGGCGCGACGCCGCAGCAGATGCTCGACCTCGGCTACCGCCGGGTCGGCCGCGACTTTCCCGTCTTCCTGCATCCCCGGACCGGCGAGGAGCACGCGCTCGCGCGCACCGAGCGCAAGACCGGCCCCGGCTACCGCGGATTCGAGCTCAGCTACTCGCCGGAGGTGACGCTCGGGGATGACCTCAAGCGGCGCGACCTGACGATCAACGCGATGGCGCGCGACGCCGACGGCATGCTCATCGACCCGCATGGTGGCCGCGAAGACCTCGAGTCGCGGACGTTGCGCCACGTATCGGACGCCTTCAACGAGGACCCGGTGCGCATCCTGCGCGTCGCCCGTTTCCTGGCCCGCTTCGAGCCGCTCGGCTTTCGCATCGCGCCCGAGACGGCTGCGCGCATGCGCGCCATCGTCGCCGCGGGCGAGGCGGACGCCCTCGTGCCGGAGCGCATCTGGCAGGAGACGGCGCGCGCGCTCGCCGAGCCCGCGCCGGTCGCCTGGCTGCGGGCGCTTCGCGACTGCGGCGCGCTCGCCCGCATCTTCCCCGAGCTGGACGCGCTCTACGGCGTACCGCAGCCGGAAAAGTGGCATCCGGAAGTCGACACCGGCCTGCACATGGAGCTCGTGATGCAGGCGGCGGCGGCGCTGACGCCGGAGCCCCGCATCCGCTTCGCCGCCCTGATGCACGACCTCGGCAAGGGCCGCACGCCGCGCTCGCAATGGCCGCGGCACATCGGCCACGAGGAGTCCGGCGCGCGCCTCGCCGCGGCGGTGGCGGAGCGGCTGCGCGTGCCGACGGACTACCGCGAGCTCGCCGTGCTCGCCGCCCGCTGGCACGGGCTCGTCCATCGCGCGCTCGAGCTGCGGCCGCGCACGGTGCTGGAGCTCCTCGAGTCCTGCGACGCGTTCCGGCGGCCCGAGCGGTTCCGCGAGCTGCTCGTCGCCTGCGAGGCTGACCACCGCGGGCGCGGCGGCCCCGCGCGCACCGATTACCCGCAGGCGGAGCGGCTGCGCTCGGCGCAGGAACGCGCGACCTCGGTCGCGCTCGATGCCGCCGACCGCGAGGGCCTGAGCGGCGAGAAGATCGGGGAGCTGCTGAGGCGGCGCCGGCTCGCGGCGCTCAAGTCCGTCGCCTGATCAGGCGAACAGCCAGAACAGCAGGCCCGCCACGACGAAGCGGTAGATCGCAAAGGGAGCGAGCCCGATGCGGTTGATCACGCGCAGCAGCCAGGCGATGCAGGCGTAGCCGGTGAGCGCGGCGACGGCCATGCCGAGCGCGATCGATCCCCAGTCCGCAGGCGGGCCGTCGCCGGTCGCGAGCTTCAGGAACTCGTAGGCACCCGCCATCGCGATGCCGGGCACGGCCAGCAGGAAGGAAAAGCGCGCGGCCGCCTCGCGCGTGAGCCCGAGCGTGCGCGCCATCGTCATCGTCACGCCGGAGCGCGAGGTGCCCGGCATGAGCGCGAGCGCCTGCGCGCAGCCGATCAGCATCGCGTCGCGCCAGCCGACCGAATGCTCGTCGCGCTCCTGCCGGCCGTAGCGGTCGGCGACCCACATGAGGAGGCCGAACACCGCCAGCATCGTCGCAACGGACACGGGATTACGCAGCTTCTCCTCGATCGCGCCGCCGAAGGCGAGCCCGACGACGCCGACCGGGATCGTGCCGACGATCACGCACCAGGCGAGCCGCGCGTCGGGCGCTAGACCGCCGCCCGCGAGCGAGGCGAACCACGCCCGGGCCATCGCCGCGATCTCGCGGCGGAAGTAGGCGACCACCGCGAACAGCGTGCCGACGTGGATGGCGACGTCGAAAGCGAGGCCCTGGTCGACCCAGCCGAGGAAGTGCGGCACGAGCACGAGATGTCCCGAGCTCGAAATCGGCAGGAACTCGGAGAGGCCCTGCACGAGGGCGAGGACGATGGCTTGCACGGGATCCAAGGTGGCGTGCATGTTACAGGCTCGCGGCGAGGTCCCGGAATCCGAAACCGTGAAGCGGCCCGCGGATGCCGCGCGTGAGCGCCATCGCCTTGAAGCGCTCGCCCATCTCGCCCGGCAGCATCAGCGTCGCCGCGTCCTGGCGCAGCCTGCGCAGCGTCATGGCATCGGCATCCTGCGATAGACGCGCGAGCTCGGCGTCGATGCCGGCGGCGAGCAGGTAGTGGGCCTGCGTGGCGAAACCGCCGAGCGAGAAGCCGGCGGCCTCCGCATTGTCCGCGAGCGCGGAGAAATCGACCCAGGCGGTCAGGTCCTGCAGCCCCGGGTGCGCGAGCGGATCGTCGACGCGCCGGTGCCGCCTGAAGCCGCACAGCGTCCCCCCGTCGCGCGACGCGTGGTAGTACTGGTCGCGCGGCAGCCCGTAATCGAAGGCGAGGAACGCACCGCGGCCGAGCGTGCGCAGTGCTTCGCCGAGCCAGGCACCCTGGCCGGGTCGCCACTCGGACACGAACCCGGGCGCCATCGGGGATGACAGCGCGCCTTGCAGCGCATCGACCGCAGCCGCGAGCTCCGCGTCCGCCGGGCGTGCCTCGAAACCGAATCCATGGCCCGTAACCGCGACGCCGAGTGCCTCGCAGCCGCCGGCCGTCACGCGAAAGCGGTCGACGGGCAATGCATCGATGACCTCGTTCGCGATCGCGACG